>Ga0070765_100002923_pt1 | contig 10893 bp, 10 predicted proteins | sample HubBroMetageWFT5_FD_71516 | JGI IMG/M metagenome (GOLD analysis project Ga0070765, IMG submission 71516) | Warmed and freeze-thawed soil microbial communities from the Hubbard Brook experimental Forest, New Hampshire - Hubbard Brook CCASE Soil... | ecosystem: Environmental > Terrestrial > Soil... | reverse complement strand
GCTGGGGCGGCGATTTTGAATGCGGAATTGATGGCGGCGAAGAATATCCTCGGGTAGTTCGGAATACGCGAGCGTGCGCGTCCGCGCAGGCTAACGAAAATCACAGAAAAAGCAGATCCCTGCCTGCGGCAGGCAGGCCTTTCTGCATCCCGCGCCCGTCCCGTCCCGCGACTGCGGGACGGGAAAGAAAAAGCGCGGGACTTCGTGCGAGATGACACGGAGCGTTTTGTTTTTGCGAACGGAGCAGGTCCGCGCTGACCCGAGGCAGCAGTTCTTCCGGAGACTTCGCGGATTTAGAATTTGTTCACAGGGGTTGATGCGCGGGTTCGTCGGCGTGCTTGGCTAGGGCTTGATTGAACTGCGCGATTTGCTGTTCGAGGAGGTGGAAAATTTCCTGGGCGCCGGAGAGCTGGCCGGATTTGGCGAGCAATTCCAGGCGTTGAGCTGTTTCCCACGGGCCAGGCGTTGCGAAATTCCCTACCGAACCTTTAAGAGTGTGTGCGGCGCCTTCGAGAGTTTTGGAATCTGCGGCGTGCAGTGCCGCACGAATTGCGTCCAACATTCTGGGGCATTCCTGAAGAAATATTCCCGCAAGCTCTTTCAATAATTCACTGTCGCCATCGAAACGCGCCAGCAGTTCGGGATCGCTCGGCCCTTTCACTATGGGGTCGGCGGGAACGGCGGCAATTTTCGTGCCGGCGGGAATGGTGGCTTGAATTACCTTCGCGAGTTCGGCGGGATTAATCGGTTTGGCAATATAGCCGTCCATCCCGGCGGCCAGGCAGCGCTCGCGGTCGCCCTTCATGGCGTGAGCGGTAACTGCAATAATCGGAATGTGCGCGCCGGTGCCCAGTTCCCTTTCGCGGATGCGAGTGGCGGCTTGCAGGCCGTCCATTTCCGGCATTTGCACGTCCATCAGGATAATGTCGAAGTGATGGAGCTGATTTTCTTCCCAGAGCTGCAGGGCTTCGACGCCGTTGTTTACCGAAGTGACCGTGTGTCCCTGTTTCTGGAGGAGCTTTTGCGCCAAGACGCGATTGACCGAATTGTCTTCGGCAAGAAGAACATTGAGCTTATGCGACGATTCTTCCGGGAATGCGCGGATGATCAAGGAAACGTCCTTGTGCGCGGCGAGTGGCTCGTCCACACGCAATGCCAGAGAGCATTTTTTTCGGGATCATGCCGCGCGAGCGAGCTTTGCAGCAGGAAGGGGGGGATTACGATTCGATCCTAGGCTTCGCGGCGGGGAACGTCAATGGCACTGATGCTCTGATGTGCAACAGCGCCGGGCGAAGCAGCGTACACAGACATGGACCGAAAGGAAAAGAGCTGAGGGCTTGGAGTGAACGCTGCGAGCGGTGCGGGCTTTGCGCCCTCGTCCTCGCTCAGTCCGCGCTGCGCTGAGAAAGGACGAGGGCGTCCGTGCAAGCTCTTTACAGTAGGGCCAACGCCGGAGCCGTGATAGGAGTTACGTCTATAGCGCAGGAGGATGGCGAGAGTGTCATCGCCGAGTCCGGGAATTGTCAAAAGATTGCAACTTCGCGCGGGAGACATCACGCGTTGGTTTGGCGACGCATTTCCGACGCGAGAAGTCTCTTGCGGCGCGCATTTCGACGGCTCTGGGCACAGCGTTGGGGAGTTGCGAGGGATTGGAAGCGATGCGGCCTGAGGTGAAGACGGCGGATAGGATGGGGCACTCCGCGTATGCAACCCCCGGTACTGAAACGTGTTCCAATCACCGGGAATCGATACTTCAGAGACTATTTTCCTCGGCTTCAGTGGCTGACGTGATCTGCGACCTTCCGGCGCGAAAGCCCGACGAGAACGCGAGCGACGCCATGGCATACCGCGTCTGGCAGCGAACGCTGAGACACCTGTAAGCGTGTGGCGCAGTCCGGAGCGAGTGCAAAGTCGCGACAAATTTTTTACAGGAGGTCCGCCATGCCAGGCAATGGATGCGGAAAATTGTTTGTGCAGGTGTTGGTGACTGCAAGCTTGTTGCTGCTGCGCTCCCCACTCGTCAGATGTCAGAACACGTCGGCTCCTGCTTCGCCGGGCGTGCCGCCGGGCGCCGATGCGATGCCGGATGTCAGAGCACTGGCGGAGTCTGTGCGCGCGCTGCAGGCGCAGGTGCAGAGTTTGAACTCACAGGTGAGTGAGCTGCATGCCGCCCAAGAAAAGGAGCACGCGGAGGCGCGCGCGCTGCGCAACGAATTGAATCGCGCGACAGCGAAATTGGTTGTTGTGCCCGGCGAAACACATGATGCGTATGCGCAGTTGGCTTCGCCGGCGAGCACGCCGTCTGTGAACGCGGCTTCTGCAAACGCGGCGGGTGAGAGCGCATTACCTGTGGCGGTGGCCGGCGGGGCGACAAGCAGCGAGCAGGGTGCGTCTCTCGAAGAGCGCGTGACGAAGCTGGAAGATAATCAGGAGTTGACGGATGCGAAGGTGCTGGAGCAGAGCCAAACGAAAGTGGAAAGTGGATCGAAGTATCGCGTGCGCTTCTCGGGAATGATTCTGCTGAACGCTTTTGAGACGCGCGGTGCGGTGGACAATCTGGATTTTCCGCAATTCGCCACTGCTCCGGCGGTGGGAACTGATGGAGCGTTCGCGGGATCGCTGCGACAGTCGCAGATCGGGGTTGAGGTATTCGGCCCGGATGTGGCGGGAGCGCACACCAGCGCAAATATCAGATTCGATTTTGCGGGCGGGCAGGCGGACACGTCGAATGGGGCGGTGATGGGAATCGCGCGCTTGCGCACGGGCACCATCCGCTTTGATTGGGCCGATACTTCGATTGTGGCGGGACAGGATTCGCTGTTCTTCGCGCCGTTGGTTCCGACGTCTTTGGCCACGGTGGCGATCCCGGCGCTTTCCTATTCCGGAAATTTGTGGGCCTGGACGCCGCAGATCCGCATCGAACATCATGTGGCGCTTTCGGACGATTCGAGTTTGCTGCTGCAGGCTGGAATTCTGGACTCACTCACGGGCAATTTGCCCAACCCGCAAGTGCGAGTACCGGGCCAGGGTGAACAATCGGGCCAGCCAGCGTATGCTGCACGCGTGGCATGGAGCCATCAGGCGTTCGGCAGGGATGTGACGGTGGGCGTGGGCGGCTACTACGGGCGGCAGAATTGGGGATTCGGACGGAACGTGGACGGATGGGTGGGCACGACGGACGTGACCGTTCCGCTGGGAAAATATTTTGATTTCACCGGGGAATTTTACCGCGGGAGAGCGGTGGGCGGATTCGGAGGCGGCATCGGGCAAAGCGTGCTCTTTTCGGGGCTGCCGACGGATGCTACCACCACGATTCGAGGACTGGATTCGCTGGGGGGCTGGATACAGGTGAAATATATGCCGAAGGCGAACTTCGAGGTGAATTTTGCGCTGGGGCAGGACAATCCGTTCGCAGGCGAGCTGAGGAATTTTCCGGCAACTCGGTATTATTACGGCCCTCTGATGTCGCGCAACTTTACGCCATTTGTGAATTTTATCTATCACGCGCGGTCGAATGTTTTGTTCTCGGCCGAATACCGGCGGTTGCAGACGCAGAGGCTGGACAGCAACCAGGAAACAGCCAACCAGATCGGGCTGAGTGTGGGGTACATATTTTGAGGCGAATGTTGCCAATGGGGCGTTGGGCAGCAGGCTGGGGCTGGGCCATCGCATTTTTGGCAAGCGCGGGCGGGGCTCCGGTGGCGGCGCAAGGGCTCGCGGTGAATGCGGAAGTGTCGGTGGCGAGGCCGGGGCCGACAGGACATCAGCGCGGAGCTGCGGCCTACCGTATTGATGAATCGGAGGTGGTGGTGTGGCTGACGCCTTTGGATGCGCCAGCTCCGAACAATCCGGCCAATTCTGCCGCGGCGAAGACGCCGGAGCTGGTGCAACGCAACAAGAGCTTCGAACCGCACATTCTGGTGGTGCCGGTGGGTTCGCTGATTCGCTTCCCCAACAAGGATCCGTTCTTCCACAATATTTTTTCGATGTACGACGGGAAACGATTTGATCTGGGGCTGTACGAGGCGGGTACGAGCCGGTCGGTAAAGTTCGACCGGCCGGGAGTGAGCTATTTATTTTGCAATATCCACGCGGAGATGAGCGCGGTGGTGGTTGTGGTGGACACGCCTTACTTCGCGATGTCTGATCGCGCGGGACATTTGGCTATTCCAGATGTTCCGGACGGGCGGTATCAGATGCACGTGTGGTATGAACGAAGTTTGCCGGAGAATTTGAAAGCGCTGAGCCGGGTGGTCACGATTTCCGAGAAAACGCGATCGCTGGGGGCGATACGCGTGGTGGACAACCCCAATTTTGCGCTCGCGCACAAGAACAAGTACGGGGAGGATTACGTCCCGCCGCCGACTGAAGGCTACCAGAATCGCTAAGATTTAGCGCCGCATCCACCAAATTTACACGTTGTTTACAATTTCAAAACGTTGCGATGACAACGCTGCGGGGCTTGTTTCGCAATCTAGTGGATGGAAGATTGCGGGCTGGCATTGGGATTATAATTAAAGGGTGTTCGCGGTGAGCTGCGGAGGGGTCCAGTCCGATGATTTGACGTCTCGGAATTGCACGCTGACGATGGATTTTTTGTGGCGGATTAATATGATGGAAAGCACTCTGCAAACAAAGGAAGGCTCTGTGGATACGATCTTGGTGGTGGAAGACAGCCGGCCGATGCAGCGGACTTTGCAGCGTCTGTTTGAAGCAGACGGATTGCGGGTGCAGATTGCGTCGGACGGAATCGCAGGACTGGAAAGTTTCCGCAAGCAAACACCGAACGTCGTGGTATTGGACCTGAAGCTGCCGCGGTTACCCGGGAAGGAAGTCTGCCGGGCGTTCAAGGCGCACGCGGCGGGCGTGCCCATTGTGGTGTTGAGCGCGAATTGTGAAGTCGAGGACAAGGTGTTGCTGCTGGAGCTGGGCGCGGATGATTACGTCACCAAACCGTTCAGTCCCAGGGAGTTGCTAGCGCGTGTGCGGCGGGCAATGCGTCGCGGCGTGCCCGCGGCGGCGGATGCTGCCACGGCGAATGGTGCGAGCGCACCGGCAGCACATGAGATGCTGATTTTTGGCGATACTAAAATTGATTTCACCAGCATGGTGGTGACGCGCGGCGGAAAGTCGCTGGCGTTTACCGCGCAGGAATTCAAGTTGTTGAAATATTTCGCGCGTTGCCCGGCGCGCGTGATTTCGCGGCAGGAACTGTTGAATGAGGTGTGGGGATACGAAAACTATCCCACAACGCGGACGGTGGACAATCACATATTGCGGATCAGGCAAAAACTGGAGCCCGATCCGGCGCGGCCAAGATATTTTCTGACGATGCACGGCACGGGTTACAAATTCGCGCCCGGTGAAAACGCAGCCGCATTGGAACTATAGCGCCGCTGGTGAAGGAGCCTCTTGGCACGTCTGCGATTACGCACGCAACTTCTGGTCGCCACCCTGGTAATCATCTGCGCGCTGCTGGGTTCGCTGCTGCTGATCGTCCGGCACACCGTGCGTTCGGAGATTGATGAGGGCGTGCAGGAAAGCACGAAGGAATCGCTGCGCGCATTTGAAAGTGTGCAGCAGGAACGCGAACTGCAACTTTCGCGAACCGCCGCGATGCTGGCCGAACTTCCCCCCTTGAAAGCTTTGATGACCACCGAGCACGCCCTGACGATCCAGGATGCTTCGGAACCATTGTGGAAGCTGGCCGGGAGCCAACTTTTCCTGCTGGCCGGGCCGGACGGACACGTGCTGGGATTTCACAGCAACAAGCCGCGTTGGACGACGGCGCTTGCGGAAGAAAATCTCGAGTGGTCCCTGGAGAAGGGCGAGGACGCGGCGTGGTGGTACGGTGACGGCCAACTGTATCGCGTGTTTTTGCGGCCCATCACTTCTGGCACGGAAAATGAGCGCAGGCAGCTGGGAATTCTGGCGGTGGGATATCAGATCGATGCGACCGTGGCGGAACAACTGGCGATGGTATCGGGCAGCCAGATCGCGCTGACCACCGGAGACAAGATCATCGCGTCCACTCTTTCTGCGGCGGATCAGGCGGAGCTTGCGAATTCGATACAGCAGAACGATGGCGCGGAAGCGAGCACGCGGGAAATGGCTTTGGGCAAGGAGCAATATCAGGTGGCTTCGGTGGTAATTCACAAAGGACCGCCGGTGTCGGTGAAATGTTACGTGCTGATGTCCTTGCAACCGGCGAACGCATATTTGCGGAGGCTGAACCGGACGATTCTGCTGTTGGGAATTTCCGCGGTGGCGCTCGCCGCGGTACTGCTGGGGTTCGTAGCGCAGACGATTACGCACCCGCTGGATAATCTGGTTTCAGGCGTGCGCGCGCTGGCGATGGGCGACTATACGTATTCCATCACGCCGCGCGGCAGCAGCGAAGTGGCGGAACTGGGCGAGGCGTTCTCAAAAATGCGCGGGGAGCTCCTGGCTTCGCAGCAGCGGCGATTTGCGACGGAGCGGATCGCGGCGGTGGGCAGGGCGGCGAATTCGATTTCCCACGATCTGCGGCATTATCTGGCGGCGGTGGTGGCCAATGCGGAATTTCTTTACGAAGCGGAGAAGCTGAAGCTAAACCGCGACGAAATTTATGAGGAGATCAAGACTGCTTCGGAGCAGATGGTGGATCTGCTGGATTCGCTGCGCGAATTGGCGCGGGAGGAAAACTCGATTGCGCCGATTCCGGCGTCTCTGAATCAAACGATCCGGCGCGCGGTGGATGCGGTGCGCGCCCGGCCGGAATTGCGACATCTGGAGATTTCGATAAATAGTGCGGGAGAAATGGACGGTGTATTCGATCCCAAGAAAATCGAGCGGGCATTTTTCAATCTAGTGCTGAATGCGTGCGAGGCCACGGTGCCGTCGCAAGGTTACGTGCGGATTGAGATTTGCTCGATCGGCGAGTCGTTCCAGGTGCGTGTGGAGGACAATGGAACGGGGATACCTTCGTCAATCACCGGCACTTTGTTCGATCCGTTTGTGAGTTTGGGAAAGCCGAATGGGACAGGGTTGGGCCTGGCGATCGTGAACAAGATTGTGCAGGACCATGGCGGATCGGTGACGGTGGAGAAGACTTCGGAGAGCGGGACTACTTTTCTGGTGCGATTGCCGAGGGCGGCGCACGTGGAGACGGTGGTGGCGCAGGCGGTGGTTTCTTAGCAGAGCGCGACGCTGCGGCTCCAATCCGCGGACTGGCGTTCCCAGGCGGCTGGGATCAGTCGAGCCGATTGGATTTTGGGCGCGGGGTTTCGCGCACGAAACAGGAATCGCAGACGCGCGTTCCGTCTTTCAGAGTAAAGTCCACCCTACGATTCGAGTCAATCGCGGCGCCGCATTTTCCACAGACATCTGCCAGGGTTTCGTTCATAGCCTTTAACCCATTCTACTCCTCAATGGCAGGCGTGTGCCTGGTATTGCGATGCAGTTATGCGGCATGGTTCTTGGGCGGCACGGCTGCTTCGGAATTCGAGAAGCCGTAGAAACGGGAGTTGCAATCATCGCAGCGGTACACGCCGACATGGATCGCGCGCAGCAGGTATTTCTCGATGGGGCCGCGACGATGCGAGCGGGCGATCTCCGCGCTTTGGCAATAAGGGCACAGCCTTTTGGCAGCCCCGGGAACGGCTGCGGCAGCGGAGGAATGGGGCGCAGACGACGGGAGTTCGAATTCACGCATAGCGATTCTTCGAGCGCGGCGAACGTCCATCCGAAATACCGACGAGGCCCAGCAGCAATCTTCCGAAAACGCGAAGCACTAGTACGGCGAAGCAAACGATCAGGACAATAGAAATGAAAATCTTGAGGAAAAGGAGAGACGAATTCGCCGACTCAGGAAAATCCGCGAGAAGGGCAACGCATGCGAGAAATGTGGTGAAGCAGGCCATGAGACCTCCAAGCGCTGGTCACCAGGAGCGAAAGCGGCGTAGGAAGAAGAGACGCCAACGCGGCCAGGGCTGGGAACTGCAGCTTGCGCTGCGTTCACTCGGGTGATGATGTGGCAGAGAGCGGGCGGTCGGATATAGGGTAATCGCTGTAGAAGGCCGCCGGAACCGACGGGAGAAAGCCGGCGAATAGAACCAATACGATGCGGACGTAACCAGCGACATAAGCTGAAGATACGGGATGTGGGGGCTGTGGACGTTTGTCGGCAGCCGATGGTAAGCTTGGCGCCCAAAGATTTGCACGTGGCGCGCGCGATTTTGAAGAGCGGAATTCAGCGCGCAGCTACAGGATCGGAAGCGATGGAACTGGATGCCAAACGCGCGGGTGATGCGGCGCAAGGCGTGCGCGCTTTGGCGCAACCGATTGCTGCGGCGTTGACGCGCGCCGCGATCTTTCTGGTGATGGACGTAAAGCCCGGAGCGGAGAATCGGGCGACGCTGCGTTCTTTCTGCGGGGATCTTTCGGCGCTGATTCGCGCGGTGGAATTTCGCGACATCGAAGCGGGGCTTTCGTGCGTGATGGGGTTTGGGTCCGAGGCGTGGGACCGATTGTTTGGGGCGCCGCGGCCGGCGGAGCTGCATCCTTTTCGGGAGATTCGCTCGCAGGGGCGGCACGCGGTGGCGACGCCGGGCGATTTGCTGTTTCATATTCGGGCGAAACGCATGGATTTGTGCTTCGAGCTGGCGACGCAGATTGTCACGCGGCTGGGCGATGCGGTTTCGGCGGTGGATGAAGTGCACGGCTTTCGTTACTTCGACGATCGCGACCTGATCGGTTTCGTGGATGGCACGGAAAATCCGCGGGGGCAGGAAGCGATTGACGCCGTGACCATTGGCGCGGAGGATGCGGGGTTCGAAGGCGGGACCTACCTGATCGTGCAGAAATATTTGCACGATCTGGCGGGGTGGGAGGCGCTTTCGACGGAGCAGCAGGAGCGGATCATCGGGCGCAAGAAATTATCGGATATTGAATTGGATGCGGCGGTGAAGCCGACCTGCTCGCACAGCTCGCTGACGACGATCGAAGAGAACGGCGTCGAGGTGAAGATCCTGCGCGACAACATGCCTTTCGGGCGGCCCACCCAAGGGGAATTCGGGACGTATTTTATCGGCTACAGCAAGTCGCCCAGCACGATTGAGTTGATGCTGCAGAACATGTTCGTGGGGCGGCCGCCGGGAAATTACGACCGGTTGCTGGATTTCAGCCGCGCGGTTACCGGGAATTTGTTTTTTGTACCGGCTGCTAGTTTTCTGGAGGACGTGAGCGACGAGCAGGCTGCAGCGGATACGGCGACCTCCGAGGCGCCGCCTGACGACTCGCCGTCCGGCGCTCCGTCGACAGACGAAACGGGTGAAGCGGCGGCCCCGAGCAATGATGGTTCACTGGGCATCGGATCATTGAAAGGAGATATTGGTCATGAATAATTTACATCGCGAGCTGGCACCGATTTCAGATGCGGCCTGGGCGTCCATCGAAGAGGAAACGACACGCACGCTGAAGCGGTATCTCGCGGGACGGCGTGTGGTGGACGTGCAGGGGCCAGCCGGCACCGGCGTGTCTGCCATGGGAACCGGACATTTGCGGAAGATCACGGCTCCGGCCGACGGAATTCTGGCGCGGCAGCGCGAGGTGAAAGCGTTTGTGGAATTGCGCGTGCCATTTGAGTTGGATCGGCAGGGGATTGACGACGTGGAACGTGGCGCAGAAGATTCGAACTGGCAACCGGCGAAGGACGCTGCACGAGAGATCGCGTTTGCCGAGGACCGCGCGATATTTGATGGTTATGCCGCCGCGGGGATTGGGGGCGTCAGGCAAGGGACCAGCAATCCGATCAAGCCGCTGCCGGCTGATGTGCTGCAGTACCCTGACGCGATCGCGGAAGGGTTGAGCCAGTTGCGATTGGTGGGCGTGAACGGACCTTATGCTGTGCTCCTGGGCGCGGACGCTTATACGGCGCTGGCGGAGACGAGCGATCATGGATATCCGGTGCTGGAGCACGTGAAGCGGTTGGTAAAGGATCAAATTATTTGGGCGCCGGCGATTGCGGGGGCGTTTGTGCTGACGACGCGGGGCGGGGATTTTGATTTGCACATTGGGCAGGATGTTTCGATCGGGTATTTGAGCCACACGGATACGGCGGTGCGGTTGTATTTGCAGGAGTCGTTCACGTTCTTGCTGCTGACGACCGAGGCTTCTGTGGCGCTGAATCCTTCTGGGAAAGCTAAGAGGCAGTGACTAGTGGCGAGTGACGAGTGATAAGTGGCTAGTGGCTAGAAACAGCGACGCTACTATTCGGATGGAAATGCGGCTGGGTTAGAGAATACGGTTTAGAAATTCGATCATGCGTTTGGCTAGATGGTCTTTCTGCTGTTCGATCTTCTTTTGCACCGCGTAATTCGGGTTCGGATAAGTTTGCAGCGTACCCCATTCCAATTTTAGTTTGGAGGCTTCGGCGGCTGCGTCTTGCAGATAAGCGCCGGGATTGTCCGCGACGCGCTGGCACATGGCGGCCAGCTCGGCGGAGCTGGTTCTTTCGAGTTCTTGCACAGAGGGCATGACTGCATTCTACGCCTTATTTTCGAGCATTACTTGAAGAGCGGGCGGACGCGCGCTGCGCACAGTTACCAGTTCGGGCGGTCTTTGTGGAAGCGCATGCGGATCGGGGTGATTCGCTCGGGCAGCCAGCCGTGCACGGGACATTCGAGGCGTTGCGGGAATTTCAGCGCGCCGGGAACGGGCTTGACGACGAGCGGCGCGTTGCACTTGGGACAGGTCATACGCTTTTTGGCAATTCGCGATTGGCGAGGGAAAAATGAATATGGCGGAGAGGGTGGGATTTGAACCCACGGTAGGATTTCTCCTACACACGCTTTCCAAGCGTGCTCCTTAAACCGCTCGGACACCTCTCCGCTGAGCTGGAACTTTAGCAGCGTA
>Ga0070765_100002921_pt1 | contig 10894 bp, 10 predicted proteins | sample HubBroMetageWFT5_FD_71516 | JGI IMG/M metagenome (GOLD analysis project Ga0070765, IMG submission 71516) | Warmed and freeze-thawed soil microbial communities from the Hubbard Brook experimental Forest, New Hampshire - Hubbard Brook CCASE Soil... | ecosystem: Environmental > Terrestrial > Soil... | reverse complement strand
GTTGTCCTCGACCAATACCGGAATGCTGGCTGTGCCGCCGGCCAGTTCGTGCAGCCTCTGGCGCGCCACCGCGTCGAGGTCGATGTCGTACTCCACAAAATCGCGCCGCTTCCACTCCAGTTCCTCCCGCAGTTCCCGGGTATGCGGACACCATGCGGCGCCATAAAGTTCAAGCAATCAGAACTGAAATCCATCCATGGGGCACAGGCAAAGGAGTGCTGGCATCGGGACAGCCGATGCAATAAGTACCTAACCCTGCTACCGTCGTAGGGCACAGCGTCGAAACGACCCTTCTCCCCGCATATAGATTCAAGAGCCAAAAGAAAATGATGGCTCTCGCGAAGGGAAAATGCGAGCTCTTGATCTATGATCTGTCTACACAAGTCCCGTGTTCAAAGTTGCTGAGTTTATCGCCTCGGAGCGCAAGATGAGCCGGGTCCTAGTCATTGGAAGTGAAAAGCAAGTGAGCCGGGAGATAGGCAGTGCAATCTCTACCACAGGTTTCCCCATGGAATGCTCGGCTGGGCACGCCGATGCTCTGCAGCGGTTGCGCATGCGATTGTTCGGGGTCGTAATCACCAGTCCCGATAGCACAGTCGAAGAAGATTTATCGCTGCTGGAGGAGATGCGAGCCATCCGGCCCGGGGTAAAGAGCATACTCCTGGCTCGCCTCAGCACTCCGGACGAAGTCATTGCGGCCCCGCGTGCCCGAGTGTTCGCCTGTTTCACACCCCCCTTTGACCCAGGCGAGATCGCAAACTAGGCCTGTAGCGCAGCCTCCGACAGCCAAGGGCGAGACGACATACAAATTCTGTCGGCTAAGCCTGGCTGGGTGTCAGTCCGCGCAAATTGTCGCCTCATCACAGCCGAGCGCCTCATCACGTTTGCAAACGAGTTGAGCGCTCGATTACCGGAGGATACCCGGCAGGATAATGATGCGGGCGGTTCGAGAGATTCTGCTGAACGCAATGGAACACGGAGCAGCGTTTAATCCCGAGCAGGTGGTTGAGGTCACCGCCGTTCGCACTCGAAGAGCCATGGTGTTTTACGTGCGTGACCCCGGGGCTGGCTTCCGCCGCGAGTCGCTTACCCATGCGGCTATTGCAAATCCGGCTGACGATCCCGCGGCCCGCGTTGTGCAGCGCGAAGCAGAAGGAATGCGCCCTGGGGGCTACGGTCTTCTTCTGGCCGGTGGCACTGTGGATGAGCTCATTTACAGTGATATCGGTAACGAGGTGCTGCTAATCAAGTATGTGGAATAAGGCAGTCATAGGTAATAGATTCCCGTGGAATGGCCTACATCACATGCCCGTCCCGCCTAGCCGATGTTTCCACGAAGCAGGCAGCCCGTATAAATTGCCTTCTATCAGGGAGGCGCAATAGACTCAACCGAGACGCAATGCTCGACAAAGCACAATCCCGCCCGGTTTGCAGTCCTTGGATTTTTTCCATCCTCAGGCATGTAGGGTTCCTCTCATCCTTCTCTCAGTTCTCAACTTAAGCAACGTCGGCCATCAGGCACTTTAGAAGGAGTACCATATCGCGAGAGTCCTATTGTTGGCGTGAAAATATCGCGGCGCCGTGGGTCCTACAAACGACCCTTCACCGTATTGGTAGTAGTTCCATGCAGCCTTTATTGTCACATTCTTATGAATCATGACGTCGGCTGCGGCCAGAGGCGACTGATTCCGCCTGACGGACTAAAGGGATTGGGCTCATCGTCGCTCCCTCTATAAATTCCGATTTTGGCTACGGAGCTTCGCCTCAACGAATCGCGGCTTCTACGGATTGTCTCTTCAGAGAAGGTACGGAAGCTGTACCGTTTTGCTCAAGGGAGCTGCTTTCGCGGAGCCTTGAGGGCATGAGAAGCTGACCATCTCAGATGTAGTGAGCAAAATGGAACAGCATTGCCTCCGCGATACGCGGTACAAACACTGACTGCGCCTCTCGATCTACAGATTTCTTGGATCCGGTTGTATTGGCGTGAGACTTTCGGACCCCAAGGTTTCTTAGTCACGCCATTCACCGTTCACACAGCATCGTTGTCTGGCGCATCAGGATTGGTGCGAAGGAACGCTACACGGCACGCACTGAACAAGTCACCAACAGTGCGGAGCGCAAAGTCACCGTGACACGGGCGCCGCAAAACAGAGTCAGAACTCGAGCTCACAGTTTTCTAACCTGTGCCCCGAGAGGTCCAACATGTCGACTCCAACACTCAAACCGGCGACCGCGACAATGAAAGAACGAACCGCCGAACTTCGCGAGAAACAGGCGAGGATCAAAGAGGGTGGTGGCAGACAACGCATCCAGAAACAGCACGCGGCGGGTAAGCTCTCGGCTCGGGAACGCATCGACAAACTGGTTGATCGCGATAGCTTCCAGGAGATCGGCCACTTCGCCAAGCACCGTGCTACATATTTTGGAATGGCCGACAAAGATCTTCCCGCCGATGGCGTGGTCACCGGATGCGCGACGATTGATGGCCGCCTGGTCCATTTGGCTTGTCAGGATTTTACGGTTGCCGGCGGCGCGGCCGGAGAAGTGCACTGCGCCAAAATCACCGAAATGATGAAGCTTTCCATGAAAACGGGGAGCCCATTCATCTTCGTGAACGATTCCGGTGGAGCGCGCGTGCAGGAAGGTATCGATAGTCTGGCGGGCTACGCCAGCGTGTTCTACAACAACGTAATGCTCTCCGGATCTGTACCACAAATTTCTATCATTTGCGGACCCTGCGCCGGCGGGGCGGCCTACAGTCCGGCGCTGACCGACTTCATCATTCAAACCAAACGAGCACAGATGTTCATTACGGGGCCCCAGGTCATCAAGCAGGTAACGGGCGAAACCGTATCAGCAGACCAATTGGGTGGGCCCGCGGCCCAGATGAATCGGTCCGGCGTCGTTCACCTTATCGCCGAGGACGACGAAGGAGCTCTTGCTCTAGCCCGCCGTCTGCTGGCCTTCCTGCCGTCGAACAACCTGGAGGACCCTCCGCGGCTGGCATACGAGCTGGAGTTGGGAGATGATGCTGCGTTAAATGACTTGTTGCCGACGGAATCTAGAGTCGCCTACGACATCCGTACAGTGCTCAAGCGCTTGCTCGACCACCAGGACTTGTTCGAAATCCAGCCCGGGTTTGCCCAGAATGCCGTAATCGGTTTTGGACGCATCCAGGGGCGCACGGTCGGAATCGTTGCCAATCAACCCTGCGTACTCGCGGGGGCGCTCGACATCGACGCCTCGGACAAGATGGCCCGCTTCATTCGATTCTGCAATGCCTTCAACATCCCGTTGCTGACTTTTGTTGATGTGCCCGGATTTCTGCCCGGAGTGGAGCAGGAGTACGGTGGCATTATTCGGCATGGAGCGAAAATCCTGTTCGCGTACTCGGCGGCAACTGTTCCGAAGATAACGATCGTGATCCGCAAAGCTTACGGCGGTGCTTACATCGGCATGTGCTGCAAGAATCTTGGGGCGGACCGCGTGGTGGCGTGGCCGACGGCGGAGATCGCCGTCATGGGTGCCGAAGGCGCCGCGGAAATCGTTTTTCGGCACGAGATTGACGCCGCCGAGGACAAGGTGCAACGGCGGGATGATCTGATCGAACTTTATCGCAGCACCTTTGCCAATCCTTACGTGTCCGCTGGCCGCCGGCTTGTGGATGACGTGATCGAGCCCTCAGAAACGAGGCGATATCTGGCCCGGGCTTTGGAGGCGCTGCACACGAAGCGCGAGCTTCGTCCAGCCAAGAAACACGGGCTGATCCCCCTGTGATGCCCCTGGGAGTAACCATCGATTCCAAATCAAGTTCGTCTTCCAAGGTCACGCCCAAAATTCTTGCCGTGATCGCCGCAGCGGCTACCGTGTTTCTCGGCAAGGAAGTCCGGATTCGTTCCGCAAAAATGCTGAACGCGCCGGATGTAGTCGACACCTGGGCACGCCAAGGGCGGCTGACGGTCCAAACTTCGCATAACTTGACACGAAAAGGGCGCTGACTCTGGCTGCGAACGCTGAACTCACCGAGCAAGGGAAGCCCTGGAGAAGGGTGGGAAATGAAGCTCCAAGTCTCCATCGACGGGGAAACGTATGAAGTCGAAGTGAAAGTTGTCGAGTCGGACTATCCTCCGAAGAGCGTGGGCAACCGCCCTTCCCCAGCGACAGCCACGATTCAATCGACAGTGTTGCTCACCCCGCCTGAGCCATCCCTGAATTCTGATCTCAATGAAGCCAAACTATGTCGCAGCCCTTTGGCTGGAATTGTGGTTCGTGTGCCGGTTCTGCCAGGGCAGCAAGTGCAGGTCAACGACCTCATAGTCATGTTGGAAGCGATGAAGATGGAGAGTGCGGTCACGGCATCGGCAATGGGGAGGGTGAAATCAGTAAACGTGGCGGCCGGAGATTCAGTTAAGTTGAACCAGGTCTTAGTGGAATTCGATTGAACCTGGACGTCAGTGGCGGCTCGGGCCTTTCGTTTAAGTGACGTCAGCCAGCTATTTTTCGCGCAGGTCTGACGGTGGTTAGCCGCAACAATTGGCCAGATGGGGTCGCCCGCTCAAAGGAAAGAAGTCGTAGTAAATGTTGCTGAAACCTTTCGTTATCAATTCGCACGGCCGCATTGTGTTCCCGGGCAACTTTTTTCCCGAGTTGGACTTTTCTGTTTTCAAGACCCTTAAACAATTTGCAGCAGTTATTCGGCGGGACTTCGGGGAGAAGGCGCCGACGGACGTGGAGATTGTGGCCGGCTTGCAGGCGGGCGAATACAAGACCCGCTATGACCTTTGCCGTGACTTGGTGTTGAACCGTTTCTGGGTAAATCGCTACACGTTTACGATGTACGAGAAGCGTCCCACCCGCTGGGGAGATCTCCCGCGCCTGCGAGACGATGTTTTCCTGCCGGTGTACAAGCCGAGGGATGCTGGCGCCATCGCAACCGCGATTGAGGTCGGTTATCAGGCTTTGCCTCCGTCGTGGGACGAAGAGCTGGAAGACCGGAGTTTCAGCACTCTGCTGAATGTTTTTCGCAACCGCCTTAGCTCTGGTGGGGAGCTCAGGCCTATCCGTTTTACGGTCTCTGAAGCACTGGCCGACCCTGCGAACCGCACTCGCCACCTGCTCGCCTATAACCCCGATTACCTGCGCTATACCTATGACGACGTAATCGATTGCCTGCATCCTGTGCCCGAGTTAGAGGCATTGATGCGGCAATGCATGATCCTTCACAACCAGTATCCGTGGGACCCATCGACGAGCACACAAACTGAAATCGGCAAGCTGAAGGACGATGATTACGTGGTGGCATTTCATCCCTGGAGCCAGGATGTGCTCCGTTTCATCCAACGGGTAAAGCAGGATGAAAATTGGGGGCCCCGAATTCGTCCCAATCGGACCATCCGCCCCAACACTCTGGCCTTGAGTCAGCCCATCAAGCCGTATCCTCCGGTGGAGGTGAGCAAACAGTTCAAAGTTCTCCCCCACTTTGAGGCCATCGCGGTCTACGAAGGAGAGGTAACCTGTACGAACGAGGACCTCATCCGCAACCACGCCTATTGCTGGTCGCGCATGAGCGCCGCTGAGATCAGCAAGAAAACCGGCATCGAAGAGCGGCGGTACACGCAGTTGCCGCTGGAGGACATGGCGCTGCTTGCGGCCAAGAAGGCCTTGGCGAAGTCCGGCCGCCGGCCGGCTGAAATTGGCGCTGTTCTGCTCTGTACCTGCACCAGCACCAAGCTAATTCCGTCGATTGCCACCTGGCTTTCCGGTGAACTCGGCCTCTTACAGACGCATACTTCCTGTGACATCGTCGCGGCCTGCGCAGGGATGCCGTATGGCCTCGCCGAAGCAGTGCGACTGCTGCAGGAGATTGAACGGCCGGTGCTGCTGGTCTGCGCAGAAAAATTTTCGGACAAGATCGGAACCGTGCGGACCTCCCGCATGATCTTCGGTGATGGCGCAGCCGCGGTGGTGCTGGCGCCGGCGCCCGAAGGAAGTCCTTCGGATATCGAGTTCTTCCAGACGTATGCCAGTGGGCCATGGTCGGAGGTGAACTCAATCATCTGGCCCAACCCGGAGTTCGACAACAACATCACCGTGTATGGGCCGGAGGTGAAGGCCCTGGTGACTCGCTATTTGAAGGAGATGATGGGTGAGTTGGCGAAGCTTCCGAATCCCAACGGTGGCGGCGGATCGTTGATTGACGCGATCGACCTGGTTGTTCCGCATCAGGCCAACAAGAACATGGTGCTTACTTTAGCCGAGGAGGCAGGAATTCCGGCCGCCCGGATCTTTTTCAACATCGAAAGGGTTGGCAACACTTCGTCCGCGAGTATTCTTCTGGCCGTCCATGACGCGGTGCGCGAAGGCCGGATTGACCGTCCGATGAGGATTTTCGCGCCGGGTTTCGGCGCTGGCGCGGTTGGGGGCTACGTGGTTATGCGGGTCGATCCCGAAATTGTGAGCTGCAATTCTGAAGACAGGAGTCTCGAAATGGCAAACGTTGCAGGTGGAAACGGAAATTACCAACCCAGCTCCCTTGCAGGTAAGGTTGCCTTGGTTACCGGGGCGTCGCGCGGCATTGGACGGGCAATCGCGCTTGAACTCACCCGCCGTGGTGCCAACGTGGCGCTGAACTTCCGGGCGGATGCCAAGCATGCCGAGAGCGCGGCCGATGAAATCCGTGAGCTGGGAGGCGAGTGTCTGCTTGTCCAAGGCGATGTCTCAACGAAAGGCGAGGCTGCGCGAGTCGTTAAAGAGGTTCTCGACAAATGGCAGCGCCTGGACATTCTGGTAAACAACGCAGGTATCACCCGCGACCGAAGCATGCGCAAGATGACCGACGAAGACTGGGTAGCGGTAATCAACGTCAACCTGAACGGCACGTTTTATTGCACCAGCGCAGCGGTGCCGGCCATGGTCAATCAAAGGTTTGGGCGGATCATCAATATCAGTTCCGTCGTCGGACAAATGGGCGCATTTGGCCAGGCTAACTATTCGGCCAGTAAGGGCGGCATCATCGCCTTCACTAAAACCCTCGCACTGGAAATGGCCAAGTTCAACATCACCGCTAACGCCATTGCTCCAGGCTTCACCTCTACCGAAATGGTGGATGCCATTCCGGAAGAGATTGCCGCCCAGATCAAAGCAAAGATTCCCTTGGGGCGTTTTGCAACGGTGGAGGAGATTGCCAAAGCGGCTGCTTTCCTTGCCGCCGACGGGGATTACATCACCGGACAAGAGTTGAACGTCAATGGTGGATACCACATGTGAAATCGTTGCCCCCAAGTGGCGATTGAAGTATCCAGGGCAACGACGCGTTCTGGCTGGAATTGTGCAAGTCTCGGGCACAACTGCGGAACCCGGACATGCCGAAGGGAAGATCGCTTGGGCCGGCTTCTCCATCATTCACCATGTAAGTACAAAAAGTTCCGGCAGAAACAGCACCATGCTCGCTGCATCGTAGTCCCTGCCAAAACACAGACGGCCATCGCGGCCACTCAGCTCCTTTCCTCGCTCGATCGCCGTCCGACGGTACCCGTGGTCCCCGCTCTGGCCAAGAGATGGGGGGCCGAAGAGCTTTGACGATATCATGATTACCACGAGCGGGGATATTTGGGGGCGAATCCTAACGCGTAACGGTATGGCGAATACAGGAAAGGTGCCCGTGAAGTACCCCTTCTAACATTGCGAGGTGAAAAATAAGCATGACGGAGCGAATTGCACTGATCACCGGTGGCATGGGCGGACTTGGTGAAACGATCAGCACGAAGATGCACGACGCTGGCTACCGCGTCGTCGTAACTTTTTCTCCGGCCAACAAGACCTCTGAGAGTTGGCTCGCTGAGATGAAAGAGCGTGGTTATCAATTCTCGGCATTTCCGATCGATGTGGCCGATTACGATTCCTGCGAACGCGGCGTATCGCGCATTCACCAGGAGGTCGGCCCGGTTGATATCCTCATCAACAACGCCGGCATCACAAAAGACCATACGTTCAAAAAGATGACGAAAGCGGACTGGGATGAGGTCATCCACACCAATCTGGATTCGGTGTTCAGCATGACCAAGCAGGTTTGCGATGGCATGGTCGCGCGAGGGTGGGGTCGCATCATCAACGTTTCATCGGTGAATGGCCAGAAGGGGGCCTTCGGCCAGACGAATTACTCCGCGGCGAAGGCCGGCATGCACGGGTTCACCAAGGCGCTGGCCCTTGAGGTGGCGAGGAAGGGCGTCACCGTCAATACCATCTCCCCTGGCTACATCGGAACAAAAATGGTGATGGCCATTCCGAAGGACGTCCTCGATAACAAAATCGTTCCACAGATTCCACTCAACCGCCTGGGCAAGCCGGACGAGGTCGCCGGTCTGATCGTCTACCTGTGCTCGGAAGAAGCTGCATTCCTCACTGGCGCCAATGTCTCCATAAACGGTGGCCAGCATATGCAATGAGGGAGTGAGCGGCCCAACACCCTAGCCGGGCGTCTCGCGGCGGCAGAGAAGATCGCCAAAGCGGCTGCTTCCCTTGGCGATCAACGCAAGCTATCGCCGGACAAGAGATGAATTTCAACGGCGGACATTTGAGGGGGGATTGAACTTACCCGGAGCGGGGTGCTAGCCAGCCATTGACATGCGGCCAGGTGTGCTTGCTGGCTCCGCTTCCGGCCATGATTCCGATATGCCCACCCCTGATGCGGAACAGTTCCTTGTCTGGGCTGCTAACCTTCGACATGATGGGCTCAGATTGGCACGACGGAGTAATGTGGTCATCGTCGGCGATCACGGTCAACAAATTGGCATGAATGCGGCTGAGGTCGACACGCTCGCCTCGAATCACAAGCTCACCACGCATCAGCTTGTCGTTGCGGTACAGGTCCACGATAAGCTGGCGGAAGGCCCCCCCAGCGAGAGGCACGTTGTCGGTCACCCAGGTGTTCATGGCATGCCAGGATTCCACCACGCGAGGATCGCCGATGTTGTCCCATAGCTTCACATAGCTGCCGACGTAGTTCTCCACGGGCTTGAGTGCCTTTGCCCCGTAGTCGATCATCTCTCCCGGCATGTTGCCGAAAGTTGCGAGCACCTTCTCAATGTCGAAGTACCGCTCGTCCACCCAGCGCGCGAAGGTCAGCTTCTGCTTGCTGGAAAAATCTAGCGGAGCGGTCAGCAAAATCAGGTTACGCAAACCTTCGTCGCCACGCAGGGCTGCATAGATGGTCGTGAGGATCGCACCGATGCACCAACCCAGGAGACTGAATTCCTCCACTCCGGATATTGCCTTGAGCTTGCGGACGGCACGAGGCAGGTAGTCGAGGCAATAGTCGTCAAACTTCAGGTTTTTGTCTTCTGGTCCAGGCGCTCCCCAGTCGAGCAGATAGAGATCGTATCCCTGGTTCAGCATGTACTCGACAAAGCTGTGGCCGGGACGGAGATCGAGGATGTAAGGCCGGTTCATCAGCGCGAAAACCAGCAACAGGGGAACGGGATGGCGCTTCTCCATGGGAAGAACCGGTACGTAGTGGTAGAGCTTAGCCTTGTTAAGGGTCCACACCAGTTCCTTGGGAGTCTGCGCGATAGCAGCTTTGGTTGTCATCACCTTGGTAAGAGTTTTCAGCCGCTCTGCAGCATCGGCATATGGGTTGGTGATAACTGGGCTGTCAGCCATCTACTTCTTCCCTCTCTTGGCCTTTTTGCTCTTAGCTGCCTTCTTATCAGTTGGTTGTGGCCCCCGGCTCGGTTTCCTGGGCGGAGCGGCAACAGCTCGCGCAAGCAGGGCGTGGATGGCATCCAGCTTGGCATCCAAGTCGTCCAGCCGCATCTCGATGTTGGTCATGCGCTCGGCGATGGACAGAACGTCAGCCCGAGACGGCATGGCCAGCTGCTCGAGCGTCTTAATCATTGCCTTCTCGAGCGCTTCGCGGAATGGAGCGGAAACCGTCAGATAGGTGTCGAGGATTGTTCCCGTGGCCTGCGCATAGGCTTCGCTATTGACCGTTTCAACCATGGTCTTGGCCCAGGCATCCATATAGACGTCGCGCACTCCCCGCCAAGGGTCCATCGGATCGAACGCCTTGCGATCGTGACCTGCATCTTCAGCCATTCAGGACTCCTTTCAGCACGACGATACACCCTAAGACCACCACGAAGAAATCCGCTCCGGTGTTTTTTTGACCTGAGCGGCATTCGTGGCAACTGTCTCGTCCGGACTCGCTAACTACGAGGTCTTGACGTCGTCAACGAACGGCTGGGAAGCCATGTTCAAGAACGACTTCTGTGCTTCGATTGCAGCATCCGCTCCGCGCTGGAACGAATCGATAAGCACAGTCGCCGGTCCGGCCACTGCGCCAAGCTGCTTTTTAGTGGACTCAAACATGGTCTTGTTCTGCTCGCTGGCAAACTCAAGTACCTTCTTCTGGGCTTCCAACGAGCGCCCAAAGGACTTCTGGATAGTCGTGGTGACCTCGGCAGCGATCTTCGAGTACGCCTCGGCGCGAACTTTGTTGACACTGCTCGCAGACTGTGTCTGTTCGACTACTAGGTCAATGGCGCTCTTCTGGGCTTCGATGGCGGTTTGCATGGCTTGGCCAGCAACATCAAAGATGAACGAAGGCGGCGTTACCGGGAAATAGCTGAACGCCTGCTTCCATGCTCCCATCCACTCAGTGGCCTGCTGGGCGGCGATGTCCAGGGTCTTCTTTTGCAGGTCGGCTACCCGCTCAACGCTGTTGAGAACAAGGGGAGTAAAGGCATCTACGACTTCGGGTTTCACGGCCGCGGAAACTGGCGCGGCCTTCTTGCTTGACTTTGAGGTATTGGGCATGGTCTGCTCCTTTTAAGAACAATTCAATGTTATGCTGTGGTTTATGCTGCACTGCAACATAATTCATCTTACTCTTCTTCTG
>Ga0070765_100002920_pt1 | contig 10894 bp, 9 predicted proteins | sample HubBroMetageWFT5_FD_71516 | JGI IMG/M metagenome (GOLD analysis project Ga0070765, IMG submission 71516) | Warmed and freeze-thawed soil microbial communities from the Hubbard Brook experimental Forest, New Hampshire - Hubbard Brook CCASE Soil... | ecosystem: Environmental > Terrestrial > Soil... | reverse complement strand
TAGATGTGCGGGAGGTAACGAGCGGGCCTGGGCAGCGCTCCGCCGGGCAGGACGTAGGCCGGCACGCCCCGCCGGCCTAGCCAGCGGGCCAGCTCCCGCACCGGCGCGGCCAGGCCGTGCAGGGTCGCCGGCTTAACCCCGCGCTGCCGTGCCGCCGCGATCCAGGCCTCGACCGAGGCCCGGTCAGGCGCCTCCAGCCCGGGGAACTGGCTGGCGCAGAACGCGGCGAACCGGGCCAGCACCCGCTCCTCGGCGTCATACTTATAACCCGTAGCGCGTTTCTCGGTAACCAGGGCCGTGATCGCGCCGGCCATCGTGACGGCGGGGCTCACCGTGACACCTCCGGCGCCGGCGCGTCCGGGTCCAGCGCGCACTTCGACAGCAGGCCCAGCGAGGATTTCAGGTAAACGCCGGTCGACCGGACAGACTGATGACCGAGGATGTCAGCGATCTGCTCAACCGGCGTGCCGCCTTCCATCAGCCTGGTCGCCAGCGTATGACGCAGCGAGTGCATGCCATGACGGCGTTTCTCGCTCACCGGGACGTGCGCAACCCGGGCGTGCTTGACCAGGATTCCATGCAGATGCTCCTGGTCGGAGAACGGCCCGATCGGGGCCAGGTGCCGCAGGAACACCTGGGGGCAGTCACTGTCCGGCCGGCCATGGCGGATGTAGTCGATCACCGCCCACCCGACCTCTTTCAGCAGCGGGAGCTGCACCCGGTCACCGGTCTTGGCCTGCACCACGAACAACCGGTTGCCGGCCCAGTCGAAGTCGGCGAACTCCAGCCGCCGGATGTCAACGCCGCGCAGCCCGAGCCTGGCGATCAGCAAGATGATCGCGTAGTCCCGCTTCCCGCACGGGTTGTCCCGGTCGATCGCGTCGAGGATCCTGGTGACCTCGCCGGGATCCCATACCGACGGGATCCTGGCCTGCCTGGCCGAGCGTGCCGCCGGGACCGTCTCCAGGCAGGCGCCATCGACCAGGCCGTCAGCCGAAGCGAACCGCAGGAATGACCGCACCGCGCACAGCTTCTGCTCGACCGTCTTGACCTGGTAGCCGGCCAGCGTCGCGACGAACGCCCCGATCATGTTGGCGTCACAGCAGGCCAGCCCGCCGCGCGTGCCGGTGAACGCGACGAACTCCCCGGCCAGCGTCCCGTAGGTCCGCACCGTCGATGCCGAGAGCCCAGCCGCGCGCAGGTGCGCCTGGAACCGGGCAACCGCCTCGGCGCCGGGCCCGTCCAGCTTGCTCACCGACCGGTTATAGCGGCGCAGCACCGCCCCGTGCGCCGCGTACTCGCCGAGCATCGCGGCGACCCTGAACATGTAGATGTCATTCGGCTTCAGGGTGCCGGCCTGCTCCTTGCCGAAAAAGCCGCCGCAGGCCTGGTCGACCCACGCCATCGCCACATCCAGCGAGAACTCTTCCGCACCGCGGGCAGCGAAGTACTTCTGCAGGCGGCGCCAGCAGCCCCGGTACCACACCATCGTCGAGTCTTTGTAGCCCAGGCGCACCAGTTCCGCGTCCAGGCCCGACACCAGCGCAGGCAAAGCGACCATCCGGCCGACCTCCGATCACGCATGGCCCGGCACCCTACCGGGCTGCATGATCGGAATCCTCGGGGTTATGCGCAGCGCTCGCTCGCCGATCCGGCCCCCACCAGGCCCGGCAGGCCAGCGCTGCGCATAACCCAGCACTGCTCATAAGGACCCGCTACTTCGCCCCCGATGACGCATTCCTTGCCGGCACCTCGGGACGGATCAGTCCAGTCGAGGACGCGGCGGTGCCGGACCATGTTCAGCATGATCTTGGCCATGGCGATCTTCGTTCGTGGCCCGAACAGTCGCGTGGCCAGCACGTCGCGCCGGGCGTGGGTACGCATCCGGTGGATCGCGTCGCCTCGCACGAACGCGAACACGTCGCAGGTCAGACGGACGTGGTCGATGAGCGCCAGGTCGCGCAGCAGGCCGCGCATCTCGTGGTAGGACGTGGACAGGATGCCGGCGGCGACGTCGAGGCGGTAACCGTCCCGATCGATGGTCCGCATCCGGCCTCCGACGTGATCGTCACGTTCCAGGACGGTGGCGTCGAACCCGGCCTGTCGCAGGCGGAAGCCGGCGGTTAGGCCGGAGATCCCCGCGCCGAAGGCGATCACCCGCCGCCGCGTTCGGCCGGTGCGGCCTGTTCTGGTGGTGGCCATGCGCGCGTCACCAGCCGATGGTCGGTGTACTTGGCGCGCAACCGCGCAGTTGGGGGAACGGGGAGTCGGTGGACCGGTAGCGGTCGGTGGACATCTGCCAGTGGTAGGTGGCCAGGACCTGGTCGTAGAGGCCGCGGACGTAGGCGGACACGTGGGCGTTTAGCGCGGAATCGGTATAGACCGGCAGCCGCCCGGCCTGGTCGAGGAAGGAGGCGGTGATGTCGTTGAGCAGCCGGACCGCGTGGTCGACAGCCTCGGCAAAGCCGCAACGCCTGGTCTCCATGACGACGTTGACCAAGTTGAACCGCTGGCCGTTGACGACCACCTCCTTGTGGTAGGAGAACAGGTCGTTCATAAGTCCACCAATATTGACGGTACAGGCCCGCAGGTCGGCGATCACCGGCTGCTGCACGACCTCGTCGGGCAGGTGGAAACCGCCGGTGAACTCGATGAAGTCCATCACGGTGTACATTCCGCCGTCGAATTCTCGCACGGTCAGGTACTTGTCCAGGTCGAGCGCGCCGTCGACCATCACCGCCTGCAGGGGCGTGAGGACCGCGCCGAGGTGATGCTCCAGTGAGGCCGCGAGCCGCGGAAACCAGCCCGGCGGGGCCACGGCCAGCATGGTGTCACGCAGCCACCCGCAGGTTGCGAAGACAGGATCGTCCCCGGGTGGGGTGGCGCCGCGACAGAACACGTCCAGACCGTCCCTGATGCGCCGCACGACGTGCTCGTTCCCGGCGCCGGACAGGTGCGCACCGGGGGTGCTGTACACATCGTCGATGTAGTACAGCAGGTTGTTGAACACCGCCACCGGTACCAGCAGTTCGACGGCACCGGTCGGGAACAGGTAGGCGGACATGGTCGTGTAGCCAGCGAAATTGGGCAGCATGATGCCCAACCGGCGGCAGCGATCCTCGACGATCATGCGGATCTCCCACGCACGCGGGTTGACCTGTGCCGGGCCGGGCACCCGCAGATCGGCCAGCGACAACAGCCGGTCGGCGGCACCCCTCTCTCCCTCGGCTCCGGCAGTCCTTCCGATACCGCCGATCGTCGCCTCAAAAGCGGCAGCGGATGGCAGAAAATCGGCGCGACGGCTCGTACCCGACCGCGGGACCGCGTCCGCTGTGCTCTCGAACATGGTGTCCTCCAGGTATCGGTCATGCGGTCCGCGCGGCAAGGAAAGGCGACCAGAGCTTCCCGTCTCCGCATGCGGGCGCTGCCGCTGATCTCGTGAAGCGCCGCGCGGGCGGCGGTGATGGGAGGGATTCGGCCAGGGCTAGGAGTTGGTTCGGGTTCTCCTGGTGGGTGAGTCGGATGGTCGTGCCGTAACGGTCGGTGTCCATGAGTTGCCATTTGATGCCCTCATACAGCCAGTCTTCGAGGATTTGGAGGTAGACGGCGACGTCGTGTCGTCGGTCGAGGTCTGGGTCGTGCAGGCCCTCGGCGGAGTGGAACCGGGTACGCAGGGCGGAGAATTCCGCGGCCGCCCGATGGAAGTGCGCGGCCGCCCGCTCGACATTCTGCTGCAGGTCGCCGCCGTACTCCTCCTGCAGGGACAGGACGAGGTTGTCCCGGATGCCTCGCAGGAGGTCCGCCTTCAGGCCGATGATGTCGTTGGCGAAGGCGATGGCGATGGCGCTGGTCTTTCCGGCCTGCAGCAGGAAGGGATGCCGGACGACCTCCTGCGGGATCTCGACGCCGTAGGAGTGCTCCGCCATGGTGAAGACCGGCCGGGCCGCGGTGGCGACCGGGCGCAGTTCGCTCGCCTTGCCGAAAGGGTTCACGCGGCCGGTACGAACGAGGGCGGCTTCGTCCGCGGCTGTGTTGAGATAGCCCCTGAGCTCCGTGCGCAGCCGGCGGCGCCATTCGAGAGAGGTGTCCTGCTGGAGTTTCTCCCAAATTCCCCGCATGCTCCGGGCGGCGGGAAGCTCCAGGCTGCGGACGTCCTGCTCGTCCTCGGCGAACCAGGTGGAGACGGTATCGGTCAGCTCCGACACCTCCTCCGGCGAGAGGTAGTGACCGAGCTGCTCGGCCCAGTCGTCGTAAATGAAGAACCACGTCATGAGCTCGCCGTAGATTTCGTACCGCCGCTGCGTGATCGCCCCCGGCACGACGTAGGCGCACATCGTCCCGAACCGCTGCGTCTGGTAGTACCGGCGGGCGGCGTCGGTCGTCAGCAGTCCCGTTCCGCAGGCGAACTCGATCACATGGTCGTCGAGTTCAGGCCCCCAAGACGCCTTCCGCTCCCCGGGGATGAGCCGAAACTCCGGGAGGTCGAACAGCGCGGTCATCTCATTCGCTGGCATGGGACTCCTCAATGGCGCGGGCCGGCTGCCGGAGGCGGGGTTCGGCGGTCAGGTGGGGTCTAGCCGGGGTCATGGACAGGGGAGGCCGGGGCCGGGCCCGGTGGTATGGAGTCGGGCGTAGCTGCCAGGCGGCTGCGACGGCGCTAAGGATGATGGCCGTCTCGGTCAGGGCGAAGTTGTCGCCGATGCACTTGCGGCGCCCGGTGTGGAAGGGGATATAGGAGTGTCGGTCGGCATGGTCCTGATGGTCCCAGCGGTCGGGGTCGAAGGTTTCGGGGTCGGGGAAGACGGCGGGGTCGTGGTGAAGCTGGTAGGTGCTGAAGAAGACCTCGGTGCCGGCGGGAAGGTGGTGGCCGCCGAGGTCGACGTCGGTGAGGGCGACCCTGTTCATCATCCAGGCGGGCGGGTAGAGCCGGAGGGTCTCCAGCAGGGCGTTGCGGGTGCAGGGCAGGCGCGCCAGATCGTCAGGCCCCGCGATCGCGCCGTCGAGAACCGAGTCGAGCTCCTGGTAGACGCGCTGTTCGACGGAGGGATTGGTGGCCAGGAGGTGGAACAGCCAGGCCTGGGTGGCGGTGGTCGACTCGCCCCCGCCGACGAAAAGGGTCATGATCTGGTCGCGCAGATCCTTGTCGGTGAAGGCACCCGCATCGGCCTCGTCCTGGTTGATGAGCACGGACAGCAGGCCGCTGGTGTCCGGCTGCGAACGGGCGGCCGTGACGATACGGTCGGCGGCGGCGAAGGCGTGGTGGCGAGCCTGATCGAAGCGGCGGTTGCCCGGGGTCGGCAGCCGGTACAGGAACGGGAACGGAACAGCGGCGCGGAGGAAGATCCCATCGAAGAGGATCCGGATCTGCTGGGCGAGCCAGGCGACCTCCTGCGTGTCGGTAGTCGGCAGCATGGTGCGGATAAGGACGCGCAGGTTGGTGGTGGTCAGGTCGCCCATCAGGTCGACCTCGTGATGGGGCGTCCAGGAGCCGGCGAGCCGGGCGGCCTCCTCACGCATGACGATGGTGTAACCGTCGATGCGCGGCTGGGTGAACGCGGGCTGCATCAGGCGCCGCTGGCGGCGATGGTCCTCACGCAGGGAGGTGCCGAGGCCGTTGCCGAGTAGTTCGCGAGCGGCGGTGATGATCGGACCGCCCTTGTCGAACTCCGGATCGACCAGGACCCGGTGCACCAACTCCGGGTCGCAGATGAGGTACACGGTGCGCGGGCCCAGCTTCACCCGTACGACCGGACCGGTCTGGCGGCATTCGCCGAGCCATTCCAACGGGTCGCGCACAAGCCGGTAAGTGTGGCCCAGCAGCGGGATCACCCCGGGCGCCGAAGGTATGCCAATGGATACTCGAGTGGCCGTATCGGACATGATCGGAATGCCTTTCCCTGTGTGGTCTGCTGGAACGCCATCCCAAGCTCCCAGCCGAACCTGCGGTGACAGGCTGCCTCCCGCAGATCAGCGCCGTCGGCCGATGGTGCCTGGAACAGGTGGAGGCAGGTCTCGTCCTCGGGCAGGAACGTGAGGTACCTGCTCCCGGGTCACGCGGCTGGCGAGGATGCCTCGGCTGCCTCGGCGAGCTTCGTGGCCTCCTCGATGAGGGTCTCCACGATCTGCGACTCCGGCACGGTCTTGATGACCTGGCCCTGCACGAAGATCTGGCCCTTGCCGTTGCCCGAGGCCACCCCGAGGTCAGCCTCGCGCGCCTCGCCGGGGCCGTTCACCACGCAGCCCATCACCGCGACCCGCAACGGTGTCTCGAAGCCGTCCAGGGCGGCAGTCACGCGGTTGGCCAGGGTATAGACATCCACCTGGGCGCGGCCGCAGGACGGGCAGGAGACGATCTCCAGCTTGCGCTGCCGCAGACCCAGCGACTCCAGGATCGCGATGCCGACCTTGACCTCCTCGACCGGGGGCGCCGACAGCGACACCCGGATAGTGTCGCCGATCCCCTCGGCGAGCAGCGCGCCGAACGCCACCGCGGACTTCACCGTCCCCTGGAACGCCGGGCCGGCCTCGGTGACGCCGAGGTGCAACGGGTAGTCGCAGCGCCCCGCGAGCTCCCGGTAGGCGTTGATCATCACGACCGGGTCGTGGTGTTTCACCGAGATCTTGATATCGGTGAACCCGTGCTCCTCGAACAGCGAGCACTCCCACAGCGCCGACTCGACCAGAGCCTCGGCGGTGGCTTTGCCGTGCTTGGCCAGCAGCCGCTTATCTAGTGAGCCGGCGTTCACCCCGATCCGGATCGGCACCCCGGCGTCACCGGCCGCCCGCGCGATCTCGGCCACCTTGTCGTCGAACGCCTTGATGTTGCCCGGGTTCACCCGGACCGCGGCGCAGCCGGCGTCGATGGCGGCGAACACGTACCTGGGCTGGAAGTGGATGTCGGCGATCACCGGGATCTGCGACCGGCGGGCGATCTGAGGCAGCGCCTCGGCGTCATCCTGGGACGGGACCGCGACCCTGACGATCTGGCACCCAGCGGCCGTCAGCTCCGCGATCTGCTGCAACGTCGCGTTGATGTCGGCGGTCAGCGTGGTGGTCATCGACTGCACCGGCACCGGCGCGCCGCCGCCGACCAGCACGCCGCCCACGTTGAGCTGGCGAGAACTCCGTCGCTCGGCAAGCCGGGGCGGCACAGCGGGCATGCCGAGCGCGGCGGCGGTCACACGACTCTCCGTTCACGGCTCTCCAGCATCATCGCTGAGCCCGGCCGCCGGGCCGGGTAGCGCGGACTTGCCGGCTCCGGCCATGCCCGCCATCTCCTCCGGCGGTGACGACCAGGGCCGGGGAACTCGCCGCACCTGACGACCGCCCTGCTCGCGGCCGGATCCCAGGAGCGCCGTGCGTTCATCAGATCATCTCTCCCTATCGCAGGTGTAAGCAGCCAGAGCTGCTCGCGGAGCCAGCGGCCGGACATCACCGACCGTGAGAGCTCCCCCAGGTTCCTCATATCGCTTCCCGCAGCTCGGCGACCACCCGACCACCCGAGCGCCCGTCCTGGCGGGCGCCCCGGCGGCCGCCTGGTCCAGCACCGCCCGCTTGATTCCGTGGGCATCCAGCCCGGCCTTGGCGAGCAGGGCAGCGCGATCGCCGTGGCCCAGGAACTCGGCCGGCAGGCCCAGTGTCCGCACTGTGGCGGTTATCCTCGCGTCCGCGCACGCCCCGGTGATCGCGCCGCCGACGCCCCGCACGGCGTCCTCGACGGTCACCACGGTCTCGAACCTGCCGGCCAGCTTCAGCAGCGCGGGGTCCACCGGCAGCACCCAGTCCGGGGAGACCACAGTGACGCCGACGCCGTGGGATGCCAGCTCCGCGGCTCCCTCCATGCATGGCCGGGCCATCACCCCGACGGCGACAATCAGGACATCGTGTCCGTGTGCGGCCAGCACGTCCAGCGCGCCGATACGGTCGACGGCCTCGATGTCCGGCCCGGCGCTCGCCTTCGGGTAGCGCACTACCGCGGGCCCGGGTGTCCTGACCGCCGAGCGCAGCATCAGCCGCAGCCGCGTGGGGTCGCGCGGCGCGGCTAGGCGCAGGCCCGGCACCACTGACAGGATCGAGGTGTCCCACATGCCGTGGTGGCTGGGACCGTCGGGGCCGGTGATCCCGGCCCTGTCGGTGACGATCGTGACCGGCAGCTTGTGCAGCGCCACGTCCATCAGCAGCTGGTCGAAGGCGCGGGACAGGAACGTCGAGTAGATCGCGATCACGGGGTGCAGGCCGCCCATGGCTAGGCCCGCCGCGAACGTGACCGCCTGCTGCTCGGCGATGCCCACGTCGAAGAAGCGGTCAGGGTATTTGCGCGAGAAAGGCGCCAGGCCAGTCGGCCCGGGCATCGCGGCGGTGATCGCCACGACGTCCTGGCGCTCCGCGGCGATCTCGCACAGCTCGGCGCCGAAGACGTCGGTCCAGGTGTGGCTGTGCGCGGCCGGCGGCACGCCGGTGCTGGCATTGATGACACCGATCGCATGCATCCGTTCGGCGGCGTCCGCTTCGGCCGGCGCGTAGCCGCGGCCCTTCTCGGTGACGCAGTGCACCACCACCGGCCGGCCCATCGCCTGAGCCTGGCGGAGTGCCCGCTCCACCGCCGCGACGTCGTGCCCGTCGACCGGGCCGTGGTAGGCCAGCCCGAAGCTGGTGAAGATGTTCGGCGCTACCTGCCCGCTGCGCAGCCCGGCCAGGTTGCTGGCGAGCCCGCCGACGGTCGGCGCGTAGGACCGGCCATTGTCGTTAAGGACGACGACGACCCGCAGGTCCGGCGCCGCGCCCAGGTTGTTGAGCGCCTCCCAGGCCATGCCGCCGGTCAGCGCGCCGTCCCCGGCCACGATCACGACGTGCCGGTCAGAACCCTCCAGCGCCTGCGCCCGGGCGATCCCGGCGGCGTAGGCAAGCCCCGTCGAGGCGTGCGAGTTCTCGATCACGTCGTGCGAGGACTCTGCGCGGAGCGGATACCCAGACAGGCCGCCCTCCTGCCGCAGCGAGCCGAACTCGTGCAGTCGCCCCGTCAGCAGCTTGTGCACATACGCCTGGTGCCCGGTGTCGAAGAGCACCCGGTCGCGGGGCGAGTCGAACACCCGGTGCATGGCCATGGTGAGTTCCACCACGCCGAGGTTCGGCCCCAGGTGGCCGCCTGTCCGCGCCACTGAGGCGATCAGGAACGCGCGGATATCGGTCGCGAGCTGGCTCAGCTTAGCGGCGTCGAGCGCGCGCAGGTCCGCCGGACTGTGAACGCTGCGCAGCACCGGGCCGACCGGGGACGGCGAGTCGGCGATTCCGCCGGACGCAGTCAGGCATGGCATGGGCAGCATTTCAGCCTCCATTACTAGTTGCGGTACCCGGCCGGGGACCGCGTCTTAGCTCGTGCGGCAGGGCGAACCTGGCGCTCTCCTGTGCCGCCTGGATCTCTTCGACACTGCTGTAGCCGCGCTCGGCGAGCCAGGCCAGCACGTCCTGCACGAGGATCTCCGGCACCGAGGCGCCGCTTGTCACGCCGACCGTCGTCACGCCGTCCAGCCAGAGCTCGTCGACCTCGCCCGCGGCGTCGACGAGATAGGCAGCCGGGGCGCCGGCGTCCCTGGCCACCTCTACCAGCCGGACGGAGTTGGAGGAGTTCGGCGAGCCCACCACGATCACCAGGTCCGACTGGCCGGAGATGACCTTGACCGCGGCCTGCCGGTTCTGGGTGGCGTAGCAGATGTCGTCGCTCGGCGGGTCGAGCAGGGCCGGGAAACGCTCGCGTAGGGCGTTGACGGTCTCGACCGTCTCGTCCACCGACAGCGTCGTCTGAGACAGCCAGACCACCTTCGAGGGGTCCTCGACCTGGACCTGCGCGGCGCCGCCGGCGCCGTCCACCAGGCGGACCCGGGACGGGGCCTCGCCCACGGTCCCCACCACCTCTTCGTGCCCCGCGTGGCCGACCAGCAGAATGTCGTAGTCCCTGGCCGCGAACCGCCGCGCCTCGTTGTGCACCTTGGTCACCAGCGGGCAGGTCGCGTCGATGGCGTGCAGGCCGCGCCGGGCTGCTTCCTCCCTTACGGCTGGGGCCACCCCGTGCGCGGAGAAGATGACTACTGCGCCCTCGGGCACCTCGGTGATCTCCGCCACGAACACCGCACCCCGCCGCTTCAGGCTCTCGACGACGAATCTGTTGTGCACGATCTCCCCGCGCACGTACACGGGCGCCCCGTACAGCTCCAGCACCTTCTCCACCGTGCTTACCGCGCGATCCACGCCGGCGCAGCACCCGCGCGGCGCGGCCAGCAGCACCTGGCCCGTCACGCTGCCACCTGCCTCGTGCTGCCGCCAAGGAACGTGCCGGTTTGTCCGAAGGCGAGGTCAAGTGCCTGAGCCAGCGCGACCACCCGGTCGTGCCGGGTGAGCGGGCGGCGGGCGGCCATGGTCCGGCGTGACATGGCGTCCCGTCCTCGTCGCATGTCACCCCGATGGCGCAGCGGTCGCCAGCCGCGCCTGGTGCTCTCGGGCATTTCAGGATGCATCAGGACCCTCTCAGAGGATGGCTATCCCGCAGGCCAGGACGGCGCAGTAGGTGAGGCAGTAGAGCTGGTAGGCGACGCGGTCGGTGCGGGGGGTACGGGGGTAAAGGGTGAGTGCAGCGGCGGTCCAGGCCATGATGATCATGAGCGTGTCGCAGGTGACCAGAATGAGGGTGGCAGGGCGGGAGGGGGTAAACAGCAGCAGGTGGATGGTCAGGGGTAGCAAGAGGCAGACGAGCGCGAACCAGAGGCGGACGGGCATGTGGCCGATGAGGAGCGGAAGGGTGGTGCGGCCGGAGTGGCGGTCGCCATCCATGTCGCGGACGTCCTCGATGCGCAGCGGAAGGTTGATGGCGACGGCGAGGGTCACGATCCAGGTCCAGGCG
>Ga0070765_100002916_pt1 | contig 10905 bp, 4 predicted proteins | sample HubBroMetageWFT5_FD_71516 | JGI IMG/M metagenome (GOLD analysis project Ga0070765, IMG submission 71516) | Warmed and freeze-thawed soil microbial communities from the Hubbard Brook experimental Forest, New Hampshire - Hubbard Brook CCASE Soil... | ecosystem: Environmental > Terrestrial > Soil... | reverse complement strand
AAAGGAAACGACTCCGGAGAATCCGGTTCCTGGAGTCACGGTGGCGGTGAACGTGGTGCCAGCTCCAGGGGCAACCGTTTGAGAGGAAGGGGTGGTCGATTGAGAAAAATCAGCCCCGACGGTAACGATTCGGGTCTCAGGGCTCGGATCGGTGACTCCCTGATTATCCGTCACTGTGAGAGAGGCAACGTAAGTTCCAAGTTCCGAATAGATTACGTTGCCAGGCGTGGCCACTGTGCTCGAACTTGGATTTCCCCCGGGGAAGACCCACTTATAGGAAGCAATGGACCCATCAGGGTCCGTTCCTGAACCCGAGAAGAAGACGCTAGCACCCACGCCGACGCTGGGGTTCGAAGCTGGCTGGGAGATGATCCCGGTAGGGGGCTGGTCCGCGGGTGTGGAAGAAAGGTTCACGAACGAGGCCACCGAAGGGACGCCTGCGGAATTCAAAATGAAGAGAAGGTAGTAACCCGGAGGGGCGATGTTGGAATTGGGTGGGCTAGTGACATTCAAGACGCCGCTTCCCGCGGTAAACGTCAGGCCAACCATGCGTTGGTCCATATCGAAGGAGTGCGTCACAGCGCCGGCGCGGATCAATACTGCCGACGTAATGTTGGCGGCGTCAGGAGTTTGCACCTGAAACGGAGCTGCGTAACCAATGACTCCCTGGCTAACGCTGGTGATGGAGGGACGAATAGCGGGCGAGCCGTCCGCATTGAAGAGATAGGCCGGAGAGTAGACCTCCAGGTGGGGCTCATACGTTCCTCGGGAGGGATTGCTGCCCAGAAGCAAAACCGTTGCATCGGGAAGAAGCAAACTGTTCGAGTGGTAGAGGCGAGGGTAGACGTTCGCGCCGGCGGAAGTGAAGGCATTAACATTTGGATTCGGATCGTAAAGGTCGGCATTCAAGCTCGCGGTCGTGCCGTCCTCGTCATTATAGGAACCGCCGGTAACAAGAATTTTGCCACTGGGCAAGATTGTGGCGTTCATTTCAATGCGAGGTTGCGACATGTTGGGTCCGTAGACCCACTTGGGATTTGCAACCGAAAGGTCGATGATTTCGGTTGAGTTGACGGAAGGATTTCCGCCACCCATGATCATGACTTCCGGCTTGTACCCATTCGCTGGGGTGAGTGGAAAAAGCACCGAGGAACCGTATACGCGGCCGACATTGTAATTCGTCGTGGCAAAATTGGAATTCCAGGTGTGCGTGGAAGTGTTGAACATGGCGGAGGTGGTTTGAGAGCCGGAGTTGAAGACATTGCCATTGGGCAGCACGTGCATTCGGGGATAAAGAGGAGGAGTCCAGGAGGCCACATACTGCTGACTCCAGCCTGAGCCAACCTTGTAGATCTCGACCGCGGTGTTTGTCGCGCCGACCTCCGTCAATCCGGAAAACACCATTACGGTTCCGTCGCTGAGGACGGTGCCGGTGGGATACCAACGGCCGTGGGCCATCGGTTCCATATCTGCGAAAAGACCAGTGGCAGGATCGTACACGGAAGTCCGCAGCTCGCCATTGAAGGGATCGTATTGGAGAGTGCCACCCATGACAAAAGGACGGCCATCCGGGAGGACCACCATGCCATTGCAAAACATGTCCCACCCAACGGGCTGGGTAGTCATTACTCCGGACAGCGGATCGTAAACGGCAGCCATGAAGCTAGTATCCGAAGGGAGGTTTCCTGACCCTGAAACGATCAAGACTTTGCCGTTATGCATGAGAGCCACGTGGATAGGATTAATGGGCGCTTGAGTCGGCAGGGTTTGCCATTGGCCAAGAACACCCGCTTGCGCGTGCAAGGTCTGGGCGAAAACTCCCGAGGCCACGAACGCCAGGATCAAACCCAAATAAACGCGCAATCGAATCGACCCAAACATATTGCAATTCCTTCCTGACAATGGCTATGAGATGCGGTAAATAGGGCAAGGACGGACCGCGGCCTTGCTGCGGCACTTGGATTTCCAACACCAGAATGGGACGGCGGAATGTAACTCGAATACAAAACACTTAATTGAAAATGAGCTGCATCATTTCGACAGTCATTCTCAAAGCGCAAGATTGTTGCACAGGTTTACGACTAAAGTGGAAAAATTTTCGAAAAAAAGAGTGAAAGACTGTGGAGGTACAGGGCTTTAAACGACACCCAGCGAGACGGCCACAAATCGCAATGTCACGTCAACTGAATGCTCGGAGGGCATCAGTAAGTTAGGCCTTGGGAGGGCTCCTGTTTTTGGCTCTTCTCGGCAATTACGCGAAAAACACGAAATGTAGGTGTCTGGTGGACCAACTCGAAGGCGTCGGGATAGGCAGAAAGCAGCGCAGCCATGCCATCATCTTCCGGCGGTAGATAGTAATTTATTCTTCTGCTGGCTGTAATGATGTAATTGACGTTGTGCTTTTTAATGCCTTCGTAAAGCATCGCGGCATTCGCGCTGGGGGGGAACCAAACTAGTTTTCTTTCTGCGAAGTGATAGACAATAGGCACGTGGCGGGCCATGATCACTGCGCCAGGCTCGGTGTTTGAGTTGATCCACTCGGCGGCCGTAACGTCGGAACTGTTGTTGACGGGCGAACTGCTATCGAGATTCGTTCGCGCCAGGCTCACCTGCGAGGTTAGTCCTATCAAGACAAGATAACTGACAGTGAGTATCCCCAGGAACTGTAATAGCTTGCGAGGGTTGATAGACGAAGCGGCAATGGGTCGGGAAAACCAATCGGAAAAACGTGCGGACGATTGCTGCCATGCGGACTCAGCCCAGAGCATGCGGACGGCAAGAGCAGCCGATATTACCCATACAGCAAAGGACGACTCATCCTGCAAACCAGCATGAGTCATATGGCTGCCGATCCAGGTTCCGTGCATCCAAAACCATGAGCTAATGGCCAAGACGACCGCCACTGGGTACCAAACGACGCCAAGAAAGCGAGTGCGTTCCTTTGCCAGCAGTACAAGTGCCCGCCCACCTTGCCACATATAAAGGCAAGCGAGCGGCATGATGGGTAGGAAAAACCTCGGCTCCATTTTCCAGGGCCAGAGCAAGTAGATGAGGGCGTAGCCCGCGAAATACCAATCCTGCAAACCACCCCGCCAACGCCAAACAGAAAAGGCCCATCCCACTGCAATCAGGACGATGGGGCCCGTGACCAAAAGCGACATCCAAGCTACGTCGACCCATCGGCGGAGCAGCGCCTGACTCAACAAGATTGAGTCATCTGCAGCGTTTTTCAGGATTCGAACGGGGATGTCACTTAGGGTGGCCATTCCAAGTTCAGGCTCGTTTCCACTTTTCACCGCTAGTTGCGCTAGATAAGAGTGCGGGTATCCGGGTAGTGGCCACTCCAGAGGCGCTGGCTTCTGGACCATCCAAATCCCTTGCACAACCAGAGCGATCAGAAAGACCGGAAGGTACATCTTCGCCCGAGCGAGAGCGAGCCGACGATCTCGAAGAAAAAGCGAGCCGACGCTCAACGCAATTGCCCCCAGGAAAGCCATTGCTGCCGAAGCAAACATCATGGAAATGGCAATAAGGAGGGTCAGAGCGGCCCCCCAAATGATCCGGGAACCTCGCCCGATGGAGCTTTCAAACTTCCGAGCGACCAGCAGGGCGAGCATAGTCGTCAGAAAATAGGGGTAGCTCGGGAAGATGGTGCGGGTGGCCAGGGAGAAAAAAACTTGGGAAGAGACGAGCAATATACAAATGGAGGCCGCTACAACTCTTGGCACCTGCCTTCGGAAAAGTTCGTAAGCGAATAGCAAACCAAGAGTCTCGCAGACGGCCATAACTCGGAGAAAGGCGGCATGGCCCGTGATTCCCGCAAAAGACAAAAGAGCGAGCAGCGCTGGCAATCCAGGAGGTTGGTTCGTTTCGACGTGTCCGTTAATTCCGTAATAGCCGTGGTGGAGGAGAGATCGTCCGGCATCAACGTAAAACACATCATCAAAGTAATAATCGGCGGTGCGCTGGTAGGCAAAGAAATGGAGCATTCCAAAGCCAAGAACGACAGAAAAAACCAGGATATCAAGCCAACGGGCTGTGGAAGATATCTCTTCCAACTGCGACCATAGACTTGTCCGGTTGCTGCCTATAGAGGCTAAGGATCCAGTTTGTGTAAACGAGGCCATAGTGGCTAAGACTCTCTTTGCTCAAGGGACAGTTTGCGAGATTCAGATCGTAACTCTCTACCTTGCCAGTTTCTACGAGTCGGCGTGGCTTACTCCCTTGAACTCCCCATCAGTTCTCCCACGGGGACGTTAAGGGCAGATTATGGGAAAATCTTTGCTGATGTAAGCGACGGGACCGAGATTCCCCGGCCGTCGACGGCTTCCCAATAACATCCCTAGAATGAGCAATATAAAATACTTGGCCCGCATTCATCAGGGCGCATATTCAAAGCCCTGGGAAACCAAACTTGACTCCGGACAGCTGGATTCCACCAGATAGACAAGCATTGCGGTTGCCAGACTACACAAAGGGTAAGCTCCCAAGATCGAGCGGTACGATCCGGCAGCGAGCTTGCCGGAATAGCCGAAACAGTTATGGACTGGACGGTTTTGGCAAGTAGGGTCAGCAGGCAGAGCGCCTGCCACAGAAATGCAGATTGGTAGTTAGTTCTCCAGGGTCTGGTTCTGAGATGCTCCGGACTCAGCTTGTGGTGTTCCGAAGCGCTTTCTGAGCAAAACAGCGAGGGTGATTAGAGCGAAACCCAGCAGCGTTAAGCCTGTGGTCTCGGGTAAGGACGATAAGCCCGCGATGATATTCATAATACCGAGGAAGTGTGCAAGCGCGAGGCCAAACTACTTCATTTGTAACTCATTGTATTTTCAGAGGTTAAGGGATGCAGGGAGAATCTTCAAGCTTTACACGGGAAATCCAAGGACAACTTGGTGCATACGATTTCCCTCACAACGCATTCATACAGTGATGGCAATGCGTACGAAATCGTCTTCTACCTAAGGAGGCCTTGAGGCCTCCGAGGGCAAGGTCATGGGGCGGGTTTGAAGGCGACGGCGACGCTGGACCAGTTGCCCGTGTTCAGGCCAGCGTACATGGTTTGCCAGGTGACGGTAACGGGAGAGGTGCTGGTGGTGTAGTAATGGCCCCAGCCGTTGTTCTGGTCGATGGGTTCCGGGCCGCTCTGATCTTCACCGTCAAAGGTGTTGGTGTCGAAGAACCAGCCGGAGCCGACGATGCCAGCGCCGGTGTTGTAGTCCCAGATGACTTCGGCGAAGACGAGTTCGCCAGCCTGCGCGGGATTAATGGTGTACGGCATGGTGAGATTGCCTGCGTCAGTCTGGAAGCCGGTGCCTCCGGTGGCGGTGTCGAGTGGAGAGGCGGCTGCGCCGGTGATGTCGTACAGGAAGAAAGTGAAGTCGCCGTCGGTGGCGCTCCAACTTACAGTGAGCCGGAGGTTGCCGGAGGTTGTGGCACTGCCGGCATAGAAGGCCTGCGTGACGTCATTGCTGGCTTGAATCTCTGTGGGGCCAGCCTGAGCCCAGGCATTGCCGTAGTTGTCTGAGACTCCAGTGACGGTGCAAGCGACATAGCCGCCACCGATCATGGCCACCAGCAAATTGCCGGAAGACGGGAACTGCACGGTAGTGGGGTTGGGGAAAGGATTGCCAGTACCGCCGGCATTGGGGTGGAACGGAATATTTTCGTGCACGAGATGGACGATGCGCATACCTGAGGGGACGCCGCCGGAAGTGCCCGTCTTCAAGAGAACTGAGGCGGAGATCCACTTTTGGCTGGTGCCCATGGAGAGCGTGGGATTGATGGCGCTGGTGGAGTTATACAGTCCGTATTGAGCGGCCCAGCCATCGAGGAGATCCGAGCTCAGGAGGCTCCAAGAGATATTGCTCTGCGAGCCGGCGGTGAAGCTAGATTGATTGATGGAAAGGCTGAAGGCGACCTGATAGACGAGATCGCCGCTGACTGTCGGCGTCATGCTCCCTGCGGTAACGGAAGTGCCGGTGCCCTGAGAACCGACGCCGGCGCCATCGATGCCAGTGACGTTGTCAAATTCCGTAGCCATCGGCTGCGTATAGCCTCCGGGATCTGAGCTGAAGCAGACGGAGACGACACGAGCGCCAGCGACAATATTGAACGCCGTGGCAATGCCGATGGATTGCGTGTCGGCGGAATCGTAATAGTTGACCTGGATGGAGTAGGCGTTTCCTTTGTCGTCGTGGACGGAAGGAGTGGGATTACCGTTAAAGGTAAAGCCAACGACAACCGTGTTACCAGCTGTGGTCGGATTGGGAAGCTGGAAGTGGTAGCAGTATGGGCTGGCAAAGGCGTTGTTGACTCCACCCCCACCGCGGGTGTTCGAGCTGCTCACATGCTGAACAAGTTGCGCAGGTACTGAGCCGCCACCTGAGGACACGCTGAGAGTGACCGTAGAACTAGGGGTGCTGCCAACCGAATTACTGACGACAACCTGGAACGTAGAGCCGTCGTCGGCTGCGGTGGTCGCAGGGGTCGTGTAGCTGGACGCCGTTGCTCCGGGAATAGCCGATCCATTTTTCGACCATTGGTAGCTGAGAGGAGCGGTGCCGGTGGCAGTCACACTGAACGTGGCGGTTTGAGGCGCCGTAACTGTCTGATTCGACGGCAGCGTGGTGATCGTGGGGGCCACGGCGGCGGCGTTGACTGTGAGTGTTACTGTCGCGCTCGGGGTGCTGCCCGCGCTGTTGCTGACTACTACCTGGAACGTGGAACCGCTGTCCCCTGTTGTAGTTGCAGGCGTCGTGTAGCTTGATGCTGTTGCGCCGGAGATGTTCGCGCCGTTCTTTTTCCACTGATAGGTCAGCGGTGCCGTGCCGGTGGCAGACACAGTGAACGTCGCGGTTTGAGGCGCCGTAACTGTCTGATTCGTGGGTTGCGCGGTGATCGTCGGGGCTACGGCGGCGGCGGTTACGGTGAGAGTTACCGTGGTGCTTGGCGCACTACCTGCACTGTTGCTGACGACGACTTGGAACGTGGAACCGCTGTCCCCTGTTATAGTTGCAGGCGTCGTGTAGCTTGATGCCGTCGCTCCAGAGATGTTCGCGCCATTCTTTTTCCACTGATACGTCAGGGGAGCCGTGCCTGTGGCAGACACACTAAACGTCGCGGTTTGTGGTGCCGTCACCGTCTGATTCGTGGGCTGCGTTGTGATCGTCGGGGCGGTAGCGTTGGAGACGGTGACCGTTACAGCCGAGGAAGTGGTGTGGTTTCCGGCGGCATCACGAGCCACAGCAGTCAAAGAGTGGGTACCATTCGAAAGCTTGGTCGTGTCCAAGGAGATTGTGTAGGGAACGGCTGTGACTTCAGCGCCGGAGTTGGCGCTATCCACCTGAAACTGAACGCCTACCACGCCAACATTGTCGGAGGCGGAGGCGGCCAATGTGATGGTGCCCGAAACTGTGGCGCCAGAGACCGGCGAAGTCATAGATACAGTCGGAGGTGTGGTGTCCGAGCCGGTTGCTGTGGTGAACGTGAAGTCACCGCTGGTGGAGAGAAGCCCCGCAGAATTCTTCGACTTGACGCGGTAATGGTAGAGAGTCGCAGGGGTCAGGGTTGAGATTGTGACTACGTGGGAGGACACCATCGAGGAGTTGAGGGAGGAACTGGTTCCGTAACTGACCGAAGTCCCGTAGTCGACCTGCGAGTCCGCCGCTTGATCCGTGACCCAGGAGATAGAGGCGGAAGTAGATGAGACCTGGGCAGGAGTAACACCTGAGATAACGGGGGAGCCAGTTGGACGTTGGGGCTGCGAACTGATAAGGCCGGCACAACCAGAAATCGAGACGACGAGGATTGAAAATATTGCGGCGCTAATCAGGTTGCGATGGAATCGTGTGAGCCTGGCGGAGAAGTTCATAGCTGCGGTTTGCCTCGTCTATCTTCAACAGCGCAATAAGTTTGAGAGCCCGCCTTCTCGGAATCCCCCCGAGGCGGACATGGACTGCAGCCCAAGAATACAGAGATCGGGGCGCTGACCTAACTGTACGAAAGTACATAAAGAGGCCAGTGGCACCGAAATGAAAACTCCGTTACAGGCGCGACGTTGCCAGAACGCGGGGTGTTCAGGCGGAGCTGAGTAAGACCGTGAGCTAGGCGAGTCTGGAGCGAAGATTTTAGCAGGGGAAGGTACCGATTCCAACGTGTTTCGGGGTGCGGGGCAAAGTAGGGGGCAGGTCTAACGGCGGGTGGTGGCTGAGTCTGCTGGCGTCGAGGGGACGAGAAGGCCCGCTTGCTCTAAGTCTTTTGTTGCCTGAAGGATAGCGTCAAAACGAAGGGAGGAGCGTTCAGCGATATCGAGCAGCGAGTTGAGCCCGTCGGAGAGGTTCAGGGTCCAGAGCATGGCGAGCTCGCGCGTACCCGCGTCGGGAAGCCCGCCCATGAGCCTGTAAAGGCCACGGCGACCGAGCTGAGGCTCACATTTGGGGTTGAGATTGAGATAGGTGAGGTTGTTTTCCAGAACACGAAAGACATCAAGGCAGAAGCGAAGTGTACCGGCGAGAGCTTCGGGCGTGACGAATGTGAGGTTGTCAGCGGAGGTGTGGTACTCGGGGAATTTGCCATGCTGGGTGCGATTCAAACATCCGACGGGCAAATTGAACCCTGGCGAGCAGTATTGGCGCTCATCGTAACCATAGGGAGAGAAATCGCGAACGTTGAAGGGATTGCCCGAGAAGCCGAGCAGATGCAGGGTCGCGCGGTCGATCTCGGCATTTCCGCGGCGCGACTTCTTATAAGAAAACGCTCCGCTATCGCCAACACAGGCAAGCACCAGACCATGTCTGATCAAAGGAACGATATTTTCGTTGCGGCTGAGCCACGTGATGGAGCCGATGGTTCCAGGGATGAACAGAAAGCGGTACGAGTAGCGATGCGGAGTAGCGGCAAGAGCCTGCGCAAGAAACGTAGCTACCGCCAAGCCGGAAAGATTGTCGTTGCAAAGAGAAGGGTGGCAAGCGTGGCAGGAAATGAGAATTTCCTCTTTCGAGGCTCCGGGGACAAGGCACTCGGCGTAGGTGAGGCTCCCGTCTTCGAGGGAAGAGTCGATGACGACTTCGTATTCGTCCTCGGCGAGGGAATCCAATTGGCGCTGTGTGAGGCAGAATCCCCAGGTTTCGCGGTAGTAAGAGGTGCGGTAAGGAATCCAGTCGGGACGCTCCGGCAATGCGTGCAAATGTTGCTTCAGTTCCTGGAATGAGAGTTTCGCATTTACAGGGACGCTGTAATTGACGACGTGAAGATTTGAGTTTTTGAGATCGATGATCTTTTCGCCGCGTGAGTTTCGAACGAAGGCATCGCGGATGTTCCATTCGCGTGGGACAGTCCAATCAAAAACCTGGGTACCGGTGGGCACTTCGTGGATTTGTAGCGGAATGCGTTGGCCAATGCGGCGGATGATTTCGCGGAGGCCATTGCCGGTGATGCTGCTGCAAACAGGATAGAGCTCGGAAACGAAAGCGTGAAGCCGATTGCCCAGCTCGGGTGAGTCCAAGTCGAAATTCGCGGCCGCTATTGTGGGAACAGTGGTCATGGCGCGTCAGGCAAAATCGGGATAGTTGCGGTCTCGATCCAGAATAATCCGTTCCGCTTCAGGCCAGGCGATGGAAAATGCAGGATCGTTCCAACGCACTCCGCGGGCGTGCTCCGCAGAAAACACCTGGGACATTTGATAGAAAACCTCAGTATTGTCCGCAAGCGTCTGGAAGCCGTGCGCAAACCCTTTGGGAATATAGAGAATTGTTCCATTTTCTTCATCGAGCTGAACACCAAACCATTTTTTGTATGCCGGCGAATTGGGGCGCAGATCGATGATCACATCATAGATGGAGCCGCGGTTACAGCGCACTACTTTTACCTCATCGAACGGCGCCGCCTGGTAATGCATGCCGCGAAGGGTGCCTTTGCGAAGATTGAAAGAGACGCTGCATTGCGAGATGTGGGGATCCAATCCATGATCGGCGTATTCATTCTCGCAATAGGTGCGCGCGAAATGCCCGCGGACATCGGAATGACGATCCGGTTCGATGACGTAAGCGCCGGGAAGATCGGTCGGCTTGAAGATCAAGGCCGGAGTCCTCTCATGGACTGATTAAACTTGCGCAGCCGGATACGACTATAGCGCGGCGGCCGGCACTGCGGTGGTCCATCGGAGTTGAGAGTCCAGCTGGCCAGCAGCGAGAAGCTTACGAATGTGGGTAATGCGCTTAAAGCGCGGGCCATCGAAGTCTTCCAGTTTTAGGTTGGCCTGACGGCAGGCGTCGTACAGCTCCTGAGCGCCGCGGCGGACGTTCCATTGGGGAGCAAAACCGGGAAGATTGTTCTTAATCTTGCTGAAATCAACCCGATAGGAACGGGGATCGGGGCCGCCACCAGAGGCGTACTCAAGCTTACAGCCGGGGACAATTTCGCGAACAATCTCCGCGAGGTCACGTACTTGATAATTCTCTTCCGTAATGCCGACGTTAAAGGCCTGATTGTGAATGGCTTCCTGGGGAGCAACCAACGCGGCCATGAAGGCGCGGCAAATATCTTCGATATGGATAAGCGGACGCCAGGGAGTGCCATCCGACTGAATTTTGATGCTGCCGGTGGTGACCGCCCAGGCTACGAGGTTGTTTAGCACCACGTCGAAGCGCATGAAGGGTGAGACGCCGTAAGCCGTGGTGTTGCGGAGAAACACCGGGCTGAAATTGGGGCTGGCAAGTTCGCCGAGCTCTTGCTCGACGAAAACTTTGGATTCGGCGTAAGGCGTAACTGGGTGGAACGAAGCGTCCTCGGTCAACATGGCGGATCCAGCGGCGCCGTACATACTGCAAGACGACGAAAAGAGAAAGCGCTTAACGCCGGCATGTTTGGCGAGTTCCGCGAGGCGCATGGTGGCACGATAATTGATTTCGT
>Ga0070765_100002914_pt1 | contig 10909 bp, 7 predicted proteins | sample HubBroMetageWFT5_FD_71516 | JGI IMG/M metagenome (GOLD analysis project Ga0070765, IMG submission 71516) | Warmed and freeze-thawed soil microbial communities from the Hubbard Brook experimental Forest, New Hampshire - Hubbard Brook CCASE Soil... | ecosystem: Environmental > Terrestrial > Soil... | reverse complement strand
CGTCAAAGCGCGCAGGATATCTCTGCACGAGACCCGCTGTGACCATGCCGCCTAGCGAATGTCCCCACGCAATGGTTCGCGTGGGCGTGCCGACCCGTGTCTTGAACGCGTCCAGCACTTTAATCTGATCCGGCAACGCCTGTTGAATCGCCCATCCGGCTGTGGCATAAGAGGATCCCGCCAGGGCATAACCATTGGCGAGAAGATACGCACCTGTGATCGGATCCCCAACATCTTCTGCCGGATTCGGGAATCCCGGCACGACATATCCGTGGCTGTACAAGACCAGCGTTCCGTTCCAGTTCGAAGGCACTTGCATCAGGTAGGTCGCGCCATCCGCAAATTTGCCTTTATAAGTCTTAACGCCCGAGGCCTCGGCAACTCCGACGGATAGCGAGAGCAACATCGCCGAATATGCCACCAAGAAAATTGTCTGCCTGATCGTCCTCCACATGGCCTACCTCCTGGCGGGAAAGTCGCGGGGTATGGATGAATCGGAGCCAAACTTTATCCTCGATGAGAGGCTTTGTCAACGGAGCTTTGAAGTTGGAGAATGCAGTTTCTGGGTGCGCGGTTTAACCCCGCGCAGAAGAATATTTGTAAAGAGCGGCGAATCGGGTCTGCGACTCACTTTCCTTCCGACGCAACCCCACCCCCGGTCACGACGCCCGACTGGGGGTGGGGTGGACCTTGGTTAGGAACCTTCGGCGTCAACTTTTTGATTACGAATTCCTGCAGGATATTGGCGGCGGCACCCTGCCCAATCCCGATTAGCGCATTTTCGAAGGTTAATCCAAGTCCATCGCGATCTGTCGATGGATAGTAGAGATTCGAGAGACCGCCGGAGGCGAGTGCTCCCAGGATACCCGAGTAATTCGCCTGCCAGCGTCGGTTGTCACCCTTGCAAATTACTGAATTGGCGAGCGCGTACAAAATCCGTGATCGCGTACTGCCGGTTCCCTTGTAGAAATAACGAGGGTCTTGCTTCAGCAGCGACGGCAGAATAGCGCCTCCGATGAAGGTGCTTGAAACGGTGTCTGCATACGAAGCGCCAAAGCGCTTGGCATAACCTTGCGCGCCTTGCCCGTACCCACTGAACTGATTTGTCGCCTGTTCCACTCCCGCAACGCCCCCATTCAGCAGCAAAGTGACCGGGTCGATTGTCGTCTTCCAGGCGAGCCCAAACTTTTGTCTCGCGGTGAGTGGAACTGGATCGGGGACGTAGCTGACATAGAAATTTGGAATGACGCCGAGCACGCGCTGTTTCTCTTGATCCTTGATCTGCTCTTCCGCCACCTGCTCTGGCGAAAGGACGACCTCCACATCTGTGATGGCCGTTGCAACTGCCAACGCGATTGGCGGCGATGTGTAGATCTCTCCCGAATGGAGCAGTCCAGAGGAAGCTTGGGTCGCGAACCCTGCGCAGGAAATTGTCAGTTGGAAGGGCCCGGGAGCGATGTTGGCAAAGGAGAATTGCCCATCTTGGCCCGTTACCACCACCTGCGCAAGGGAGTGATCTTCACGGGTAAGGCTTACATGGGCCCCCGCGACGACGGCTCCCGTACGATCAACAACCGTTCCGCTAATGCCCCCTGACAATTGTTGATCGGGCCCCTGCTGACTCGTAGGGTGGCCCACCCCTTGATTTGTGGAACCCGGCAGCGGGTTTTGCTGAGCGGTCTGGCCGAAGCCGATCGACGCGCAACCTAAGGTGGCAAGCGCAAAAACTATGAGTCCTGACCTAAAACGGATAGCCATGAATATATTTCTTGCCCCTGTCCTACTTCTATCGAGGTCCCAGTTCGTTCAAGAATCCGTCCCGCGCTCCCGCCCCAAAAGTGCAGCGCTGGTTACAGAATACAAGAATCGTAGGCTGTGTATCAGATACGTATCGAAGCCAGAAGGTTACCCTTGTGTAACGCAACCACCCGTCGGCCGGACTCGCACTACGAACCACGCGCCGTCCCAACCCGAATCCGTCGAGCATCTCGATGCACGACACGGTTTCCCCTACCTAGCCAGTGGTTCCCCAGTACGGGCACCCCGCCAAACAGCAAAGCTCTTAGAGCGACCTCGCTGGGGACACGACTTTTGAAACCTGAAGGTTTGACACCAAACATACCGCACTAAGATGCTGACCTGCGTGCACTTGGAGACATGACCAAAGCCTGATCTCATTCTTGAAATTGCATACGTAGGGGCCGCTGGTAAGGAGAAGATCAGCCCCAAAATCATATCCATTTTCTAGCCTTACCCTAATTTCTAGTGCGGAATACGCGAAAAGGCCTTGGATTAAGACGAGCGATGGTTTATCGTGGCCGACACGAAAGTAAGGAACAGAATGAGTCAGGCGAACTCGGGTGAGGCAGGATCATTCGGTTCCTGGGTTTAATCAAGAATTGGCCGTAACATAGTGAAGGTTCGGAGAGGGACTCCAGCCATGAAATTTCCCCGTTGTCTGCCCACCTTTTCTCTAGTTCTCTTATCGATGTGCCTGTCCACGTGTTTCTCGGCAACAGCTTCGAGTGCGGCTGACTCTTCTCGGTCGGAGGAGCCGGATACAAAGCCGCCCCAAACCGCAAGTGTCACCATTCCTGGCCCTCTGCGTTCTTTCATGCGGATGGCCGGCATCAGTCAGAAGGTCACGCCTGAAGAAGTTCTGCCCCTGCTCGCTCACAACGTGTTCGCGCAGGGCTACGAGGGCTCTCGCGACGGCGGTCGGCCAACAGAATTTCTGATTCTGTTGAGCCGGTATGTCCATCAGGCGAGAGAACTGGCGGCTCTGACCGGTGCTGACGGCAGCATCCACGTCTCGAATTGTGATGAGGCGAAGCCGTTGCTGCACACTCTTGGTTACCGGGTGCGCCAGGACTGTGGAGCGAAGAATACGGCCCTGGTGACCGCCGATCCGGAACGGGCTTTTGTCACGATCGACTCTGGCTTCCCTCTGCCCGAGCTGGAACTTGCGCTCCAGGGGGGCAAGCCCTTCACTTATGCATTTCCCGATTCCCGGGTTCCTGTGATGTTTACGGAGAGCGACTGGACAACCCTGAATAGTGAAAGCAGAAAAGGTTCGAGAGATTTAATCGAAACCCTTCTCCACGATCCCCTGCTATGCCGTCTCTACTGGGCATTGAGTCGAACCGATGCCGAAAGCCGGGTTGCATTGCAGCGATCCGTGGGGCTCGGGACACTACTTCCCGTCGCCGCTGTCCTGGATTTTTACGGAAGCCATATTTGCATTAGATCCGGCCGTGTGATCGTGCCGGGAGGAGCGGGCGCGCCCTCTGCCTGGAAGGATCTGACGGGGGCGAGCCCAGATTCGCCAAGAGAATTTGTTGGCCGGTTGCTCGCCAAGGACAATGGCTGGCTGGCCGCTTATTTTGATGCTTTGTCGCGGGTCAATCAAACTCAACAGGCCCACTTCACCGAAGTCCGGCTGCGACGTTTCTACGAGAGTTTTCGCGGCCAGTCGATTTCTCCCGATGCGGCTAGACCGGCGTTCCGGCCGGCTCCGGCACTCCTGCTTCTAATGACCCGGCTGCAGTGGCAGCCTAACGGCGAACCCTACGTCCCCGGAAATCTGGAGGTTTGGAAACAAATTCTTCAGCAGAAAAGCGACTCCAAGATTGTTCGTGACTCGGGCAAGCGCGCCGGTCACATCAACCATCCCGAACAGCTGGCGGAAACAATGTTCGCCCTTTGCCGGGTGGAGACTGAGACCGGGCCGCTGCAAATCTATCTTATGTTGAGTGAACTGGACAGCAAACGGTCTCCGGAGAATCACTTGAGTCCGCAGACCGTTCTCCTGATGGCCAGCAGGTTCACCGACTTCAGCAATCAATATTTGATCTTCTCGGAATTTCCGGAGTTGAACGACGCATCCATCACTCGCTTTCTGAATGTAGCCGAAAGCCTGGGCAAAATTCCCAACCACACGTTGCGAGGCAACGCTATGGGGATCTTCCAGGCCAACATCGGGATGTGGCAAATCCTGGCTCGTCAGGGACAGATCAAAAGCACCGCGCTGAATGATTCCTGGCAGAACGTGATTAAGCCCTTTGGCAAGCTCCTTTCGTCGCCCCAGCTCTTCGAGGCTGGCAGCTACTCACTGGGCGAGTTGCTGCAGGCGGCAACCGGCCAGCGGAGCGGTTCTCAGGACGAAATCATCGACTTGCTCGCGGGTCCTCGGCAAGCGAGCCCTGATGGCCAAAGGATGCATCAGGAAGTAGCGAATGAAATTCGATCGGTGATGGACGGCCAGCGCCTGGTTTCTCTGGATGCGATCCTGGGCCTGGGCGACGGGTTAGATGCAATGGCGCACGGAGCGGCTGTCGGCGATAGTTTGGTCCCGTTGGCTGGAGAGCTTCGGGAATTTGAGATGCCGCGCCCGATTTTCAGCAGTGGCGAGAGAACTCAATGGGCAACCGGAGTATACAACAACCGTCACACCGATCTGCAGATGCGGACGGATTTGACGAAATTGATCAAGACGCCCGGTTCGAAGCAGCAATTAGAAGACGCCCGAGGTCAGCTCTGTCCGTTTCTGCGGGACACCCTTGTGGGCTTGAATTATGCGTATTACGAACCACCGGGAGCTCAGATTTTACACATCAACCCACTCTTCGTTCGGTCTCATGACTTTTCGGGGGATACGGTCGCGGGCGTGGACCGAGTCTGGCAAGCTCCCCAGTTGTTTGGCGAAGGCTCTCCGGCGGGAGGCGGAGCTCATCTGGTTGGCTCTCTAGCTGACTTGCCATATGTCCTCGCTCAGGTGGAGCAGGACTTCATCGCCCCAGAAAACGTCCAAGCCCTAATCTGGAGGGAGTTGGTCCCCGGTCTTTTGATCAACGCGACCTTACCCCGCTGGTGGGGCGTAAGCCAGAGCGAACTTCATGCCATCACCCTCTATCAGCGTTCCGGAGAGGAACTTTTGACGGCTTCGGTAGGAGATCCACAACTGCGGATCAAAGTGATGACGATTCTGTCCGACCGCATGGATCCGCAAGTCTCCGCCCGCGTGGAGACGGCTCTGGTTACGGGGCGGTTGGCTGACGCAGATCCTCAAATGACGCCGGCTGACTCGTTCTATCTAGCAGCAGAGTTTCGTCGCAGGTTTTCTGGACAGACCGATTCCTTGGGACCCGCCAATCAGGAATTGGAAAGCCTGAGTCGCCGGAATCCCACAGAACTAAGCTGGGACAGGCTGTCGCAAGACTTCGGTGTTCCACATCCAATCCTGGCGCAGAGCTATTCCCGCGAATTGCTGAATCTGAAACCGTTTCCTGCTTTCGAGGGCTATTCCAGCCGCTTGCTGGCCGAGACTTGGGATTCGAACAATTTGTATTGGGCCCGCTTGGCGGATGAAAAGGGCTACTCAGCAGTGATGCTAAATGCCCTGGTTCCCCAACTGACGCATCGTATGGTCGAAAAGATTTTTGCCAGCGACTTCGAGGATTGGCCAGCTATGCTTCGCGCCATGAGAGAAACTGGAGAAGAATTCCGGCAGGGCAAGATCGCTTCGTTATCAACAGGTGCCGCGATCACCCAGCCGTGAACTGTTGTCTTGGAGAAAAGAGAAACCTTAAGCTGTTACACCAACACGAGGCCGCGTAGCGGAACAGGGATATATGACAAAGAAATCGTTTTTGTTTCTCGCGTTAGTTTTGACCCTCTTCTCCAACCCCGGGATCCGAGTGGTCGCTCAGGAAAGCGCCCCGAACATTCGCGTCGTCGTCGACATGGTGCAGTTAAATGTAGCGGTGACTGACAATAAGGGGAACTATGTTACCGGCCTTCATCCCTCGGACTTCGCAATCGTCGAGGACAGCATTCCGCAAAAACTCGCGACATTTGGCGAAGGCAACGAACCCGCATACAGAGTGGCGGACGCTTCGTCGACGAGTGAAAAAACGTTGGCGAAAGCTGGCGGACAACAAACTCAAGCGGATCCCAAGTCGGCCGGAGAAGACGCATCTCAAAGTTTGGGTTCAATGGTGGCGGGCGCTAACGTTTTCTTGCTCTTCGATACCAGCAACTACATGTACCGTGGCTTTGTCTTCGCCCAAGATGCTATCGCTGATTTCGTGCGTTCCCTGGAAAGCGCGGATAAAGTGGCCTTCTACTCTTACAGTCGCGATCTTTCCCGGTCCGCTCCGCTGACCCCTGATCGGGAGGCGGTGCTGCGAGGAGTCCGTGCAACCGTGGCCGGAGACGATGCCGCACTCTACAACTGCCTGTTGCTGACTATCAAAGATGCATCTCACTTCACCGGAAGAAAAGTGGTGGTTGTTTTCTCAAATGGACCGGACAATTCCAGCATGGTGCCTCCCGAGGATGTGGCTGAGTTGGCCCAGTCCACTGGGACAGCCATCTACATGATCAGCACTCAGTTGGCTAAGCTCGAACCAGTTTCCACGGCAGTTTTTGAACGTATGACCGCGGCAACGGGAGGCAAGGCGTATTTTGCCAAGAACTGGAGAGACGAACAACGAGCGTTTGCTTCGATACGGGATGATCTCGCGCATCTCTATTCGCTCAGCTACTATCCTCAGCCGAATCCCAACCGAGGCTGGCGCGGCATCACGGTGAAATTGGTGGGCGAGCATCTGAAGAAATACCACATCCGGACGCGAAATGGGTATCGTCCGCAACCGAACCGCTTCGCGGCGGGAACTACCACAGCCTCTGCGTCGGAGGCCGCTCCGAGTAATCAGTAGTTGGCATCGCTGACTTCTGCGCTTCGTTCAAGCCAAATTGTCTGGTGAAATTCTGATCTCTCGCAATTTCTGCGCCGCATATTCTGGCGTGATATCACGTTGCGGCGATCCCAGCAGTTCGAAGCCAACCATAAACTTCCGGATGCTGGCAGACCTGAGAAGAGGCGGGAAAAAGTGCGCGTGGAAATGCCATTCACCATGCTTCGTTTCGTCGGTCGGCTGCTGGTGAAACCCCATAGAATACGGGCAAGAAACCTGGAACAAACCGTCGCATCGGCTGGTGACGCGCTTCAAAATATCGGCCAGCGCGGATCGGCCTGGTTCATCGAGGGCACCCATGTTGCCCACGTGTTGCCTTGAGACCACCAGGATTTCATAAGGCCAGACCGCCCAGAAGGGCACTACCGCCAGAAAATGATCATTGCCGCAAACAAAGCGGTCTCCGGAAGCTTCCTCCAAGCCGATGTAATCGCACAGAAGACAGGTGCCTCGCTGTTTTTGATACTCGGCAAAAGCTTCTTGCTCTTTGCGAGGTTCGTTCGGCATCGTCGAGATTGCCCAGATCTGGCCGTGCGGATGAGGATTGCTGCATCCCATCATCAGCCCGCGGTTCTCGAAGATTTGCACGTAGTTGATACCGGGTTGTCGCCCCAAATTTTCGAACTGCTGCACCCAGACCTCGATCAAGGCCCGGATTTCCGTCGGTGACATTCGCGCGAGGGTTAGATCGTGGCGTGGGGAGAAGCACACAACCCGGCAGATGCCACGCTCACTCTCCGCAACAAGAATTCCCCTAGCTTCGACATCCACGCGCGCCCTTGGTGTGTCGGGTCGCAACGCGGCGAAATCGTTATCGAAGACAAACGTATCGGAATAGGGCGGGTTCCGTACCCCTCCGGTGCGAAAGTTCCCTGGGCAGAGATAACAATTCGGATCATAGGGCGTGACAGAGTTCTGTTCTCGAGGCTCGGTCTGCCCTTGCCAGGGCCGCTCGGCCCGGTGGGGCGAGACCAAAACCCACTCCCGCGTCAGTGGATTGAATCTTCGATGCGGAGAACTCTGCATGACTTGGTTGGTAAGATCGGATGTCGGCGCATGGCTCATTTTTCCGACACAGCTCCGGCCCCATCCGAGGTTTCACAGATCAAGATCGTGGGCCTCAGTCCCGTTCTTGCTTCGTAACCTTGTTCCAGTCTTTGCTGGACTTCTTCCGCGTGAGCAGCCTCTATGAGGTTAATCGTACATCCTCCGAAACCACCGCCCGTCATTCGTGCGCCGTACACGCCTTCCTGGCCATTGGACATCTCAACCATCAAATCAAGCTCCAATGTGCTGACCTCGTAATCATCGCGAAGGCTGCGATGGGAGTCCGCCATAAGCCGACCGAACTCAGCGATATCGCCCATCTCTAATGCAATCGCAGCTTTCTTCACCCGATCATCTTCCGTCACGACATGACGCACCCTTTTGTAAATAACATCACTTAAATGGTTCGAATGGTTTTCGAGATCATAGAGAGTCACATCGCGAAGGGCACAGATCCCAGGAAGAGCCTCGGACAATGTGCGGAAACCATCTTCGCACTCTTGCCGCCGGGTATTGTAGCCACTACTCGCGTGCTCATGCCTGACCATGGTATTGCACACCATCAGCCGTACTTGGGGCGATATGGGAAGGAGTTGGAAATCGAGAGAACGGCAATCCAACATGAGGGCGTGCCCCGCACGGCCGTGGCATGAGATGAACTGGTCCATGATCCCGCATCTCATCTCTGCATAAAGGTGTTCTGCCTTCTGGCACATTTTCGCGACCGTCGTGAGATCGACACTGATCTGGGAGTTGTTTAGCAGCGCCAATGCAGTCGAGACTTCGAGAGCCGCTGATGAACTGAGTCCGGCTCCCAATGGAAGTTCACTCATGATCAGCAAATCAGCGCCGCACAGTTGGTATCCGGAGGATTCAAGTACTCCGGCCACCCCGCGAACGTAATCGCTCCAGTCGCCAGATCTTCCGGGACGGATTGACTCCAATTCAAGGTCACACATTTCACCGAGGTTCTCAGAATAGACTCTCAGTTTCCGGTCAACGCGCGGACTCACAGCGACGTAGGTGTACAAGTCGAGAGCGGCAGGCATGACGAATCCGTCGTTATAGTCGGTGTGCTCGCCAATGAGATTGACTCTCCCGGGCGCTCGGTAAATCGAAGGAATTGCACCATACCGCTTAGCGAATAAAGCTTTCAACCTGCGCACTATGCCGTCCCCAACAGATCTGGTTGGAGCAACCGTATCGTCTGGCGGTTTGTCGGTTCGTCTCACAGAGAGTTAGGACTAAGGCTTAACCGTCACCATCACGACGCCATGGGATGAGACCGAGGCAGTCAACTTGCCGGTAAATCTGCCCACGTCCTGCTTCAGCCACAAATCGCGGACAGCCGCATTCAAATGATCAGGATAGCCCAGATCCTCCCAGTTCACGGTGATCTCATGCTCCACAGTTCCGCGATTGAACAAAACCACGGCACGGCTGCCATCTTTCATTTGCTTGGCCCACACTTCCAAGTCGCCATTCTTCTGCACTCGCTCGCCTTCGCTGCCGAGCGGGTCCTGATCGACGGCGATCACTTCCTTGTTCGTCAGGATCGCCCGAATCTCCGGGCGCATGTCACGCAAATCATTGCCCGAGATCAGCGGGGCAGCAAGGATGGCCCACAGGCTGAAATGGGAGCGATATTCGGTATCGGTCATGCCGCCGTTGCCGACCTCGAGCATGTCAGGGTCATTCCAATGGCCGGCCCCGGCGAAGCCGTCAAGACCGTTTTGCAGGTCAACGATGTCTACGACGCCGTTTGAACAACAATCGCCATTTGGCCATTTGACCCGGCCTTCCCACCTGTCCTGGATATCGCCCGTCGTGCGCCACAGATTGCCGCCGGCATCTTTGCCCCAGAGCCAGGGTTTATGGGTGCCCCACTCGCAGACGCTCAGCACGATTGGACGGCCGGATGCATCGAGTGCCTGACGGATCAGTGCATAACTTGCGGGCGCATCTTGCGTGGTCGTATTGCACCAGTCGTATTTCAAGTAATCCACGGTCCACGCGGCGTATTGTCGGGCATCCTGGTATTCGTGTCCGAGGCTCCCCGGCCGGCCGGCGCAAGTCTTGCTGCCCGCGTCAGAATAAATCCCAAACTTCAAGCCCAGAGAATGGATGTAATCTGCGAGTGCTTTGATCCCGGAAGGGAAGTGCTGAGGATCAGCGATGATGTTGCCGTCTTTGTCACGCGCAACCTGCCAGCAATCGTCGATCACAACGTACTGGTAACCGGCATCCTTCATGCCCGACTTCACCATGGCGTCAGCCATTTGCCGGATGAGGTCTTCGCTTACATTGCATGCGAATTTGTTCCAGCTATTCCATCCCATCGGCGGTGTGGGTGCGAGATTGCTTACCGAAAGTTTGCCTTCCTGGGCGAGGAGGCTTGCACTCGCGCCGGTCAAGACGAAAATCATCAACAGAATTCGCATTGCTGTCTTGGTTAAGTTCCGTTTCATCGCGGTTGCTTACACCTGACAGGATGGACTGCTGGTACCGTTTGCGAGTATGCTATGGCGCAAATCTTGTGATGTGCGACTTCCATGAACTTCAAATCGTCTTGGCCCAATTGTGTAGTTCTCGCGTTCGCCGTTTTGGCTTTCGGTTCTAACGTACTTTCGCAGGCTGCGAAGGCGCAGCTGCCGTCAGACCAGTCGAGCCGGTTCGAAGCCCACGCTAATGTGGGCATTGCGCCGTTGCAAGGTGCGGTTACGTTCAGTGCTGCCACTGGCGAATATCGTATCACTGGAGGCGGGGCCAACATCTGGGCTCCGGCCGACGCCTTTCAGCCGCATGATGCGAATGTACCTGAGGCGGCCCTGTCTTCAAATGTCAGCGCCCAAGAACCTACGCACGTCGAGCAAAATCAGAATCCCAGCAATGTGCGCAGCAAAATTTCGATCTATGATCTGGACAGCAAGAGCATCCGGGTCGTTTACACGGCGGACAAGCTCTGGGAGGCGCCGAACTGGTCCCCCGATGGCAAATATCTGCTGGCGAATTCTGGCGGTGCGCTCTACCGGTTCACGCTGAACGCTGACGGAAGGGCGCAGCCAGAGAAGTTGGCTCTTGACGCCGCATATGAGTGCAACAAC
>Ga0070765_100002913_pt1 | contig 10910 bp, 12 predicted proteins | sample HubBroMetageWFT5_FD_71516 | JGI IMG/M metagenome (GOLD analysis project Ga0070765, IMG submission 71516) | Warmed and freeze-thawed soil microbial communities from the Hubbard Brook experimental Forest, New Hampshire - Hubbard Brook CCASE Soil... | ecosystem: Environmental > Terrestrial > Soil... | reverse complement strand
CGACTATTTCGCGCTGCTGCAACTCGATCTTGAACTCAAAATTACGCTCGAGACGGTGAAGACGCAGGAAGATTCGGTGAAGCTCACCAATCTACGTCTCGACCACGGCGTAGCCACAAAACTCGACGTGCTGCAGGCTCAGGAAGTTCTCGACACCGCCAATGCGCAAATTCCTGATCTCGAGAGGCAGATCGCGCAAGAAGAAGATGCTATCAGCATTCTCCTCGGAAATTATCCGCAGGGAGTGCCGCGTGGCAAGACGCTGGCCGAGCAGGTGCTTCCTCCTGAAGTTCCGCCCGGTTTGCCGTCAGCAATACTTGAGCGCCGCCCCGACATTCGCGAGGCGGAGCACACTCTGGTCGCGGCGAACGCAGAAATTGGAGTGGCCAAGGCGCAGTTCTTCCCGCAGATTTCTCTCACCGGCTCCGGCGGCGGCGCATTCGGACGCAGTAGTACTTTTTCCAGCCTGATGAGTTCGCAATCCACGATCTGGTCTTACGGCGGGCAAGTGAGCCAGCCCATTTTCACCGGTGGAGCTCTGCGCGGGGGCCTGAAGCTGGCCGAATCTCAGCACAAGCAGGCTCTAATCGCTTACCGCCAATCGATTCAGAGCGCGTTCGGCGATGTCTCGGACGCGCTGATCGGCTATCAGAAATCCCATCAGGTCCGCCTTCGGCAGCAGGATACTGTCGCGGACCTGCAAGAAGCTGTGCGCCTCTCCGATATGCGTTACAGGGGAGGCACCACTACGTATTTGGAAGTCCTTGATGGCCAGCGCTCGCTCTTCTCGGCTGAGTTGACGCTCGCCGGCGCGCGCGGCACTGAGTATCAAAGTCTCGTGCAACTTTATCGGGCACTTGGTGGAGGTTGGCAGCAATAGCTGCGGGCGGGTTCGATTAGGCGGACGCCCGATCTGGGTTTTGGTTTTCGGTTGAATCGCAAACCCGCGCATTCTCCGTTTGCTCCTCGCGTTTCGCTGATTTAGGCCGTTTTTTCGCAATTCCGGCTCAGAAGTGTGCACAAGTGAACAGTAATCCACGGCCGTCCCGCATAAGATGTTGCCTGTGGGCGAGGCGAGAGAACGAGTACGAAAACAATTCCAAGAGCTTCCGGTCGAACACAAGGAAAGCGCGCTCTTGCCGGAAGCAGTCCGCCTTGAGGGCGCGTCATTTGTAGCGAACAGGACGCTGGCGAAGGACCTCGAGCGTGCGGTCGGCAAGCTTGACCGGACGGTCAGCAACATTGATCGGAACGAACGGCTGCAAACCGAATCCCGCCACACACTCCATCCGATTTCGCAATTGAAGCACCTGCCTGCGGCCGAGCCTGCGTCCGATCCGATTGAAATTGACGTCGCGTACAACACCGAGGTGATCTACCTCGATTCAATAGCGTTGGAAGAAAAAATCGCGCCTTCTGAGCCGGTGCATTCACGGCCGCTGCTGCCCAGTAGGATCGCCATCATCGGGAACTATCTTCCGCGGCGGTGCGGCATAGCGACGTTCACCACCGATTTGTGCGACGCGATTCACGCCGAATATGACGCCACCGAGTTACTCGCGCTGCCGGTCAACGACACGCCAGAAGGCTACAGCTATCCCGCGCGAATTCGATTCGAACTCGCTCAAGATGAGCTGGCTTCTTACCGCCAGGCCGCCGATTTTCTGAATTTTAGCAATATCGATTTGGTTTGCTTGCAGCATGAGTACGGAATTTTCGGCGGGGCGTCGGGCGCGCACATTCTCGAGCTTCTGCGCCGTCTGCACATGCCGGTAGTCACGACGTTGCATACCGTGCTTCGCGATCCGAATCCCGATCAACGCATGGTGATGGAAGAAATTGCGGCTTTATCCGATCGCTTGATCGTGATGAGCCGGCAATCCGCGGAAATTTTGCAGGAAGTTTTTCGCGTTCCAATTTCGAAGATCGATTTGATTCCGCATGGCATTCCGGATTTGCCGTTCACCGATCCCAATTTTTATAAGGATGGATTCGGCACTGAGGGCAAGGATGTCTTGCTCACATTTGGCCTGCTTTCGCCAAACAAGGGTATCGAAAATGTGATTCAGGCGATGCCTTCCATCCTCGCGCGCCACAGCAATGTTGTTTACATGGTTTCTGGCGTTACGCACCCGCATCTCATACGTCACGAGGGCGAAAAGTACAGGCACTACTTGCAGGATCTTGCGAAAGAACTGGGCGTCGAGGACCAAGTGATTTTTCTGAACCGCTTCGTGAGCCCCGAAGAGTTGGTGGAATTAATCGGGGCGGCGGATATTTACATCACTCCCTACAAACACAAGGGACAGGTCGTTTCCGGCACTCTCACCTACGCTCTGAGCGCCGGCAAGGCGATCATCTCTACGCCATATCTGCACGCTCTTGAATTACTCGACGGCGAGCGCGGCGTGCTCGTGCCTTTCGATGATCCAGAAGCCATCGCCGCCAAGACAATCGAGTTGCTCGACAACAGCACGGCTCGGCACGCCATGCGGAAGCGCGGATACCTTTATACGCGCGACATGGTCTGGCACCGCGTTGCGCAGCAATATATGGGTAGCTTCGAGCGCGTTTATAACGAACGCTTGCGCAAACCGCGCGCTACTTTTTCGGCGCAGAATACCGAGAAGGCTCTCGATCTTCTTCCACCGATAAATCTCGATCATCTTTCTCGCATGACGGATCAAACGGGAATCGTGGAGCATGCTATCTTCGTCGTGCCGAATTATCCTGAAGGGTACGCTACTGATGACAATGCGCGCGCGCTGATCGTTACCGTGCTTCTTGAAGAATTCGGCGGCGGGGCTTCGAAAGAAACGGCCGATCTGGCCTCGCGGTATTTGGCTTTTTTGTGGTTGGCGTACGATCCCGTCACCAAGCGATTCAGAAATTCTTTGAGCTACGATCGCCAGTGGCAGGAGCCGGAAGGTTCGGAAGATAGCCATGGGCGGGCGCTTTGGGGCTTGGGCACCGTGCTCGGCAGATCGCGCGATGCTGGTCTCCGTGGAGCCTCGGGACGGTTGTTCGAGCTGGCCTTTCCGTCGGCGCTGGAATTCAAAAGTCCGCGCGCGTGGTCTTTCGCTTTGCTGGGTTTGCTGGAATATCTGGAAGCTTTTCCTGGCGATCGCGCTGCGCTTAATGCTGCGGACTCGCTCGCCAATCGGTTGCTCCACGCTTATCGCTCCGCTCGCAATGACAACTGGAAATGGTTCGAGGACGAACTGGCTTATTCAAACGCGCGGTTACCGCAGGCGCTGATCCGCGCAGGAATGCGCAGCGGCAACGACGCCATGCGTGCCGCTGGTCTTGAAGCTTTGGATTGGCTGGCGACCGTGCAGCGCTGCGAGGTCAATGGCCATTTCGTGCCGATCGGCTCGCACGGCTTCTACTCCAAGAAAACTCAAAAGGCGCGCTTCGATCAGCAGCCCGTCGAAGCGTGCGCAGCCGTTTCAGCTTATCTGCAGGCTTATCGCGTCACCGAAGATCCGCGCTGGCGGAAAGAAGCTTGGACTGCTTTCAATTGGTTTCTGGGCGACAACGATTTGCAGATTGCGCTTTACGATCCCACTACTGGCGGATGCCGCGATGGTTTGCATCCCGATCGGGCGAATCAAAATCAGGGCGCGGAATCTACGCTTTCGTTTCTTATGGCGCTGCTCGAGATGCGCAAGATGGAAGAAGCGGCCGTCGCGCACAATAAATCCTGACCGGCGCTTTGGCGTTTTCGGACATCGCGATGTTCCACAAAAATTTGTGAAATTTATTCGGCAGATACATTCAGCCAGCCAGCACTTAAGATAGAACATGATCCCATACGACACATTATTTACCCGCCACCCAGCGAATCCGCTCCTGAGCGCAAAAGACTGGCCCTATTCCATGAACAGTGTTTTCAATCCGGGCGCAACACTGCTTCAGGATGGCACCACTCTTCTCCTCTGCCGCATTGAAGACCGACGCGGCCTTTCGCATCTATGCGCGGCGCGTTCGAAAAATGGCGTGGACAACTGGCAGATCGATAGTGAACCGACGCTCATGCCCGATCCCGAGAATTTTCCTGAGGAACTCTGGGGCATCGAGGATCCGCGAATTACCTACGTTCCCGAACTGAAGCAATATGCGATCGTTTACACGTCGTATTCACGCGGCGGACCTGGCGTTTCTCTGGCGCTCACGAAAGATTTTCGGGTCTTCGAACGTCTCGGCGTCATCATGTCGCCGGATGATAAAGATGCGGCTCTGCTGCCTAGAAGAATCAATGGCTCGTGGGCGCTGATTCATCGGCCCATGACTCCTCTCGGCGCGCACATTTGGGTTTCGTATTCCGACGATCTGCGCCACTGGGGCGATCACAAGCTGATGCTGGAGGCCCGTCGCGGCGCGTGGTGGGATGCGAATAAAATCGGAATGTCGCCGCCGCCGATCGAAACGCCTGAAGGCTGGCTGATGATTTACCATGGCGTGCGACGGACGCCCTCGAGCTCGATCTACCGGCTGGGCCTCGCGCTGTTTGATCTGGAGCAGCCGGAAAATTGCTTAAATCGTGGGGATTCCTGGATGTTTGCGCCTGAGGCTGAATACGAACGACGCGGCGATGTTCAGGACGTAGTGTTTCCCTGCGGCTACACCATCGCAGCGGACGGCGACACCGTCAATCTCTACTACGGCGCTGCGGATTCAAGTATTGCGTTAGCGCACGGTAGCATTCGCCATCTACTCGCCTGGCTGAAAGAGAATGGCCATTCCGAATCGACGCATGATCGCCGGCAACGGCAAACGGTGGGCGAGGCCATCGCGTAGCGCCTTATCGCCTATCCATTTCCAAAAACTGGTATCGCGGCCCCGTGAATGACTTTCGCTTCATCTCCACACAAAAATAGAATCACGCGCGCGATATCTTCTGCCTTGGGCCACTTCGAAAAATCGGCCTTGGGCATAGCTCTCCGATTCGCCTCTGTATCAATAATACTGGGCAAGATCGAATTCGCGCGAACTACCGTCCCTTTCAAATCCTCAGCAAGACAATCAATCATCGCCACAGCCGCCGCCTTCGATGCGGCATAGGCCGACGCTCCAGCGCCATGATCGATCGCGGCCTTGGCGGCCACATTTACGATCGCGCCGCTGCCTTGCTTGAGCATCACTCGGACTGCGGCACGCGCCAACGCATATCCCGACCGCAAATTCTGAGCCAGCATCTGATCGAATACCTTCGTATCGAGTTCCCACAATTTCACGCCGCCGGCATATCCGCCGACGGTATTGACCAGAGCATCGAGGCGTCCGTGCCGCGTGACGATTCCATCGACGAGCGCCGTGACCGCCGCTTCATCCGTGACGTCCGTATCGAATCCATCCAGGCGCGCGCCGCCATCATCGATGCGGCCATCGCGAGCAAGATTCTTTAGCGCATCAAGCTCTTCTCGCTTCCGGTAAGTCACAGTCACCTTCGCCCCGGCCGCGAGAAACGCCAGACTAACTGCCCGTCCCAATCCGCCAGTTCCGCCAGCCACCAACACCACTTTGTCCAATGTCATCTCCTTCGTCTCGTGCCCGCACTAGGAAATTCCGCGCCGCTTCGAAACTAACCGCCCGCTTTGGCGGGGCGTGCATCCACCGCCGATTCAGGAGCTCCGCGCCGCCGGCGTCCGCTCAACAAATAAAGCGCCGCGCGCAATTCAAGTAAAGGATCGTCTGAAGGCTCGATCCCATCCACTCGCGGCAATGGGTCAAAAATAATTTTCTTCTGCTCGTGTGCGTCATCCGGAACCTTCGCCGTCAGGGTAATCTTCCCAAGATTTACCAAAGCTCGATCCTCAGGCCAATGAATCGTCGCGTCATTCACTACGTCGTTGTCATTTGCAACTTGGACGAAAATGTCGAAGTTCACCGCACCCGCCGAAATCCGCCGGGTCAGATCCTCGAAAAGATAATTGGCATCCTTGCTTTTCGATGTGGCGTCATCCAGCAGCTCCACTCCTGCCTCGGGCATAATCCGGTAGCGCCCAAAGCGGCTAACGCCATCCTTATTCGTAAAGCGAAACGCCGATATTGGGAAGTAGGCCGCCCGCGCAAAGCTCGACGGAGTTCGCATCGATTTCACGAACACAGCCGCAGCCGGGTGACTGCCGATAAACGCAGACGGATCACCCGAAGCGATCGCCTTTAAGAAGCCCAGGAAGTCCGCGCCGTTCTGCACGGGAAATTCCGGCGTGGAGTGGCCGATGATGTCCGTATGCACGTGCTCGGCAAGCATGAACCGGATGCCCATGCCGCGCGGGTTGGCGTTCGGATCATTATCGGGGATCGTTGGTATGCCGGTGGTGTCGGAAAAGCGCACCACTACCGGAGTGGATTCGCGCGCGAACTGCGGCGCTCGAGTCAGCGAAGCAGCGTCTTTTGCGGGACGAAACGTGCCGCTGAGCATGGTGCCCTTCGCGTGAGTGGGGCGAAAGCCCGGATGCTCGCCGAAAATTACGTCAAATTCCTTAAGAAGCTCTTCAGCTAAGGCAACGATCTTTTCATCCGATGGAAGTGGCATACAAGCCTCCTTGAGAATCTCGAAAGCAATTTGTAGGGGGCCGATTTACGACACCCCCGCGCTGGCCTTGAGTTTTGGTTTTGTAACGGCCCGCGAAAAATTTAATCGTGCAGAACCACACTCAAAAGCGAAGTATTAATCTGCAGGCCCCCGTTGTACTTGATGAATCCCAATTTCCGGAATTTATTCATGAAAAAATTCACACGCGAACGCGTGGTTCCCACCATCTCCGCCAACATCTCCTGCGGTATCTTTGGCAACACTCGTTGCGGCTTATCTTCTTTCCCATAACGGGCTAAAAGCAAGAGAGTCCGCGCCAGGCGCTTCTCACTCGAATTAAAAAGCTGATCGACCAAATCCTCTTCAATCCGGATATTGCGCGAAAGCATGTAAGTTATGAATCGGTCGGAGAATTCGTGCTCGTCGTGCAGCACCCGAATCATTTCTTTCTTCTCAATAATCAGTACGGTGGTTGGCAGGGCCGCACTCGCCGTCCCAATCCGGAGCGGCTGACCGGCCAGACATCCCTCGCCAAAAAAATCGCCCGGGCCGAGGATCGCCACCACGGCTTCTTTTCCGGTCTCGTTGACTACAGAAAGCCTTACGCTGCCTTTTTGAATGTAGAGGACATTCTTGGCGGGATCGCCCTGCGAGAAGATTGTTTCTTTTTTCTTGAATTCGAAAACCTTGCGGGCCACGCCGGCGGAATCCAAAAATTCCTGTGCGTTAAAAGCTCTTTTCGCATTGGTTTTCAGGCGAGTTGATGTTGCAGTGGGCACGGACACAATCCCTTCTTGCGCCAGCATGTTATCACGCGGAATAGGATGTGCAATCCGCGTGCCAATGTGTGCACAAGTGAACAGACTCACCTCGTGCTCTCTTCTAAGATACTGGCCTGTGGGTGAGGCAAGAGGACCTGGGAAAAACCAAGTCCAACCGCTTCCCCCTGGACGACACCGAACATCGCGGGTTCCTTCCCGTTCCAGCCTGCGCCAGCGTTTGCTGGCCTAACACAGAGATTCGATGCAAACCCTTGGGGACGCTGGAAGCGACGGAGTGTCTTCCTGCGAAGAAAAAGAGGTCATAGCTCATGCCGTTACTTCAAGTACTGGTTGTTTTGGTGGTGGTGGGTGTTCTGCTTTGGCTGGTGAATAACTTCATCCCTATGCAGCGCAACATTAAGTCCATTTTGAACGGGGTCGTAGTAATTGCCACGGTTTTGTGGCTTCTTAACGTTTTTGGAGTTTTGCATTCGCTTTCCCGCATTCACGTCGGCACCTAGTCAAATGCTTCGGGGTCGCCGTTCACGGAAGCAATAACCGCGCTCGCCATCACGACGAAGCGCGCGCACGAATCAACGCAATGGAGGCAACACCAGATGAAACCAATTGGAATGATTAGCGCAGCAGCTCTGCTCCTGCTTTTCGGAGCGGTAACTCCTTCGTACGCGATACAAGATCAGCACGAGCAGGAAGCCAAGCCGCCGAAACAAGAGCCGGCCAAGCCTGAAAAGCAGGAACAGGCTAAGCCGCCGAAGCAGGAACCTCAAGCGAAGCCGGAGAAACAGCAAGAGGCCAAGCCACCGAAACAGGAATCGCAAGCTAAGCCTGAAAAACAAGAAGAGCCCAAGGCAGCAAAGCAAGAGCCTCAGGCCAAGCCAGAAAAACAGCAACAAGCCAAGGCCGCAAAATCAGCACCGCAAGCCAAGCCTGAAAAACAAGAACAAGCCAAGGCCACAAAGCCGGCGCACGAACAGCCAGCCAAGGCCGCAAAGCAGCAACCACAGTCCAAGCCTGGAAACCAGCAACACGCTCAGCGCACCGAAGCCGAGCAGCAGCGCCAACGCTCGGTTCCAGCGCTACGCCTCAGCGTCAGAAGCAGCGCCCGCATTCCTGATGATCGCTTCCGCTCGAATTTCGGCGAAGGACACAGATTCGTAATCAACGAGCCGGTAATCGTCGGCGGATATTCTCGCTTCCAATACAGCGGCTTCTGGTTCGGGTTCGTTCAACCGTGGCCGGATGGCTGGTATTACACGGATGACGTCTACGTTGACTACATCGACGGCGAATATTTCCTGATCAATCCGTACTATCCCGGCGCGCGAGTTGGGATCAGCGTAATTCTTTAATCGCAGGGGCGGGAGTTCAACTCCCGCCCGCTCGCACGAAGAAAGAAGGAGGCAAAATGCTCGGAACAATCTTGATCGTAATCTTGGTACTCGCCCTTCTGGGCGCGCTACCGCGATGGAACCACAGCCGTGAATGGGGATACGCCCCAACGGGCGGCGTAGGCCTGATCCTGGTGATCGTAGTAGTGCTCCTGCTCCTCGGCCGAATCTAGCAATCTCCGGGAAAAACGAGGCTCCAGCCGAACGAGCCTCATTTTCCTTTCCAACTCCCCATCGTCGGTAACACGAGGTGAAAAATGGACGATTCCAAACGGCAGGCAGTGAAGTTCCTCGAGAAGGAAATCAAGACTTACATCGCGCTGGCCTTGTTCCTCTCTAAAGAAGGAATCAAAGAGCGCGTTCAGCTTGGAGAGAAAGAAGTGCTTATTGGGCCCGCTTTCTATAGGGATCGAATGAGAGAAGCGCGCAAGATTGTTAACGAGCTTAGAAAGCCGAATTAGTACTCCCAGCGTGGCTTCGCAGCGGCCAGCAATTTACGCACCCATCCTTACGCCTACACTGTGGTCCAAGGTTGACTCAGCTCTTCACCGCATCCCTTGCCACCCTAAAGGGCGCCGCTACGAAACCAACCCCGCGCCAATCCGCCATTTTCATATGTGTGCACTACTGAACAGAATCTCCATCTGATCCCATCTATCATTCTTCTGTAACCACGAGCAGCACAGTAATCCCTTCCGCCCGACCGCCTCGGCTTCAAGTCTGCTCAACGGTAAAGAAACAGGAGGCAATATGCTTTGGACAATCTGCGTAGTTTTACTGGTGTTGTGGCTCTTGGGAATGGTCACCTCTTACACCATGGGTGGCTTGATCCACATTCTGCTGGTTCTGGCTGTGATCACGGTAGTGATTAGGCTCTTCCAGGGTCGAAGCGCCTAGATCGCGGAATCTAGAAATGAAACCAATCTCAATCGCGGGAATTGTACTGGTGGTTTTAGGCGCCCTGGCGCTCGCCTATCAAGGCATCACTTACACCAAGCGCGAAAAAATCGTCGACATAGGTCCGATCCACGCCACGGCAGACACTCAGAAAACGATTCCTCTGCCACCAATTCTCGGAGGCATCGCGCTCATCGGCGGAGTTGTTTTACTCGTCGCCGGCGCGAAGCGAACGGCTTAACGGAAGTTCTCGGCCGGGGTCAGCTGCGCGCAAATCTTATTCAGCAGCTTCTCCGGCTCAAGGCGCGATCTACAGCGCCCCACAGTCAACCGATTCGCGGTTGCACATGAGTTGACCGATTCGCGGTCGAACGTAAAAAGGCTCTGGAAACACTAATTTTCCGAGCCGCAATTCTGATCCTGGAGGTCAGCGATGATACGCAAATCAATCCTGGTGGTATGTATGGGTCTGCTAGCAGCCGCAACCGCTTCTGCAGATAACAAAGAACAAAAGCGCCTGGAAAATTCCGGCGCCGTAATGCAGGAAATTATAAATATCCCCGACAGCATTCCTCAATCCGTGATGGAAAAAGCGGAATGCGTCATCGTGTTTCCGTCCGTTCTTAAAGCCGCATTCGTCGTCGGCGCAAGCTATGGCCGCGGCGCAATGGTTTGCCGTACCGGCAAGGATTTCCGCGGACCGTGGGGCGCTCCCGCAATGATGGCGCTCGAAGGCGGCAGCGTCGGTTTCCAAATCGGCGGCCAAGCCACCGATCTCGTGCTCTTGGTGATGAACGATCGCGGCGCCAGTTCCATCCTCAGCTCCAAAGTTAAGCTGGGCGGCGATGCTTCCGTAGCAGCAGGTCCGGTTGGACGTGATGCTACAGCGGACACCGATGCCTACATGCGCGCCGAGATCCTAAGCTACTCGCGCACGCGCGGCCTGTTCGCCGGTATTTCACTCGAAGGATCCACGCTTCGCCCAGACGATGACGCCTCAGCCGACGTCTACGGCCACAAAGTCACAGCACGCGAAATCGTGATGGACGGAGCGGTAAGAGTTCCAAGAAGCGGACGCCACCTCGTAAACGTCTTACAACGCAATTCACCCCGCAACGACTCTAAGCAATCAGCAACTAGCAATTAACAAGCGCGGAACCCCGTGGGGCCCGGTGCTTTTTACCCAGAGCGAAGGGTAGCCGGGCTCTTCGGGGACAATTTAATTTCATAGCGCACATCTAGCGCGCCCGACGCCCGTAACCACATGCAACTTTTTCAAAAACCCGCATACGAAAAACACCA
>Ga0070765_100002912_pt1 | contig 10913 bp, 9 predicted proteins | sample HubBroMetageWFT5_FD_71516 | JGI IMG/M metagenome (GOLD analysis project Ga0070765, IMG submission 71516) | Warmed and freeze-thawed soil microbial communities from the Hubbard Brook experimental Forest, New Hampshire - Hubbard Brook CCASE Soil... | ecosystem: Environmental > Terrestrial > Soil... | reverse complement strand
TGGTCGAGAAGTCGACTACGAGCTGCGGGGGCCGTAAGGCGGTCGCCAGGCCCGTCGTCCCAAACACGGCCTCCTCGACCGCCTGAGCGGACGGCAGGTTGAGCATGACAAAATCCGCGCCGCGCGCCGCGTCCGCCGGGCTCTCGACGCAAAGCGCGCCGGCTCGACGCGCCGCGGCAAGCCTAGCCGCATCGGTGTCAAAGGCTTGAACGCGATAGCCGAGCATGACCAGCCGCTCGACCATCGAGCCGCCCATGAGCCCCACGCCGACATAACCGGCAGAGGGCTTAGCGGACATCGTAGATCCGGATCGCGTTGTCGTGGAACAGTTTGGCCTGCGCCTCGGCTCCGAGATCGGCCGTGATCGCCTTGTAGCCGGAGAAGATCGTCTCGAGATCGCCGCAGACGCTGTCGACCGGGAAGTTGCTCCCGAACATGCAGCGGTCCACACCATAGAGATCGATGATGGTCAACACGATGTCGCGGTTGTTCGACACGAGCCAAGGCTGTCCCGGCAGTCCGATGCCGGAGATCTTGGCCGACACGTTGGGGCGCTTGGCAAGAATCGCCATGGCGCTCTTCCACCCCGCGATCCCCTCGCTGCTGCGGTCGGCCGGCAGGCCTGAATGCAGTAGAATCATCGGGATGTCGGGATAAAGGTCAGCCAGCTGGGCGGCCTCGTGGAGATGCCACCACGGCGTCTGCAGATCGAACCGGAGCCCGTGCCGGGCGAGCAGTGCATAGCCTTCAACCCAGTGCGGATCGACCATGCTGCCGGTCGCGGTCACGTTCGGCTTGGGGTTGGAGCGCGGCTTGTGACGGATTCCGCGAACAAAATCGAGCGCGGCGAGGCGCTCCAACACTTCGGCGCGGTCGGCGCGGTCGAGCCAGGCCTGACCGACGGCGACATTGGGCCAGCCCGTCTCGCGCCGAAGACGGGCGATGTATTCCATCTCGCCAACGGGGTCCTTGGGATCCCATTCAGCTTCGATATAGACAGTCTTCACGACGTTGTGCAGCGGCGTTGCGTCGCGTTTGTAGTCGTCGGGCAGGTAGGGACGGCAGATCGCGGAATAGTCGCCGTAGCGGAAGGGGATCAGCGGACGATCGTTGAGCCAGGGATAGTAATTCTTGGTCGGATCCCAGAAGTGGACGTGGGCGTCAACCATCGGCATGTTGGTCATGCGCTCCCTTCCTCCCGTCCCAAGGCTAGGCGACTGCGAGAGGCTCGCCGACCGTCCGACCAGCCATCCGTCCGGCGAGCAGGACGGCGGCGCGGTTGGCGCCGATATCCGCCTTGCCCTGCCCCGAGATTTCGTAGGCTGTGCCGTGCGCGGGGGTCGTCAATGGGAAAGGCAAGCCGGCGAAATAGACCACGCCTTCGAAGAAGCCCATGAGCTTCATCGCGATCTGACCCTGGTCGTGATACATCGTGAGCACGGCGTCGAATTCGCCCGCCCGCGCTCTCACATAAACTGTGTCGGGCGAGTAGGGTCCGCTGCAGTGGAATCCCCGGGCCCGCGCCGCCTCGACGGCGGGACCGATCACGTCGATCTCCTCGCGACCAAAATTCCCTTCGTCGCCCGCGTGGGGGTTGAGACCGGCGACCGCGATCCGGCGAGACTCGTGGCCCGCCGTGCGCATCGCGCGATCCGTCAGGACGATCCGATTGAGGATCGCTGGAACCGTCAAAAGGGAAGCTACTCGCGAGAGCGGAACATGCGAGGTGACGCGGGCGCTCCACACGCGGGGCTGGATGTTGAATTCGGCGATGTCGGTGACCGGCAAACCGAGATGCTCGGCTGAAAACGACACCTCGTCCTCGTAGTTGGAATAGGATTTGCGCATCGCGCTCTTGTTGAACGGCGTGTAGCAGACGGCGTCGACCCGCCGCTCCGCGCCCAGGTCCAACGCCTTGCGGAAGTTGGCCAGGGCCGACGCCCCGCCGGGCTTCCCCGCTCGCCCCGTTACGACAGTGGCTGGATCGATGCTGGGAAGATCGAGAAAGGAATGTTGCCCTGGAGAGACGTGAGGGAGTTCGTCCTCGCGGACGGGCGTAACGACAGTGTGCGTTCCAGCAATCTCGGCGCCCCGATCGAAAATCCGTCGGTCGCCAACGATCAGCAGCCGGACCGCGTCGGCCACCATGGAATCCGCCGCCAATCTGGCCGCGAGTTCCGGTCCGATCCCGGCCGGATCGCCCACAACAAGGCCAACGAGCGGTTTTGGCGTTTGACCTGCCATATCCCATCCTCCCGGATCGATCCTAGGCCACGCTTTTTATTCTGTACAGAGAATAATGCATACACTTTGTGAACGGACGATTCCGCCATACACTGTGGCTGTTGATCCGCTGGCCTGAGCAATCGCATGACTGTAGCCGCAGCCGTTCCGCGAAAAGTGTCTCGTCAAACCCTGCATTCCGAAATCACGTCGCAACTTCGCGACCTTATCGTTCAGGGACACTTCCAACCGGGGGAGAAGATCAACGAGGTGCGTCTCGGCGTGGATCTGGGCGTATCGCGCACCCCGCTGCGAGAAGCGATACGGACGCTCGGGAGCGAGGGGCTGCTCGATCTGGTGCCAAACCGCGGCGCGATCGTTCGCTCATTTTCTCTGAACGACGTACTCGACATGATGGAAGCCCTGGGCATTATTGAACAGGGCTGCGCTGTCTTAACTTGCGAGCGAGCAACGAACGGCGAACTTGGACTGTTTGACGAGCGGCATAAGGCCCTTCTCGAGACTTACCGCGCTCGCGACCGGTTGCACTATTTTCAGATTAATCAGGATCTGCATGCGATGATTGTCGCCTTCGCCCGCAACGCGACGTGCCAGGCCATTCACGGCGATCTTCAGGCAAAGCTCAAGCGAATCCGGTTCCTCGGAAACGATCAGCCCTCTATCTGGGCCCGTGCGGTCGAGGAACACAACTCGATCAATGAAGCCCTGCGGCGGCGCGACAGCGACGCTCTTGTGACGGTCCTGAGGGCTCATACGAGCCTAACGGTTGACCGAATCCGGAACTCCGCGGCGGGACCATCCTTGTGAAGGGGCGGCCAACAGACCGCTAATCCGCCGAAAATATCTGGAAACTTCTCCACCTCCTTTGCGACCGTGAATACGTATAGCAGAGCCGATGGTGACAGCGTCGCCGCGGGCAATCCAGCTCCCATCTTTCGACTGCGGACTGAGTGACTTGCGCCTTGCTAAAAAGCTTCCGACATTTGAGCTCTGGGCATTGTCACATCGAGCAAGTAGAGGCTGCTCCACCCGCTCGAAGCGAAGAGCTAAAAGTAGGTTCCCGTGACAACGTCCCCGAAAGCCTGCATCGAACAGGGCGTCGGACGGCTCAAACGCTTCAAACGCGTCGCACTGCGTTGCGAAAAGACAGTCACGAACTTCAGATCAATCGTAAGTTTCGCCGCAGGCCTCTGTTTGATCAAATTCGTCCACACGGCCTAAGCGGCCGTCGTGGACGTCTGCGTCCGCATACGGCAGATTAGTTGCATGTGCGCCAATCGCACCTCTCGGGAAATCTTGGAGGACCACGGGCTTCGGCTCAAAAGTGACTGAGTTGAAAGACGCAATCACCCGGAGTCGCAACTAAAAGGCCGGCCGCTCGACCGCCTGCCAAAACGGGAGCGGACTCGCCGCATCGCTAGGCTCAGGAAAGGCTTGCCTACCTGCGTGAACTACAGTGCAAATAGAGATGGACGATGATCCGCTAAGCAAAGGGGAAATGACATGGGGAAACTACAGCATAAAGTAGCGTTCGTATCGGGCGGCTCGCAAGGGATTGGCGAGCAGACCGCGTTGTTGTTTGGGCGCGAAGGCGCCAGTGTCGCCGTCATTGCGAGCTCAGAATTCGCTAAAGCCGAGACCGTGGCCAAACGCATTCGCGACGCCGGCGGTCAAGCTTCCGCGCATGTAGCGGACGTCCGCGATGCGAAGGAGGTCGCCAAAGCTGTTTCCGAAGTCGTTGCCGCGCATGGTCCGATCGATATTCTGGTCAATTCCGCGGGCGTCTTCCCGCCGACGCCCGCTGCCGATACGCACGAGGATGCCTATGACAAGGTCATGGACATCAATGTCAAAGGCACGTGGAACACGATCTGCGCAATCGCGCCGTCGATGCGCGCACGCAAGACAGGATGGATCGTCAATATTTCATCCGTCCTCGGGACGATGGCGCTCGCCAACTACGCCGTCTATTGCGCGAGCAAGGCGGCGGTCAACATGCTAACGCGCTCGCTCGCGATAGAGTTCGGCCGTGAGGGCGTTCATGTCAATTGTATCGCCCCCGGCAACACCGCGACGCCCATGAACGAGAACCTCCGCACCGAGGCGCAATACAAAGGCTTCGTCGACATGATGGGCGCGCGTACGCCAAGCGGGCGAACCTATTCGCTCCCAGAGGAAATAGCAGTGATGGCGTTGTATCTCTCCTGCACGGATAGCAAGCCGGTGCACGGGGCGATCGTGGTGATGGATGAGGGGTTCTCCCTAGGAGTGTGATAACCTCCATTGAGCGCGTTTCACGAGACACGGCTCCGGCATCGCGTCGCTCGATGCGAGGCGCCGGACTAATTAGTCGACCGCAAGACATTTTCGATTCAAAGGCAAACGTACTCGATTAACTTTGGCGCCCTCCCAGAGCCTGCTGCTCTTGAGTTGACGTGGGGACCGCGCCGTAGCGTCTCCTCCCCTTTTGAGGGGGCGGAGAAAGAGCGACGCCGATGCAAATTACGCCCGGCCCCAGAGGCGCTTCGTCGCGATCGCCGCGCCATCCGAGAGCGCCTGGAGTTTCGCCCATACAATATCCTCGGCGATAAACTCGTAGCTTGCGAAAGTGCCGAACCCGCAATCGGTTCCGCCAATCACGCGCTCACGCGCGCCCACCGCGGAGACCGCCGCGCAGATCCGGTTCGCGACGACCTCGGGATGCTCGAGATAGTTCGTGGTGACGTCGATCACACCCGGAATCAGCAGCATCTCGCTCGGCAGCGGCAGCTTTCGGAACGACTCCGTTTCGTGCTCGTGACGAGGGTTGCCGACTGGAATCGATAGCGCACCGACTTTGGCCTTGTAGAGGATCGGCAGCAGGTCGACCATGTCGACGTCGTCCTGATGCGGCCCGTTCCAGTTGCCCCAGCATACATGCAACCGAACTCGATCGCGTGGGATATTCGCGATCGCGATATTGATTGCTTCGATATGCAACGCGACGCGATCCAGAAATACATTTAGTGGCTGATCGCCGAACATGATGACGCGCTCCATCGCAAGGTCGGGAGCATCAAGCTGAAGCACGTACCCTTGACTGACGATGTAGTCGTATTCCTTCTTCAGTTCCTTCGCGATCGCCATGACATATTCCGCGTCGGTCTTGTACGCCGGATTGTTGGGCGAAAGCAGCATTGTGCACGAGACGATGCCAGGCGATGCCGCGGACATGAAATTTTCGGTGAACGAGGCGCCAAGCCGCTTCAAGGAAGCCTGAAATAGCGCGGTCTCTTCCTTTGCCTCCTTCAGGGTTGAATCGTATTCCAGCTTGCCGACCGCCTGCGGCGCGTTCCAGACCTTCGCCAAATCCTCGGCGACGCCGATCTGCCGCGACATGTATTCTGCAAAGCCAGGGAACTTGATGGCGTCGAGCGTCGGCTTGCGCCTCGATTCGCCCCCGAAGCCGGTCATGCGTTCGGTCGTATAGGTGGAAAAGCCTACCCTTGGGGTCTCGCCGTCGTTTCCGATATCAACGCCGCTCGCAATCTGGCGCCGGACGTTGTCGTCGAGATTGCGTTCGAGCTCGGCCGCAAACGCTGCCGTATCGTAGGGCTTGCGCTGCTCGCGTTTAACGAGCATCGCCGATAATGCCTTCGAGCGCGGCAGACTCCCTGTATGCGTCGTCAGGATTCGATCGGTGCTCGTCTTCATAAAGTTGTCCTCCCGTGTAGAGCAAATGGGCAGCCACCGCCCGTCTTCCTCAAAGCGTTAATGCAGACGAGCGCCCTCATCCGGCGCGCGCCCGGAGAGATCGCATTCGACTTGGCGAACGCCTCTCGAGTTTGATTTGAGCAGCATGACCGACACTATAGCGTCGGGCGACAGCACGCGCACGCACTTTGGCGCGAGGCGGGCGACGCAAACGCCATGTCTCCGACGAGCGAAAGATTTCCACGTGCAACGACGAAAAGCTTGATGCGAGTCACAGTCCCCATCCTATTGGCGCTCAGCGCTCTCACCAAATTGAAATGGTTCCGGCTTGCCGTCCGCAGTCGGGATCTCAAAGGCGTTTATCGTCATGCAGATGAGCGTGTAATATCCGAGTATACCGACCAATTCGACGGCGCCCTCGGTTCCGACAAGCTCCACCACTTCCTTATAAGCGTCTTCAGAAATTCGTTTGGTTTCCAAGAGCTCCTGCGAGAACCTGTAGACCGCGCGTTCGTCGGCGCGGATAATGGATGGCGGCGCTCCCACGCGGATCGCCTCCAAAACCTCGGAGTCGATGCCGGCCTTCGCCGCGATTGGCGCGTGGACCGACCATTCAAAGCCGGAGCGCCAATGCGCGCCCACGATGACGATCGCCAATTCGGAAAGCCTCGCGGGGATACGCGTTCCGTAACGACAAAAGGCTCCCAGTTTCTGTGCACGTTCCGCGAAGACCGGACTTTGCAGCCACACGCGTAGAGGTCCCTCGACCAGCCCGCGAGGACCCGAGCGTATATCGTCGAAGACGGCCTGCTGCTCTGCGGTCAAGTGGGCTTCATCGAGAACGGGCGGACGTGACAACGCATGCTCCTAGATAGCGAAGAAAAGGGCCATGGTTCTAGGTGGAAGCCTTCCGCGCAACCTCGGCGAACGCGTCCAGGGATCCTTGCAAGATCTCCGAGGAATAGCCGCGGCCAAACACCACCAACGTGCCATCGGCTTCGTCGATCGGGCTCGGGAGGGTTTCGGGCGGCTGCACATGCCGACGCACGGCTTGGATCAGCAGCCGGCCGGTCGGCGCGTGAACAACCCCTTTGATGCGCAAAAGCTCATCGCCGCGCGCATGCAGCAGCGCAGATAGCCAGACTGCGAACACGGGCCACGTGGCGTCGCCAAGGCGGATTTCCGAAGCGAAGACCGGGGCTACATCCTGGTCGTTCGGGGGTTCGCGCTGCCCTCTCGAAACGCTGGCCTCCACATCGGGGAGCGGCGCCTCGACGCCGCGCACTGCCCCGAAACGGACGGCCGTTGGATTCAGGATCTCCATAGCGTCGAGAAGGCGCACGACATCCGGAGACTCGACCGCGTCCGTCTTGGTGACAATGAGGCAATCGGCGCATGACACCTGCCGGCGCGCGAGCGCTTCATCTCTTAAAAGTTCGGCGCCATTGATGGCGTCAACGATCACGACGACCTCGGTTACCTCCATGCATCGCGAGAGCCCCTGGTCGGACGCTATGGCGGCGAGAATGGACTGTGGATCAGCGAGGCCGCTCGTCTCCAGAACAATGCGTCGGGGCTCCGAGGTCTCGCCCGCGCATGTCGAAGCGCTGAGCTCGCGCAGAAGATGCAGCAGTTCCTGCCTGCCCTTGCAACACGCGCACCCCCCGGCCAACACATGGATACGATTCGCAGAGTCTAAAAGCAGCTGATCGACCGAAGCACTCGCCGCTTCGTTAACGACCACAATTGCATCGCGAAAAACGCCCGAATGCAAATGGTGGCGCAGCCAAGTTGTTTTGCCGGCTCCAAGAAATCCGCCAAGCACCGTTAGCAAAAACCGTGGGCCCGAAGCGGTCATGAGGCGACGGCGGCTCGGAGTCGTGCAATGAAGCGTGGATTCAAAGGATCCACGGCGTGACCCAGCATCCTTTCCGCAGCGCCCCACGCCTCTTCCAGGTTTTGCGCGTTCTCAAAACGGCCTGACTCAGTCGATATTCGGAAACCTGACCATAGGTCGGCAGCCTTGACCCGGAGGCCATCGGTGGCGAGCGCCGCGCCAAGCGCCGAAAGCATCGCCAAGCGATCATTCGCCGCATCCGGCCCCCTTGCGGTTCCCGACTCCGTCCAATGCCCCTGCGACGCAGGGAACTCACACGCGATGCACATAGTGTGTCAGCCGCCCAATTCTCGGTCAAATCATGTCAGCCTTCCACCCACGAAGCAAACGCGATCCGTGTCTATTCCTGTCAGCGGCCAGATGCGTCCGCAGGATCAAAGTAGCGCCTCCAAGCGTCGTTTAGCCGGATCGACTCGGACCGGAGAATCTCGAGAAAAGCCTGGGCAGGCGGGCTCAGCATACAGCGCATTGGCTCGATCAGAACGAGATCGAGCGTGGCGGTGGGGCCAATGATGGGACGAACCGAATATTGGCCGCTCTCAATGTCGCCGTTCATCATGAGCGCCGGCACAATGGTGACCCAGTCCGACGCCGCGACGAAGTCGAGCGATCCCATCATCGTGTCAAGCTCAATGATGCGCTCGACTTGAACGTGATTGGTCTTAAAATAAATCTCAAGGCTCCGACGGCGAGTATTGACGCCGCTCGGCGCCACGACGCGCAACGGCCCACACTCCCGCAACCGCACGGGATCCAGGTGCGAGCCCCGCGCCTTACTGGCGACCATCGTCTCCCAGGTCTGAAGGAATGGCTGGAGACTCAGTCCGGGAGCGCCGGCGAATGCCGGCACGATTGCGAAATCAAGCTCTCCGTTGACGACCCTTTCCGTCAAAACGCCGCTATATCCCTCGACGACATGGACTGTGACGTTCGGATACTCCGCCACGACGCGGCGGATCGAAGGCGCAAGGGTCGCGCGCGTCATCGTGGGCATCAGTCCGGCATACACATCCCCTGCCACGCCCGCGAATGCTTTTACGGCGTTCTTTCCCGACGCCAAAGTGCGCAGCACCTGAATGCAACGCTCGTAATACGCATCCGCGGCCAACGTCGGAACGACTGTTCGCTTGTTGCGCGTGAAAAGGCTAACGCCGAAGGCCTCCTCAAGCTTTCGGATGTGCTGCGACACGCCCGATTGCGTGGCGTGCTCCCTTGAAGCCGCCGCTGTGAACGAGCGTTCCTCGTAGGCGGCGACGAAAATGCGTATGTCCGTCAGACTCTCGGCCACGTCGTCTCACATGCCGTCCAGATGCGTCGCTGGGATAGAGCAATGGCGCCCGACAAGGCAAGCACACCGCTCAAGGTTAGCCACCTCTGCTTTCAACGAATCGCATTGTTGCTTAGGCGCCTGACCAAAGGCATTACACCGCGTGATGCAACTCATCATCGCTCCTCATTTTACCTCCCCTCTTCTCCGCGATAGGGAGACGTTGACTCCAGCGTTAGGCGAATGTCGGCCTAGGTTCCGAATAGGCCTGGATCGCGTCTGAAATGATTATGTCTGTTTTGTTTGCGTCTGCTGTGCGCCTCTCCGAGGGTTCGGGAGTTAGAGATGAAGCTTGGTTTCTTCACGATGCCGATTCACCCGCTGGACAAGGACTGGCGGCTCACTCTCAAAGAAGACAGGGAGGCCTTTATCCTGGCGGACGAACTGGGGTTCACCGAAGCCTATTGCGGGGAGCACGTCACCGACCAAGCAGAGAATATAACGTCCTGCGGGCTTTTCCTGTCCTGGATCGCGAAGGACATCAAGCGAATGAGGCTCGGCACGGGAACCATCAATCTGCCCAACAGCCATCCTGCGGCGGTTGCCGGGCAAATCGCCATGCTGGATCACATGCTCGACGGCCGATTCAATTTCGGCGTCAGCCCTGGCGGACTCCTCTCCGACGCCGAAATTTTCGGCAATCTAGACGCCGACAGAAATGCGATGTTCGTCGAGGGGATCGACGCAGTGCTGAAGATCTGGGAAGGCCACCCGCCGTACGCCATTGATGGACGTTTCTGGAAGATCACGACCGAACGGACGATGATGGAAGAGATCGGCCAGGGCATCGTTGCCAAGCCCCTCCAAAAGCCCCACCCGCCGATCATGGTGACGGTGGTTGCGCCCCATTCGAAAGGCGTGACGGAAGCGGCGGCTCGTGGCTGGCTTCCGATCTCGGCGAATTTTCTTCTGCCCAAATGGGTTGCAACCCATTGGCCGAAATATGTCGAGGGTCGCGAGCGGGTCGGAGCAGTCGCCGATCCGAACGACTGGCGGGTCGCCAAGAGCGTCTTCGTCGCGAACGATCTCGCAATGGCGCGCGAATATGCGCTGGGACCGAAGAGCCCTTATCGTTTTTACTACAGTCAACTGCTGACCAAGATGAAGGCTAACCGCCGCGCCTCGCTGTTTAAAGCGGATCCGAACATGTCGGACGACGACCTGACTGTCGACGGCGTGCTCGACAATCTCGTCATATGGGGCACGCCGGACAAGGTCGCCGACGAACTCGTTCAGTTTCAGGAAACCGTCGGCCAGTTCGGAACGCTTCTTTACGCTGGAAAGGACTGGGCCGATCCCGCGCTCGCCCGACGCTCCATGGTTCTCCTTGCTGAGAAGGTGATTCCCAACGTGCGGACGATTCGGAACGACGCGGCTGCTTAAGCGGGGAGGCGCCGCGACGGAACGTAGGAGAGTGACGGTGGTGACGAGCCTTGCTGCGTCTTTTCATACCTTTGACCCGCGTAGGCTCCGCAATGTGCTGGGATCATTCACCACTGGCGTCGTCATCGTCACTTCTGTCGGCGATGATGGACGCCCAATCGGTCTCACGGTCAATTCCTTCAACTCTGTATCGATGCAGCCGCCTTTGATCCTCTGGAGTCTGGCCCTGAAGTCGCCCAGCCTCAACGCCTTCCGCACACACAACTGGTTCGCAGTCAACATTCTGGCCGAGGATCAAGAACCGCTTTGCCGGCAATTCGCGACGCCTAGCGACGACAAATTCGTCAACGTTGAGTTCGACGTCGGGGA
>Ga0070765_100002910_pt1 | contig 10916 bp, 9 predicted proteins | sample HubBroMetageWFT5_FD_71516 | JGI IMG/M metagenome (GOLD analysis project Ga0070765, IMG submission 71516) | Warmed and freeze-thawed soil microbial communities from the Hubbard Brook experimental Forest, New Hampshire - Hubbard Brook CCASE Soil... | ecosystem: Environmental > Terrestrial > Soil... | reverse complement strand
TTCATGGCAGGAAAAAGCGTCAATAAAGTCATTCTTATCGGAAATCTTGGCAAGGACCCCGAAGTGAAATACACCCAGGGCGGCATGCCGGTCGCGAAGTTTTCCCTGGCCACTAACGAGCGCTTCAAAGACAAAGAAGGCCAGTGGCAGGATCGCACCGAGTGGCATAATATTGTGGCCTTTCAACGCCTGGCCGAGATCGTCGGCGAGTATCTGAAAAAGGGCGGCAAGTGCTTCATCGAAGGCAGCCTGCGCACCAGTTCCTGGGATGACAAAGAAACTGGCCAGAAGAAGTACAAAACCGAAATCATTGCCAATGACCTGGTTCTGCTCAGCGGACGCGGCGAAGGCGCCACAGATGATCCCGGCGGACGCTCCCGCAGCGCCGCCGCCGGCGGAAACAATTTCGATCAAAGCACTCCGGAACCACAACATGCTGCAACGACACCCATCAGCGACGAGGATATTCCGTTTTAAGTTGGGACCGACGCCGATCAGACAGCCGCAGCGGAACGTGAACGGCACCGTCGTCCCGCCGGCCCGGTCACGCTGCGCTGCTCCTCACTCGCCAAGGCGGGATCAGGACGGTGGATAACGCTGAGTGATCGCGGAAGGCGTTCTTCGCATCTTAGTGGTCATGCAATTCGACATGCGCCAACTCCCCGAGCCGTCCCCTCCTCCGATAAAGGAACCGCCCGAGGGTCCTGAAAATCCGGACGTTCCCGTGCGCGAGCCTGATCCCGACGAACCTTTTCAAATGTAGGCGCCTCGGCCACGCATCGCATCCTGATCGGCGAACCGCTACAATGTGGGCGGAGATTTTCTAATGACGTCTCTTGCCAGCAAGACCTGCGTTCCCTGCCGCGGCGGCGTGCCTCCGCTCAAAGGAAAAGAACTGGAAGCGCTGCATCAGCAAGTTCCGCAATGGAAGGTAGTCAACCAGCGCCAGATTACACGCACTTTCGCTTTCCCCGATTTCAAACAAGCCCTGGATTTTGTGAATCGAGTAGGCGCACTGGCCGAGGCGCAAGGACATCATCCGGATATTCTGTTGGCCTGGGGCAAAGCGGAAATCACCTTGTGGACCCACAAGATCGACGGGCTGACCGAGAGCGACTTCATCATGGCAGCGAAGATCGATGCCCTGTAGATTGATACCCTGTAGATAAACGGCTTCCGAGCGAAAAAAAAGCCAGACACCGGCGACCCACTGCACACGTAAGAGCCCGTTACCGTTGCTTCCTTCCGGACCTGGCGGGGTTGGCGGGAAGACGTCGCGCGGGACCGATGCCTGACCTATTTGATTCTAACATTCCGATCGTACTCTTCCTTTTTGTGGGGAAATCGCCAACAATAAACCAACTTCGTATTTATGACTGTCGCTGGCGCTATGCAATCCGAGATGACCCCGCTGCCTACCGCGGTTCAGCGATATTTTGAAATCGCCCTGTATGTGCTCGTGCTGTGTGGCTTCGTAACCCTGGTTTCGACCGGAGGCCTGGACGTGCCCACGGTGCTGCTCGTGGGCACAGCGCTTCTGTTTCGCGGATATCTTCTGGTTACGCGTCGCACCTTGTTGATTCCCGAGGGTTGGACCACCACGCTTACCCTGGGCTACTCGGCGTTCTACCTGGCGGATTATTTCGTGTTCTCCGGAGTATTTGTCAGCGCCACGGTGCATCTCGTACTTTTCGTCATGGTGGTGCGCCTGTTCTCCGCCAAACGCGACCGCGATTATTATTTTCTTGCGATCATCTCCTTCCTCATGGTGCTGGCGGCCGCAGTGCTCACCGTGGACAGCACGTTTCTTCTGGCATTTGGTGCATTCATGCTGATGGCGGTCGTGACCTGCATCCTGATGGAGATGCGGCGCGCATCCGCCGACGCCACGGTTCGGGCCAATTCATCGAGTGATGACTTGGCTTCGGGGCGAATGGCTCTTTCCCTGGCTGGGGCTTCGCCTGTGCTTGCGTTCTTGATCATGCTGGGTGCGACGGCGATTTTCTTTGTACTGCCCCGGATATCAAACGGATACCTCAGCGCCTTTGCGCGCAGCCGCGAGATCAGCACCGGCTTCAGCGATCAAGTGCAACTTGGACAGATCGGCGAGATCCAACAGTCCAACTCCCTGGTGATGCATATCCAGATCGACGGCGATCCGCATGGATCTTATGATTTGAAGTGGCGGGGTGTGACCCTCAACGTGTTTGACGGCAAGACCTGGTTCAACCCGCATGCCCAGCACGTTGTGCTCAGCATGGGCAGCGGCCGTTTTCTTCTGGTGCAGGATGGCGCGCGCTGGAAAAAGTTTCAGCCTGCCGGGTCGCCGGAGCCCATCCACTATCGCGTTTTAATGGAGCCCCTGGTCAGCAACGTTTTCTTTCTCGCTCCTACAGCCAGGCTGCTGCAAGGGAACTACCGTCTGCTGTCCATGGACAACGGAGATGCCGTTTTTGACCTCGACCCCGAGCATCCCGTCGGTCGCTACGAGGCTACCTCGGATATTGCTCAGCCCAGCCCCAGTCAGCTGCGCGCGGCTGCTTACGATTATCCGCCTGAGGTCCTGTTAAACGATCTGCAACTGCCGCCTGTAGATGTTCGCGTCGCGTCTTTGGCCAGACAGATCACGACTGCCGCGGACAACAATTACGATGAGGCGGCCGCTGTCGAACGATACCTGCGCACGCATTTTGGATATACCTTGCAGCTTCCGCGCACAGTTCCGCACGATCCCGTGGCCAATTTCCTCTTCGAACGCAAGCAGGGACACTGCGAATACTTCGCGTCTGCCATGGCCATCATGCTGCGCACGCTCGGCATTCCCTCGCGGGTGGTAAACGGTTTCCGCACCGGAGAGTTCAACGACCTCACGTCGCAGTACCTGGTGAGGGCCAGCAATGCACACTCCTGGGTGGAAGCGTATTTTCCCGGCTATGGATGGATCAGTTTCGATCCCACTCCGGCAGCGCCCGCGCAGACGCGTAGCGGCTGGGGCAGAAGTGTGCTGTACCTGGACGCACTGTCATCCTTCTGGCGAGAGTGGGTGATTAATTACGACGCCGGCCATCAGTACAATTTAGGCCGCGAGGCCACGCGCAACGGTTTGGAATGGTTTCAGCGAGCGCGAAACTGGATGCGTCGGCACCATGAAGCGTTGCTCACCGCAGCTCGGCGAACCCAGCGGGAAGTGTCTGATTCCCCGGTGAAGTGGGGCATCGCGGGTGCAGCCGGTGTACTGTTGCTTATTCTAGCTGCCAATGCAGCTCGGCTATGGCGCGGGGTTCGCAACCTGCGGCTCGCGGCTCGTCCAGAAAATTCTCCGAGCCTGGCCGCAACCATCTGGTATGAGCGCATGACGCGAATGCTCGCCCGCAAGGGCTGGTGCAAATCTCCAGCCCAGACCCCGGCAGAATTCCTGGTGTGCATTCAGGACGATGCCATGCGAGAACCGGTGGCGAAGTTCATCCAGCATTACGAGTCAGCGCGCTTCGGAGGTTCGGCGGAGCACGCCCAGCGTCTGCCGGAACTGTACGAAGAAATCTTGACGACTGCTCGCCGCTAAGCACTACGACGTTACAGCTGGTAAACCTCAGCGTGAGTTTGCCGCGAGCCACCAGCGCCGGACTGCGACGACTGACCAGATCGCCTCAACAACTCCGAAGGGCCAAGCGCCTTGGAGAAATCCATAGGCCGAACCCAACAGACACGCGATCGCGAAAGCCAAAATGAACCATCGGCTTCGATTTTCGAAGGCGTAGCAAACCAGCATCGCGGTGACAGCGAACAGTCCGAACCATGTCAGTCGACTCACGTGGCGGCTCCCTGATTAGTCCAAGAACACAGTTGTCATCACGAGCGCACCGAGGGATCTAGATATTTGCTTGAAAGAGGCGATAAACCATGGCGCAAGCAAGAACCCAGCTCCCTCACTGCGCGCTCGTGATGACAGCGTCTTGTATTCTCCAATGTTTCATCGACCTTCTCCAAGCTCGAAACGCGATTCCTGCATTCCACGCCCCATGGCTGCTGTGCATAGGAAAGCAGTCGCGAATGTTAGAATAAAAGGATTGCATGCCTCAGCAGAAGCCCACTGTAGCCATCGACCATACGCCTGAAAATGCCGGAGTTAAGCCTGCTTCCCGGACAAAGGTCGGGTTTGTCAGCCTGGGCTGCCCCAAGAATCTGGTGGATAGCGAAGTCATGATGGGCATGCTGGCGCAAGCAGGCGCGGAGTTGATCCCCCGCGCTGAGGACGCCGACGTCATCGTGGTCAACACTTGTTCGTTCATTGCGAGCGCCCAACAGGAATCCGTGGACACAATTCTGGAGATGGCGCGCTTCAAGAGCGACGGTCGCGCCCGGAAACTGGTGGTGGCCGGATGCCTGGTCGAACGCTTCCGCGACGAAATTCGCAAGAATATTCCAGAAGTGGATGCCGTGGTCGGTACAGGCGAACTCGAAAAGATTCTTGCGGCAGCAGGAATCGCACCTGCACCGGCGAAGTCTTCCCCGTTTAATATTTTGACATCCCGTCCTGAAGGCGACGCCCGCGAAGCCCAGGGGCGTTTCTCTCGCGAGTCGTGGGATGGCGCCATCGCCGATCTGCCGAATTATCTCTACGACGAAGCGACGCCCCGCGTTCTAGCCACGCCCGGATACACTGCCTACATCAAGATTGCCGAGGGCTGCGATCATCCCTGCAGCTTCTGCATTATTCCGCAGCTGCGCGGCAAATTTCGCTCCCGCCGATTTGAATCGGTGATCGCCGAGGCCGAGCGTCTTGCCCGCTCTGGCGTACGTGAAATCACTCTCATTGGACAAGATACGACCTGCTACGGCGAAGATTTCGGCCTTAAGGACGGGCTCGCGCTCCTGCTCGAAAAATTGGCCGGCATCGAAGACTTGCGCTGGATCCGTTTCCTCTACGCCTATCCCAACAAGATTACGGGCCGCCTGCTCGAAACCATCGCAGCTCGCGAGAAGATTTGCGCCTATGTCGATGTGCCTTTGCAGCACGCATCAGCGGCGGTTCTGAAGCGCATGAAACGGGGTGGAGGCGCGGACGTGTTTCTGCGTTCGATAGAGAAGATACGGCGCACGATTCCGGATGTCACCTTGCGAACATCTTTTATCGTCGGCTTCCCCGGCGAAACCGAAAGCGAATTCGAGCAACTTTGCCAGTTCGTCCGCCAGGCTGAGTTCGATTGGATGGGCGCGTTCGGCTACTCCGATCAGGAAGGCGCGCACGCCTTTGCCCTCGACGGGAAGCTACCTGGCAGCGAGATCGAGCGGCGGCGCAAACACCTCATGCAGATTCAATGCCGCATTAGCAAGAAGAAAAAGAAGACGCTGGTCGGTCACGAGCTCGACCTGCTGCTCGAGGGAGTGTCCGAAGAAAGCGACCTGTTGCTCGAGGGACGTACGCCCATGCACGCTCCCGAAATCGATGGTAAGGTTTTTGTGAACGACGTTCCCGAGGGACTTCAGCCGCTACCCGGCGAGTTCTACCGCTGCCAAATTACCGAAACCCACGATTACGATCTGGTCGCGAAAATCGTATAGGGACCTATGGCTCGCAAGCGCACTCTCAATCTGCGTTGTCCAATCTGCAAGCAGCCGGTAAAGAGCAAAGATGCGGAATTCCCCTTCTGCAGCGAGCGCTGCCGCACCATTGACCTCGGCAAGTGGGCCAGCGGCGCCTACGTGATCTCGTCGCCGGTGCAAGATACCTCAGACAGCATGTCAGGTGGGTTGCCGGACAATTCCGATGAAGATTGAGCCGGGGCAGAAAGCTCAAACCTTCTCCGATACCTCATCCCGTCCAACGTCTGGCGCCCGCGCTCCACTGTGGGCCAAGGTGGTTGCTACGTTCTTTGGCGCCGGACTGCTTCGCCCTGGGCCCGGGAGCTGGGGTTCAGCGGCTACGGTTTTGCTTTGGTGGCTGCTGAGCATCTGGATCAGCCCGCATTGGCAGGCTGCAGCCGCGGTCTTGCTGGCGGCGGTGGCCGTACTCGCCGGCATTCCCGCGGCGACTCTCATCGCTCGGGCGACAGGCTTGAAAGATCCTCAATTCGTCGTAATCGATGAAGTCGCCGGCCAACTCATCACCCTGATTGCCGTGCCGGTCTCATGGAAATCTATGGTGCTGGGCTTTATACTTTTCCGAGGGTTCGATATCGTGAAGCCTCCGCCGGTGCGTCAACTGGAACACCTTCCGGAGGGAACCGGCATCGTATTAGATGACATTGGGGCCGGGGTATACGCTTTGGCCCTCATGCAACTGGCACTGCATTTCGGGCTTTTGCCACGATAGCTTTTGACGGGACCCGCAAGGAAGTAGAAGTCCATGGGAATTTCTGACCGCTTGCTGGGCAAAACGAATGTAAACGGAAAGCCGCACATCGAAGCGGTGCTTCCGGCGGCTGCCTTACCTGGCGGCGAGGTTCGCATTACCGGTCACGGGCTGCGTCCTCAGGATCTGCGACGGCCGCGTGTGCGCTTTGGCGAAATCGAGGGCGCGGTGGTCATCAGCTCCGACGAATTTTTGGTAGCTCGCGTACCCCCGGGCGCTTCCTCCGGACCCATCGTCGTCTCGACCAATGGGCAGTCCAGCAATCCCCACCAGATCAAGGTCGCTGTGCCCATCGCCGAGAATCTGCATCCCGTGACCAATCCCGCGCTCGACGCCGAGGGCAACATCTACGTCAGTTTTTCCGGGAGCCGCGGACAGAAGGTTCCCGTTGCCATCTACAAGATCGATACGAACTATAACGTCAAACCGTTTCTGGCCGACCTGATGAATGCCACTTCGATTGCCTTCGACCCGGCCGGCCAAATGTACGTTTCTTCGCGATTTGACGGAACCGTGTATCGCGTTGCACCGAACGGGACCATGTCCTCCTATGCCGAGGGCATGGGCGTTGCGACTGGCGTCGCTTTCGATCGCGCCCAAAATCTTTATGTCGGCGACCGCAGCGGCACAATTTTCAAGATTGGGGCGGACCGTCAGATCTTCGTGTTCGCAACTCTTGAACCCAGCATTTCTGCCTATCACCTGGCTTTCGGCCCCCACGGAGATCTGTTTGTTACCGGGCCGACCACGTCGAGTTTTGATTGCGTTTACAAGGTCACGCCGCAAGGCAATGTATCGACGTTTTTTCGCGGCTTGGGACGGCCCCAGGGCGTCGCCTTCGATGTGGAAGGCAATCTCTACGTCGCTGCTTCGCTTTCGGGTAAGCGTGGTATCGTCAGGATTAGCCCGGCAGGCGAGGCATCACTCGCAGTCGCGGGCGCGGGTTTGGTTGGTCTCGCCTTTGCTCCGGGACGCTCGGCGGTTCTGGCCACCAACAGCGCAGTGCATCACCTGGCATGGAACATCCAGGGATTGCCGTTAGCCGACTTTCCCGGGTGAACGAGCACTCAGCAATCAGCACTCCCGCCCCTTTCAGTTCTTGAAATCTGTGGCTGATCTTGTTTTGCCCAATCATTTACACTTTTACTGGTGAACGCCGAGATCATCGCCATTGGCTCAGAACTGCTCACACCTTTCCGCCAGGACACCAACTCGCTTTACCTGACCGAGAAGCTCAACCAACTTGGCGTCGAAGTAATTTTCAAGACTATTGTTGGAGACAGCCGCGAGCACCTCACCGGGGCAGCGAGTCTTGCCATATCGCGCGCGGAGGTTGTGATCTTCATGGGCGGCCTCGGGCCGACGGAGGATGACCTCACCCGGGAAGCCCTGGCCGATGCGCTGGGACTTGAACTCTACCGCGATGCGGCAATTGTCACCAGTCTCGGACAACGATTCGCTGCTCGCGGCTGGACCATGGCGGCAAATAATCTAAAGCAGGCCGACGTTATCACCGGTGCGACCGTTCTCCCCAATGCCAACGGCAGCGCTCCGGGACAGTGGTTGAGCGGAAAATATGAAGGCCGCGAGCGAATCATCATGTTGCTTCCCGGACCTCCGCACGAATTGAAGGCGCTGTTCGAGGAGCAATGTGTGGCGCGCCTGCGAGCCAAACTTCCGCCGCAATTCATCGCAACCCGCGAACTGAAAATCACGGGCCTGGGCGAGTCCGCGTGCGATGCCCGCGTTGCCCCCATCTACAAGCTCTTCACCGATGTCCAAACGACGATTCTGGCCGGGGCGGGCGAAATTCAGCTGCATCTTAAGACTCGCGCGGCTTCGCTCGAGGCCGCACAATCGCGAGTCGATCAACTGGTCGCAAAGATCGAAGAAGAACTCGGCGATAGCGTTTTTTCCGACAACGGCGACTCCATGGAACAGATCGTCGGCTATTATTTGCAGATGCGCAACGCGTCCCTGGCGGTCGCGGAATCCTGCACCGGGGGCCTGTTGGCAGAACGCATCACGTCGGTCAGTGGAAGCTCGCGGTACTTTGTTGGTGGGGCTGTGGTTTATTCGAACCAATTGAAGTCTGCATTTGTCGACGTTCCCGCCACACTCCTCGAAAAGCATGGCGCCGTCAGCCGCGAAGTGGCCGCTGCGCTCGCGGAAGGAATTCGTGGGCGTACTGGCGCAACCTTAGGCTTGAGTGTTACCGGCGTAGCCGGTCCTACCGGCGGGACTGACGCGAAGCCGGTGGGATTGGTTTTTCACGCTCTCGCCAGCGATGCAGGAACCGAGGTCGTGGAACGCAAATTTCCCGGAGACCGCAAACGCATCCGCCGCTTCGCCAGCCAGCAGGCGCTGGACATGGTGAGAAAAAAGCTGATGTAGATCGGTCGTTAGTCATTGGTCATTGGTCGTTGGTCCACGCGACGTGCCAGCGACTAACGACGAACGACCAACGACGGTTATGCGCATCTTTGTTGCCCTCGACATCGACGCCTCCATCCGCCAGCGCATTCAGCGCTTTCTGGAGGGCGTAAGCGGCTTCGCGCCGGATGCTCGCTGGGCCCGACCTGAATCGCTGCACATCACATTGAAATTCATTGGTGAGAAGCCGAACGAAACCGTCGAGGAAATCAAGCGCGCTCTTTCCGCCGTCCGAGCCGGAGTCATCGAGATCGCCTTGCGCGGCTACGGCTTCTTCCCTACCGCGAAAGCAGCCCGCGTCTTCTGGGCCGGAATCGAATCCGGACCACAACTCCCAACTCTCGCCAAAGCCATCGACGAGGCCACGTTCGCTGTCGGCGTTCCGAGAGAAGATCACGCCTTCGCCCCTCACCTCACGCTGGCACGCGGCGGCGGACGCTCCGGTGCTCCCCGCTGGCGGAAAGATGACACGCCCAACAAGAACTTTCAGCGGCTGCAGGAAAAATTGGCCGCCCTGCCCGCTCCCGACTTTGGTACTATGGCGGCCCACGAGTTTTTTCTGTACCAGAGCCAGCTCTCGCAAGGAGGATCGCGCTACACCAAGATCGCAAGCTTCGCGCTGAACCAAACGGGCATTTCGCCCGCGCCAAACTAATGACCACTCTCCTGATCGCCGCTATTGACTACCTGTTGGGATCGGTTCCATTCGGATACTTGCTGGTGCGCATTTTTCGCGGTGAGGATGTACGGCAGAGCGGAAGCGGAAATATTGGAGCGACGAATGTTTCCCGCAAGTCACCGGCTTTGGGCTTGATCACGCTCCTCCTCGATGCCCTTAAGGGATCCGCCGCCGTTCTCGTTGCGCTGGCACTTAGTCGGCAAGAGTTTCTGCGATGGTCGTATGCAAACGTGCCCTGGTATCCCGATCATCCGTGGACAACTCCGCTTTCACCGATTGTTGAAATCCGGCTTGCGATCGCAGCGCTGTTTGCCATTCTCGGCCATATGTTTCCCGTATGGCTGAAGTTTCGCGGGGGTAAGGGCGTCGCTACTGGACTGGGATCGTTTCTGCTGATCGCCCCGAAGGCAGTTCTTCTGGCAGCCAGCGTGTTCGTTGTGGTAGTGCTGATTTTTCGTTACATTTCCCTCGGATCAATCATTGCGGTAGCCCTGTTTCCTGTATTCGCGTTGACAATGCACGAGTGCGAAAACTTATCGACGTTGGCATTTCTCGCGCTGGCTTCTCTTCTCATCATCGTTAAGCATCACGAGAATATTCGCCGCCTGCTCGCCCACACCGAATCCCGATTTCAGTGGAGCCGCAGATGAGCGAGATTGCCGTCATCGGCGCCGGCGCGTGGGGAACAAGCCTTTCCATTGTGCTGGGGCGTAAGGGCACACACCGGGTGCGGCTGTGGGCGCACGAAAAAGAAGTACGCGATTCCATTTCGTCGCGGCGGATTAACGAACTGTTTCTTCCTGATCATGCGATTCCAGCATTCGTTGTCGTCACCGGAAGTTTGGAAGAAGCTCTTCACGATGCCGGAATCGTTGTGAGCGTCATGCCCTCGCAACATTGCCGGGGCCTTTTCCAGAAAATGAGTCCATTTGTAAAGCCCGGAATGCTGTTCGTAAGCGCAACCAAGGGGCTTGAGGAGGTCACCCTGCTGCGCATGACGGAAGTGATTGCACTCGTCGTCGGATCAGACGGAGGCTTCGAGCCGCGCATCGGCGCGCTCAGTGGACCGACCTTCGCCAAAGAAGTTGCCCGCGGCGATCCCACCGCTCTCACCATTGCATCAGGCGACAGCGGACTGGCAGAAACCGTTCAGCGAGAGTTCGGCGATCCGCATTTCCGGGTTTACACCAACACTGACGTCGCTGGCGTTGAACTTGGCGGAGCGCTGAAGAACATCATCGCCATCGCCGCCGGAGTTTGCGACGGCCTTGGCCTCGGACACAACTCGATCGCCGCCCTGATCACCCGCGGCCTAGCGGAGATCACACGTTTAGTCGTGGCCTGCGGCGGCCGCCAGGATACGATGGCTGGACTCGCGGGACTAGGCGATCTTGTTCTCACCTGTACCGGCGGACTTTCGCGCAATCGCAGCGTGGGCGTCGAACTCGGCCG
>Ga0070765_100002909_pt1 | contig 10916 bp, 8 predicted proteins | sample HubBroMetageWFT5_FD_71516 | JGI IMG/M metagenome (GOLD analysis project Ga0070765, IMG submission 71516) | Warmed and freeze-thawed soil microbial communities from the Hubbard Brook experimental Forest, New Hampshire - Hubbard Brook CCASE Soil... | ecosystem: Environmental > Terrestrial > Soil... | reverse complement strand
CGACCAGCACGAACGCGAGAGATAGAACCTTCAGCATAGTTCTCACTTCGCAGCGTTTGCTTTCGGACGTTCTGACCGGACACCCGCGAAAAAGCATCGACATGCTTCTTGCTCCCAGGACAACATCGGCCGGGCGGATGCCGACCCACGAGAGTCTCCAAAATACCCCGGCCAAAGCGGGCGGTAAACGTAACCACAGCTTCGGACCTTAGGTAATGAGGAGTTAGGTAATAAGGAGTTGCATTCGCAGAAGCGGGACAGATTAGGGGGGACAGATTAACAGGGATAGATTGCCCATTCTCGGCCAACGGAACGGGCCATAGTGACGCGAGAAAGTCAGGCAGCTTGCGCGTGTGCGTGCCCGGCGTCGGCGCAAGCCAGCAGGGCCATCATTTCGTCCAGCGTAGCGATGTCGAACTCTCGCATCGAACTGGCGCGCTCCAGCCTGTCGCGCACAACCGGACGGGGATTGAACAGCTTCAGTCGAATGTCGTGGTCGTGAGCCCATCGCTGCAGAAAGACGAGCATGCCCAGACCTCCGCCTTCGACGGCGGTGACTTCCGAGAGATCGAGGACAATGATTCGGGCATCGCTTTGCAGGTTGACCGCTTTGCGTAATTCGAAAGCCGCCTCGCTCCGGACAATTCGGCCTTCGCACTCAATCACTGCCATTTCGCCGATGTTCTCAGTATGGACACTCAGCATATTTCTTCTCCAGCCGCAGCCGGTCGTGTAACTGCACGTGTCGAGCCATTCATTTTCGTCTTTATTTGGTGCGTATAAACAGCTGATCGGTTGGAACTACCGGGAGTTTTTGTCGAGGGACCAAGAAAATTTGCGTTACAGTAAATGCTGTATGTCGTCATGACTGTTGAGATCAATCGATCGCAGTCATTGACTCATCGCGCCCTGCGCACGAGGACCCCAACCGCGCCAGACGCAACTTCCTTCCAGTTTCTTCACCGCGGCACCGCGCGGCCATTCCGGATTTCGTAAAAAATGCGCCGCTCACGGCGTACCTTTAGCCCACTTCAGTCGTGCTCGCTGTGATGTAAGGGAAAAACCTTAGATTAACTACGGATTGCCCTGTATTTACAGGTTTCTTGGAGGCGTGTATGTTCCGAGCAAGCGTAGCTCTGCCAACGATCCCGCGAAATTCTTGCGGAACAGCTTGACTCGTGCCGTATAATTCTCCTCCGCGTCAGGAAACCCAGTTTCTTGGGGAGTCCGGGCGCGAAAGGAGTGAACCCATGAAGCAAGCAATCAGGATTTCGGTCCTGATGTTTGGATTAGTGGGCACGTATGTCGTAGCTGCCGTTCCGCAGGTTCCCGCCCCGGACGGAGGCCCGATTCTACTGTGCCCACCTCAACAAACAGGTAAATGCAACCCCGGCTTACCACCGATGATGAAGTAGCAGTTAATCGTATGTCGGGTTAAGCCGCAAGGTCACCAAAGTAACCTCTGGTAACTGGGCCGAGCACTTGGGGCTCGCAATCTTCGGGCCGACGGACTTCATACATAAACCGTCGGCCCCGTTTTTTGCCTGCTCGGAGAACGTCGCGTGACGGAGCTTAGGAAGGGCACGACTTTAGTCGTGGGGCGAGCGAATTTCAGGAAGGGAACGACTTCTTGCGGCGACCCAGTTCGGGCACGACTTTAGTCGTGCCGTTAGCCGTCCACAATGTACCTTTTCAGCAATCCGCTATTCCTTCTTTGTCAGCTCGCGCCGCAACTCTACAGGATCCGTAATCGGTGGTTGACACGCAAAGCCGGAACACAGAACCGCGAACGCCTCTCCTGCTCTCAACTGCGGCAGGTTCGGAATGGTGGCCGCCAGCGCCGGAGGAAGGTTCCCGGCAACCGCCTGGTTCGTCGTCAGCCGCAGCACGCTCTTGTTGAAGGCAAAACCAGCCACTGCGGCGGATGCGAGACTCGTTGCCGTTTCCTGCCGCTTGTCGTCCGCGATCACAACCACCTGCACGGGATTCTCTAACAGATGCAAGACCGCGATCCCATAGGTCGCCGCGAAAATTCCAAATTGCTCGGCCACGCCGGCAAAAGTCTCCAGCGTTTGCTCCGCTTTATCCCGATACCCGTCATCGCCGGTGTAATGATGCAGGCGCACGAGGGCGATCGCCGCCATGGGATTTCCCGCCGGCGTCGGCGAATCCTGCACCGGCTTGCGCCGCGTGGCTAGCACGCCCAGGCTCTTGCCGTCCGCGGCCGGCTCGGCATCGAAAAACCCTCCTGAGACCGCATCGAAGAACCGCGCAATCATCGCGTCGCCAATGGCCCGCGCGAATTTGAAATAACTGAGGTCCGCGGTCGCTTCGTAAGCGTCGAGGCAAGCCAGCGTGGTCGCCGCATAATCATCAAGCAGCCCGGAAACCTCGCGGTGTGAGGCCTCGGGATCAGAATAAGCAACCACATGCAGTAGTGTGGAGCGGGCGCCCTCGCCCGCTTCTGCCGCATGCGGCTTCCAGGCCTCAGCGAGCACACGGTCCAGCGACCGCAAAGCAAAGCGCCGCGCATCCTCGAGCCCAAGAACCTTCGCGGCTTCCAGATAAGCCGACACGCACATGCTGCTCCACCCCACATAAACCGTCTTGTCAACATACGGCGTAGGCCGCAAGAGCCGCGCCGCATACATTTTCATCTTCGCGGAATTGAGCAGGCTGCACACGCGTTCGGCGCTAAGGCTCATCCGCCGGGCAATCTCTTCAATCGGCGCGCGCACATAGAGTACGTTCTTCGCCGGATTGTGGTGCATTTCGCCGATCTCGTTGATGTCATAGTGCAGCGCCGCCACCTGCGCTTCTTCCTCCGTTAACACAGCGCGAGCTTCGTCAAGCGTCCAGGTGAAGTAGTCGCCGTCATCATCCATGGAAATGTCGGCATCCTGCGAAGCGTAAAAGCCGCCCCGCTCGCGATCGCTAAGCCACTCGTCCATCCATCGAATAATGTCCCGCGCCACACTCGCAAAGAATTCCAAACCCGTGGCCTGATAAGCGTGCACGTAGTTCTTCAGCAACTCCGAGTTGTCGTAGCACATCTTCTCGAAGTGCGGCACCACCCACTTCTCATCCACCGAGTACCGGTGAAATCCACCCGCCAGCTGGTCGTAAACCCCGCCATTAGCCATGTGCTCAAGCGTAGTAGTGATTAAATGTGAAAGATCGGGTGCCCCATCCTTCTCGCGTTCTTTGCGAAAGGGTGGGGATTCTGATTCGGGTTTAGTCCGCGCGAACCGCTCGATCAACAAATCCAAAGCAGAAGGATGGGGAAACTTCGGCGCCTGCCCAAATCCCCCATGCACCGAATCAAACATGCTGAACGCCGACTTCTGAATCGCAGCAATGATGCTGGCAGAAACCCGCCCGCCGCGCCCGGCAAACGACTCCGCCTGCGCAATCGCACTCTCCACCATCTTCGCCTGCTCCACCACGTCGGCATGTTTTTCCTGGTAAGCGTTGGCGATGCTGGTCAGAACGCGCTTGAAGCTCGGACGCCCATACCCATCGGTCGGAGGAAAATAAGTTCCTCCGTAAAACGGCTTGCCATCAGGAGTAAGAAAAGCCGTGAGCGGCCAACCGCCCTGCCCGCTGACCGCGCTGACCGCGGCCTGATATCGGCTGTCAATGTCAGGCCGCTCGTCACGATCCACCTTCACCGCGATGAAATGTTCGTTAACGATCGCCGCAACTTCAGCGTCGTCGTAAGACTCGCGGTCCATCACATGGCACCAGTGGCACCACACCGCGCCAATATCAAGCAGCATCGGCTTGTTCTCGCGCTGCGCGGCAGCGAATGCCTCCTCGCCCCACTCATGCCACCGAATCGGCTGGTGCATGGCGGATCGCAGATAGGCGGAAGAAGAGCGTGCCAGGGAGTTGAGGGTGGTGGTGGTCATGGCTCAAGTTTATACGCGAACGCCACATCCCCGAACTCGGAACCAGGAAATGCCGCGCCCCTATGACGCAATCGCCGCGGCATGATTCCTACGTTAATCTTCCGAAGGCCTCTCGACTCTATCGATGACGAGAATCTAAATCGGAGCTGTTTGCGGCACCAGTTTCAGCCCAAGCTGCTCTTGAAGCGCCGTGAAGAGCGTAGGGCCCGAAGACTCATTTGAGGCACTGCTATCGGTCGCTGGCTTGAAACCCATCAACTTGTTCATCCCAGGTTCACTCTCGCCCGGCGTCCAGCGCAGGGAAAAATCATAGTTCCCGGTAAGCCCGGTCTTGTCAACAACTGTGTGCCCCAGTTGCCAGGAGAGCTGTTCCACTAAGGGTACCAACGTGGCCCCCTGATCGATCAGTTCGCCCGGGCCCATCTCCATCTGGCCTTTTTGTGGCAGGCGGCCCTCAGGACCGTTAACTCCGTCGGGATTCGTAAATACAGGTTTTGCTTCCTGCAGTTTCGGACCGCCCTCCGCGACCACAAGCTCGTAGATTGAAAGATTTTTGGTCTGGTGACGCAAGGCCAGCTTGAAGTGGTCCGCCAATACCGCCTGTAGCATCACTCTCAGCCTCTCAGTTCCAATCCCGCCCGTCGGCTTCTGCCCGTCCGCCGCGTCCGGCAGCTTGACGTCGATGTCGTATTTTTCCGAGCTGACCCAGTCGGGAGCTCCCGAGATTAAATCAGCCTGGACTCCGTATGCCACTCCAATAACAGTCTGCAGTGAAGCTCCCCGTGCGGTAAACCCGTAAGGCGAGAAAAATATCCCGACGCGCTCGTTCCTACCGCCGGCAGACTGATGCTGCCGGATCGAAGCAGACTTGTATGCAGATGCGGCTGCGTCTGCGGTGTCCGTCTGAGCCTCGGCGCGGCCCTGCGTCGCGTTCATAACGCCAAGCGCGATCGGCAGGGCAAAGGCCAAGAACACAGCCGCGCTGAGCAAAAGTTTTCTACTGAAGTCCAGTTTCCGTACCACGCGCTCGGTCATAATGTGCACCATCCTTTTCTTAAGATCGGCTCCCGTAACTCCGGACACGCAAGCTAGCGGGGATTCCACGCAAAATTCACATACTTTCAGAATGCTCTCGGCATAGACCTGTCGCTCGTTGCCCAATTCCAGGACCTCTTCGTCGCAGGCGCGTTCGCGCTCCTCCACCAGCCGCGCTCCCAAAAACCAAACCAAAGGGTGGAACCAGAAGATGGCTTCTACCACCATGTGGATCGCAGCCGCGAGATTGTCGCGACGACGTACGTGCCACACTTCGTGCGCGAGAATCGCTTGCAGGTGCGCATCTGCAAGGCGTTCTGAGATTCCTTCCGGCCACACCAGGACAGGCCGGGCTATGCCAAAAATACCCGGCTCCAGAGAAGCTCGTGACACTAGCATCTCGGTCCGCTTCCGCATTCCTCGAATCCGCTCCAAGCGGCGCAAAGCTTCCACCTCGCGTCCTTCGCGCAACGGCACCGCTTCCCGTATTGCCGTGGAAATCCGCCGCCAGCGCGCCCACCATACGAAAAGCACCACCACGAATCCACACAGCCACCCAACTGCAAGAACAGCGGGAACCAGATGGAACAGACCCGGAGAAACCGTCGAGGGAGTAGCCCGGGAAATCATGGATATCGCTGGCTGCGTGAAGGGCTGGCTGACCTCTTCCATCGCGAAATACAAGCCAGCCTTCGTTCCCACGGAACCGCGTGACCACGCTAGCCGGCTTCCTATCCCGACCAGCAACGAGAAGGGAATCAGAAATTTCACCGACGCCGCCAGCCAGAGCCAATAGCGAGTCCGCGCGTGGTTCTTATGCAACACCAACGTCAATAAACCAGCTACTACGGCGAATAGCGTCGACTGCCACAAGTGATTGCCCAAGGATGGCGCGATGGCTGCCCAGATCGCAGAAAAATACTTCGGGATCATCGTGATTTCTCCTTTCTCTCGAGCTTCCGGAGAGTCTTCTCGGCTTCCTTTACATCCTCCAGCGTGAGCCTGCCCGATTCAATCAGGTGTGCCATAACGGGCTGCGTGCGCCCGCCGAACAGCGCGAGCAGGTCGTCGATCAACCTCCGTTGTGCGGCACTGCGGGAAACCGCCGCTTCGAAAATGTGAAAGTTGCCGACCTTCTTGACGCGGCGCACCGCCCTTTTTGCTTCCAGACGATAAACCGTAGTCTGGATCGTCGTGTAGGCCGGCCTGTCTTTCTCGGGGAAAGTTTCCTGAATCTCTCGGATGGAGGCCTCGCCACGAGTCCACAGCGCCTCCATGATCTGAAGTTCGAGCTTGGCTAGCTTGGGTTCGGCCATTTCATCTCCTACTCACGTATGCATTACTACTACATGTGTAGTTTATATGTCAAGTCCTTTTTCGGACCAGAGTCTTGCGCTTTTGCCGGGTGCCCCATTTCTCGTGCGCCCCTTGCGCGAGAAGTGGGCAAGGGTGCTCTTTTCCAAGCCTGGGGCCCGAAGGATTTCCACAGCCATTCCTGGGTCATCCGTCACATCACTACTGTCAATTTTCCACTAGCATGGTGAATGCGGTCCGCCGCCTTGCCCGGTTCCTGGACATTCGAACGCAAACCCATCCAACCTAGACCTAAGTCCTTCAGATTTAATATTTTACGACTAAGTTCTTTAGAAGCAATATTTTAGCCAGATTCGACCAGGATGCAGACTAGCTAACTCGTTGCGAGTCAATAATTTAGCGGACCTGATCTGTGATTTTTTGATCTGGATCACCTGCGGTTCCGTACACCGCGTATTGATGGGTTCCGTGCAGTCTCCGCAACCCGGAGCTATGGCTGAGCACATGCTCCAGCAACGGATTGTGGTAGAGCACAAACACTGCCCGCGGATGCGCCCGCAGACTCTTCTCCAGATTCGCGATCACCCTACTCAAACCCGATTCCGGGAAAGGGTTGAAGAGATAGAGCATCATCGGCTCAGCGGGAAAAGCGAACTCGGTCGCATCGGCGCAGATCGATTCGAGCGCGAAGCACTTCTGTGATTCGCTTCGGTACTTGCTCAGGTTCTCTTGAGCGGCCAGATGCAAAGCAGGCAGAAGCTCCACACCCACGATGCGGCGAAAGGGACAGTCCGAAGCCATCAGCAGTGTCCGGCCTTTTCCGGATCCGAGATCGACGAAAACAAAGTCGCGAAAGTCAAAGCGATTCTGTTGACTTAAGGCCTCCAGCATCTCGCGGAAAAGATCCGGCTCCGTCGGTTGATAAGGCGAGTGGAAAAGTCCGAGCAGCCGGTTGCGCCAACCTACTGCCGCGCTGGTCGTGTTAACGCGATGATCCCAATCATATTCAGCGTCGCCGAAGCGTTGCCGCCGCCGTTCCGGAGTGGAGTCGCGAACAAACTCCCAAAGCGCCGCCAGCAATTGGCCCGTCGCCACGAAGCGGCCTTCGCGCACGGCAACGTCATTCCACCATTTCCACGCTGAGCGCGACAGACTGACTCGGGACGAAGAAGAACGAGCGTTGCCTTCCATGCAACGCCATGATAAGCGATGGTAGGAAAGGCGATGCCTACGGCTGCGGAGCATCGAACGTCGGCCACGGTTTAAATCCCGGAGGCAGACCTTTGGTGGCGAATTGAAAATCATGCGGCTCGCGAACTTCGATGCGGCCTTCGGGAGTCAATTTGTAGGGATGACCGTCGGGATCGACCGGAATTCGGGCGAAACGCTCCGCAGCTGCAAGCTCTTCCATGCTGGCTGGCAGGCGTCCTGTGCGTTCCCCGAACCGCGTGACCGCCGCTTGCAGATGATCGACGTCTTCTTCGACACGGAGCGCGCGCAGATGGTCGACGGCATTCTGCTTGATCAGTTTGTCCTGCGTGTTCTGGTAACTTGCCAACCACAGGCTTCGTGCCGTTTCATAATCGCCGGCATGCGACGCCATCTGCGCCGCTAGAACTTTCAGGAACGGATGAGCATTCGGAACCTGCGATCCGCGGGCGAAGGATTCCGCAGCATTCTTGTAGTCCTTTAGCTCCGTGTAATAGACGAAACCCAGGTCGTAATAGAGTCGCCAGTTATCGGGATTGTTCTCGATGCCGTAGTTCATCAACTCGATCGCGCTCTTGGGCTGGCCCGCGCCGAAGGGCGGTTTGGGGGCAAGAAAGCTGCTGCCAAACTCGTAGGCAACCACGAGGTGCGGGTCCAGGTGAGTTGTGATTTCGAGCAGCGGCGCCAGCAGGTTGTAACTCGCGGCGTAGTAATGATGCCGGTTGCCGAAGTACTGAACGGCGCGAGTCCAGTAAATGCAAGCCATTAGGCCGTCATAGCCCAAACTGGCGCGCTTGATCACTTTCGGTGAACTCAGGAAGAGGACTTCATCGAGCGTGGCTTGCGGGCGAAGCTGGTCGACGTGATGAAGCACAACCGAACTGGCCGCCAGCGACAAGACCAGACAGGCGCCCGCGATCATCGAAATTTTCCGGCGATGCTTCATTATTTATTTGAGATCACGATTCTCGAAAATCAGCACGGCTCCGCTCAGGGCCATGGTGGCGTAGAACACGGCATAGAGCGTGTTGTTCAGGATCAGTTGTCCCGCGACGGGCTGTTCATGGGCTACTGACGTGATCACGTTGAACGCCGAGAAGTTCGGTACCAGGTAGGCCGTGCCGGTGGCCAGCCAGCGCGTGAATCCGTGAGCCATGCCTGCGAAGTTGCGCAGGTCTTCGGCGAAGCTTCCGATTACGAAAAGCGAAAAAGCGAACACGGCGGAGAGCAGCGGCGAAGAAAACGACGAGAACAACAGCGACAGCGAGCAGATGATCAGGAATTCGAGAATGATGAAGTACAGGGCGACCAGAATCAGAGCGTCGGCGCGCACGAATTTGTGGGAAACGTAGAAGAGCGCGGCGAACACTCCGATGGCCATGAAGAACGCATTGACCACGAGCGTTCCGGCCAGCCCGAAGAATTTGCCGACGATGAATTCCCAGCGGCGCACGGGACGGGAAAGCACTGTGTAAAGAGTCCGCTTTTCGATTTCTTTCGAGACCAGTCCAATGCCGATGAAGATTGCGATGACTACTCCGAATAGAGAAACCGCGGTGAGCCCGAGATTGATGACGACCAGCTTCTCGATTTCAATCGAAATCTGGCCGACGAGGATTGCTGCTCCCGAGAGCAGCAGGGCGAAGGCGATCAGGTTGTAGAGCACGCGATCGCGCACGGCTTCGCGGAAGGTATTGGAGGCGATGTAGGCGATGCGAGTTCTCATGCTTTGCTCCCGACGCTGGTCTCGGCATGGCGCAGCTTCTCGACGAAGTAAGCTTCGAGCGAAGTGCGCACCGGCGTGATGGCAACCAGACGCAGACGCTCGCGGCGCAAGGCATCGATGACTGCGTCCTGCTGGTTTTCGTCAATGATGGCGCGGACCCGGTCCGGGGTCGCGCGGATTTCCGCGCCCAGAGCCTTGATCGAGGCTGGTACCTGCGAGCCTTGCCAGATCACTTCCACTTTGCCCTGAACGCTCGAGGTGAGATCTTCGATTGCGCCGACGCCGCGAAGTTCTCCGCGGTGAATGATGGCAACGCGGTCGCAGAGCGCCTCGGCGTCGGACAGAATGTGGGTGGAGAAGAACACGGTCTTGCCTTCGTGCTTGAGCTGCTCCATCAGGTCGCGCACTTCGCGGCGGCCCATGGGGTCGAGGCCGGACATGGGTTCGTCAAAGAACACGAGCTTGGGATCGTGCAGGATAGCCTGGCCGATGCCGACGCGCTGCAGCATGCCTTTGGAAAACTTGCGCAATTGCACGCCCTTGACGTCGCGCAATCCGACTTGCTGCAGAACCTGGTCGACGCGCTGCTTGCGCTGTTTGGCGGGAACGCCGGAAAGCTGTCCGTAATATTCGAGCAGTTCGTGAGCCGTGAGATAGTCGTAGAAGTAGGGTTGCTCGGGAAGAAAACCAATTTGCGCTTTGACTGAGGGATCAGTCCAATCGTGGCCGAGGATGCGGGCCGATCCGGCGGTCGGGAAGACCAATCCCATGAGCAGTTTCAGGGTTGTGGTTTTGCCCGCGCCGTTGGGGCCGAGGAAGCCGAAAATCTCACCATCTTCCACTGTCAGATGCAAGGGGCTGAGGGCGCACTTCGGCCGCTTCCGCCAGAAACCCACTTTGTAAGTTTTTTCCAGTCCAAGAATTTCTATTGCCGGCATGGCCACTCCAACAAAGAGAAAGCTTGAAGGTAGCCTTCGAGACCGATTATAAGCAACGCGTTTGTTTTTTTGGAGTGGGTGGGAAGTTACGTCGGTCATGCGATAAGGAAGCGAGCCAGACGCGCCCTTCAGTCGCTGCCGCTCTCTCAGGGCAGGCTCCGTTGACCGCGCGGCTCGCCTGGGTCCTTCGCGAGACAAAAACCGTCTCGCTCAGGATGACAAACTTAAGGTTTATTGCATGGGCAATAGAGCTGAGCACGCATTGTAGCTGGGGACCAGGGTGAGCGTGCCCGCTGGCTGGACGCGCAGCACCGCGTCCTCGACCGAGCAGTAGGCTCTTGTTCCGTACTGTGCGCTGATGGCCGTGGCCGTGGCGTAGTACTGATTGTTGATCAGGCTGCCCGCGCCGGCTGATCCGGTGGCGTTAAAGCTGTAACCGCTCTTGCCGGCTCCGCCTCCGTTGGTGGCCAGGTTGTTATCGATGAGACACCCGGTCGCGGGACCTGCGGTGCAAGGGGACACGCCACCCAAAGTGGTAAGGGCGGCCGGGAACCCGATGCTTGGGTAAGCGTCGAAATAAGCAACTTCTGCCGTGTTGATGGTGCGAGTCGAAGCAGCCGCCGCGGAATCGTTGGCGGACATGCGGGCGCGCATGAGGTTCGGAATCGCGATGGCGGCAATAATCAGAATAATGGCCACCACGATCAACAATTCGATAAGTGAGAAGCCCTTCTGTTTTCGCATTGAGTGCTCTTCTCTCCCGAGACTTTGCCGGGTCCAACC
>Ga0070765_100002907_pt1 | contig 10919 bp, 7 predicted proteins | sample HubBroMetageWFT5_FD_71516 | JGI IMG/M metagenome (GOLD analysis project Ga0070765, IMG submission 71516) | Warmed and freeze-thawed soil microbial communities from the Hubbard Brook experimental Forest, New Hampshire - Hubbard Brook CCASE Soil... | ecosystem: Environmental > Terrestrial > Soil... | reverse complement strand
CAGGACGACGACGTTCGCAATGTTCGTCGCGTACTCACGATTCTGTTTGGCGGGGTCGGTTTTGTTCTTTTGATTGCTTGCGCTAACGTGGCCAACCTGCTGCTGGCGCGGGCGGACAATCGCGAACGCGAAACGATCGTTCGCGTGGCGATGGGTGCTTCCCGCGGGCGCGTGATCCGCCAACTTCTTACGGAAAGCGTGCTGCTCGCAATCCTCGGCGGAGTCGCTGCCGTAGCCGTAGGCTGGGCGGCATTGCGGGGATTGTTGGCTCTGCGACCGGAATCGTTGATGCGATTGGGTGAGATTCACCTCGACACGGCCACCTTTGCATTTACATTTTGCGTCGCGCTCATCACCGGTGCCGTTTTTGGCTTGGCACCCGCACTGGGTGCCTCTCGAATCGATCTTGCCGCGGGTCTCAAGAAGAGCGGCCGCGGTTTTTCGTCCTCGACGCATCGATGGAAGGCCGCGCTGATTCTCGGCGAAGTCGCTCTGAGCTTTGTCTTGCTCACCGGCACTGGTTTGTTGCTTCGCACATTTGTGAGCGTGCTTCGCGTCAATCCCGGATTTCAACCCGCGAATGTCTTGAGCTTCACTACTCTGGGCGGCGATTATCACTTCTTGCAGCAAATGCAGAAAAATCTGGACGGATTACCGGGCGTGGAATCCGTGTCCGTGGTAAGTCACGTGCCGCTCGATGATAATTTTGGCAATTGGTACGACTACTATTGGCCGGAAGGCGCTCCGGCCGATCAACAATCCACCGTGATGGCTGATAATCGCTCCATAATGCCCGGATATTTCAAGACGATTGGCGCGGGGCTGATCGAAGGCCGCGATTTCACCGATTCGGACGACGCCGAGCATCAGCATGTCGTGATCGTGGATGATGCGCTCGCGCAAAGCGCATGGCCGGGCCAGGATCCACTCGGAAAAAAGCTGCATGTATCGGATTCGCCTTTGGGCTGGTATCAGTTCCAGGATGACTGGGTCGTGGTCGTCGGCGTTGTGCGGCATGTTCAATACCATTCGCTTACGGTATTGGTCCGCCCGCAAATATACTTTCCATTTCCGCTCGCGCCGCGGCCGGTCTCGTTTGTTCTTCGCGCATCTTCGCCACTTCCGGGCTTTGTGGCGCCCATTCGCGAAGAAGGTGCAAAATTGAACAAGTCCGTGGCCATCACAAGATTCGTCGCGCTTTCCGATCTGGTCGAAAAGGCGCGTTCGCAGACGCGTTTCGTCGCATTTCTTTCTGCCGCGCTCGCCGCGCTCGCACTGTTTTTGTCGGCAATCGGCGTTTATGGGGTCACATCCTACCTGGTGATGTCGCGCACGTCTGAAATCGGCGTTCGCATGGCGATGGGGGCGCTGCCAACCCAAGCGCGCTCGCTCGTACTGCGAAGCGGGATGTTGCCCGTTGTTTGCGGCTGCGTCGTCGGGATAGCTCTGTCGTTTCCGCTCACTCCGCTTATTTCTGCTCTGCTTTTTGGAGTGCAGCCGATTGACTTGCCGACAATATGGGCGGCCGCGCTATTCCTTGGCGCGATAGGTTTCCTTTCCTGTTACCTTCCCGCGCGCCGCGCCATGCGCGTCGATCCCATGGTAGCGTTGCGCTACGAGTAGGGGAGTCGATCCTCTCCAGGGAACTTGTTTATTTCCCTTTGATTTCGAACGTCTCAGGGAAATGGCGACACATCAGCCGTCGGTCTAAAACTTTGACAATCCAAGGCCAGCTAACATTTTGCAAGCTGCGCCGAGCGCATTTCCGCAGTATGCTAATTGCGACGTTCGGAGGTTTTCGTGAAGTCCCGCTTAAAATCTCGCTCGAAAGCACCGTCAAAAAAAGGCGCGAAGACGGTCAAGCCTGTCGCGACCGCAAAGACACTTGCGCCAGCGAAAAAGATTTCGCCGCGCACCGAATCCGACAGCATGGGGAAAATCAAAGTTCCGGGCGACCGCTACTACGGCGCGCAAACCGCTCGTTCGCTGATTCATTTCGATATCGGCCGGGACACGATGCCGCCCGAGCTGATCCGCGCATTCGGCATTCTGAAGAAAGCGGCTGCGCTGGTAAATCTCGATCTCGGCAAGCTGCCCGCTGACAAAGCGCGACTGATCGCGCGCGCGGCCGATGAAGTGATCGCCGGAAAACTCGACGAGCATTTTCCGCTTCATATCTGGCAGACCGGCAGCGGCACGCAAACCAACATGAACGCGAACGAAGTCATCTCGAATCGCGCCATCGAAATCGCCGGCGGAGTGATGGGCAGCAAGAAGCCCATTCACCCAAACGATGATGTAAATATGTCGCAATCATCGAACGACACGTTTCCGACCGCCATGCACATCGCCGCCGCTACGCGTGTGGCCGAAGTACTGATTCCCGCGGTTGAATCCTTGCGCGACGCGATCGAAGCCAAGGGGAAGGAATATTCATCTGTCGTGAAAATCGGGCGCACCCATTTGATGGATGCGACGCCGCTCACTGTCGGCCAGGAAATATCAGGCTGGTCGAGCATGCTCGATCGCGACGTCACGCGTTTGAAAGAAGTTCTGCCCGGCCTCTACGAGCTGGCCATCGGCGGAACGGCCGTTGGCACCGGCCTGAATGCGCACCCTGAATTCGCCGAGCGAGCCGCGCAAAAAATCTCCGAATTGACGGGCCTGCCGTTCCGCTCGCATCCCAACAAATTCGCCGCGCTTTCTTCGCACGATGAACTCGTGTTCGCCAGCGGCGCGCTTAAAACCCTCGCCGCCTCACTGATGAAAATCGCCAACGACATTCGCTGGCTTGCTTCCGGCCCCCGTGCCGGCCTCGGCGAACTTTCGCTTCCGGAAAATGAGCCGGGTTCTTCGATCATGCCGGGAAAAGTGAATCCCACGCAGTCCGAAGCGATGACCATGGTTGCCGTGCAAGTGTTCGGCAACGACGCGGCCATTGGATTCGCGGGTTCCCAAGGCAACTTCGAATTAAACGTCTTCAAACCCGTCATCATTTTTAATTTCCTGAATTCCGTTCGCCTGCTCGCGGATTCCTGCCGCTCCTTCAAGGATCATTGCGTGGACGGAATGGAAGTGAATCGCGAGCGCATCGAACAGAATCTGAAGAACTCTCTAATGCTGGTCACCGCGCTCAGCCCAAAAATCGGCTACGACAAGTCCGCTCAGATTGCCCACAAGGCGCATCATGAGAATTTGAGTTTGCGAGAGGCCGCACTCCAGCTTGGCTTTCTCTCAGGAGAGGAGTTTGATGAAACCGTTCGCCCGGAAAGTATGACGCATCCTTAATTTTAGTGCGCGAACGGAACGAATCGTGTCCCGGTTTGGTTCATATTCCTGTTGCGATTCCCGATTTGGCACGTAATTCAAAAATAATCTCACTTCTCGAATCATTGTTTTTACAAATGAAAATTTGCTTTGACTTCTTTGTTGCCTTTCATTAATTTGCAAGCCCCCTCAGTTTCTACGTAGTCCCCCTTCCATCGGAGCATTAATGCGTATCCTTGTTGCCGAAAGCGACCCAGCGCTCGGTACTTTTCTCCAGCGCAGCCTCGATGCCGAGCATTACGTGGTTGACCTCACCGCTGACGGTGAGGCGGTGAAGAGGATGACTCTGCAGCAGAATTACGACGCCGCAATTCTCGATCTGAATCTTCCCCCGCTCAATAGCCTGGAAGTCCTGCGCGATATTCGCGCGAAGCAGCAGGAGCTTCCGATCCTGATCCTGGCGAGCGCCACGAGGCCCGAGGACCGAGCCGAGGTGTTCGATTGCGGCGCGGATGATCTTGTCCTGAAGCCGTTCGCGTTTTCGGAATTATCGGCACGCGTGCGGGCGCTGCTGCGCCGCGGCGGGCGCGCACCGGAGACAATACTGCGCGTGGATGATCTTGAGTTGAGCCGCGTTGATCACACCGTGAAACGCGCGGGGCGGAAAATCGAGCTCACCCCGAAGGAATTCGCCCTGCTTGAGTATCTGATGCGAAACGCAGGAGCGAAAGTTACGCGGGCGCAGATCATCGAACACGTCTGGAAGCTCTCGTTTGACACGATGACGAATGTCGTGGACGTGTACATCAATTATTCCTCGGCACAGGTTGACAAGCGGCGCGTCGGCCAGCTGGCCATGGCGATCCAGGTTGCGTTTCAGCAGATGGGAATTTTTGACGCCTCCAACACGAAACCCGAAGCGCTCACCACCGAGCCCATGCCATTTTCCAACGTCCAAATGGTGGAAAACGCTCCACGCGTTCAAGCGCTCGGGCGCCTCGTAAATCAGCCGAAAGGGTCGCTTTCCACAGCGCCGGATCGCCCCGACATGGACGAAATCGAAAAACAACTGGAGGAGTCTCTATCGCAGCAAATCCGGAAACACACTGTCACGGTCACGCCCACGAAGGAGGGAATCGTCGTCAGCCTGCGCGAAGTGGGATTCTTCGACAGCGGATCCACCGCACTCAAGCCGGAGGCGGGATCCACACTTTCCGATTTTGTGAAAGTGATTGCCGCGCGGCGCGTGCGCATTCGCATTGAAGGCCATACGGACAATGTTCCCATCCATAACGGAAGATTTGATTCCAATTGGGAGCTATCTACTTCCCGCGCAACTGAGATCATCAAACTGTTTATCACGCGGTTTGGAATCGCGCCGAACCGGCTCTCGGCATCCGGATATGGCGAATATTATCCCACGTCCACGAACGACACGCCGGAGGGCCGCGCGTCCAATCGCCGCATCGATTTGGTGATTTTGAATTCCAACGCAGATTCGGGACCTACGCTTCCCGCCGCTGCCGCGCATCCATAGAGCTAAAGTGGAACGCTGAGCCCGCCGATTCAATAGGTTGAAGCAATCCGCGTCCGATATAGGAGGAGTGCGGTGACTACATCAGTGGAAGACGCACTCCGGCTTCGTGTGAAAAATCTGGACGCGATGACAGCGATGCCGGCGATTCTGTGGCCGTTACTAAGAGCACTCGATTTGCCTCCCGACCAAATTGAAGTCGAAAAAGTTACGGAGATGATTTTGCACGACGAATCCGTGGCGGCGCAGTGCCTGCGCATCGCGAACTCCGCGATGTTTCAAGCGCACGAATCCGTGGAAACGATTCGCGGAGCGGTGATTGCGCTGGGCGCGCGGCGGCTGCGCGATGTGATTTGGTCAAGCTTCCTGATTCGATTCGCACCGAAAAATCCTTGGCCGCTGGAACCCGCGAAATTCTGGGAACATTCGTTCGGTTGCGCCCTGGTGTGCCAGCAACTGGCGGAAATGGTTTCGCTTCCCGACCCAGAGCGAGTGTATTTGTGCGGGTTGCTCCACGACATCGGAGAACTCGCGAACGCCACACTCTTTCCCGAGGAATTTGCCGCCGCAGTCAAGTCCGCCGCGGCGAACGGGACTTCTCTTTTCGAGGCGGAGAAGACGGCGCTCGGCTTCACGCATTGCGACACCGGGAAGCTGCTTGCCGAATTCTGGAATCTGCCACCGGCGATTCAGGACTCGATCCAATTTCATCACGTGCCCGAGGGCGCGCCGGCGCCCGGCGAGATGGCGGCGCTCGTCAACTTGAGCGACCTGATTTGCAGGACACACGGGATGGGATACGGTTACGAGGAAACATGCGAAACAGAAATTCAAAATGCCCCGGCCTGGGTCCTGCTCCAAAAGTCGGCTCCCAGGTTCGCGGCGTTTGACGCGGCCCGGATAGCGGCCGAGCTGGGAGAGAGCGCCGGGGAGATACAAAAGGTGGTCGCGGCAGCGTTCCAGGTTTGACCCGGCACTTGAGATTTCATGCGGCGGGTTGGCCACAAGGCCACCGAGCTACTGAGAGACGGCGTTGGTAGAGCTTAACGAATTTTGATTCGCTCGTAGTTACCCCTCTAAATCGTACTTCCCAGCCCTTGATTCTTTGGAGACGACAGAGTGAATCGAAGGGGCGTGAATTGGGGCTTGGGGATACTATCTTGACGTTCTGGTGCGCCAAGGCCCAGCCGGGCGCGCCAATGTGAGTTTTAGGATCCCGCAAGGTTCATTAGGCGAATTGCGCAGAAAATTCCAGGTTGTCCGAACCTTACTTCGGACGAGGAGGGAGGATTTATGAAGCATCGGATATTCAGTTTACTGGTGATGGTGGTATTGGTGCTGGCGTTGACGTTTCCGGTAGCTGCGCCAGCAGCTTCGTCCGCGGCGGGAAACGGGCAGCCCACAAAGAGTGTTGCAGCGCTACCAGCGGCGGAAGAGCATCCCGAGATTCACGAGGCGATTGCATCGTTGCGGCATGCACGCGAGCACCTGCAACACGCGAGGCATGATTTCGGCGGGCACCGCGCGGAAGCGATCGGCGCAATCGATGCGGCGATCCATCAGCTCGAAGTCTGCCTAGAATACGATAAGTAAACCGGCGGAAATTTAATTTGCGTTAGGACTTTTCGGAATGCCCTCAGGGGTTTCCGCTCGCGAGCGGAAACCCCTGAAGGGGAATACTGGATTTATTCACGAGCGGCAGAGCGCGCAGTTGAAGGACGCCTCATAGCTACCTCGAAGTAGACCACGCAGATATCGCTTACGAACGGTGTCGTAAGCTGGCCGCGGCTAACAGGGATCCGAATGGCAAATTCCGTGTCATGTGTAGGCTTGTGCTTTGCCACGTCTTATCAGGTGGATTCAAAGCGGACGGTGCTTACGCGGGTACTAGAACAAGCGATGGGAATTGCAGTGGCCTGCGGCTACTGGAGAGTCGGAGATTTCAGGATGATCCCGAAGAGACCTTTCTTGTTGAATCGGCGCAAGTCAGGATGTAGCGGCTCGGCTTCGCAGACGATGGATGCCGCTGCGGGAAACGTCTTTGTGAAGGAGTGGAAGCCATCGTTGGCATCTACGTCGTCTACGACGATTGCGCCCCCAGGGCGCAGCATTCGCCACGCGCGGTCGAGTTCGAAGCGGACATTGCGCGCGCTGTGCAAACTATCGTGAACGAAAATGTCGATCTGGCGCAGGCGCGAGAGGAGCGCGGGAAGGCGGCGGCGGCTTGAGCCTTTGATGTAAGTCCAGCGTTGAGGCAAGCGGTTATCAACGGCCACGGCGACCTGCTTACGCAGCTCCGAATCCATGGGTGGAACGTCAATGCTGGAAAGATGGCCGGCGCCATTTCTCTCGAGTGCTTCCAGGACGAATCGGGAAGTGACGCCGTGACCGACACCGGTTTCGACGACATTCTCGGGGCGAAGGTGACCGACGAGGCACCAGATCGCGCGGACAAAACCAGCATCGCCGTCATTCCAGGACCCGAAGGATTCAGGGCCAGGACGTATTCCTTTCGCCTGCATCAAACGCATAACTTCGGACCACAAGGAATTGAAATCAGCGGTGGCTTCACACGGCCAGGGACATCCAAGAACCTGATGAAAGCGGTGCTCCCAGCCTTGCTCGGCCTCATACATGTGGATAGGCCGAAGGCGTTCATTGCGTTCAGCCAACCTATCCTGGAATTTGATCCACGCCTCAGCAGGGTCGGCAGCAATCGCGCCAGTCAGGCGGATGGGGTCTTTCAAGAAGCGTATTAAGGATTCGCCAAACATTTGCACTCTCTCGTCGTCCTGCACAAAGGCCGACTTTGCCCCCACGCTTCGCCATACCGCCAAAAGATTGAAACGACAGTAACTCGAGCCGGACAGGTTGAGATGGAACATCTACTGCGGTTACGGGGCTGACAAAGAAGATACAACTAACAACGCAGCTATGCAACGAATTGCCGTTTCGGCGAACGAACCCTCTATTCGGTCACTTTGCGATACTGGTCGAGGATGTTGAGGTGAGCGATGGCACGGTGCGGGGGCCGTTTGGATCCGCTGGATTGAATGGGGCATCATGCGGGGGGATGCGGTCGCCGAAAAGGTAGTCCCAGGTGACGTCGGGGGCTAGGATGCCCGCACGTTGAAGCTTTTCGAATTCGGATTCGAATGATTGCATACCATCGCGCTCGCCCTGGCGAATCGCGTCGGTCAAGCTGATCACGCGTTCTTCGCCGTGGGCGATGCATTCGCGAATGCGTGGGGTAGAGAAAAGGAATTCGAACATACAAACTTGTCCGAGATTATCTTTTTGCGGGAGAAGCCTTTGCGAAACGATGGCACGGAGGCTGCGTGCGACGCGGGAGCGCGTGGTTTGCTCCTCGAGCGGCGAAAAGAAGCGCAGCAGGCGGGCGATGGCGCGCGAGGCGTCCGGTGTGTTGATAGCGGCGAAGACTAAATGGCCGCAGTCGGCGGCTTCGAGCGCGAGGTCGAGCGTGTCGCGGTCGGGAATTTCGCTGAGAAAAATGATGTGAGGAGGATGGCGCAGCGAGGCGCGCAGGGCAAGCGGGAAACTGGGCACGTCGCGATAAATCTCGCGCTGGAGAATTGTGGCTTTCTGGTGACGGAACTGGAATTCAATGGGATCTTCCACGGTGACGATGTGAATCTCGCGCTGCTCGTTCATTTCGTTGAGGATGGCCGCGAGTGTGGAGGATTTTCCCGAGCCGGTCGGGCCGGTGATGATCACCAGACCGCTGCGCAAATGGACGAGGCGGTCGAATTGCGGTGGGAGGCGGAGTGAGGCGAACGTGGGAAGGATAGGGTCGGGGACGACGCGGAGGGTGATGGCATAGCTGCCGCGCTGCGAAAGAATGTTTACGCGAAAGCGCCCCAGCGGCGTGAAGAAAATTGAAAAATCGCAGGAGCCTTCGGCATCGAGACGCGGTGAGATGTTGGTGCGATGGCCGATTAGGTCGCTGGCAATGCGGCGCGTGTCGTCGGGAAGCAGGAGTGGGATGCCGGGAAGGCGCGCCGGTAGTGTTCGGCCGTTCGCGCGGACCTCGGGATAGCGCATCGGGGAAAAAAAGATATCGCTGACGTTGGGCGCAATTTTTAATAGTGATTGGACGAGAATTTTCGTGGACGGGAGCGAGGCTTCGCTCTCCTGGGAATGCCCGGGTTCGTCTAGTGTGGACGGAATCATACGTGGAGGTTATCGGCAAGGGAGAGAGAAATGCTGAATCCCATTTGGGAATGATGGGGGAGCGAGCGATGGCGTAGTTGCCAGCGAAATAAGAAATTACAGGTGGTCCAGGATGAAACAAAGATTGCGTGAGAGAGAAAACTATTTATCAGTTGACGGCGCGGCAGGAGCAGTGGTTGCTGGGGCGGACGCGGCGTCCTCAACAATCTTTTTCGCGAGCTTGAGACTGATGGGGCAGGAAGTGTCGTTCATGCGGCATTGCGCGAGGGTGAGAGTGCAGCCGCAATCGCAGGTATGCGAGTTCAGGAGCTTGAGCGCATCCTTCTTCTGTGAAGGCGTAAGGCGCTTCAGGTCCACGCCAGGAAGTTCGGTTGCGAGCGAGGCATTTTTCAGGAAAATCTGACCGGTGTCTTCGAAAGTTTCGATGGTGGCTTCTACAGGAAGGCCGAGCAAGGCGCGGATTTCGCCTTCGTAGACTTCAGTGGGGTAGAGGCCGACGTGCTTTTGTACGATGCGGCCTTCTTTGTTGATGACGAAAGACGTGGGAAGCGCCGGAACGCCGCCATATTCGCTGATCATTTCGCGGCTGGCCATCACGATCGGATACGTCATACCCATGGATTTAGCGAACTGCTTCACTTCCTGAGGGTCGGAATCGTCCATCGAAACGCCGACGATGATGAGGCGATCTTTGTAGCGGTCGGCGAGGGTGATGAGCTCTGGGATTTCTTCGCGACACGGTGGGCACCAGGTGGCCCAGAAATTCAAGACGACAATTTTGCCGGACCATTCGGCGGTGGAGATGGCGTTGCCATCGAGATCGTTGACGAGGAATGGTGGCGCAGGCTGCGGGTTGCTGGCAAAACGGATGACGCGGGAATCATCGTCGTTATTCTTGGGCGCGGACTTACCGGAGACGGGAACGATGGAAGAAGAAGGAGCGCTGCTGTGCGGCGCGTTATGTGGAGCGCCGTGAATAATGCGGTGAGAGCGCGCAGCAGACATGCCGATGACGAGTCCAATGACGCTCGCGAGCCCGCACAGCAAGAGGATGAATGATTTCGGCATGGTATGTGAAGCCAAAAGCATTATGAGGCAGAGAAGGGCAGCGGACAATACCGGGAAGATAAAAGTGATGGAAGAGGTAAGTAGAGGTGCGCGTGCCATGCCGGGACTACGATTCCCGATTTGAAATTAAAATGTGAAAGCAGAGAGAGGGCGGAAAATGCAAGTGGTTGAGAATGAGGAGCCTATGTTCAGGGATGGAACCGGAAAGATTGGGCAGAGGCTTGCATATGTAGTGGCGTGGGTCGCGTTCCTACACGATCCGAGCCGTTGGCGAATGGGGAGGAAGGGGCCCATTCGTTAGTGGAACGGGTCGTTACCACCTGCCTCTGAGAGGGAAGCTAGGATGGATGACCCCATGGTTCGGCCACGCCTAGGCCGGGCCACTGGAACGCGGCCTTTGGGGGCCCCAGATCCCAAGCTGGGGCCCCCTCCTTTTTTTGGCTGTCTTCTTGGATTTGACGTACCGCGGGAAACCCACCTGAACGCGCCGGGGCCGAAATTTCGTGGTATATTGCCGCGCATGAGCCCCACCATAATTGTTGCAATCGCGATAGGCATTGGTGTGATAGCCGGGCTGCGTTCATTCACTGCTCCGGCAGCGGTTTGTTGGGCGGCGCATCTTGGCTGGCTCAATTTGCATGGATCGCGACTGGAATTTCTGGCGACGACGGCAGCAGTTGTGGTCGCCTCGCTTCTGGCGATTGGCGAACTGGTGATGGATAAGTTGCCTTCGACGCCGAGCCGGACATCCCCTGGTCCGCTGGTGGCGCGGCTGGTAATGGGCGCGTTGTGCGGGGCTGCGGTTGGCGTGAGCGCGGATCAATCGAACCTGTTGTGCGCGGTGTTGGGAGCTGTGGGC
>Ga0070765_100002906_pt1 | contig 10921 bp, 9 predicted proteins | sample HubBroMetageWFT5_FD_71516 | JGI IMG/M metagenome (GOLD analysis project Ga0070765, IMG submission 71516) | Warmed and freeze-thawed soil microbial communities from the Hubbard Brook experimental Forest, New Hampshire - Hubbard Brook CCASE Soil... | ecosystem: Environmental > Terrestrial > Soil... | reverse complement strand
GATCCAAACCCGTCCCTGCTGCGTATTCTGGGGTGTGAGTCGCCGCAGGATTTGAAAGCTCCCGCGCTAGTCCGCGATATCTTCCGCTACCCGGCTCATTACGCGGAATACATGGCGGCCTGCCGCCAGGGAGGCCAGTTACATAGCGGGGAGACGGAATGGCGGCGGCGCGATGGAGGCATGGTCGCCGTGCGTTTGCACTTGCGGGGCTTGTCTGCTTCAGATACCACGGCTTCCGTCGAGGTCTTTGCCGAAGACGTAACGGAGGTCCGCGCCATCGAGCGCCAGTTGCATCAATCCCAGAAGTTTGAGGCCATTGGCCAGCTCGCGGGCGGCATCGCTCACGACTTCAACAACGTTGTAGGAGCGATACTGGGATGGGCCGAGTTGGGTTTCGATCAGAGCCGCAGCTACCCTCAAATTTCCGAACGGTTCGCGCGCATCCGAGAGCAAGCTGAGCGGGCCGCCGCCCTTACTCGCGAGCTTCTCGCCTTCTCCCGCCGCCAGATTCTGCAGCCGCGAAGCGTGGACCTGAATGCCGTTACCAGCGACCTCGCAAGTTTTCTGGACAAAGTCATTCGCAAGGATATCGAGCTCAAAGTGGTAAATGCCCCGCTCGATCCTTTGAAGGCAGATCCCGCCCAGATCGAGCAAGTGCTGATGAATCTCTGCCTGAATGCGCGCGACGCCATGCCGCAGGGAGGCAGGCTGATGATTGAAACAGAAATGGTGGATATCGACGACTCCTACTGCCGTTTTTACCCGCAGGTCACCCCGGGGCGGTACGCTGTTCTGTCCGTCTCGGACACTGGCGTTGGCATGGATGCCGAGATGCGCGAGCGCGTCTTCGAACCTTTCGTTTCTGCCAAGGACAATGGAAAAAGCAGCGGGATGGGATTGGCCACGGCCTATGGGATCGTCAAGCAGCATGGCGGGTTCATCCACGTGTATAGCGAAGTTGGCCAAGGCACGCTTTTCCGGGCCTATCTCCCGATAGTTCACGATCAGACATCGGAGAGTTCGTCAAACCGCCAGCGGGCGTTGTCGCTAGCGGATGTGCATGGTACCGAGACCCTGCTCCTCGCCGAAGATCACGACTCCGTCCGGGAGATGGCCAGGCAGGCACTGGTCAGCCTGGGCTATCGTGTTCTGTGTGCTGTCGATGGGGAGGAGGCGCTGCAACTTTGCGAAAGCGAAACACCCGCGCTGGCTATCCTGGACTTGATCATGCCTAAAATGGGCGGCCAGGAGACGGCCGCAAAACTCGCAGAACGTTTTGACAAGCTTCCGGTCTTGTTTACCAGCGGTTATTCAAAGGAGTCGAGAGAGTTGGGCCCCACTTCCCGATATCTACAAAAGCCCTATAGCCCCACAAGCCTTAGCCGCATGGTCCGGGAGATCCTGGACAAGCCATAGCCACCATTTCCTGTCGTCTCGACTCCGTGCAACGCGATTCTTCAGGAAAGAAGCGCTTTTGCCGTTGACACCCGCGGACCGCAGTGCTACAAACCCCACAAGGCAAGCCCTTTGGTGGTGAGTCTCCTACCGCAATTTATCAGCGAGTGAGGCCGCAGACCTGCCTGGCAGGGCAGGGCTGCATGGCCGCCGAAGGAATTGTCCTGTAACATCCCACCCCACCCCGGGAGGTGAGAACCCCGCGGTTTTCACCTCCTTTTTATTTTTTTCCCTACCTGTCCTATGCCGATACGCCTTAATGGATTAGCGAAATTTATGGCAGCATCAATCCCCAGTTTTTTTCGTGCGGATTTGTTTGTGATGGGCGTGAATAGGACAACCGCTAGCCGAAAACTCCGCGGAGTGCGCTGGCTTCAGTCGCCGTCGTGGACGAGTGTGTTGGACAACTTGCCGATGGCGCTTTGCGCTTTGGCGGCGCCGCGGCTGGAACCATTGGGCGTCAGCTTGCGGACAACGAACTCTTGAAGAAGATTCGCGGCGGCCGTTGCCCCGATTCCGATTAGGGTGTTTTCTAACGTCAATTCCGCTCCATCGCGGTTTTTGGCGGGATAGTAGAGATTGGAGATCCCGCCGGCGGCGAGGCTTCCGAGAATGCCAGAGTAATTTGGTTGCCAGTGGCCGTTGTCGCCTTTGCAGATGACGGCGTTGGCGAGGGCATAGAGCATTCGCGAGCGCTTGGTCCCAGTTCCCTTGTAAAAGTAGCGCGGATCCTGCTTGAAGATCGACGGCAGTATCGCGCTTCCGATAAAAGTACTGGAAACAAGGTCTGCATAGGAGGCGCCGAAACGTTTTGCGTAGCCTTGGGCTCCCTGCCCGTATCCGCTGAATTCGTTTTGCGCCTGCTGCACTCCAGCGATGACTCCCGTGATTCCGAAGGAGACTGGGTCTATCGTCGTTTTCCATGCCAGCTCGAATTTTTGTTTTGAGCTTAGCGGAACTGCGTTTGGAACATAGGTGACATAAAAATTGGGAATGACGCCGAGCACTCGCTGCTTCTCTTCTGCCTTGATCTCGTCCTCCGCTATTTCAACACGCCGCGGCACGACCCGGACCTCGGTCACAGCGGTAGCAATAGCCAGGGTGGTTTGTGGAATGGTGCAAGTCTCCCCCGAGCGCACTGTTCCCGTGAGCGTTTGCGTCGCGAAGGCTGCCGAAGTGATAGACACCTCGAAGGGTCCTGGCGCGACGTTCGCAAAGGAGAATAAACCGTCTTCGTCCGAGACCACTTCCTGACTGTAAGCTGGATTTTCGCGGGTCAGACGTATGTGGGCTCCGACGACGAAAGCTCCTGTCTGATCCACGACCATGCCACGAATGCTCCCCGAGGGTTGCGGTTGCGCCGGCGTTCCGCAGTCAGATTTTGCGAGGGCCGGGTCGCAAGGTGGACCGCTCTCCACACTAGCGGCGACGGGCGGCTCTTGAGACTGGGCTCGAGCCGTAACACCGGAAAGGAGGACACCAAAGATGAGCCAAGCTGCCTTGGGTTTATATCTGCGCATAGTCACCGCCAGACCCATCCCCCATTCCCATTATGATGCTGCGGCTCGGGGTTTTGGATTCCCGGTAACCGTGCTCTTTTTATGCGTTACCTGTACCTTTTGCCAGTCCTTTCGCGATACCTTTGCCGGCAATTTTCGCGCACTTATCAGGGACAGAACTGTAGCAAATTGTCTTGTCGCCTTGCCTCTTAATTCCTCTCAATTGAGATATAGTTCCCGCTTAAACTGAATTCAAGATGACCACCCAGTCGCCCCTCCTGGCTTTACATAACGTCACTGTGGTGCGCGGAGAGTTTAAGGAACGCCCTGCGCTGGACGGTGTGTCGCTGCGCATTGGAGCCGGAGAACATGTTTGTATCCTGGGACCCAACGGCTGCGGCAAATCCACGCTGATCAAAACGATCACCCGCGAATGCTATCCGGTCGCGCACGAGGGTTCTTCGATCTCCATTCTCGGCCGCGAACGATGGAATATCTTCGAATTGCGCTCGCTCCTTGGAATTGTATCGCCGGATCTGCTGGCTTCCTGCACCACGGACGCGACGGGGCGGGACGTCGTGCTCTCCGGTTTTTTCAGCAGCACACGGATCTTTCCGCACCATCATCCTGATCCCGAACATCTGGCTCGCGCGGAAGCCACACTCGCACGGTTGGGCATTGCCCACCTCGCGCACCGCGCCGTTTCGCAGATGTCTTCTGGAGAGGCCAAGCGGACGCTGATCGCCAGAGCCCTCGTGCACGACCCGCAGACGCTGCTCTTCGATGAGCCAAGCAACGCGCTGGATATTGCCGCTCAATTTCAATTGCGCGATACGATGCGGAATCTCGCCAAGGGAGGCCTCGGCATTTTGCTGGTCACGCACCACGTCTCTGAAATTATTCCGGAAATCGAACGCGTCGTACTTTTGAGAGAAGGCCGCATTCTGGCCGACGGGTCGAAACAGGAAATTCTGACAGCTGAACACCTGTCTGCGTTGTTCGGCGTGCCTGTCCGCCTCGTGCAGCAGGATGGCTATTTTCATTTGTATTAAGCCGCAGAAATATCCTCAGGGGCGGACTTGCGGATTCTGCGAGCGAATCCTTGCCATATCCCATGCACGCCAATCGCCGCGAGAAGGAGCACGACCGGGTCGATGGGATGGCGGTAGCGCAGTGAAGTGTGCGTCACATAGTAGAGCAACGGAAAGAGCGCAGGAATCGCGACGATAGGTAATGCGTATGCGTTTTTTTTCGCAAGAAGTACGACTATGCCCAAAATCATGCAAAGCGGCGCGAGATCATTGCATACAAGTACGAAAACGAGCCGGGCAGAATCCGCCTGACGAAACGCGGCTAATGGAGACGCCGTTCCCATCCAAAAGTCCACGAACCGTTCCGAAACCAGCCACAGCTCGGTCCGCGGATGAGCCGCGATAAATGCGATGGCTTTTCTTTTTTCTTCTTCCATAAATGCGGTTTCGCCCATGTGCAGGTAACGCAGAATCTCGCGATCTTGTGTAATCGCGCCGGGGCGGAATCTGTGCTGCTCGTCGTAATTCTCGTTGTTGCCTATGTACAGCTCGAAGGCAAAATTCGAACGCAGCGGAATGAATTTGTGGAATTGAACGTAATTGCGAATAGTCCAGGGCACGCAGCAAAGCACTATGATCCCGGCCGCGAGCGCGGGCCGTGCGAACTACCCGGAGGCACTGCCACGATTTCGGTAAGCGGCCCACGCCAGCAGCACGGGGCAAAGCGTAGCGATGGCCGGATTGGTGAGCAGCGCAATCCCCCACAAAAACCCGTATAGACACCAGTCGCGAACGCGCCCGGATTCCTTCAACGCGAGCGTAGCCCAAAGCAAAATGGCCACTAAGAGTGCCGACAGCGACGTATCCCATATCCATTCAAACGGAATAATGACCGCGTTCGGAAAAAGGGCCCACAGCCACGCAGCGGCACTCGCGACACCTAACCCCGCAATGCGCTTTCCTGCGCAGAAAATTGGCACGCATGCGCCCGCGGAAAAAAGAATGTTGAGAATGAGTGCAACGAAAAACGATCGCAGCGTGTAAACGCCGAGTATTTTGAAGATTCCCGCCAGAAGATACGGATAGACAGGCGCGAGCCAGGCGGTTGGACCGGTATCCCTCTGAAACGGAGACGAGAATCCTTTTCCGCTGGCAATCGAGTAGGCGATATGGCCCGTTTCCGTTTGAAATGGAACGACGCTCAGAGCCTGTGTAGAGATTTGTCGCGCCTCGTACCATGCGAACACAGAACGCGCCACAACTGCGATCACCACAATAAGTAAGAGCGACGTTGCGGCTTTTCTCAGAGCATCCTTCATGGATTTATGCATTTCGTTAGCATTCGGAGGATCTTCTCCCACTGTAACGGGTACATTTCATCTGATATTACGCCCGCGATGAATGCGGATTTATTTTTCTGGGTCGAAGTCTCCAGGATCGATTCCGCATGCTAGGATGTCACGACTTTTCCATGAACACGCTGGTTCAGGATCTTCGCATTGCGCTCCGGGCGTTTGCCAGAAGTCCGGGCTTCACGCTCGCCGCCATTTTGTCGTTGGCCATCGGGATTGGTGCGAACACCGCGATTTTCAGCGTTGCGGACGCTCTTTTGCTGCGCCCTCTTCCCTACAAAGATGCGAGCCGGCTGGTTATTTTGTGGAATCGTTCGCCGGGCTTGGACATTTTGCAGGATTGGTTTTCCACCGCTCAGTATCTCGTCATCAAAAACGGGCATCACGGTTTCGAGGAAGTCGCCATTGCTTCCGGCGCAAACGACAATCTGACGGGAGAAGGCGAACCGGCTCGCGTCGGCACCGTTCGAGTTTCTTCGAATCTTCTCCCCATGCTCGGGGCAAGCCCAGCCGCGGGGCGGCTCTTTCTTCCGGAGGAAGACGAGCCGGATCGTCCCGCAACGGCGGTTTTGAGTTATGGAATGTGGGCGCGGCGCTACGGCAATGACCCACGCGCGATCGGCAAATCCATCACCATCAATGGGAAATCCTACGAAGTGATCGGGGTACTGCCGAAGACGTTTTCTTTGCCCCATGAAGTTTTGCCGACGCTTTACGGGCCGGAACAGCCCGATGTCTTTCTCCCGTTTCCCCTGGGCCCAAAAGCTGCCGGAATTCGAACCGGCGAAGACTACAACATTGTAGGGAAACTCAAGCCTGGTGTGTCGGTGTTGCAGGCACAAGCGGAGATGGATACACTCACCGCGGGATTGCGACGCGATTTTCCGGAATCGTATCCGCCGAACGGTGGGCTGACGTTTGGGATTGTGCCGCTGCTCGAGCAAGTTGTGGGCGATGTGCGGCGCGCGCTGTTGGTATTGTTGGCCGCCGTAGGCTTTGTTCTGCTGATCGCTTGCGCCAACGTGGCCAACCTTTTACTTTCACGCGCCGTCGCGCGGCAGCAGGAAATCGCGGTGCGGTCGGCGCTTGGGGCCAGCCGCGGCCGAGTCATTCGTCAACTCCTCACGGAGAGCCTCGTACTGAGCCTAACGGGCGGCTTGCTCGGCGTGATTTTCAGTGTGTGGACCGTGAAGTGGATCCACGTTCTTGGCACAAAGAGCATCCCGCGCCTGGCGGATATCGGCATCGACGCGCGAGTTCTACTCTTCACGCTCCTCATCTCTGTTTTTTCTGGAATTCTTTTCGGGCTGGCCCCTGCGTTGCGGGCCTCGCGGATCGATCTGAACTCCACGCTCAAGGAAGCAAGCAGGGGCTCGGCGGGAACAAGCGCAGTCTGGGGCCGCGGAAACAACCTGCGCCGCCTGCTCGTGATTTCGGAACTCGCGTTATCAGTCGTGCTGCTGATTGCAGCGGGGCTATTGATTCGAAGCTTCGCCCGATTGCAAAACGTAGCGCCTGGTTTCAATCCCCAGAACGTGCTGACGTTTGAACTTTCCCTGAACGGCCGCAGGTATGGTGAGAGGCAGATCGTACTAAATACTTATCGCCAGCTTTGGAGCGTATTGGAACAAATCCCCGGAGTCACGGCGGCCGGTGGGATTACCGCGCTTCCGCTAAGCCAGTCTTTTGCCTGGACGCCCATCACCGTCGAGGGGCGAGCGCCTCTCCCCGGCGAAAAATTTCTCAATGCGGACGCGCGCGTGGCTGGCGGACGCTATTTTCAAGCGATGGAAATTCCCCTGCGCAGCGGACGCTTTTTTAACGAGGACGACCTCTCTGGAAAAACACCCGCGGTAATTATCGACGAATTCATGGCGCAACAGTTGTGGCCAGGGCAAGACGCGGTGGGCAAACGCATTCATATGGTTGAATCCGATGTGCCGTGGCTGAATATTGTGGGTGTTGTCGGCCGCGTGAAGCACGAATCGCTGGACTCCGAACCGCGCATCGCGTTTTACCTCCCGCATACGCAATATCCTTCGCGCGCCATGACGCTCGTCTTGCGCAGCCAGGGCGATCCTTCCATGCTTTCGCCCGCGATCAAGAAAGAGTTGCGCAGCATCGACGCCGATTTGCCCATGTATTCCGTGCGGACGATGAATCAGCTCGTTGCAGAATCGCTGGCGCGGCGCAAATTCTCGATGCTCTTGCTGGGGCTATTTGCTATGTTCGCTCTGGCGCTTGCGGCCATAGGGATTTATGGCGTCATGGCCTATCTCGTGACTCAAGGGACCCGCGAAATCGGGATTCGCATGGCTTTGGGCGCCACGCAAAGCCATATTCTGAAACTCGTGGTGTTTCAGGGAATGAGCCTGGCGATCTCCGGCGTCGTACTCGGCCTGGCTGCGGCGTTCTTTTTTGCGTGGCTGATGCGCAGCTTGCTCTTCGGCGTTAGCACGGCTGACCCTGTAACTTTCAGCGCCATTCCTGTTTTGTTGGCCGTGGTTGCATTGCTTTCCATTTACATCCCTGCCCGGCGAGCGGCACGCGTCGATCCTATGCTTTGCTTGCGCGCTGAATAATCAACTTCTGCCGCGCCTGGCAAAACGTGTGCGCAAAAACGGAAATTCAGCGTGAGGCGAGCAACGCAAGTTACGATTTTTCCGTACGGGACACCGTGATTGGGCGGGCATCCGGGTGTTTCAACGTCCAATCTTCCGGGGGGAACGCGACGCGCCAGAATGTGGGACGCGCCTCAGAAAATTCCAGACCAATCTCAGCCTTGCCAGCGCGCACGGGTCCGAGGAACACCACATGACACTCTTGCTCCTCCTGCGTGCGTTTGTGCTGCATCAGCATGGTGCTGCCGCTGGTTACCCTGGCGTTCACTAAAATCAAGGCGCCATGCGCGTTGATGGCCAGAGTCTCCGTTTCCTCTTCAAATGGATTGCCCTGCGCGTCCTTTCCTCTGACGCGGACGGCCACTTGCATCAGCACGCGCTGACTGCGGCGCCGTACTGTAGGATTTCCGGTACTGCTCGGAGCTTGTGCCATACCACCTCTATCAACTAAATATAACCGGCTTGACCCAACTTTCGAGCCAGAACACCAAACTGGGTACTAAATTGGGATATTGCTGAATGTTTTTTTCGGAGGCCCATTAGGTTTGTGTCGTGGAGGGCGCGCTCAGCCTCTCTGGTCCATGGGGACATACTGGCGTGTATCGTGGCCGAGATAAATCTGCCGTGGACGGGCGATCTTCTGTTCGGGATCGAGCAGCATCTCTTGCCACTGCGAGATCCAGCCCGAAGTCCGCGGAATCGCGAAGAGTACCGGGAACATGGAGATCGGAAAACCCATGGACTGGTAGATCAGGCCCGTATAGAAATCCACATTCGGATAAAGTTTGCGCTTGATGAAATATTCATCCTCAAGAGCGATCCGTTCGCATTCCAACGCAATTTCCAGAAGCGGATTCTTGCCCATCAGTTCGAAAACTTCATAAGCCACTTTCTTGATGATCCGCGCGCGTGGGTCGTAATGCTTGTAAACGCGGTGGCCGAAGCCCATTAGCTTCGTCTCTCCGGCTTTTACCCGCTTGATAAAGTCAGGCACCTTCTGGACTGAGCCGATCTCCAGCAGCATGTGCAGCACTTCTTCGTTTGCCCCGCCATGCAGTGGGCCATAAAGCGCTGCGATGGCCGCGGCAGTAGCCGAGTACGGATCGACGTGCGAGCTTCCGACTCCGCGGATCGTGTTCGTCGAGCAATTCTGCTCGTGATCGGCGTGCAGGATGAAGAGCACATCGAGCGCGTGTTCGAGCGTCGGATTAGGGCGGTACTTTGCCTCCGAAGTGCGGAACAGCATGTTCAAAAAATTGCCGGGATAACTTAGCTCATTGTCCGGATAAACGAACGGCATTCCCAGAGTATGCCGGTAGGAGAACGCGGCAATCGTCGGCATTTTTCCTACAAGACGGTAAGTCTGTTTCCGGCGTGATTCCGCGTCAAAAATATCCTTGGCGTCGTGATAGAACGTGGAAAGCGCCGCGATCGTTGAGATCATCATCCCCATGGGGTGCGCATCGTAATGAAATCCATCCAGAAATTTCTTGATGCTCTCGTGGATGAACGTGTGATGGGTGACGTTATACGTCCACTCCTTGAGCTGCGACTCAGTGGGCAACTCACCGTGAAGGAGCAGATAAGCCGTTTCGAGATAAGTGCTTTTTTCAGCCAGCTCTTCGATGGGGTACCCGCGATAACGCAGGATTCCCGCATCCCCGTCGATAAAGGTGATTTTGCTTATGCATGACGCCGTGTTGTTATACGCGGGGTCGTAGCTCAACATCCCAAATTCCGCGGGGTCTACCTTGATTTGCCGCAAGTCCATCGCCCGGATGGAGCCGTGCGTGATGGGAACTTCGTAGGATTTGCCGGTGCGGTTGTCCGTGATGGTGAGGGTTTCGCGGGGCGCTGTCGTGGCCTCGGGCTTTTTCGTTTGCGTTGCGGACGGCGCAGATTCCATTGGGAAATCCTCGGAAGCAGACACATCGAATGGCTTTTACTTTCCCACTCTACACCAAAGAGAGGCTGCCGGGAATGGGACGCAAGTACCGGTAATCCCAAGCGGATGTTGGCGTTGGAAGAAGCGAGCGGCAGCGATTCGGACAGCAAGTGCCCGGCGTGAAAGAGCCTCTTGACAATAGTCGTTATAACGAGTATTATGCCTTTGTCAAACCGGGAGGTGGACCAATGATCGATATCCGCAAAAGCCAGCAACGCGGCCATTTCAACCACGGCTGGCTCGATACCTATTTCTCATTTTCGTTTGCCGACTACTACGATCCCAAGCATGTGCATTTCCGCACGCTGCGCGTCCTGAATGACGACCGCGTCGCGCCCGGCGAGGGCTTTCCCACGCACCCGCACCGCGACATGGAAATCGTCACCTACGTGCTCGAAGGCGCGTTGGAACACCGCGATAGCATGGGCACCGGCTCCGTAATACGTCCGGGCGACGTGCAGTACATGAGCGCCGGCTCTGGCGTGACGCACAGCGAGTTCAACGCGTCGAAGACCGAACCTGTGCACCTGCTGCAAATCTGGATGTTTCCGGAGGAGAAGGGTCTGAAGCCGGTTTACGGGCAGAAGACCTTCAGCGAGGACGAAAAGCGCGGCAAGCTGCGGCTGGTTGCGTCCCCGGACGGGCGCGAGGGCTCGGTGAAAATCCGGCAGGACAACGAGCTGTACGCGACGGTGCTGGGCAAAGGCGATGCCGTAAAGCACGAACTCAAGCCAGAGCGGCACGCGTTCGTGCAAGTGGCGCGAGGCAGCGTGACGCTGAACGGCAAGAAGCTGGAAGAGGGCGACGGCGCAGCCATCTCCGCGGAAAAGACAGTCGAGCTGACCGGCGTAGACAACGCCGAAGTGCTGCTCTTCGATTTGGCGTAACGCGAGACGTTCAGGAGTGGAGAGCGCAGAGACTGCTCATTGTGAGCAATTTCAGCGCTCTTTTACTTTATGCGTAGAACGCGACAGCTCTTAGAACGGGAAGAAAATGCCCTTGTCTTTGAGCTTTTCAA
>Ga0070765_100002905_pt1 | contig 10921 bp, 5 predicted proteins | sample HubBroMetageWFT5_FD_71516 | JGI IMG/M metagenome (GOLD analysis project Ga0070765, IMG submission 71516) | Warmed and freeze-thawed soil microbial communities from the Hubbard Brook experimental Forest, New Hampshire - Hubbard Brook CCASE Soil... | ecosystem: Environmental > Terrestrial > Soil... | reverse complement strand
CGACTACTGGGAGCGGTTCGGGCCGAGGAGCAATCGTCAATCGGCCGCGAGAAGAACGATTTGCTCCGGGCCCACTTCAACCACGAAGCCCGAACCGCGTATCGCAAGGCCCAGATTAACCGGCGCAAGTGGCACGACTTGACGATTTATCTTGTTTGCGCCGTGTCGCTGGTCTTCGTAATGTCTGTGCTGCTCGGTTGGAACTATTGGTTCTTCTCGCTCTTCATTCTCTTGATTTTCGGCTATTTGGCGTACAACCGCGCGACATCACCGGCCCCATTCTTTTATGGCCCGCACGAGTGCCCCGACTGTGGCAAGGTGATCTACCGAGAAAAATGCCCTTACTGCGACGAGTCCGAATAGTCCCTAACCAGCCCATTTATCCGAAAGCGGCTCACAAAAGCGCGTTCTAGAGGGCACAATCGTCCTGCAAACGACGATCAGCGACGAATTCAGTGCGAAAAGTAGTTGAGGTAGGTATCGTTGTCTGGGTAGAATGAATCGACATGTGAGAATTCGTTGACTTTTACGCCTTTGGACCTAAGGCCCGTAGGTCGCGAAATTTCCGCGATTGACCTGCGCGGGAATCCGACATAATTAGCCTCCCAGAAAGTGCCGCATCGCGCGGCAGGCTGACGCGCGAACGCGCCCCGTCCAAGAGCAGATTCTGAACTCGACAAACGGCTGGGAACCGGCTCATGCAAGTCTTTCCGCGTCCCCCGGAAAGGGGCTCGTGCGACGGTCTACAACCGGTCACACAAGGACGGCTATTCGATTTTGTCGAAGACCCAATGGCCTGCATGCTGGCCCTGCGAAAGCAACACGGCGATCTTGCTGTGCTTGAAGAAGACTCGCATCGCCTCGTCTTCGTTTTCGGCCCCGAGTTGAACCAGCGCGTCCTTGCCGACAGCGAAACCTTCGAGTCCCGTTTCTTCGCCATCCGCGGGCCACGCCACTCGGCGCAGCGACGACTGACGTCGGGCATTATGAGCATGAACGGCGAGGAGCACAAAGAGCATCGCCGAATCGTCAAAGGGCCGTTCGAAAAGAAATCGCTTCCCTTCCATCATGGTCCAATCTGCGATATCACGCGGACCTTACTCGATTCGTGGAAGGCAGGCGACACACGCGACATGCACGTCGACATGACGCGGTTCATGCTGCACGTGACGAGCGCGATCCTTTTCGGTGTCGATCAACCGGAATTCGCCTGGAAAGTCGGCGAAATGATCGATCGCTGGGTTGCCATGAATCACGACACGGGCATGGGAGCCTTCGTCTCCGATCCGCGGATCAACGGCCGATACGACCGCCTTTTGGCGTTTGCGGACGAGCTCGAAATCGACGTCCGCGAAATGATCCGTTTGCGTCGTGAGAATGCCAAACCGGCCGACGACGTTTTATCGCTGTTGATTCGAGCCAACGCAGAGGGCAACCACGTCACCGACGAACAATTGATCGGCCACGTGACGTTGCTTTACGGAGCCGCCCATCTGACCACGGCCCACACGCTGACCTGGACGCTGTTCCTGCTGGCACAGCACCCCGAGATTATGCGGGACTTGCACCGCGAAATCGTGGAAACGATGGAGGGTGACTGCCCGACATTCAGCGAAATCAACCGCATGCCGGTGACCGAACGCATCCTGAAAGAGAGCATGCGGATCCTGCCAGCTTCATCTTATTCACAACGGGTCTGTGCGGCTCCCACCATGCTCGGGAACGTGCCGCTCACGCGAGGGACCCCGGTCGTTTTCAGCCAGTATGTGACGCATCACATGCCCGAGCTGTACGCCGCGCCCGAATCCTTTTGGCCCGATCGCTGGCTGAATGGTCCGGTCTCTCCGTACGCCTATCTTCCGTTCGGAGCGGGAGCCAAGATGTGCATCGGCGCGCCGCTCGCCATGACGACCTTGCGAACCGTGCTGCCTTCGATTCTGAAACGGTACCGACTGATGGTCGTGCCCGGATCTGAAATCAATGGGAAGATCGTTTCCACAATGCTGGGCCCTACAACCGCCATCCCGATGCATGTTGCACATCAGGACGGCCGGTTCCAAAGCAGCCCGGTGACCGGAAACATCCACTCTATGGTGTGTCTTCAACAAGGCACCCAATCCCGGCTCCGCCGCGCTGCCTAATCCAGAGGGACACCGGCCCTCCCGACCAGATGCTAATTATTTGCCACAAAAGCGGCTTGATCCACAAAACGCCGATCCCCGCTGCGCGCCGGCCGTCCCGACGGGAGACCTTTGGAAGGCCGACGAACAGCGCTTTTAGGCCGGTTCGGCAATTGGTTGGCTGCCGGTAGGTGGCTTACGATTGAGCCAGTGATCCACGATCCGACGGTCGCCGAGGCCTAAACGAGTTGGCCGGCTCATCCTCGTGCAGCAACTGGACCGTCGGGCCAACTCGGAATGACACGGTCCCGCAGTTTTGAGCCGTGGCACAAATCTTGCCAAACTCGTCTCGGGCGCGGCCTACTGGACCGCGGAAACGGACATTGACCGTTACCTTGTCCGTTAATAAACTTTTCCACAGACGGCAGTTATGTCTCGCTTTCTGAAGCCGCGATAGGAACGAAGCGGCGGCCGTGACAATCCGGCTGACCGACTTTGACAGGGACGGGCCGCGGCGCTGCCATTGTGACAGTCAGGGTTGGTGCTATGGATTTCTTAAACGTTCTGGGCGATTGGTTTCAGTCGGCAACGGCTGCGATCGAGCGTTTGATTACGCGTTTGTTCGGTTCGGCCAATCGCCGGCGAATCCGAAAGTTCGGTTTTGAACGGGACGAACGAGCCGGCAAGCAGCGGATTTTTCCGGGTTCGATTCTTGATCGCATCAACTCCCAAGAGTCGGACTGGCAAAAGCTTTCCGACGAGGAGTTGAAACAGACCGCAACCAAGCTTCGCGCGCGGCTTGCCGCTGGCGAAACGCTGGACGACATCCTTCCGGAGGCCTTTGCTGCGGTCCGCGAAGCCGGTCGGCGCTTCCTCAAGATGCGCCATTATGACGTGCAGATGATTGGCGGATACTTCCTGCACAAGGGGATGATCGCCGAAATGGTCACCGGCGAGGGCAAAACCCTGGTCGCGACGCTGCCGGCGTTCCTCAATGCGGTAGCGGGGCCAGTTCACGTCGTGACGGTGAACGATTACCTAGCCCGGCGCGATATGGAATGGATGGGCCCACTGTATCTGGGTCTCGGCCTCTCCGTGGGGGCCATCCAGGCCAATATGGACTCCGACGAGCGGAAGGTCGCCTACGATAGCGACATCACCTACGGCACGAACAACGAATTCGGCTTCGACTACCTTCGCGACAACATGAAGCCGTCCAAAGACATTCAAGTTCAGCGGCCGCTCAATTACGCGATCGTCGACGAAATCGACAACATTCTGATCGATGAAGCGCGCACGCCGCTGATTATTTCGGGATTTGCTCACGACGATACGTCGAAATATCCCAAGGCCGACCGGATCGCTCGACAGCTCCAAAAGGACGTCCATTTCGAGGTCAAGGAAAAAGAGCACACCTGCAATCTCACTGACGCCGGTGTGCGCGAGGCGGAAAAGCTGGCCGGCGTTGAAAGCTTCTATACGGCCGGCAACATGGAATGGCCGCACCTCATCGACAACTCGCTCAAGGCGCACCACCTTTACAAGCGAGACGTCAACTACGTCGTCGAGCAGGGCCAGGTGATCATCGTCGATGAATTCACCGGGCGCAAGATGGAAGGTCGCCAATGGAGCGACGGGCTGCACCAGGCGGTCGAGGCCAAAGAGGGCGTGCAGATCAAGGCCGAGACGCAAACTCTGGCCACGATCACCCTGCAAAACTACTTCAAACTCTACAAGAAGCTCGGCGGCATGACCGGAACGGCCATGACCGAAGCGGACGAGTTCTGGAAGATCTACAAGCTCGACGTGGTGACGATTCCCACGAACCGGCCGCTCAAGCGGGTCAACGCTCCCGACGTCATCTTCCGCACTGAGCGGGAGAAATGGAACGCGGTCGTCGAGGAGATTCGCGAAGTGCACGGCACAGGGCGCCCGATTCTCGTCGGAACCGTCTCGATCGAAAAATCGGAGATGCTGGCCGACAAGCTTGGTAAGTTCGGCATCAAGCACAACGTTCTGAACGCCAAGTACCACGAACGAGAGGCGGAAATCATCGCGCAGGCCGGCCGCGAGGCGGCCGTCACCATCGCCACCAACATGGCGGGACGCGGCACGGACATCATTTTGGGAGGCAATCCCGAGTACATGACGTGGGACCAGCTTCGCCATCATTACTCGTCCCGTCTCGATGTGCCCAAATCGGTTTGGGACGAGCTGACGACGAAGATCGGCAAAGAGGAGGGAATGGTCGACGAGGGACGCCGGGTCGCCGAGCACGGCGGTTTGCACGTGATCGGCACTGAACGCCACGAAGCACGCCGCATCGACTTGCAGCTCCGCGGACGTAGCGGACGCCAGGGCGACCCCGGTTCGAGCCGATTCTTCCTATCGCTCGAAGACGACTTAATGCGGATCTTTGCAGGCGACTGGGTCAAGAACATGCTCACCCGCCTGGGTATGCAGGAGGGCGAGGCAATCGAAAGCCGCATGGTGACACGCCGAATTGAGGCGGCCCAGAAAAAAGTCGAAGAGCGGCACTTCGACGTGCGAAAGCATCTGCTCGAATACGACGAAGTCATGGACGAGCAGCGCAAACAGGTTTACAGCTATCGACAGCGAATCCTCGATGGCGGCAATTGCCGTCAACTGATTCTCGAGATGATCGACAAGCAGATCCAGCAGGGAGTGCCGCACGTCCTGGAGCCCTCGTATCGCTGGGAAACGATTGCCGGTTGGGCCGCCCATCAAATGGGAATGGAGGTCGAAGCCCGCAGCATCGATGGGATGGACCGTGACCGGCTCGAAGATCACTTTCGCCACGAAGCGGCCCGGCAGGCCGAAGAGGAAATCGGCGAGAAGATCGAAGAGGACCTACCCGAAGGGGCCGAGGACCAATCGGAATGGAACTGGTTGGCACTGTCGAAATGGGTCAACGTCCGCTACGGGCTCAACACCAATGATCGCGAGCTGAAGAAGATCGGCCGCGAGGCGCTGCCGGCCGACCTCACGAAGCGTGCGCACGAGGCGATCTCAAAGTTCGATTTCTCTCCCTTGACCATCTTCATCGACGAGCAATTCGGCCGGCGGTCGGTGTGCGGCTGGCTCCGCCAGCAGTTCACGCTCGAAGCGCGGCCGGAGGAGTTTGAGAATCTTAGCGCTGAGGATGCCGTCGCGCTAGTCCGGCACAAAATCGAGGAGCTTTACAAAGAGAAGGAGATCGAGTTCCCGGTCGCCGTCGGTATGACGAATTTCATGGCCGAAGGGCCGGGCGGAGGGGGCGAACGCTATAACCGCGAGGGTCTGATCCGCTGGGCCAACGATCGGTTCCAGGCGTCGCTTCCCGTTGAACAGGTCAAGGACCGCCCCCGCAATGAAATCGAGAACCTGCTTAAAGAGTCGAGCCGCCAGTTCTTCGTGAACGGCGAACTGATCGCAAAGACCGACGCTTACCTTGATCAGGCGTATCCCGATCGCGGGAATGAACCACAGAACGGTCATGTTTCGCACGACGCCCATTCCGGCCGCAGTCAAATCTTGGGCGAGCTGTCACGCTGGGCGAAGGACCAGTTTGGACTGCAGATTAATCCGGACGAGTTGGCACCACTGGACTATCAAGCGGCCCGCGAGAGGGTGCTGCACGCCTACGACACGCGCTATCGTCCGGAACTGTACCAGGTCGAACGGGCGCTGATCCTGGAGATCCTCGATACGGCGTGGAAAGACCACCTGTACTACATGGACCATCTTCGGTCCGGCATCGGGCTGGTCGGCTATGCCCAATTGGATCCCAAAGTCGAGTACAAGCGCGAGGGGAGGAAGACCTTCCTGTCCATGTGGGACCGCGTCGCCCAACAAGTCACGTCGGCAATTTTCCGCATCGAGAAAGAGAGCCCTGGCTTTGTGGGTTCGCTGTGGCAGATTACAGCGGTCAGTCACGCGGAAGCCGCTCCCATGACGACCGAGACAGCCGGACCCGACGGTCAGGCCGAGGGAACCGGCCCGACGGTCGCGGTGGTTGAACCAATTCATAACCGTCTGCCAAAAGTGGGTCGCAACGATCCGTGTCCGTGCGGTAGCGGCAAGAAGTACAAGAAGTGTTGCGGTGCCAATGGATAGTTCGCGCTGACATAACGCGGCTCGGGAAGGGACTCCCGCATGTCTTGGCTTTTCGATCTGGCCTATTGCGCCTTCCTGGCAGCCGTTTCGCCGCTTTTGTTGTGGCGAGTGGTCGTGCGGGGCAAATACCGCACGGGCTGGAGCGAAAAACTGTTCGGACGCGTACCGTTTCGCGACGGCCAGGCTCCTTGCATCTGGTTCCACGCGGTGAGCGTCGGTGAGGTGTTGCAACTGGAGCCGGTGCTCGCCGAGCTGCGGCAAAGTCTGTCCGGCGTTGAATTCGTCATTTCAACCACGACGCCGACCGGCCGGTCGGTGGCAAAAGCGAAATTTCCCGGCCACCACATCTGTTACTTTCCCCTCGACTTTTCGTGGGCCGTGCGCGAAGCGGTCCGCCGGCTGCGGCCCACGGCGATTGTGCTGGTGGAGCTTGAGCTGTGGCCGAATTTCGTGTTTCACGCTCACCGGTGCGGAATCCCGCTGTTGCTCATCAACGGCCGGATCAGCCAACGCAGCAGCCGCGGATATGCCCGCATCCGGCCGCTCATGGCTCGCTTGCTCGATTGTTTTGACGTGCTCGCCGCACAGAACGCACTCTATGCAACCCGGCTGGCGGGCCTCGGCGCTCCCCGCGACCGGCTCTACGTGACCGGGTCAATCAAATTCGACCGAGTGAACACCGACCGCACGAATCCTCGAACCGACGAACTCCGGCAGTGTTTCAAGATTGCTCCTGCGGAACGCGTCTTTATCGCGGGTAGTACCCAATCACCCGAGGAATCGGCCGCTCTCGACGCCTACATTGCCGCGCGCCGGACTCATCCTGACCTGCGGCTGATCGTCGTGCCGCGGCACAAGGAGCGTTTCGACGAAGTGGCCCACCTCATTGAATCACGCGGAATGCCCCTTTTTCGCCGCAGTTGGACCAGTTCCACCGCCTTGCCGCCCGTTTCTAAGCCAGATTCAACGCCTCCCGTGCTTCTGCTCGACACACTCGGTGAGCTGGCGGCCTGTTGGGGCCTGGCCGACATTGCGTTTGTTGGGGGCAGCCTGGGCAATCGCGGCGGTCAGAACATGATCGAGCCGGCAGGCTACGGAGCGGCTTTGTTATTCGGTCCCAACACGCAGAATTTTCGTGACGTTGTCGAGCTTTTACTCAGAGACGATGCGGCCAGGGTGGTTCGCGACGCGGCCGATCTCTCCCGAGCACTTGCCGATTGTCTAGCCGATCCCGATCGGGCGCGGGCCGCCGGAGCCCGTGCCCAAAAGCTTGTCTTGGCGCAACAGGGCGCCACGGCCCGAACCGTCGACCTGCTGGCCGATCTCGCGGGTTTTTCACCGGGCGGAAGATCGCGCGCCGCCTGAAGCGGTCAAGGTTGTGGGCCTTACGAATCGGCACTAGAATCTTCTGGACTAAAGTCTTTCAGGGGAGCCGTGAATGTCGAAGATGATTTTTACCAGCGAGTCCGTGAGCATGGGGCATCCGGACAAGGTCGCCGATCAAATTTCAGACGGCATTCTCGATGCGCTCTTGGAGAAAGACCCCCAGTCGCGGGTCGCATGCGAGACTTTGTGCTCGACTGATCTGGTCGTACTGTCCGGCGAAATCACCACGCGGGCCACGATCGATCATGTGGCAGTGACGCGGGGCGTCGTTCGCGACATCGGGTACACCAGCGAGGACATTGGTTTCAACGCTGACACGTGCCGCGTGTTTCTGGCACTGCACAGCCAGTCGGGCGACATCGCCATGGGCGTCGACCGCGACGGAGCCGGCGACCAGGGATTGATGTTCGGCTACGCGTGCAAGCAGACCGAAGAGCTGATGCCGCTGCCGATTGCCCTGGCTCATCGCATCCTCGGCCTATTAACCGAAGCACGGACCCGCAAGGAGGTCGACTGGCTGCGGCCCGATAGCAAGAGCCAGGTGACCGTCGAGTTCGAAGGGCGCAAGCCGATTGGCATTCCGGCTATCGTGGTATCGACCCAGCACGCCGACAGCGTGAGCCAGGGCGAGATTGCTGACTTTATCCGCAAACGAATCGTCTCGAGGGCCGTTCCCGAACACCTCCTCACCCGTTCGACGCAGTACCACATCAATCCCACGGGCCGCTTCGTGATTGGCGGACCGCACGGCGACTGCGGGCTCACGGGTCGCAAAATCATCGTCGACACCTACGGGGGCTGGGGCCGTCACGGCGGCGGAGCGTTCAGCGGCAAGGACCCGACAAAGGTCGACCGCTCGGCTGCCTATATGGCGCGCCACGTCGCCAAAAACGTCGTTGCCGCGGGGCTGGCCGACGAATGCGAAATGCAAATTGCCTACGCGATCGGTCTGGCAGAGCCGGTCGGCGTCTGCGTCAACACCAACGGCACCAATAAAGTCTCCGAAGAGCGGATCGCAGCGGCCGCCCGCGAGATTTTCCCGCTGACTCCCAAAGGGATTATTGAATACTTGAAACTACGGCGCCCGATCTTCCGCAAGACGGCTTCCGGCGGACACTTCGGTCGCAACGATCCAGAGTTCACCTGGGAAAAGACCGATCGGGCTACGGATTTGGCAAAAGCGGCCGGTCTCTAGCCGGTCGTCATCCGAGTTCCAAGGACGGAACGATGTCGACGAGCGCCAAAAACCAGCTCAACGGCCGCATGTCGGATGATTCTCGCACCGCCGCTGCGATTGCAGTCTGGTCGGCCATCACATTGATTGCGGCCGTGCTCGTCTCGCGGCGACTGGCGGGCGCGTTTTCGTCCGAACCCGCGGCCGCGACGACTTGCGCGGCCGGGACCGCGACCCTCTTGTTGTCACTGGCCGCCAATGCGTTATGGTGCGCGGCCAATCCAACCGCGTCGGGCCGCAAGCAGGCGATCGCAGCGGCGCTGACGATCCTTCCGCCGTTGGCGCTGTCCGTCGCATTGTGGATGTCCTTTTCGGCATTCGTCGGTGGCTATTTGTCGACTTTGTTCGTGCTCTCGGCCCTTGCTACGGTTTTTATCCGCGACCTGGTACCGGGCGCCCTCCGCAACACCGACTCATGCGCCTTCGCAAACTGCCCGGTTGAGCCTCGTTTGCAAAGCACGGTGGAAGTGCAGAACGGTTTGGAAGCCGACGCGTCAACAGTGTCGCGTCCTCTCGACACACGGGCGGATCTCGGCGCCCCGTTGGACGAGGAAGAGCCGGTTGACGAGGAAGTGGTTGAAGCAGATCCGTCGACCCTTCAATGGATGACGCGGAAACTGCGTGCCGACGGCGCCGAATCCGTGGACGGGTCCGTCCGGATTTATTTCGGTCCTGGCGAACGATTCGCCGTGGCACACATTTCGTTCATCCCACCGCTCTCCGACCGACCCCACGCCGAATGTCAGCTGCTGGTTGACTTCAACGGTCGAGTCCGCATCGGCGTCGCTCTGGCGTTCGGCCTGCGGATTGAAGCTCGACGCCCCGAGCCGGCTACCCAAGCGATTAGTATCGACGTCGGGTTTTCCGCTCAGGTCCGCGCGGTGCAGCGCGTTGCGGCCTGACTGGGACAGCAGTGCGCTCCGGGTTCCATTACAGCGGCCCGCGCGCTGCGTCAAAAGTCGGCCCGCGCCGGTTTGCCGAAGTGGAAGCCTTGAGCCAACTGGAAGCCAATTTGGCGACACGCCTCTCCTTCGGCGGCCGTTTCGATTCCCTCCGCCAACGCGACGATTCCCAAATTCAGTACCATTTTGACCAGGGTTTCCAGCATCGACTGACGGGCCGCAGAGGCTTGGTCGATCCCGCGGATCAGCCCCATGTCAAACTTGATGAAATCGGGCCGCACTTCGACAAGTTGCACCAGCCGGTCCTGCCCCGCGCCAAAATCGTCGTACGCCCATTTCATCCCGAGGTCGGTCAGTGCCGACTGCAGCCCGGACATCTTGGTCGTATCGGTTGCCGCTGACTCGTGGATCTCGAGTGTGATCGGCTGTCGGGGACTGACATTCCGTAGCCCCTGCAAAGCTTCGACGAGTCCCGGCTCGGTCAACTCAGCCGGATGCGTGTTGAGGAAAAGGTGCGGAGGCTGCTCGAGACCCGAGCAGGCCCGGACCGCTTCCCAGCGGAACATGCGGCTCAATTCGACTTGCAGATCGAGTTGCGACGCGGCCTGGAACATGGCCTCGGGCATTTCGAGTCCGTAGACGGCACTCCGACCGAGCGCCTCATAGGCGACGGTCTTTCCATTGCACAGATCGACCACAGGCTGGAAGCAAGGGATGACCGCGCGATGCGTCATCAACTGGTCGAATTGGACCAGGGCCAGGGCATAATCGCAAACCCGCGTGGCGACAGTCATCCCCCCCGTTTCGGACGATTGCCGTCGCACTCGGAATGGCACATCGGCGAACTGCACCAAATCGTTTTGAGCCAGAGGCATCTGTTCGATGACTCGGACGCCGTTCACGAATGTCCCATTGGTGCTCCCCAAGTCTCGCAGAACGAGTTGAGAGCCGCATTCGAGAATCTCGGCATGCACGCCCGACACGGTCCGATAGTTCAGGCTGAGGCTGATGTCCGCTCGGCGTCCCACGCGGAAAGGAAACGAGTAGATCGGCACATGCCGAACTGCCTCACCTTCCGTGGTCTGCCCCGAGAGGAACCACAACGCGTGGGTCTGACGAATCCCTTCGAGCCCAGGAGGCTGCGCGCCGGCCGTTTCCTCTGG
>Ga0070765_100002901_pt1 | contig 10926 bp, 7 predicted proteins | sample HubBroMetageWFT5_FD_71516 | JGI IMG/M metagenome (GOLD analysis project Ga0070765, IMG submission 71516) | Warmed and freeze-thawed soil microbial communities from the Hubbard Brook experimental Forest, New Hampshire - Hubbard Brook CCASE Soil... | ecosystem: Environmental > Terrestrial > Soil... | reverse complement strand
CATCTGCCAGGGTCACCAAGTCCACGTCTGCGCCACATTCCTGACACCAGCCCCGTAGGACCCGCCGCCGCCGGATGATCAAAACCCGGTCGGTTTCGACGGTAATTTCGGTCCTCTTTTTCGCTGTTCCGGCTCCCACGAGCCTCTTTGCCCAGCGTTGGAACCGTGATAAAGTGCTTTCCACGTTTTGGCTCTGTTCTTGGCCCGCCTTTCAACGGAACGCATCCTCCTCCGGCAGCACCTTGAAAGTCTTTAGGCGGCCATTAATAAGTCTTGAATAATTCTTAAGACGAGTTATGGGCAACGCAGTCAAGCACTTACTGGAGTTCGGGCCATTCCGCATCGACCCTGAACAGCGACTCTTGCTGCGTGATCAGCAGGCCATTCCTCTCTCTCCAAAAGCTTTTGATCTTCTTCTCGCGCTGGTCCAGCACAGCGGGCAGCTGCTGCTCAAAGATGACCTGATGAAAACCCTGTGGCCGGATACTTTTGTCGAGGAGTCGAACCTCGGCCAGCAGGTGTTTCAGTTGCGCAAAGCTCTGGGCGAGCGTGCGCAAAACGGTTCCTACATCGTGACCGTCCCTGGGCGGGGCTACCGTTTCGCCCAGGCGGTGCGCGCGCTGCCGGTCGAGGAAGAACACATCGTCGTGGAAAGCCGTTCGCGGTCGCGAATGGTCATCGAAGAGAAATTCGTTGGAGGGAAGGGCAGCCACGACTCGACCGTTGCGCTTTATCCCGTCGCAGCGCCGAAGGCGTTACCGGGGTCGGTTTCGGAACGCTGGTCGCGTCGAGGAAGAATCACAGCACTGGTATTGCTGGGTGCGACTCTGGGAGCGATCGCGGCCTGGATTTTCCGTCCGGTATCCATGCCCAAAGTCGCGGGGTCGGTGCGCATCACACATATCGGTAGCGTTGAGCCCTACAGCCAGGCGCTCTCCGATGGCTCCCGCATTTTCTTTACCGAGAGGATGGGCGGAACCTGGAGCCTGGCGCAGGTTTCCGAGAACGGCGGCGACGCGGCGCAGATTTCGACGTCAGTCAATAACATCGATTTGCTCGACATTGACCGGAAGCACGCACGATTGCTGGTAATACCGCAGCGGCCGAACGCGGATACGGGCTACGCTCTCTGGGAAGTCCCAACCAGCGGCGGTTCCGCCCGGAGGGTGGGCGACGTCATGGTCGACACCGCCGCCTGGTCGCCCGGCGGCGAGAACATCGTTTATTCCCGCGCCAACGATTTGTTTGTCGTCGGCGACGATGGCCTTCAGCCCCGTAAGCTGTTCTCCGCTCCTGGAGTTATCGAGTATCTGCGCTGGTCGTCCGACGGCCAGCACATCGGCTTTACGGTCAGAGATGTTGTTGGAGTGCTTTCACTCTGGGAGGTCAGCCCCGATGGCCGCAATCCGCATTCTCTCTCCTTCGGATGGAAAGCTCCGATCAGCCGCTTCGGCGAAGGCGAGTGTTGCGGAGACTGGTCTCCCGACGGCAAATATTTTATTTTTCGCTCCCTGCGCGATCGCGTCGAAAGCATTTGGATGATCAAGGAGAAAACGGCCTGGTTCGAGCGCGGACGGAACGCGCCCCTGCAGTTGTACACCAGTCCCGATCGGCTGAACGAACCGCGCTTCAGCGTCGATGGCAAAAAGATTATCCTGGTGCATTATCAGGAGCGAAGGGAGCTGGTTCGCTACGATTCCGAGCGCAAAGCTTTTGTTCCCTACCTTGCAGGAGTTCCTGCGCGGCACTTGGGTTTTTCTCGCGACGGGCAATGGGTGGCCTACAAAAACCAGCTCGACGGCACACTTTGGCGCTCTCGCATCGATGGATCCGAGGCGCTCCAGCTCACTTTCCCTCCGCTCGATACCTACCATCCCACCTGGTCGCCGGACGGCAAGCGGATCGCGTTTGAGGGCAACAGCCGACTCTACATGGTTCCCTTTGACGGCGGAAAGTCGGAGCCGGTGTTTCCGGAAGATCATGTGGACCGACAACCGAGTTGGTCGCCCGACGGCGACTCCTTATTGTTTGTGCGGCTGCCGGGGATGGAGGGCACCGCGAGCGGGCGCATTTGTGTCGTAGACCTGAAAACACGCCAGGTTCGAGAGGTCCCTGGATCGCAGAACTTCGAGACTCCGCAGTGGTCGCCCGACGGAAAGTATGCCGTTGCCTCCAATCGGCCCGGCCAGAAATTGATGATCTTCGACTTCAGCCGGCAAACCTGGTCAGACCTGGCCGACGGCAGCCCTTATGGATGGGGAATCCGCTGGTCCAACGATTCGAAGTACGTTTATTACCAGCATATGTATGCCGGCGAGGAGCAGCCGATATTCCGCGTGCGAGTGAGTGATCACAAGGTGGAGCAGGTTACATCTTCCCGCCAGATCCTCAGCGCCGACGTGCTCAGTTACGCCATGACCGGTCTGACGCCGGACAATTCGCCGCTGGCCTCGCTCTCACGAAGGAATTCCGACATCTACTCCCTCGAACTCGATCTTCCCTGACTCTTTCCCCGACTCTTTCCGCACCTCAAGGATGATGCTATGAAACCGCCTGCACCGCCGCCGGCAGACTCGCCGTGCGCCGCAACGGCTCTCCCAGCGCCCGCATGACCCTGCCGAATCCCGCGAAGTCCAGCGACTGAGCGCCATCGGAAAGCGCCCGCTCCGGGCAGGGATGCACTTCGATAATCAGACCATCGGCCCCCACCGCCACCGCCGCTCGTGACACTGCAGCGATCAGGCTCTGTTTGCCGGTTCCGTGCGAGGGATCGGCCATCACCGGCAGATGCGACAAATCGCGGGCCAGAGCAACCGCTGCAAGATCGATCGTGTTGCGCATTTCCGTCTCGAAGGTTTTGATGCCGCGCTCGCACAGAACCACTTGCGAGTTCCCGCCCGAAAGCAGATATTCCGCGGCGAGCAGCCACTCCTTCACCGTCGCCGAAGGCCCGCGCTTGAGCAGAATCGGTTTGTTGACCGTGGCCAGACGGCGCAACAAAGCGAAGTTCTGCATGTTTCGGGCGCCGACCTGCAACATGTCGACGTACTCGCAGATCAGGTCGACGTCTTCGGTGCTCATCACTTCGGTGACCACCGGCAGTCCGGTCTGCTCGCGCGCTTCACGCAGAATCTTCAGCGCTTCCAACCCGAGCCCCTGAAAGTCATACGGAGAGGTGCGCGGTTTGTACGCGCCGCCGCGCAACATAGCAGCTCCCGTGCGTTTGACCGCGTGCGCGGTGTCGAGCAACTGCTCGCGCGACTCCACTGAGCACGGCCCGGCGATCACGACAACTTCCGGTCCGCCGATCGCCACTCCGCCCACGGTGATGACCGAGCGCTCCGGCCGCACCTGCCGGCTCACGAGTTTAAAAGGTTGGGCAATCGCCACAACGTTGTCGACGCCGGGCGCGACCTGCAGCGCTTCGATTTCGTGGCGGCGTCCGCTGCCCACGGCGGCGACGATCGCCCGCTCGGTGCCGCGCGTAACGTGAGGCTGGTATCCGGCTTCGCGGATGCGGTCGATCACGTGTTGAATCTCCTGCTCGGTGGCCTTTTCTGACATGTTGACAATCATCGGATCGCGTCTCCTTGGCTTCTAGATATGTTTCCAGATATGTTCCCAAGTCGGTTTTGCCCAAAAAGCAAAAACCGCGATCCGGGATCGCGGCTTGCTCTGAAGCTGGTTTAAGTTTGGTCCTTTAGTGGTCCACTCTCGCCCCAAGCCGCATCGCAGCCGCTACGCCTGGAAACCAGTAGTAGCGTGTAAACGCCGGACTCGGGGAAAATCGGGTCATAAAATTGTTTTGCTCAAGCGCCAATACCACGTAACAAGCTGGAATCCCCTGGGTTACTGGATGGAACTGGACACCTGGGAAAAGACGTTATTCGAAGTCGAACCGATCAGGCGTACCGTGCCTACGACCAGAACGAGAATAACCGCAAGCATTACCGCGTATTCGGCGATGTCTTGTCCGGAATCCTCCGACCAAAGCCTGCGCATTAAATTGGACATGCTTTCCTCCAGAACTCTTCAGCGCCCCGAGAGGGAAGGGCTGAAATTGGTCCACTCATGATGCACGCCAACCGAGGCCCTTGTCAATGGAAGAGCGCGGATTTTCATCGCGCGCGCATACTACTGAGGCAGCGCAGTTTGCGCTTGCAGAGCGGGCGGAGCGGGGACTGAGGATGGCGGCGCCAGCAACTCCTGTGCAGATTCCTGCGCATACTGCAGCACGCGATTCGGAAGAATCCCGAGATAAAGAGTGGCCAGCACGCTGATTGCGAGCGCCAGACCCAAGGTCGCCGGGATCGGGGTCACCGGAGCCGGTTTCCGCGCCTCGCGCATGTACATCATCACGATGATTCGCAGGTAATAATAAGATCCGATCGCGCTGTTGACGACGCCGATGACGGTAAGCCACACCAGATGGGCTTTCATTGCGGCGCCGAAGACGTAGAACTTGGCGAAGAAACCGCCAGTCATCGGAATTCCGATCAGCGACAGCAAAAAAATGGTAAGGGTCGCCGCCAGAATCGGTGAACTCCGGCCCAGCCCTTCGTAGTCTTCGAGCGTGACATAGCGCTCGCCGGCATTCGCGAAATGGCTGACCACCGCGAACGCGCCCACATTCATGGCGGCATAGGATGCCGCGTAAAACATGGCAGCGGAAATTCCATCGCCCGAAGTTTCCCGGCTGATCATGGCAAACGCCATGAGCTGATAGCCGGCGTGTGCGATCGAGGAATAAGCCAGCAGTCGCTTGACGTTATTCTGAACCAGCGCGCTCACGTTGCCGAGCGTCATCGACAACGCGGCCGCGACCCAGATCAGCCAGAAGCGCCCCGGCGCATTAATGGAGAAGACCACACGCAGCAACACCGCGAAAGCCGCGGCTTTCGGCGCCGTCGACATGAAGCCCACAACCGGCGCGGGTGAGCCCTCGTAGACATCCGGAGTCCACACGTGCAGGGGCGCAGCGGCGACCTTGAATCCAAGGCCGATCAGCAGCAAAACCATCGCTACGTAGACCAGCAATGGCGCCGGTGCGGCTGCCAGAGTCCGGCTGATGGCGTCAATATTGGTTGATCCCGTCGCCCCGAACATGAGCGCGACGCCATACAGAAAAAATGCGGTGGCAAACGAGCCGAGGAGGAAATACTTCAGGGACGCTTCGCTGCTCGCGGCCTGGTTGCGCCGGAAGCCCGCAAGAATGTAGCTCGAGATCGAAGAAATTTCGAGTGCGATAAAAATCAGAACCAGCTCGATCGCCGACGACATCAACGCCGCGCCAACGACGCCGAAAAGAATCAGCGCATAATATTCGCCGGCGCGAATTCGCTGCACCGCCATGTATTCAAAGGAGCTGAGAATTACCCCAGATGCGATGGCAATAATGACGAAGTGAAAAAAGACGCTGAACCCGTCCACCCGCACCATGTTTGAAAAAGCCAGTCCCGGCGACATCGACATGTACCACGTCGAGCCCAGGCCAGCCAGCGTGCCCACAAACGCGATCCATCCCAGAACCTTCTGACCGTTCCGCTCATCCACCAGCGGCTCCAGCACCATCACCAGAATGCCGAAAGCCGACAGCACAAGTTCCGGCAGGATGCGAATGTAATCCACTCCCAGCGGAATCGCCTGAGACGTTTGCACGAATGCGGCGGGCATCGTCATTGTCCCACCACCTTGCTGACCACCTGTGCAAACGGCGTAAGAGCCGCGTGAATCGCGGGATCAATCGCGCCCAGCCACAGAATCGGAGCTACGCCCATAACCAAAGTCGCGGCCGCACACGGCCACACAGCGGCCATCTCAAAGCCGTCCATGTCCCCGATCGAGTTGTTAACAGGGTGCGTTACTTTCCCGTAGAACACTCGCTGATACATCCACAGCAGGTAGCAGGCGCTCCAGATCACGCCGGTCGCGGCGAGAACCCCGTAGACGGCGCGAGCCTCGAAGGCTCCATTCATCACCAGGAATTCGCCGATGAATCCATTGAGCAAGGGAAGTCCAGCCGACGCCAGCAGGATGAATAAAAAGGATGCGGCGTAAATCGGCGTGGGCCCGGCGAGCCCGCCAAATTCCGAAATCTCGTAAGTATGGCGCCGTTCGTGAAGAATCCCCGTCAGCATGAACAGCCCGCCCGTGGAAACTCCGTGCGCCAGCATGACGAACATCGCGCCATTCAGCCCCGATTGCGTGAAGCTGAAAATGCCGAGCACGACAAATCCCAAATGGCTGATCGAAGAGTACGCGACCAGCTTCTTCAGGTTGGGCTGCACCATAGCCACCAGCGCTCCGTAAATGATTCCAATCAGCGCGAGGATGACGATCCACCAGGCATTGCTCCGCGCCTGCTCCGGAAACAGCCCGAGGTTGAAGCGCAGCATGCCGTAGGTGCCCATCTTGAGCAGCACTCCGGCCAGCAACACAGATCCTGCCGTCGGAGCTTCCACGTGCGCGTCCGGCAACCAGGTGTGAAACGGAAATACCGGAACCTTTACGGCGAAGGCGATAAAAAATCCCAGAAAGAGCCACTGCGCAGCGGCCGGGAAGCCAGGCACGGCACCGCTCAGCACGCGATCGCGAATCGTTACGAAATCGAAGCTCCCGGTGTGAGCGTACAGCCACAGAATCGCCGCCAGCATGAACGCCGAGGCGATCATGGTGTACACGAAGAACTTCACCGCCGCGTAAACCTTGCGCTCGTGTCCGAAGATGCCGATCAGCAGCGCCATCGGGATCAGCGTCGCTTCCCAGAAGAAATAAAACAGGAAAAGATCGAGCGAGATGAAGACGCCGATCAGCGCCGTCTCGAGAATCAGCAGGATGATGAAAAATTCCTTCACCCGGTCGTGCACCGACTTCCATGAGATCAGCACGCACAGCGGAGTGAGGAACGTGGTCAGAATCACCAGCCACAGAGAGATGCCGTCGATCCCAATGTGGTAGTGAATGTTCGGACTCGAAATCCACGGCTTGTCGATCTCGTACTGAAAGCCACTCTGCGCGCGATGAAAATAAACCGCCAGATGCAGCGACAGAACAAAAGTCAGCAACGAAACCACAAGAGAAAAAATGCGAATGTCGCGGTCGCGGCGCGGCAGCAGCACCAGCAGCAGCGCACCCGCCAGCGGAGCAAAAGTCACCAGCGTGACGATCATCGAATCGAGACTGGGAGAATTCATCGCCCCACCCCCAGCCAGATCATGTAAGCGATCATCACGGCAGAGGCGGCGGCGATCCAGCTCGCATAGGAGCGCAGGTTTCCCGATTGCATATGTCGGACTTCGTCGGAAACCTTGCGCGCGCCGTCAGCCGCGTCGTTTACTGTGTTGTCGATCATCTTCTGGTCGACTCCATGCCACAGAATGCGGGTTGAACCATCCACCAGCGGTTTGACGAACAGACGCGCGTAGATTTCATCCACGTAATACTTGTTCACCACCGTGGTGTAAAAGCCATTCAGGCCGTCAGCAATTTTCTGCGGCAGATACGGCTTGCTGATGTAGAGCACATAGGCGAGTGCAAGACCAAGAAAGGCAACCGTGATCGATATCCCCATGAGCAGGAATTCCGTGCCCCGGCTGGCCGCTTCTCCCGCCGCAGCGGCAACCTCGCCAGAACCGAACACAGGAGCGAGAAAGTGCTCGAAGCGGTCGCCAATTCCAACCAATCCTCCGACCGTAGCCAGAAAAGCGAGGATCATCAGCGGAACCAGCATCACCATTGGGCTCTCGTGCGGCTCGCCGTGACCGTGCGAATCGCCTCCGTGCCCATGCGACCCTTGCCCATGTTCGTCAACATGCGCCCCGTGATAGTCGCCGAAAAATGTCATGAAGATCAGGCGGAACATGTAGAACGAAGTAATGAACGCGGTGATCAATCCGATCAGCCAGTAAACCCGGCCCGCCGGCCCGCTGGAAAAAGCCTTCCACAGAATTTCGTCCTTACTCCAGAAGCCCGCGAACGGCGGGATTCCAGAGATCGCGAGCGTGGCGATGAACATGGTTCCAAACGTTACCGGAATATAAGAGCGCAGCCCACCCATCTTGCGCATGTCCTGCTCGCCGCCGATCCCGTGGATCACCGATCCTGCGGCCAGGAACAGCAGGCCCTTGAAGAATGCGTGCGTCATTAGGTGAAAAATCCCGGCGGAGAATGCTCCCACGCCGCACGCCATGAACATATAACCCAACTGCGAGACCGTGGAGTAGGCGAGAACTTTCTTGATATCCATCTGCGCGACGCCGATGGTCGAGGCAAAAAACGCAGTCAGCGTGCCGATCACGGCGACTACCGTGAGAGCAATCGGCGCGCGCTCGAAAATCATGTGCGAGCGCGAAACCATGTAGACGCCCGCCGTAACCATGGTCGCGGCATGAATCAAAGCTGAAACCGGGGTCGGGCCTTCCATGGCATCGGGCAGCCAGACATACAGCGGAAGCTGTGCCGACTTGCCACATGCGCCAAACATCAGCAGAAGTGCAGTCGCCGTAAGAAATCCCGCGCCGGCATTTTCAGGCGCGAATGGCCGGACTTGCTCGAAGACCTGCGTGAAGTTCAGCGTGCCAAAGTGCTGTACCAGCAGAAACAGCGCGATAAGAAAACCGCAGTCGCCGATACGGGTCACGATAAACGCTTTCTTCCCGGCCGACACCGCCGAATCTTTCGTAAACCAGAAACCAATCAGCAGATACGACGCCAACCCCACGCCCTCCCAGCCAATGAACATCCCCAGGTAGCTGTTCGACAGGATCAGCATCAGCATGAAAAACATGAACAGGTTCAGGTAGGCAAAGAAACGGTAGTAGCCCTCTTCCTCCCACATGTAGCCGACGGAATAAATGTGGATCAGGAACCCGACTCCGGTAACGACCAGCAGCATGACCAGCGAGAGTTGATCGAGATAAAACGCAAAGTCCACGGAGAATGTGCCGGAGCGGAACCAATGGGCCAGATATTCCTGGTAGGGAAGGTCTAGCGCCGAGAATCGCGCGGCGACATACAAAGCCCACGCGAACGCTGCCCCCGAGAAAACGAGCCCAATAGTGGTGGCCGCGGTCCGCGAAGATTTTTTCCCGAGGAAACCGTTGATCGCGGCTCCCGCCAGCGGCAGCACCGGGATCAGCCAGAGATTGAGAGAAGCCGTCATAGTTTGCGCTGATTCATAACTCGATCTGACTCATAACTTGAGAAGGTTGACCTGGTCCACGTTCAGGGTTTCGCGCGTGCGGTAAACGGCAATGATGATCGCAAGCCCTACGGCCGATTCCGCAGCCGCCACGACCATTACAAAGAAGACAAATATCTGCCCGGCCAGCGCATGCCAGTGCGCCGCGAAGGCCACAAACGAAAGATTCACGCCGTTGAGCATCAGCTCAATCGACATGAAGATTGTGATGATGTTGCGCTTGATGAGAAATCCGGCGACGCCGCAGGCAAAAAGAAATCCGCCGAGCACGAGATAGTAAGAAAGAGGAACCATTCAGTCCACCTCTCCCGCGGGCTCTCCTGCCGGAGACGTCGGCGGCTTGCTGGCCAGAACTACCGCGCCCATGACCGCGATCAGGATCAGGATGGAAGTAATCTCGAAGGGCAAAAGAAATTCATGGAACAGCAACTGCCCGATGGTCTTCGGATCTCCCGGCAAAGCCCCGGCGGCAACAGCCTCGGTTCCGGAATGCCGCAGCAGGACCCAGGCCACAAGAATACTTCCGGCCAGCATCCCCGGCACGCCGATCAAAGTGGCAACGCGGCTGCCCTTGGTGCGCTCTTCCACTCCCGCGTTCAACAGCATGATCGTGAAGACGAACAACACCATGATGGCGCCGGCATAGACAATCACCTGCACCGCCGCGACGAACTCCGCGCCTAGCAGCAGATACTCTCCCGCAAGCGCCGCCATCACCGCAATCAGCGAGAGCGCGCTGTTGATGGGATGGGTTTGCGCCAGCAGGTTCACCGCACCCGCAACACAGACAGCCCCAAAGGCCAAAAACAAAATTAGATGGATGCTCATGAAATCAGTTCTGGCACTCTCAAGTGCTCATCGACCAGTCTGTCCACTGATCACTGACGGCTGATCACTGCACTATTCCCTACCAAGCCACCGCGATCGCCGTGGCAATCAGATTCACCAGCGCCAGCGGCAACAGAAACTTCCAGCCAAACGACATCAACTGGTCATAACGGAAGCGCGGCAGCGTCCCGCGTACCCAGATATAGATAAAGAGAAACACGAAAACCTTGGCCGCAAACCAGAACACTGGCAAAATGGCCTGCAAAATCGCCGGACCAAACAGAGGCCCGCGCCATCCGCCGAAAAACATCAGCGTCGCCAGGCAGGCCACCGTAATCATGTTGGCGTATTCGGCCATGAAGAACATGGCAAACTTCATCGAGCTGTATTCGGTATGGTATCCGGCCACCAGTTCGGTTTCTGCTTCCGGAAGGTCGAACGGAATGCGATTCGTCTCCGCGTAGGCCGCGATCAGGTAGCAGAAGAATCCAATGAGTTGGGGAAAGATATTCCAGCGCGGAATAAATCCCCAGACATGTCCGCCCTGCGCATTGACAATTTCGCGCAGGCTGAAGCTGCCCGCCATGATCAGCACGCCGACCAGCGACAGGCTCAGCGAGATTTCGTAGCTCACCATCTGCGCGCTGGCCCGAAGGCCGCCGAGCAGCGAGTACTTGTTATTCGAGGACCAACCTGCCAGCGCCACGCCGTATACACCCATCGAGGTCACGCCCAGAATCAGCAGCAGCCCGATGTTTACGTCTGTAACCTGCAGCGGAATGCTGTAACCGCCGATCGTGATCGAATTGCCGAACGGGATCACCGAGATCGAAGTCAGCGCAAAGATAACGGCAATCAGCGGCGCCGCCAGAAACAGCGGCTTGTAAACGTGCGGCGGC
>Ga0070765_100002899_pt1 | contig 10927 bp, 8 predicted proteins | sample HubBroMetageWFT5_FD_71516 | JGI IMG/M metagenome (GOLD analysis project Ga0070765, IMG submission 71516) | Warmed and freeze-thawed soil microbial communities from the Hubbard Brook experimental Forest, New Hampshire - Hubbard Brook CCASE Soil... | ecosystem: Environmental > Terrestrial > Soil... | reverse complement strand
TCCACATCTTTGCGCGCAACCTGCACTTGCAATTTTCGCCAGCCGGGCTTGTTGTTCGTGTTATCGACGTAATACCCCAGCAAGTAGTAGCTGGCGGAATCATCTGCTGCGCGCTTAAATCCCGTACGCCCAGCGTCACTATGTCGGGACAGCGGTAGAGAAGATCGGTTGTCTAAGCGGGTTACTATCGTTGCATCAAGCTGGCTTTTTGGGTCGATTTCTTATAGCATGCCGTGGTTTTGCCTCACCGCCATTATTCGCTGAGAATTGGAGATGCAATGCCCAAGAATGCCCCGAAAACGAAGACTTTGGTCGAAGCGCTTGATGCGCTAATTGAAAAATATCACCTGTTGAATCATCCTTTCTACCAGGCTTGGACCGCAGGCAAGCTTTCCAAGCATTCGCTCGCACTTTACGCCGAGCAGTACTATCAACACGTTCGTTCCTTTCCGGAGAATCTGAAGCAGCTCGCAGCTCGCACAAATGGCGACACGAATCTTCGTGCGTTGGTAAACGAAAACCTGGCTGAAGAGCTCGACCCCGCTGCGTCTCATCCTATGCTTTGGAGACATTTCGCACAGTCGCTCGGCGTAAGCGAAGCCTCGATGGAAGATGCACGCCCGCTGCCTGGAATCGCTGCGTTGCTCGACACGTTTGATGAAGTCGCTGCCCAAGGTTCCAAAACCCAGGCCGTAGCGGCATTTTACGTGTACGAAGCGCAAGTCCCCGAAATCGCCACGCAAAAGATCTCCGGCTTGCGGCGATTTTACGACATCACGGAACCGCGTGCCCTAGCCTATTTCGCCGTGCACGAGGAAGCAGACGTCCGCCATCGCGCCGTCTGGCGAGATTGGCTTGCGAAACAGAATGACGCCGACACAGTTTCAGTGCTATGTGCCGCCGAGCGTGGCCTGAAGGCGTTGTGGGGCGCGCTCGATGCCGTGTACCCGCAAGGCTGCGCGTCGAAAAATTAGCGGTATTTCCACTCGTAGGCCTGATGGTTGCGTGGAGGAAAACCAGGCTGTCTACCGGCGAGCCCTCTATAAGGTTTACTGCCGCATGAGCGCCTTCACACCCGTACTGCCGCCAATGAATGCTTCCGTAGCGAACTTCAAAAATAATCCGTGCTCCACTGTGCCCACCACATGATCGAGGTGATGCGCGATCTCCTTCGGATCACTCATCGGCCCAAATGCGCAGTCGATAATATAATGCCCGCTATCCGTGACGTATGGTTTTTTGCCGGACCCTAGCCGCAACGTGGGTTTGCCATCAAGTTTAGCTAGCCTCTTCTCGGTCGCCTGCCAGCCGTACGGAACAACTTCCACCGGAACAGATACCAGCGATCCCAGCCGTTCCACAATTTTAGATTCGTCGGCGACTACAACCATGCGTTGGCTCGCGGCCGCTACGATTTTTTCGCGCAACAACGCGCCGCCGTGGCCCTTGATCAGGTAGAGCGGCCCGGGAAGTATTTCGTCCGCGCCGTCAATGGTAAGGTCAATTTCCGTGTGTTCTGCGAATGTGGTGAGCGGAATATTCAGCGAGCGCGCTTGCTCTGCCGTTCGCTCCGAAGTGGGCATACCTAAGATGCGCAGCTTTTCTTGCGCCACGCGGCGCCCTAGTGCGCTCAACAAAAATGCAGCCGTGGAGCCCGTTCCCAATCCGAGGACCATACCGCTTTCAACCAGCTTCGCAGCAGCTTCGGCGGCAGCTTTCTTCCATCGATCTTGTGGCGATAGATTCACAGGTGAACTCATTATCCCGGCATCTCCGGCGAGGCACATCATAGCCGTACAAGCCGCCCTTGCCAACCCTAGTACGCAACACAAAGAGGATTCCTAACTCCCGTCTGAGCAGAACGACGTCAACGCGCAGACGATTGAGAACCAAAATGTTAGAATCCCTCTGCTTTTTGTGAACGGGTAAATGTTCAAGAAAATCCTGATTGCCAATCGTGGCGAGATCGCAGTTCGCATCCTGCGGGCCTGCAGAGAACTTGGCGTACGATCGGTAGCCGTCTATAGCGACGCGGACCGCGCTTCGCTTCACGTGCGTCTTGCTGACGAGGCTTATCCCATCGGCCCCGCTCCTTCACGCGAAAGCTACCTGGTCGTCGAGAGAATTATGGGCGTCGCGCGCTACGCTAGATGTGATGCGATTCATCCCGGCTACGGGTTTCTCGCCGAAAATCCCGCGCTTGCTCGCGCTTGTGCTGATGCACAGATCGCCTTCATCGGCCCGTCGCCCGAGGCCATGGAGAATCTCGGCTCAAAAACTGCGGCGCGCCATCTGGCTCGCAAGACGAATGTGCCCACCGTCCCCGGCACGCTCGATCCCGTCGTAAAAATGGAAGATGCCTGCGACGCGGCTCGCGAGATTGGATTTCCCGTGGTGCTGAAAGCCGTTGCCGGTGGCGGCGGCAAAGGCATGCGCTTGATTGAGCGCGAAGCCGAATTTCCCGGCGGTTGGCGCGATGCTTCTTCGGAAGCTGAGAACGCGTTTGGCGATGGCCGCTTGTATCTCGAAAAATATTTGTTGAAGCCGCGGCATATCGAAATCCAAATCCTCGCAGACGCAGACGGCCACATTGTGCATCTCGGCGAACGTGAATGTTCCGTGCAGCGCCGCTATCAAAAAGTGTGCGAAGAAGCACCGTCGCCGATCATGACCCCGGAGCTCCGCCTCGCGATGGGCGATGCCGCCGTGAAACTCGCGAAGGCTGGCGGCTACACGAACGCCGGTACGGTGGAATTCCTGGTCGATGCGAGTCGCAACTTTTATTTTCTGGAAATGAACACGCGCCTGCAAGTGGAGCACCCGGTAACCGAACTCGTCACTTCGCAAGACATCGTAAAACTTCAGATACGTATCGCTTGCGGTGAGCGGCTGCCTTTCGCGCAGGAAGACATCGCAATCCGCGGCCACGCCATCGAATGCCGGATTTACGCCGAAGATCCGGACAATAATTTTTTCCCTTCGCCTGGACGAATCCTGGATTGGCGCGCACCGGCAGGCCCTGGCATACGATTCGATGAGGGGGTGTATAGCGGATGGACAGTTCCAAACGAATACGACCCAATGCTCGGAAAATTAATCTCGTACGGAAAAGATCGCGGGGAAGCAATCGCTCGTCTTCAACGAGCGCTGGCGGAGTTTTACGCGAACGGAATAAAGACAAACGCCGAGCTTTTCCAGCGGATTCTCGCGGCATCGGATTTTCAATCAGGCGGAATATACACCCGCTGGCTCGACGATTTTCTCTCCCGGCCTCATAAGTCGGCCGTCGCGGCTTCCGGAGTTCCCGAGGCAGTGGAAGATGCGGCAACCATCGCCGCTGCGTTGTGGAACATGTGCCATCGCCAGGATTCTCCAGACACAAAGTCAACCATCCAGGCCGAATCGCGCTGGAAGCTGGAAGCACGCCGCGAGCAATTAAGAGGCGAGCCTGAGCTGTAAGAATATCAAGAGTAGGGAGACCGAACCGTTCCGTTCAAAAAGGAATTTGAGCGAATACTTTGAAAATTGAAATCGAGCTGGACGGAAAATCACGCAGCGTCGAAATGATCCATACGGGCGAACGAGCCCGCTGGACCAGCGATGGCCGTGCTATCGAGGCCGACGCAATAGAAGTCTCGCCCGGCATCTACTCAATTTTGATCGCCGGCCAATCTTTCGAAGCACGTGTAGCTCCTGAGGCTGATTCGGCGCTCCGCATCACGGTGGCAAACCGTGAGCACCGCGCCGCGATTCGCGACCCGCGCCAGTGGACACGCAATCGCGGGATCGGTGCAGAAGCGCAGGGAAGTCAGCAGCTCAGGGCTCCCATGCCGGGAAAGATCGTTGTGCTGCTTGTAAAAGCCGGTGATCGCGTCGATGCCGGACAAGGAATCGTTGTGATGGAAGCGATGAAAATGCAGAATGAAATCCGCTCGCCTAAATCCGGCACAGTCGAGCGTCTCTTGGTAGTACAGGGACAAACCGTGAACGCCGGCGAAGTAGTCGCCGTCGTCAGCTAAGCATTAACTCTGGCGACTGGCCCACACTTCCGAACCACTGAATATGTCCTTTCTAATTGCGGCATCCTTCTCCATCTCCGCCAGCGTTTACCTTTACGTTCGCTTTGTCTTCACAGTGTCTTCCCAAAGCCTACCGCCGCTGCCAACATACTTCTAGCAACGTTAGGCAAGCAGAGCCTGGATCCACTTGGGAGACACCATGCTTCACATTTTCTTAGTTTGGTTGGCTGCGGGACTGCTGCTGGCCACCGTTACTTTGTTGTGGATCATGTTCTGCGGAGCGACCGCCCACTGGGGCGAAAAGGAAGGCCTCGCATTCTGGAAAACGTTCGCTCTCTCGTTTTTCTTGACTCCACTGGCAGGAGCATTAATGGTTCTATCGTTCAAACCGCCGCGAGCTACCAGGTCCCTCGCAGAAACCGCAAGCCGCGGCTAATCCCTCGCATTTTTTCGTTTTTGCCACAGTCCTACGTAGCAAGACCCAACTGTTCGATCCTCCAGTTAAAAAACAACCGGGAATCTAGACCATCGCTTGACTCAGGAAAAAATCGGCTAGTTTGAAGCGGGGAGCTTCCCTGCAGATTCCAGAATTTGCCGCGCCAGATAATTCGTAACGTGCGAGTCATCGCGCGCCTCAATCATGTAAGCCGACCGAAGGAGCTGTTCTTTACGGTTGCGCATCATGTCGCGAATGGATTGCTGCACTTGCGGATCGGAAAGAACGCGCTGCCCGGCAGCTTCCTTGGCGATCATTTTCAATATTCGATAGCCGCCTTGATTGGCGATCGGCTGGCTTACCGACCCAACTTTCATACTCAGAACTAGCATCTTGAGCGCCGGATCGGAGCGATTTAGCGCAGACTCGGGAACGAATCCCAAGTCACCGCCGGTCGTCGCAGTAGAATCTTCCGAATAGTCCATGGCCAATTGGCCGAAATCAGCGCCAGAGGCAAGCTTTTGTTCCAGCATAGCTATCTTGCTCTTGGCTTCCGCGTCGGTCTTCGCTTTATCATTTTTACGATTATGGACCGAAGGGTCGGGATGCGGTGTAACCACGATCTGCGCGATGTGATATTGCGGTTCGGTCACGTTAAACTGCGCGCGGTTCTTGTTGTAAAAGTCGGTGACGTCCTGGTCCGTGATCGAAATCTTGGCGATCACTTCGCGATTCAATAGCTTTTGGACGGAAAGCTGGCGGCGAATATCGCTTTTCAAATCGTCGACGCTAAGTCCGGTGTCGTGCAGCTTCCTCTGAAACTCTTCCTCGGTATAGGGGCTTTTCGATTCCGTGAATTTGTCTTCGACTTCCGCGTCGGTGGCAATCAAATTCATTTTGCTCGCGCGCTCCAGCAGAATTTCGTTGTTGATCAACTCATCCAGGATGCTGAGCTTCAGCGAGAGAGCTTCTTCCTGAGAAGGGGCCGGCGCTTCCGCATTTACGCGCGTGCGAAAATATTTTTCCACCTCGGCGCGCGAGATTTCCTTGCTGTTCACCGTGGCCCACACATCGGGACCCACGGCAGCTTCTTTCTTGCAGGCGGCCGCAAACAGGCACGCTGCCATCGCCGCAAGAATCAGGATTTTTCGTTTCAAGCGGAAAACTCCTTCGCAGGAGGCCTCAAGCAGCCTTTTTCACTCGGCCGGAACGGATACAGGAAGTGCAGACGCGAATGTGCTTGTGCGTGCCATTGATCACGGTTCTTACCCGCCGCAGATTCGGATTCCAGCGGCGCCGCGTCACATTGTGTGCGTGGCTGATCGTATTGCCAAAGCGCGGCTTCTTGCCGCAAAGTTCACATACCATTGCCATTGTTGCTTTGCTCCAGACAGGAAAGTTTCAAATGCTTTGAAGACTTATGCTATCAGAGATTCTTCCAAGCGAGAAGCGATTTGCCAGACTAAACGAGCCGCAAAGGCATCGAGTTCTTTAATCTTTCCAACCGCGAGAATCCAGCGCCGACCACGTCACCGGCGTTGGAGCATTACCCGTTCCGCCGTCGCAAGTCGCCGCCGGAAACAAACATTACCGACATCTACACGAACGCGGCGTGTGCTACAACAAAGCCCGCAACCAGCCTGAATCAGTTGCGCGTACTCGGCGGGGCTTGGGGAGATTTCTTTCGTCCCGGCACTACCGTGGTGCTCCCTTCGCCGCGCAAATCGGCGGGGCCCCTAACTTTCTGACCTGCCTGACATTTGTTTTTTAGGTATGCTATTCCCTGTATAAACCCTTGGAGGTGTCTGTTGTCGCGGATTCAGCGGATTGGTCTGGCTCTGTTTGCGCTGCTCATTGTTGCAGTAAGCGCGCGTGTAAGCGACGCGCAGCAATACCCAGTAAGCACCTACCAGGAAATGCGCTGGCGCATGATCGGTCCCTTTCGCGGAGGTAGAACACGCGCCGCCACCGGAGTCCCTAATCAGCCGAATGTTTTCTACGTCGGACAGGGAGATGGTGGCGTTTGGAAATCGGACGATTCCGGCCGCACCTGGACACCGATCTTTGAAAACCAACCGTCGCAATCGATCGGCGCCATTGCCGTAGCTCCGTCTGACCCGAATATTGTTTACGCCGCGAGCGGCGAGGGGTTACAGCGCCCGGATCTTTCCATTGGCGACGGAATTTACAAATCGACTGACGCGGGAAAAACCTGGACTCATCTCGGCCTCCGTGATGGCCAACAGATCCCGGCGCTGGTTGTCGACCCGCGCGACCCCAATCATGTCTTCGCCGCCGTTCTTGGCCATCCCTACGGCCCAAATGAAGAACGCGGAATTTTTGTTTCTACCGACGGCGGCCAGACCTGGAAAAGATCCTTCTACAAAGATCAAGATACTGGCGGTTCGGACATTCAGATCGATCCTACCAATCCGGACGTACTGTACGCTTCGCTTTGGAAAGTCCGCCAAGGTCCCTGGGAAGACGGCAACGAATACAACAAAACCGGCGGCGGGCTTTTTAAATCCACCGACGGTGGAAATACTTGGCGTCCACTCACAAACGGCCTGCCCAAAGACCTAGTACAAATTTACGTGGCTATCGCGCCAAGCTTGCCCAGCCGCTTGTATGCAACTCTCGCCACGATAAAAGCAGGCGATTACTCTTCGGCAGCCGGCCTCGGCTTCTATCGATCGGACGACGGTGGTGAAAACTGGCAGGTCACCACTACAGATGGCCGCCCAGCCTATCGCATCGGGGGAGGCGACTTGCCCATCCCCAAAGTGGATCCGAAAAATCCTGATGTAGTTTACAGCGCCAGCATCGTCACCATGCGCTCAACGGACGGCGCTAAAACCTGGGTCAGCTTTCGCGGCGCGCCGGGTGGGGATGATTATCAAAATCTCTGGATCAATCCGAACGATCCTAAAACGATTCTGCTGGTCAGCGATCAAGGAGCCATTGTCACCGTGAACGGCGGAGACACTTGGAGTTCCTGGTACAACCAGCCTACCGCGCAGATCTATCACGTCGGCGTCACCAACGAATTTCCTTATCATGTTTGCGGCGGACAACAAGAGAGCGGCTCGGTGTGCATTTCAAGCCGTGGCAACGACGGCGAAATCAATTTCAGAGACTGGCACCCGGTGGGTACTATTGAATACGGTTACGCCGCACCCGACCCGCTCAACCCGGAACTTGTTTATGGCGCCGGCAGAAAAGAGGTCACCAGATTTTACAGAAGCACCGGGCAAGTAAAAAACGTCACGCCCATTCCGGACAACGGTCCAAAGTTCCGCGCGGATCGCACCGAGCCAGTCATGTTTTCCCCTGTGGATCCGCACGTCCTGTACTACGCTACCAATTTTTTGTTCAAGACCAGTGATGGGGGCGAAACCTGGCAAACCATCAGTCCCGATCTTTCGCGCGAAAAACCCGGTATTCCCGCGAGCCTCGGCAATATGGCCGCCGATGACACCAAAGCAGGAAAGATACGCGGTGCAATCTACGCTCTGGCGCCATCTTTCAAAGATTTGAACACGCTGTGGGCTGGGACGGACGACGGCCTGTTCTGGCTTACTCGCGATGGCGGCAAAAATTGGACCAACATCACTCCCAGGGAAATCATTCCCTGGAGCAAAGTTACGCAGATGACCGCGTCGCGCTACGACGAACAATCTGCCTACGCTTCCGTCAGTCGTTTCCGCATCGACGATCTGCACCCTTATATCTATCGCACGCACGACGGCGGAAAAACTTGGCAGCTAATCATCAACGGCCTTCCCGATAACGCGCCAGTCGATACCGTGCGCGAAGATGCGGTTCGCAAAGGCCTGCTCTTCGCTGGCACTGAAAATGGCGTCTGGGTTTCGTTCGACGACGGCGACGACTGGCAGTCCCTGCAACTGAATCTTCCGCATACCTCCATGCGAGATCTTTGGATTCACGATGATGACTTAATCGTCGCTACCCACGGACGCTCCTTTTGGATACTCGACGACATCACGCCGTTGCGCCAGATCGACCAATCAACCGCAAATGCCGACGCACTTCTCTTCAAGCCTGCTCCCGCATATCGCGTGAAACGCGACACCAACACCGATACACCGATTCCGCCCGATGAACCGTCGGGGAAAAACCCTCCGGACGGCGCGATCATTGATTATTTCCTGGCTTCTTCGGCTCGCGGCCCTGTAACTATGGAAATTTTAGATAGCCGCGGCCATGTGGTCCGCGCGTACGCCAGCACAGATAAGCCGGAACTAACCCAGGAGCAGCTCGAAAAACAGCTCATCCCTATTTACTGGGTGCGCCCCTTCCGCGCTCTCTCTACTGACGCCGGAATGCACCGGTGGGTTTGGGATCTCCATTACCCCGCGCCGGATTCCCTGCGCCACGAATATCCCATCGCGGCCGTCCCTCACGACACACCGCGTTTGCCACAAGGTCCGCCAGCCGTGCCCGGCGAGTACACCGTCCGCCTCATCGCCGACGGACATACTTTCAGCGCCCCTCTCACCATAAAGATGGACCCGCGCGTGAAAATATCCGCCGCTGATTTCGAACAACAATTCCAGACGCAACGCCATCTTGCATCCGTGATAACGAACAGCACGCACGCAATTCAGGAAGCACGCTCCCTTCACGACCAACTCGACAAATTGTCTGCCGACCTGAATGATTCGCTGGCTACATCCTTCAGAGACTTCGGCAAAAAGGTCTCCGCTATCTTGGAAGGCCCCACTGGTGGCGATGGCACGCAACCCAGCCTGACCAGCGCCAGCGGTTCCGCCGGCGCTGTTTACGCGGAGTTAGATCGAGCTGACGCCAGGCCAACTTCAGCGCAAGAGGAAGCCGCCTCCAAAATTGAAAAGGATTTTGCAACCGTGTCAAAACAATGGGACAACCTTAAATCTCAAGAATTGCCAGCGCTCAATCGCCAACTCCGCGCAGCAAACCGCCCAGAAATCCATCTCGAACCGAGCAAAGATTCCGATGAAGGTGAGGGCCAGGATATCGACTGACCGCAGAACCGCCAGCAGCCGAAGACTCGCCGCGCTCATCCCACGAGGATCTTGAAACTGCCGGAATGCTTTTTTCAACGAGGAAGGTTCGGAAAACGGCGCCCTGATTTTTGGCGGTTCTCAGGACAAGAATGGCCGCATACAAAGTTACGGCCACCTCAGTTTCGATCGCTACGGCCGAACTTCCTCGCCACCCACCCTTCGTCGTACACGCGTATTTACCCCGGTCGCAACGACGACAAATCCGCCTCGTTGAAACTGAAAGACGTTGATGGGCACGATCGAATCGTAATTCGAGTGCCCGCGGACGGCTCCCCGGTCATACAGTTTGTAGATCAGAGTGGCAAAGTCCTAAGCCAGCTTCCTGCACCTGCGCCTAAATAGGCGATGATTCAGCCGCTCTTGCCTGAACATTCACGCACAGCCAAGCAATTTGTTGCTATCGGATGCGGAGTGGGAAATTACTAGCGTGGCGCTTGTGAGGTCAATACAAATCCGGAACACGGCTCGAGAATTCGCTTGAACCGAAAATTACTTGGAAACGCGCGCCTTTAGCTTTACTCGCCCGCCTTCCACGCTAACTGTGTACTCCACTTCTTCAGTCCCTTTGCGTTTCAGCTCTTTCGTCTTCTGCCGCACGAAGCGCTCAAAATCTTTCAAGTTGGGGGCTCCGGCCTTTTCTCCGGTTTCCGTTCGCGCATCGATCAGCCTCTGATAGAGCTGTTGCACCTTTTCCGTTTCGCGCTCTGGGTCGGAGAACGACGCCGTAAACGCCTCCGCCGCTCTGCGTTCAGCTGCCGCAACAGAAGATGCATGCTCCGCCGAAGAAACTGCCGACGCGATCTTCGGAGGGTTTGCAGCAGCGGCCCGCCGTTCTGCTTCAATCGCTTTCGCCGCCGCTCCAAAATGGCGCTGTTGCGTGCCACTTTCTTTCTGCATTGTTTTCTTGCGCCACATTTCCACGTACTTTGCGTACATCTGCGCAAGCCCGTTGTATCGAAAACGCTGCGCGTAGCTTAATTCGGCCGTGCGTTCGCTATATCGCCGCAAAAGCGATTCCACGCGCCACTGCGTATCCGAAGGAGGACGCGACCGCCCTCCGCCGAAAAATTGTTCGTACTCAATCTTCAGCGTGCGCACGTCGCGCTCAATCTGATTCAGTTCGTCGTCAATGGAAGCAGCCATAATGTCTGTGAACAATTCAAGCGTAGGGTCTGCCGCCGCACGCGTCAATGCAGTCGTGCGCGTCTATGTCGCAAGAGAAATCATTGGGCCCGCGCACTGATTGCCAGCCCGTTTTCGGTATGTTCCAATAGCTCTGCGATGACTTCTCGCGCCCATCCCGCGCAGAAACAACAAAACGGCTCGTCCAAAATGCGCCAAATTCCTTCTGTGGACGAACTGCTCGGCCGCCCGCGTTTGCTCGCACTTGCCCAAAAATCAGGACG
>Ga0070765_100002898_pt1 | contig 10928 bp, 9 predicted proteins | sample HubBroMetageWFT5_FD_71516 | JGI IMG/M metagenome (GOLD analysis project Ga0070765, IMG submission 71516) | Warmed and freeze-thawed soil microbial communities from the Hubbard Brook experimental Forest, New Hampshire - Hubbard Brook CCASE Soil... | ecosystem: Environmental > Terrestrial > Soil... | reverse complement strand
TCACCGGCACCGGCTTCCCCGGGGGCGGAGGCGGAGGCTTCGGGGCGACCGGCGGGCTCGGCGCCGGCGGCAGGTTGATGGGCGAGACGTAGGCGGGAGGCGCCGGCGTGGGCGACTGGGCCGGGTCGACGAGGTCGGAGAGGCCTGGGTCGTTGTCGAGCCGGGGCACGCCGATCGCCGGCAGCCCGAGCAGCTGCATCGCGGTCTTGGGGATGCTGACGTGACTGCACCAGCGGCTGTCGATTCCGGGCTTGACCGCACCGCCGAACATCAGCAACGGAACGCGTGGGCCGAGCGCGAGCTGGACGTTGTCGGGCGTGTACTCGAGCGCAGGGGTCTTCACGTGGTCGTCGTATCCGCCCCAGTCGTCCCACGTGAGCATGAACACGGTCTCGTCCCAGCCGCCTGCCTGGACGACCGCGTCGACCGACTGCCAGATGAGGTCCATGCCCTCGGTGACGTTGGACGGCGGGTGCTCGTCGTACGGGCTGTTGTGCCAGAGCATCACGAGGGTAGGCAGCTTCCCGGCCTTGGCATCGGTCACGAACTGTGTCGACGCGACGATGTTCGGCGAGCCCTTGAGCTCGGTGTAGAAGCCCACGGGATAGTCGTTCGAGGCGGCGTATGCGCGCCACGCAACGTTGTGAGCCTGCGCCAGCCCGGGCAGCGACGGCATATCCCACTGCGGCTCGGGCGCACGTGACGACGGGTTCTTGAGCGTCGGAGACTGCCCGCCCACGATCAGCAGGTGATTGGCGGTCGAGTTCGTCCCGAACCCCGCGCAATGGTTCTCGAGAAAGGCGCCCGTCGCCGCCAGGTACAGGTAGTACGGGAGCACGGCACCGGTGTCGAACTGGGTGTGCTCGCCGGTCGAAGCGCCGGTCAGCCACTCGAAGTACGCGCGCCGGTCGTGCGGGTTGTCCTTGGCCGGCGGGTTGGGGGAGATCGGCCAGTCGGTGGCGACCGCCGCTCCGCAGGGCGCGAGGCCTCGGAAGTAGTTGTCGGTCGTGTGGTTCTCCTGGACCATGATCACGACGCGCTTGACGGCAGCCATCTCGGGGGCGGACCTTACACCCATGAGAGGTTTTTTGTGTGTCTCGCCCTTGTAATTAATCGCGCGCTGAGTTACCCTGCCGGAGCAGCAAGGAGAAGACTCGATGCTCATGGCTATCACGACATATTCATTCCTCGCCAAGGCGGGACAGGCGTTCGGCCACGGGTCCGGCGCGGATGTCCGTACGGCGAACGAGATTGTCACCCTCGCGGAGGGGCATGCGGTTTAGAGCAACCACGCCATACCGAGCCAATCCCGAGGGCGACCAGATGGTCGCCTTTTTTGTTGCCTTTTCACGGTGAAGTCACACGTGAGTGGCGGCATACGGCGGACGCGTGCGTGGTGACGCGCACGTGACATAGCGGGCTGGTCGAACGCCCGCTCTAGTAACGAACTAAACAAACCCAAAGGAGACCTCCCATGAGAGGACAACCTCAGGTGGGCGGCGCACGCCTGCCCGCAGTGCTGCCCGGACGGCGATGGTCCTTGCGGTCGCGACAGGCCGGCCGCAAGCCACGCGTCACTCGGGAAGAGCGCATCGAGACCATCGCGCGGCGCCAGGCCGAGGAGCGAGCGGCCAGGCGGTCGGGCCGGTACGTGTCCGAAGCGTCGTATCTGGGACGCCGGTGGTAAGCGTGTGGACGTCACTGCCCTCTGGATGGCCTGATCCCGAAGGGCCGTGGACTCCCTGGTGGGGCGAGTGGTTGTCCCCGCGAGTGCAATCAGACTCGCGGGGGCGACCACTAGGCTGTCAGGAGATGTCACTGATTTATCGCGTGATGTACCGGATCGGGTTCACGCCTTGGGACAACGGCCAGGTACCCGGCGAGCTGAGCGCGGTCGTGGAGGGCTCCGGCGCCGTGCCGGCCGGACGCGCACTCGACATCGGCTGTGGCACCGGCACCCAGGCGATTTACCTCGCGCGTAACGGCTGGCGAGTCACTGCGATCGATGCCATCGAGCGGGCGCTGGCGCGCGCCCGGGCGCGGGCTCGGGGCGCCGGCGTGACCACCGTCGACTGGATCAAGGCCGACGTGACCGAGCTCGGGCGCCTCGGGCTCGAGCCGGGATTTACCCTCGTGTTCGACCGCGGCTGCTTTCACGGCCTGGGAGACGACCAACGCGCCGAGTACGCCGCCGGCGCGACCGCGCTCGCCGCGCCCGGCGCGACCATGCTCATGATGGCCTTCGCCCCCAGCCGCATGCTCGGCGCTCCAGCCGGGGTGGACGAGGCCGAGATCGTCGCTCGCTTTGCGGCCTGGGAGCTCGCCGACACGGAGCCCGACACTGACGCCCCGCCGCCGGGACCGATGAAGAACGTCCCGCGCCACTGGTACCGGCTGGTCCGCCGCTGATCCGCGGGCGACCCGTCGGGCGATCCGCGGGCGATCCGCGGGCGACCCGTCGCCTCCTCCGCGGCCTGAGACGCACGACATGCGTCCACTTTCGGGCGGAATGCGCGCCCGCGCGCACGAGGCGGCCGGTAGGAGGGCATGGGTCGTTCGACCGGGCTCGCGTGGGGGCCGAGGCTCCGCCGCGCGATCACATCTTTCGTGCCGCTGTTCGCGGTATGCGCGCTGGCCTCGCCGGCGCACGCCAGTGTGCGCTCACAGCCGGCGCTGACGGGCCTGCGCCCACAGCCGGCGGGGGCGGGCGTGCGCTCACAGCCGGCGGGGGCGGGCGTGCGCTCACAGCCCGCCACCCAGCAGGCGATCGCAAGTGCCCTGTCGCAGACGACCGGTCTTGCCCCCTCGCAGGTGACCTCAGAGAACGTCTGCGGACCGGCGCGCCCCGGGTTCGCGACCTGCGACGCCGAGGCGCTCGTGCGCCGCGCGAACCACGCCCGCGTCCGCCCCAACGTCCACGGCGGTGCGTCGTTCACGCAGGTGTTCCCGGCCGGCGGGCGCGGCATCCCCTCGGTCCGGCCCGCCGCCGCCGGGGGCGCGCAGCCCGAGCCGGGCACGCCGGCCTGGCTCCAGCAGGCCTATGACCTGACGTTCCTGTCGCAGACCCGGGGCGCCGGCGACACCGTCGCGATCATCGACGCCGGCGATGACCCAGCCGCGGAGTCCGACCTGGCTGTGTTCCGCAGCGCCTACGGGCTGCCGGCGTGCACGACCGCGAATGGCTGCTTCGAGAAGGTCAACCAGAGCGGGCAGAGCGCGCCGCTCCCGGCGCCGAACAGCGTCTGGGAGCCTGAGGAGTCACTCGACATCGACGCGGTCTCGGCCCTGTGCCCGAACTGCAAGATCCTGCTGGTCGAAGCGACCGATGCCAGCGACTACAACCTGGACCAGGCAGTCATCGAGGCGGCGAACCTGCACGCCAACCAGATCTCGAACAGCTGGAGCGACAACGAGCTGACCCCGATCTCGGGCACGTACTCGTTCGCCGGCTCAGCCGTCATCGCCGCCACCGGCGACGTCGGCTACGTCGGCGGGGGCTACGACGCCTATCCGGCTGCATTCCCGCGCGTCACGGCCGTCGGCGGCACCAGCCTCGCCCCGGCCTCCGGGCAGAGCGCACGCGGGTTCGGCGAGTCGGCGTGGTCGGTCGACGCGTGGGGATGGGGGGCGTCGTCCGGTTGCGACTTAGCTCAGACGAAGCCCGCGTATCAGCAGGACGCCGGTTGCGCGGGGCGGGCCTACTCCGATCTCTCCGCCGACGCGGATCCCGATACCGGTCTGATGGTGTACGGGTCGGCGATGGGCGGTTGGTGGCAGTACGGCGGCACGAGCCTCGCCACCCCGCTGGTCGCGGCCTACGAGGCGATCACCGGCGTGAACGGCACCACTCCGCAATGGGCCTACGCCGACAGCGCCCTGCTGAACGACCCCGTGGCCGGCACCAGCGGCGACTGCTCGCCGTACATCCTCTACATCTGCCAGGCGGGCGCCGGTTACGACGGTCCGACCGGGGTCGGGTCGATCTCCGGAGCGGTGGTCGCCGGTGCGCCGGGGATCGGCGGCCCCTCGTTCGGCTCCGGTGCCAACAACACCTACACCGAGGGCGTCGGCGCCACCACCGCCACCCTCGGCTCCGGCGTGTACCCGAACGGGCTCGAGACCACCTACTACTGGCAGTACGGCACCACGACCTCGTATGGGGCACAGACCGCGCCGGTCGACATCGGCGCAGGTGAGGCTCCCGGGTTCGCGACTGCCGCGCTCGCCGGTCTCGCGCCGGCGACGACGTACCACTACCGACTCGTGGCTCAGAACTCCGCCGGGACCACGTACGCCTACGACTCGGAGCTCACCACCGCATCGCCTCCGATCCTCGCGGCGAATCCGTCGATCGTCGGAACCGCGCGCTTGGGCCAGACGCTGTCGGCGAATCCGGGCGGCTGGGCGCTCGCCGCCGGCCCGTACTCATACCAGTGGCAGCGTTCGCCGGACGGCTGGAACTGGACGAGTATCGGCGGCGCGACCGGCTCGAACTACACCGTGGGCGCGGCCGACGGCGGTGACTACCTGCGGGTCGCGGTGACGGCGACCAACGCCTACGGCGGCTCTACCGCGACCAGCCCGGGGCTCGGCCCGGTGCCGCCCACGTTCATGTCGACGGCGGCGCTCGCGGGGCCCCGCTGGACGGCGCGGCCGCGGATCTCCGCCGACCCCGGACGCGTCGGCGACACCCTGACGGTCTCGCCCGCCAGGTGGGCGTCGCGGCCCCGGGGCAAGGTCACCCGCGTGATGCGGTGCACGAACACCTGCGTGGCCGTGGGTTCGCCGAACACCACGCGCTACACGATCACGCCGGCGGACGTGGGCTCGGTCCTGTGGGTCAGAGAGACCGCGTCGACCGGGACCGCGACCACGGTTGTGTGGTCATCCCGGTCGATCGGTCCGGTGCCGTCGCCGTCGTCGGCCGCCGTCGTTCTATCGGGCGGCCGGAGCGCGCTCCGCAACTCGCGCGGCGCCACGCTGGCTGTCGCGACGATCACCTCGCTCTCGCCAAGCGGCGACGCCGCACCTGCGCGGGCCGGCTCCCGGACGCTCGCGCTACGGCGCGCCGGCGGTGTCACCGGACCGGTGACGGCATGGGTGTGTCAGGCGGGTCGCGTTCACCTGACCACCGGCGCGCCGTCGAAATGCACGCGCCGAATCTCGCTGAGGGCGCGGGCGACCGTAGCGCTCCCAGCGTGGATGAGCGGCGCCGTGCGGGTGGTCGTGGTTCGCCAGAGCCGCTGAGCTCAGGCCGAGCGGCCCTTCGCGCCGCCGAGCAGACCGCCGCCGGGGACTCGGTAGCGTTTGGGGCATGACGACCGGCGCTCAGGTCCTCACCCCGACGCGCACGATCGGAGGGCCGCGCCCAGTGCCGATGGAGGTGGGTCTCGTCCCGCGCATCGCCGAGGACGTCAGGCGCGAGCGGCGGATTCGCCGGCGGGCGACGCTCCCGCCCGGGAGCACGGCACCGAGTTGGGCGAACACCCGCAGGGTCATCTCCGACCCCCTCGGGCTGCTGCTCGAGCACGAGCGCCGGTACGGGCCGGTGTTCACGATCCGCCTGTTGCACGAGCCGATCGTGTGGGCCGTCGGCGCCGAGGTCAACCACCAGATCCTCGTCAGCGAGTTCGACGCCTTCTCATGGCGCGATGGCCGCTTCGCCGATCTGTGGCCGCTGCTCGGCGACGGGTTGCTGAACATCGACGGGCCGTATCACCGCGATTTCCGGATGCTGATGCTTCCGGCGTTCCATCGCGACTACATCGCGGGTCTCGCCGAGACGATGATCGAGGAGGCGGTGGCCGCGGCCGAGTCGCTGAATGACGGCCAGGTGCTCGAGATCTACCACTGGACGCGTGAGCTCGCTCTACGGATCGCGCTCCGAGGACTGCTCGGGTTCGACGCCACCGACGGCCGCGAGCAGGCGCTCGCCGACGCATTCGAGAAGTCCCTCGCGATTCACGGCGAGCCTGTGCCGCTCCAGTTGCTGCCCCTCCCGCGAAGCCCGCTGGTTCGCGCGATCGCGGCGCGCAAGCGGCTCGACGCCCTCATCCGGGCCGAGATCGACGATCGCCGGAGGCGAGGCGATCCAGGGCGCGGCGTACTGGGCCTGCTGCTGTCCGCCACCGACGACACGGGAGCGCTGCTGCCGGCGGGCGTTGTCCGCGACCAGGCGGTGACGCTGTTGTTCGCCGGCCACGACACCACGACGACGACGTTCACGTTCATGGTGCACGAGCTCGGGCGGACCGCGCGGGCGCGCGACGCGGTTGAGGACGAGCTCGACCAGGCGCTCGCCGGCGGGCGCAATCCCGCGCCCGCGGACCTCGACGGGCAGGCGCTTCGCGTGCTCGAGCGGACGCTGAAGGAGACGCTGCGGTGCTATCCGGCGGCCTGGGTCGGCCCGCGGCGGACGACTCGCGACGTCACCCTCGGCGGGGTGCCCGTACCCGCCGAGATCGGCGTGCAGTACTCGTCGTGGGCCACTCACCACCTGCCGGAGCTGTATCCGGATCCGTTCCGCTTCGACCCCGATCGCTTCCTGCCCGAGCGCGAGGCGGCCCTGCCCCGCGGTGCCTACATACCGTTCGGCGGCGGATCTCGCATGTGCCTGGGCAAGCGCTTCGGCGAATACGAGCTTCGCGCGCTCGCCACCGCGCTGCTCAGCCGGGTCAGGCTCGAGCCGGTGTCTGCCGCCGAGCCCCGGATCGTGACCACCCCGACGCTCGGTCCGAAGGGCGGTCTGCGGTTCGTCGTCCGCGCGCGGTGAGCCGCCGCCGGCCCTGAGTTCGCGCTTGTCGCAGAGAACGACACGGGGGCTCACCGCAGGCCCGCGGCGTTCTATCGTGGACACGAGGCAGTTTTCAACCGCGAACGACTGGAGCAGGCATTGAAAACTCGCAAGCTTGGATCGCTCGAGACCTCAGAGCTCGGACTCGGATGTATGGGCATGTCGGCTTTCTACGGATCGTCCGATGAGGGCGAGGCGATCGCGACCATCCAGCGGGCGCTCGAGCTCGGGATCAACTTCCTGGACACGGCGCAGCTGTACGGACCGCTCACGAACGAGGAGCTGGTCGGGCGGGCGATCAAGGGACACCGCGACGAGTACGTGATCGCTACGAAGTTCGCCCGGCGCATGGATAAGGCCACGCCGGGAGATATGTCGACGGTCGGTGATGTCGACGGCTCGGCCGAGCATGTCCGCAGCTCGATCGAGGGCTCGCTCAAGCGGCTCGGCACCGACCACGTCGACCTCTACTACCAGCACCGGGTGGACCCGAACGTCGAGATAGAGGAGACCGTGGGCGCGATGGCCGAACTGGTCCAAGAGGGCAAGGTGCGCCACATCGGGCTGAGCGAGGCCGCGCCCGAGACGATCCGCCGCGCCCACGCCGTTCACCCGATCGCCGCCCTCCAGACCGAATACTCGCTGTGGTCGCGCGACCCGGAATCCGAGATCCTCCCAACCTGCCGTGAGCTCGGCATCGGCTTCGTGCCGTACTCGCCGCTCGGGCGGGGCTTCCTGTCCGGCACCTTCACCTCGGCCGACGACCTCGCCCCGAACGACTTCCGGCGCACCGTTCCGCGCTGGAGCGGCGAAAACCTCGATGCGAACCTCAAGCTCGTGGCCAAGCTCAGCGAGATCGCCGACGAGAAGGAGATCACGCCCGCGCAGCTGGCGATCGCCTGGGTCCTGGCCCAGGGCGAGGACGTGGTGCCCATCCCCGGCACGAGGCGCCGGACGTACCTCGAGCAGAACGCCGCGGCCGCTGACGTCGAGCTGTCGGCCGAGGATCTCTCGCGGATCGAGGCCGAGCTCCCCGAGGTGGCCGGCGAGCGGTACAACGAAGCCGGGATGGCTTCGGTCAACCTGTAGGCATGGGCCTCGGCGAACGGGTACGCGCGGCCGCCGAGCCCCACGTCGGCGACGAGCGCGTGCCCGGCCTCGTCGCGCTGGTCGCGCGTGGCGACGACGTGTACGTCGAGGCGCTGGGCACGCTCGCGATCGGGGGCGCCCCGGTCAGGCGCGATTCCTTGTTCCGTATCGCTTCGACCACCAAGCCGATCACCGCCGCGGTCACGCTCGCCGTGATTGAGGAGGGGCTGATCGGGCTCGACGAGCCGGTCGACCGGCTGCTTCCGGAGCTCGGGGGCCGCCGTGTCCTGAAGCGCATGGATGGGCCGCTCGACGAGACCGTGCCGGCGGCGAGGGCGATCACGACCCGCGACCTGCTCACGTTCACGCTCGGCTTCGGGATGGTCCTCGAGATGTTCGAGTCGGGTCCGCCGTGGCCTGTCGTCGCCGCCACCGAGGAGCTCGACCTGTGCACGATCGGCCCGGGGAACCCCTACCGGCAGCCCGATCCGGACACGTGGATCGCGCGCTTCGGGTCGCTGCCGCTGCTCGCCCAGCCCGGTGAGCGCTGGATGTACAACACCGGCGCGACCGTCCTCGGGGTGCTGATCGCCCGCGCCACCGGGGAGCCGTTCGCCGACGTGGCCCGGACGCGGTTGTTCGAGCCGCTGGGGATGCGCGACACGGCGTTCTGGACGGGCGATACCGACCGCCTCGCCACCGCCTACGGCGCGCGGCCGGAGGCGCTCGTGGCCTGGGATGAGCCGGACGGGATGTGGAGCCGCCGGCCGGCGTTCGCCGACGGGGCGTCCGGGCTCGTCTCGACCGCCGACGACCTGCTGGCGTTCTCGCGGATGCTGCTCGCCCTCGGGGCGGGCGTGCTGTCCGAGGCTTCGGTGCGGGCGATGTGCGCCGACCAGCTCACCGACGGGCAGAAGTCTTTCGGTGGCCTCGGGCGGGGGTTCTTCGCCCACAAGGGCTGGGGATACTGCCAGGGGGTGTGGGATTCCGGCGCGTTCGGGTGGGACGGCGGGTTCGGAACGTCGTGGCGGGTTGACCCCGCGCGCGATCTCACCGTGATCGTGCTGACCCAGCGAATGTTCGAGTCCTCTGAACCGCCGCGGGTGCACCGCGACATCCAGGCGGCCGCCGGGGGCGGTTAAGTCAACACTCGGCGAATCTCACGCGTCGAGCGAGGGGTTAACCGCGCTATAGCCGGGTGAATATGAATTCACCGGCGCCGGGGCGGCGAGTGTCGCGTTGACCGGAATCCGGGGATGGGCCTCGCTTCGCTCGGCGTCCGTGGGGCCTGTACGCCGGGCGTCCGTGCCCGGCGGCGGGTACCTTCCCACGCGCCATGTCGATCTCTACCGAGCTGCGCAACGTCGCCGCGATCCGCTACGTCACCCCGCTCCGGGAGGGCGGGTCGCTCCCCGGGCTCGTCGAGGCAGACGACGACGGCCTGTACGTGGTCAAGTTCCGCGGCGCCGGCCAGGGGCCGCGGGCGCTCCTCGCCGAGGTGATCGTCGGCGAGCTCGCGCGCCGGCTCGGTCTGCTCGTCCCCGAACTGGTGACCATCGAGATCGACCCGGTGCTCGGGGCCGCCGAGCCCGACCCCGAGATCCAGGAGCTGATCACGGCCAGCGCCGGCGCGAACCTCGGCGTGGACTTCCTCCCGGGCGCGCTCCCGTACACGCCGGCGGGGCCGTGGCGCCCCGACGAGCGGCTGGCAGCCGACATCGTCTGGCTCGACGCGCTCACGACCAACGTCGACCGCACCCCGCGCAACCCGAACGTGCTGGTCTGGCACGACCGGCTGTGGCTGATCGACCACGGCGCCGCGCTGTACCTCCAGCACGGAGGCCTCGACCCGGTGGCGCACGCGGACAAGCCGTTCCCGTTGATCGCCCAGCACGTGCTCCTGCCGTGCGCCGGCTCGATCCTCGAGGCCCACGAGCGGCTGGCTTCCATCGCCGAGGCGTCGCTGGCCGAGGCGGTGGCGCTCGTCCCGCGCGACTGGCTCAACGGCGGCGGCGACGAGCGCGATGACGGCGAAAACGGCGATGACCCAGACACTTACCGTGATTACCTGACCCGCCGCCTGCGGAGCGGGGCGTTCGCGGCAGAAGCAGAGGCGGAGCGTGCCCGAGCCGGCGCGTAGCCCGTTCTCCTACGCGGTCCTGCGAGTCGTGCCCCGCGTCGAGCGCGGGGAGCGCTTCAACGCCGGCGTGGTCGTGTTCTGCCGCCAGCGCGGGTTCCTCGGAGCCAAGGTCGAGCTCGACGAACGACGGCTGGCGGCGCTTGCGCCCGACACGAGCGCGTCCGAAGTCCGCGCTCACCTCGAGGGACTGGCGCGAGTCGCGGCCGGAGACCCGGACGCCGGCGCGATCGCGGCGCTGCCGGCGTCCGAGCGGTTCGGCTGGCTGGCCGCGCCTTCGAGCACGATCATTCAATCCTCGGAGGTCCACACCGGGCTGACTGACGACCCGGAGAAGACGCTCGACTCACTGTTCGCGGAGCTGGTCGAGCCGGTGACCGGCTAGCGATCACGAACGAAATCGATGTCATACGTCTCCTCATCACTGACTCCCATGCGTCTGATTCGCTCGACCGAGCCTTGAGCAAGCGTTGACGCCATGAACCGGCCAGTCCTTGCAATTCACGGTGGCGCCGGCGGCCTGACCGAGGAACTCCGCCAGCGCGAGGCGGAATACCGGGCCGCGATCGAGCACGCACTCGACGCGGGCGCGCAAACGCTCACAGACGGCGGCGGCGCGGTCGACGCGGTGTGTGCGGCGGTGATCGAGATGGAGTCATTCCCGCTGTTCAACGCCGGCTACGGCTCCGCCCTGTGCGCCGACGGCTCGGTCGAGATGAGCGCGTCGGTCATGCGCGGCAACGACCGGGCGGCCGGGGCGGTGGCGCTGATGACCCGGACCCGCCATCCCGTCGCGGCCGCGGCGGCGCTGCTCGGCGACCGCGAGGTGCTGCTTGCCGGCGAGAGCGCCGAGGCCCATGCCACCGCCAACGGTCTCGAGCAACTGAATCCGGAGGAGTTCGTCACCGA
>Ga0070765_100002897_pt1 | contig 10929 bp, 9 predicted proteins | sample HubBroMetageWFT5_FD_71516 | JGI IMG/M metagenome (GOLD analysis project Ga0070765, IMG submission 71516) | Warmed and freeze-thawed soil microbial communities from the Hubbard Brook experimental Forest, New Hampshire - Hubbard Brook CCASE Soil... | ecosystem: Environmental > Terrestrial > Soil... | reverse complement strand
CCATCCGGAGAACGGGAAATAGGCCATGGGCGCGGGCACGCCGATGTTCACGCCGACGTTGCCGGTGGAAACGGCATTGCGGAACTTGCGTGCTTCGGCACCTGAGGAAGTGAAGATGGAACTGGCGTTTCCGTAGGCCGAGCGGTCGATCATTTCGAGTGCCTCTTCGACGGTGCCCGCGTGGACCACGGAAAGCACCGGGCCGAAGATTTCGGTTTCCATCAGCGGGCTCGCGGCGGGCAGGCCATCAAGCACGGTGGGCCCGACGAACGAACCGCTGCCCGCGGGCTGGAACTCCCGGCCGTCGACGATGGCGCGGGCACCGTGCTCCGTTCCCTGGCCGATGAGAGAGTTCACACGATCGCGGCTTGCCCGGGTGATGACAGGGCCCATCTGGGTGGCGGGATCGAGCCCGTTGCCGACTTTCAGGCCGGCGGCGGAGGAGGCAATCGAGTCGCGAAACCAATCCTTTGCCTCACCGACTGTCACGGTGACGCTGACCGCCAGGCAGCGCTGTCCGGCGCATCCGAAGGCGGAGTCGGAGATGATCTTCGTCGTGGTCTCCTGGTCGGCGTCGGGGAGCACCACCACGTGATTCTTGGCGCCGCCCTGGCACTGGACGCGCTTGCCGCTCGCCGAGCCGCGCGAGTAAACGTACCGGGCGACCGGCGTGGAACCCACGAAACTTACGGCGCGCACCAGTGGATGATCGAGCAGGGCGTCGACCGCATTTTTGCCGCCGTGGACGAGGTTGACAACGCCGGCGGGCAGGCCGGTCCGGTGGATCAACTCCACCAGGCGCAAGGCGCTGAAGGGCACGCGATCACTTGGTTTCAACACCACCGTGTTGCCAGTAGCGATGGCGTAGGGCAGAAACCACAGCGGGATCATGAGCGGAAAGTTGAAAGGCGTGATCACCGCGGCTACCCCCAGCGGCTGCCGCACCATGATCTCGTCAATGCCTGGCGCCACGTCCTCGAGCGAATATCCCTGCATGAGCACAGGCATGCCGCAGGCCACCTCGACGTTTTCGATGCCGCGGCGCAATTCGCCCCGGGCTTCGCCCAGAGTCTTGCCGTTCTCAACCGTGATCAGCGCCGCCAATTCGTCGAGGTGTTCTTCGAGCAGAGTCTTGAGCTTGAACAGAAATTGCACGCGATCGCCGGCTGGAGTGGAGCGCCAGGCGGGAAAGGCGGCGTGCGCGGCCTGTACAGCCGCATCGACTTCCGTAGCGGATCCACTTGGCGTTGTCCCCAGAGGTTCGCCGGTGGCGGGATTGGTCAATTCGAGCGCTGCATTGCTGGTCGGGGTCACCCATCGGCCCCCTATAAAATGGCGGATTTCAGTCGTAGTCAGCGTGGTCATAGGAACTTCAATGTACCGCAACCGAAGCACGACCGGCAGCAGGAAAGTGCGAATGGACGAGATGGCCGAGCTTCGTTCGCGATTTGGAGCGCGGTCCAAGATGCTCTGCCTGGGGAGGTTAGAATCGATGTGCTTATTGGAGAGGTTCGGCTTGATGCGTGTAAAGAGTCTTCCTGTAGTCTTCCTGCTGTTGGCTCCCATCGTCGCTGCCACTCAACAGCCCGCCGGCAAGTCCGAACTAAAGCCAACCACCGCGGCGGAAGCGCCCACCCGGGACACCAGCTACATCGACGAGAAGGGAACGGCGCACGTAACGCGCGTGGTGCCGGTACCCGAGAGCCTGAGCGAACAGGCACGATTGGCGGTGGGACATGCCGAACCGGATCAGGGACCGCCGCAGTCTCTGGAAGAGCGCCGCAAGAGGACGGACGAATACACGGCGCGGGCCAGGGTCGCGTGGACCCGGCTGTGTCCGAATCAACTGGTCGAGGACAAGATGGCGGGGGTTCCTGTGCGCATCGTTACGCCTGATGGGATCCCCGAGGCCAATCGCGACAAGGTGCTCCTGAACCTGCACGGAGGGGGCTTCAACTCCGACTCGGGATCTTACACCGAGTCCATTCCCATCGCCGGCTATAGCAAGATTAAAGTGGTTGCCGTGCTCTATCGGCTGGCGCCCGAGAGCCCGTTTCCCGCCGCCGTCGACGATTCCGTAGCAGTCTACAAAGAGCTACTGAAGACCTACAAGCCGGAACATATCGTGATCTACGGGACCTCGGCGGGGGCGATTCTCACGGCCGAAGTGGCGGTCAAGCTGAAGCAATCCGGACTGCCTTCCCCTGCGGCGCTGGGCATTTTCAGCGGCATGGGCGATTTTGCGCGGCCCGGCGATTCGATTGCAATGTATGGGCTGCGCGGCCTGGCAGGGCATCTCGATCCACCCGAACCAGGCGCGCACGATCCCTTCTACGTGGGCTCGACCGACGCCAGAGACCCGGTACTTTCGCCCATCTTCGCCGATCTGCACGGTATGCCGCCCACGTTGTTCATCACCAGCGGCCGCGACCTTTTGCTGAGCGGCACGGCCAACCTGCACCGCGCCTTTGTGGGTGCGGGCGTGGACGCGCGGCTGGTGGTGTTTGATGCGCTGCCGCACGCATTCTGGTACGATCCGCGCCTGCCTGAAGCCATCGAAGCCAACAAGATGATGGCCGACTTCTTTGTGCAGCAGCTGGCGAAGAAGCCGCCGGCCGCGGCGGCCAACGCGGCGGGCAATTGAGACGCAGCCTAGCCGGCGTTTGAAACGGGCCTTCAGCGACCCTGGGGCAGGGGCGTGACCGGGATGTGCAGCGCCGTGTTCATACGGGTGAAGAATTCGAATGCCGCGGCTACGGCGGTGAGCTCGATGATCTCCGGCGAATCGTAGTGCTCGCTTACGGCGGCGAAGGCTTCGTCGTCAACGGCATGGCCGGAAACGTGGAGCACGTCGGCATAACGGAAGCCGGCCTTTGCCTTCTCGGTGAAGGGGCCGGTTTCGTATGCGTCGTAAGCGGCAACCTGCTCGGGCGTGGCGCCACGCTTCGCCGCCAGGTAGCGATGGGCGCTGACGCAGTATTCGCAGTTGTTGAGCGAAGCCACGCGGGTGGCGATCAGTTCCTTGTACCACCCAGGCAGTGCGCCCTCGCCCATGAGCCCGCGCAGGAAGGCGGCAATCCCCAGCACCAGATCGGGCGCATTGGCCAGCGCCTTGAACATGTTGGGCACCACGCCGCGATCCGCCAGCAGTTTGTCGTAGAGGATCGCAACTTCGACTGGGACCTCGTTGCGCTCGGCAAGAGGGACGCGGGACTCGGCAGAGACAGTGGTCATTTGATCGCTCCAGAGATACACGCCAGTGTAAATCCGCCGGGCCTATTGGGGGGGTGCAGTGGTCCCGGCCGCCGCGACGGATTCGGCCGGCTGCGCCTCGCGGGACTCCAGCTCCGTACGCACGCGGCGCATGATGCCGAGGTAAAAGGCCAGGTTGTGGATCGTGTTGAGGGTGCCGGAAAGCGCTTCGCCGGCCTGCATGAGGTGGCGCAGGTAGGCGCGTGAATAGCGCCGGCACACCATGCAATCGCAGGCCGGGTCGGGCGGACCCTGGTCTTCGGCGTAGCGCTTATTCTTGATGTTCAGCCGTCCTTCGCTGGTGAAGAACAGGCCGTGGCGGGCGGCGCGCGTGGGCAGCACGCAATCCATCATGTCCACGCCCATGCGGGCATACTGCTCGATTTCGTCGGGATAGCCGACGCCCATGACATAGCGGGGCTTGTTCGCGGGCAGCAGCGGCAGCACTTCGGCAATCATTTCCAACGTGAGGTCACGCGGCTCGCCCACGCTCAGCCCACCGATGGCGTAGCCGTCAAAATCCATCTCCACCAGGCGTTCCGCGCTCTCGCGGCGAAGGTCGCGATACATGCCGCCCTGGACGATGCCGAACAAGGATTGGGTACGGTCTTCTATCCCGGGTCCCAAACTCGGGACGTGGGGCACCCCCGCGTTCTGCCACGGGACTTCATGCTGATGCGCGCGAAAATGATCGAGCGAACGACGCGCCCAGGCCATGGTGAGGCGGAGGCTCTCCTCGGCGCGGCTGCGTTCGGCGGGGTACTCGGTGCACTCGTCGAAGGCCATGGCGATGTCGGCGCCGAGGGCGATCTGGACGTCTATGGAGTGCTCCGGCGTGAAGAAGTGGCTGCTGCCGTCGAGGTGGGACCGAAAGCGCACGCCCTCATCTGAGACCTTGCGCAGCTGGCTGAGGCTGAAGACCTGGAATCCGCCGGAGTCGGTTAGCATGCCGCGCGGCCAGCTGATGAAGCGGTGCAGACCGCCCATGCGCTGGATGGCCTCATGCCCGGGGCGCAGGTAGAGATGGTAGGTGTTACCCAGAATGATCTGTGCGCCCAGCGATTCGAGCACGTCCTGGGCGACGGCCTTGACCGATCCGGCCGTGCCTACCGGCATGAAGACAGGGGTTTCGACGGCCTGATGGGGCAAATTGAGCCGCGCGCGGCGGCCGCCGGAAGGACTCTCCTTGATGATCTCGAACTGGAGGCTCACCATTGGATTTTAAATGGGGTCCGCCGTCGCGGCGTCTGGGGTTGGTGTAGGTTGCTTTGATCATTTCCGGTTTGGCCACCAACGGGACCGGGGACCGAGATTGGTGCGAAGAACTACACTTAACACTCCGTAAAGACTCAGTTCATCCGCGACCCTAAAGAACAGGCTATGGATCAAGTCGTTGAAGTCTCCGGAATTCGCAAGACCTATGGGAAGACTGTCGCCGTCGAGGATGCGTCGTTCCAGGTCAACCAAGGGGAGATCTTCGGACTGATCGGGCCCAATGGAGCAGGAAAGACCACCACGATGGAGTGTATCGAAGGGATTCAAAGCCCGATCGTGGCACTATCGCCGTGCTCGGTCTTGACCCTTTTCGCCAAGTGTACAAACTGCAAGATCGCATCGGAATCCAGCTTCAGCAGGCACAGTCGCAGAAGCGAATCAAAGTGTGGGAGGCGGTCAATCTCTGGGCGTCGCTCTATGGGAAGAAAGCCATCGATGGAGAACGACTGCTGGAACAGCTTGGCCTCACCGACAAACGCGGTGCCTGATTCATGAATCTCTCCGGAGGCCAGAAGCAGAGATTGTTTATTGCTCTCGCGCTGATCAACGATCCGGAAGTGGTGTTTCTCGACGAGCTGACCACCGGCCTCGACCCACAGGCGCGGCACGCAATATGGGATCTGGTACGCGCCATTCGCAAGCGCGGCAAAACGGTCTTTTTGACACCCCATCTGATGGAAGAGACCGAGCGGCTGTGCGACCGGGTAGCGATCCTGGAACATGGACGGATCATCGACATCGACACGCCGGAGAGTCTCGTCCGCCGGCGACCATTTCAAGACGATTCCGGAGGTGGAGTCGGTAACCCACGCCGGCATGCGATTCACCATTCGCGGGCGGGGTGACGATCTGATCACCAAAGTGATTCACTGTCTATCGGAGAATCGGATTCGGGTCACAGACTTCCGCACCGTTCTCCCGACTCTTGAGGACGTCTTTCTCAAGCTGACCGGGCGTTCTATTCGCGAATAGAACCCATGATGCCGCGTGGACTCTGGAAATTGACCTGGATCGAGATCAAAGTGTTCATGCGCGAACCGCTGGGCGCATTCGGCACCATTGGTGTGCCGGTCTTGATTTTCGTTTTTTGGGGGCGGTTAAAAAACTTCAGATTCAGAGCGTCCTCACTTGCACCCGGTGGTCTTTCCGGCACGGATCTGTCTGTTCTCGTGGCGCTTTTAATCTCGGTCAGTGCTGTGCTTTCGCTGGTTACGATCATCTCGATCTACCGCGAAGGAGGCATTCTCAAGCGGCTTCACGCGACGCCATTGCGCCCGCAGACAAATCTTTCCGCCCACGTGATCGTCAAGCCCCTGCTCACGGCAGCAACATTGGCCCTGATGTTCCTTGCCGGCAAACGCTGCTTCCCAGCTGGAGCCCATGTTCCGTGGTTCTCGTTTACCATCGCACTGCTCATCAGCAGCTGGAGCATTCTGTCGATCGGCTTTCTCATCGCCAGCATCGTTCCCACGGCGCGCTTTGCGCAGCCGATCGGCGCCATCATTCTCTAGGCTATGATCGCGGACTCTGGACTCTTCGTGCGCATTTCAGATCTGCCGCCGGTCCTACGCCTTGTGGCGCGAGTACTTCCGCTGACTTACGCCGTGCGTCTGCTGCGAAGGCATATGGAACGGCGACGGATGGTTGCCCCACCTGGGGGACGTAGGAGCTTTGACGGGGTTGTTTGTCCTTCTTACGTCGATATCAGCACAAGTATTTCGCTGGGTGTAGGAAGGCTCAGGATCATCAGAACTCAGATGGCTCTATCGGGCCGGCCCAAGCTTCAGGTTGATTCCCGCGCGCGCAATGCGCGGCGTGGCCAGCGTGGTGGTCGGCGTCTTGGCTACTTCGATGGTGCGGTCGAAGAGATTCTCTCCGGCCGCGAACAACTCGAGGTGGGAACCGAAAGCGTGCGAGCCGTAGGCGTCGAGCTTGAAGAAGCCGTGCAGCATGTAAGTATTGGCGTCGTCGTCGTATTGAATTCCGCTCAGGCGGCTCTGCAGGCTGAGCGTGCCCAGTCGGGGCTGAAATGCGCGCACGTTGAGCGTGGCCATGTTGCGGGCCACTTCCGGGATCCAGTTGCCCACGTCGACTGTGCCCTTGGTTACTGTGGCGTGGGCATATTGGTAGCCTCCGTCGACGGCCAGCCAATGGAGCGGCGCCAGTCCAAAATCAAGGGAAAAACCCTTGCTCTCGATCTGGCCGAGATTTTCGCGCATGAGCAGGATCGGCGAGGAGTTGGGATTGAGCGTGACCGCGGCAATGGGGCGGTTGATCTGGGTCAGGAAATAGCTGGTGCGGATGGTGCCCCAGCGCCATTGGGAGGCCAGGCCAGCTTCCCATCCGGTGGCGCGCTCGCTCAGGAGAGATGAGTTGGGCCGGGTGAGCTGGTTGCCCACCTGGGTGGAGCGGTAAAGCTCGCTGGGCGTGGGAGCGCGGAACGCCCGGAAGCCCGAACCCGAGATGGCCCAATGCTGCCAGAGCTTGCGCGAGATCCCCAGGCGCGGATCGAAGATGGTCTGTTCGAGGGTTGGCGGCTGGTTCGGCGTCGGCACCCACGTGGTTCCGGTCCAGAGTGTTTGGTTGGCATCGAAGTTCCGGAACCAGTCAACCCGCACGGAGCCGGCCACCGTCCACCCTTTCCGTGTCCAGAGCGCCTCGCTGTAAAGACCGGTGTCGCGCTGGCGCACCGACAGATTGGTCAGCGTGGCGGAGCTTCCGAAGAGCTGCTCGCGATCCCACACGCGGACGTCATGCACGTCCGCGCCGCCGAGCAGCAGCAATCCGGCGCCGACAGGCTGGGTCCAGAGGGCGGCGGCGCCGAGTTCGTTGTCCGGAATCTGGCCGTAGCGGGTGGGGATTTCGCCGCACCGATAGGAGCAGGTCGGATCGCCAAAATTGGGCAGATTGGAAATGCTGGAAAACGTCTGGCGGTAGTGCTCGTCCGAGCCATAGAGCCGGGCCGCCAGAGAGCCGTCATGGGGTCCCTGCCAATCGCCGCCGGCCGCGTAGCGCCACAGGCGGGTGCCGTTGACCTGGTAGGGCGTGCCGTTGGATCGGTCTTCGTTGAATCCGCTGCCGCGGACTAAGAGCCGAAGCGGGCCGCGATCGTGTTCGCCCAGCAGCAATCCATTCTGCGCGTGCACATTGGATTTGATGTCGACTGGCCCGCGCTGCCACGGCGCTTCCTGGATGAAACCGTCGGTGCCAAGCGCGCCGCCAGCGCCCATCACGCCCCAGGGGCCGTGCTTTGTCTCTGCCAGCCCGCTGGCATCGTAGGTACCCAGCATGCCGTAACTGGAGCGGAACTCGGCCATCGTGGCCGTGGGCCGCACGATAGCGACGTTCATGACCCCGCCGATGGCGCTCGATCCGTAGAGATCGCTGGCTCCGCCGCGCACCACGTCGATACTGCTTACCGCCAACTCGGGCTCCTCCTCCCAGTGAATCCAGCCACCGAGCGGGTCGTTCAGCGGGACATCGTCGCTGGTGACCAGGGTGCGGCTGGCGGAGGTGGATCCCAGCCCGCGGAGGCTGATCCCCTGCGAGGTGGGGTTGGCCACCAGGGAACTGGATCGGCGGAACAGCTCGACGCCGGGCAATTGGCGCACCTGGCCATCCATGGTGATGGGAGCCGCTGTCTCGAGCTCGACGGGCGTAAGAGTCCGGGTCGATACGGGGCTTTCGAGCTCTCCGAGGGGTGTCCGGTAGGCGGTTACGGTCACCTGCTGGGCCGCGGCTGCCGGCTCCAGGGAAATAGTGGTATTGGCGCTTATCTCGACGTCTTTGCCTTTGAAGCCCTCCGCATCCACGCGAATCTGGCAGGGCATGTTGCAGTCAAAAGTGAGGCGGCCACTGGTATCGGTGCGGCCCAGCAGCGCGCCTGATGCCTGCTTTACCGAGGCCCCGGAGAGAGATGCTCCCGCGCTGTCTTCGACCGTGACGGTAACCGGGACCGGCGCATGGGCTCTAAGTTCCGCCGGAATCACCAGCATCGTGGAAAGCGTGAGCGCTCCATAGAGTGCTTTGGACAGAAACGACAGCATCGGACGTACCTGGGGGCCTTTCGAGAAACTTTTGAAGCAACTGGTTGATGGTCTGTAGCCTCTTTGCCATCTTATATTTGGATGCTAGCTCTGCCAAAGGTATCATGACAAAACCGCGTTCCAGCATACGCGGATGGGGAAGCTCAAGTCCCGGCTCGCTGACTGTCAAATCTCCAAATACCAGAATATCCAAATCCAGTGTTCGCGGTCCGTTGCGAATGCCGGCGGAACGGTCGCGGCCAAACTCATGTTCAACGCGGAGCAGGCCTTCGAGGAGTGTATGGGGATCGAGGCCAGTCTCCAGGGCGACGACCGCGTTGAGAAAATCCGGCTGGCCGGCGAAGCCCACTGGCTGGGTGGAATAGAGCGAAGAGCGCGCTACGACGTGCCCTAGCGACTCGAGGCGAGAGGCCGCCGCGGTCAGCGTAGCTTCGGGTGGCCCTGCTTGGCTGGGAAGGTTTGACCCCATTCCGATGTAGGCGGTCGGCATGACATCAAGACTATCGCGCAGGCGCGAGACGGCCTGGACGAGTGCCGCCGCACCGCTTGGTCTGCTAGCATCTGTCTTCGGAGAAGTATCAGGGAGACCTCAGGATGGACGCGCTGAATAACGCGGGCCTTGGCGCTCGCCGCAACGAAGATATCGCTCTCGATCTGCTCAAATTCGTAGCCGGAACCGTGGGTGTGGGGCGGGCCACAACGCCTTCCACCGGGTTCATCAGCTCCAGCGGCTCCAAGCCCGAGGAGCACGTAACAGAGCTCTTGCAGCTCTACGGCCGTTGCCTGAAGGCTGTGGAAGGCAAAGGGGCGTAGAGATCGCCGGCGAGTCCAGTGTGCGGGTAGCGGTCGCCGGTACTGGGGCTTTCGGCCGGAACCATCTTCGTGTCTATCGCGAACTGGAATCGGCAGGGCTGGGGGTGTCGCTCGCCGCCGCTATTGAGCCCGACGGCAGCCGGGCTTCAGACGCCGCCGGCCGGTTTGGCATTCAGGTGTTCGGGTCCGTGGCGGAGCTTCTGGCCGCCGATCTTCGCCTCGATGCTGTTTCGGTGGCTGTTCCCACGGTGCATCATCATGACGTCGCTGCCGAACTCCTCGGAGGCGGCCTCGATGTGCTGATCGAAAAGCCGCTGGCCGCCAACCTGGAGCAGGCCGACGACCTGATCCGAATCGCCGCAACCGGCCATGGTGAAAAGGGACCGCCAATCGTGCAGGTTGGCCACCTGGAGCGCTTCAACCCCGCGGTACTGGCCGTGCAGCCGCGCCTGAAGCGGCCCATGTTCTTTGAGGCCCATCGCCTGTCGGTGTTTACGCCGCGCTCGCTCGACGTGGACGTTGTGCTTGACCTCATGATCCACGACCTGGACATCGTGCTTACCTTCGCCAATTCGCCGGTGCGGGAAGTGCGCGCGGTGGGGCTGCCGATCTTGTCGCCCAAGGTGGATATCGCCAACGTCCGGGTGGAGTTTGAGTCGGGCTGCGTGGCCAACTTCACCGCTTCGCGTGTCTCCACCGAGCGGGTGCGGAAGCTGCGCTTTTTCGAGCCGCGGCAGTATGTCTCCATTGACTACGCTCGCCGCGAGTTGCTGGTGATCCGCCTCGATTCGGGAATGCCCGGCACCCTTCCGCCGGAGATCGCTGCCCTGCTTGCATCCGGCAAGGTCGATCCGGCCATGCTGGCGCAACTGGCGGGAGGCAATCACCCCAGCCCCGGCCTGTCGTTCGTGAAGCCCGAGGTTGCGCCGGGCGAACCGCTGCGCCTGGAAATTGAATCATTTCTCGATTCCGTTCGCAGCCGCCGCGCGCCGCGCGTCACCCTCCGCCAGGGTCGCGAAGCGCTGGCGCTGGCGCTGGAGATCCAATCCACCATGGTCGCCCATGCGCATCGTGCCGGCCTGGGGAATTTCTTCGAGGGCACTGCGCAGGGCGATTAGGTTTTCGCTCCTGGCCATTCGCAGCGTCCCAGAACGTTCGGGCTGTGATAGGTTATGGCCCGGGAGGATCGACGCATGCCGGTGGTGATTGGCGCCAGGTTGGTATTGCTCGCGGCCATGGTGAGTTGCGGATTGCACCTTGCTGTCGGGCAAAACGCGACGGCAGGCCCGGTTCCGGTTGAACAGCGAATTCAACACGTGACCTCGGGGCTGATTGGTGGCGTTGTTCTGAGCGGCCAGGAGCACGCAACCCATACACTCGCGGACCGGATGAAGGCCCTCAATGTTCCAGGCGTAAGCATTGCGGTGATCCACGACGGGAAGATCGAATGGGCGCGCGGCTTCGGAGTGCGGGAACTGGGCGGCTCCCCGGTGAATGCGGAGACGATGTTCCAGGCGGGTTCGATCAGCAAGCCGGTCGCGGC
>Ga0070765_100002896_pt1 | contig 10932 bp, 6 predicted proteins | sample HubBroMetageWFT5_FD_71516 | JGI IMG/M metagenome (GOLD analysis project Ga0070765, IMG submission 71516) | Warmed and freeze-thawed soil microbial communities from the Hubbard Brook experimental Forest, New Hampshire - Hubbard Brook CCASE Soil... | ecosystem: Environmental > Terrestrial > Soil... | reverse complement strand
CGCCGCCGACCTGCTCGTGCAGGAGTACGGGCGCTACTTTCAGATGCCCACCGTGTGCTTCCGCGGCGGCTGCCTCACCGGCCCCCAGCACGCGGGCGCGCAGCTGCACGGGTTCCTCGCCTACCTGATGCGGTGCACCGTGACCGGGGAGCCCTACACCGTGTTCGGCTACGGCGGCAAGCAGGTGCGCGACAACATCCACGCGGGCGACGTCGTGCGCGCGTTTCACGCCTTTCACCGCAACCCCCGCCCCGCGGCTGTCTACAACCTCGGCGGGGGCCGTGAGAGCAACGTCTCGATGCTCGAGGCGATCGCGCTTTGTCAGGAGATCGCCGGGCGCGAGCTGCACCACACCTACTCCCCGCAGGCGCGCGTCGGCGACCACCGCTGGTGGATCTCGGACCTCGATGCTTTCAAGCGCGACCACCCCGAGTGGCGGCTGACGACCGGCATCCGCGCGGTGCTGCAGGAGATCCACGACCACAACGTCGAGCGCTGGACCACCGAGCGCGACGTCGCCGTGGCCTGAGGGGGTTGGGTGCGGAGCGACGGGGCGGGTCCGATCGACGGTCGCTGCGGGGTCGATCGCCGGTGGCGACCGGTGAGAGTGTGACGTCGTGGCCGCGCACACGGTCCTGATCACCGGCGGCGCCGGCTTCATCGGCGCGAGCCTCGCGCTCGAGCTGGCCGGGCGGCACCCCGACTGGGAGTGTGTCGCGCTCGACAACCTGCACCGCCGCGGCTCGGAGCTCAACCTCCCGCGCCTGCGCGAGGGCGGGGTGCGCTTCGTGCACGGCGACGTGCGCGAGCCCGCCGACCTGCGCGCCGCCGGCCCGTTCGACGCGCTCGTGGAGTGCTCCGCCGAGCCCTCCGTGATGGCCGGGGTGGGCGGCGACACCGGCTTTCTCGTGCGCACCAACCTGCTCGGCGCCTACCACTGCCTGGAGGAGGCCGCCCGCCACCGCGCGCAGGTCGTGTTCCTCTCGACCAGCCGTGTGTACCCGGTCGCGGCGCTGGGGGCGCTCTCCTTGCGCGAGACCGCCACGCGCTTTGAGTTGACCGACGAGCAGCCGCTCCCCGGTGCCTCCGCGCGGGGCATCGCCGAGGGCTTTCCGCTGGAGGGCGCGCGCACGCTGTACGGCGCGAGCAAGCTCTCCGCCGAGCTGCTCGTGACCGAGTACGCCGAGAGCTTTGGGCTGCCCACGGTGGTCAACCGTTGTGGGGTGGTCGCTGGGCCGTGGCAGATGGGCAAGGTCGACCAGGGCGTCTTCACCCACTGGATGCTCGCGCACCACTTCCGCCGGCCGCTCTCCTACATCGGCTTCGGCGGGCTCGGCAAGCAGGTGCGCGACCTGCTGCACGTCGCCGACCTCGCCGAGTTGGTCGACGACCAGCTCCTGCGCCCGGCTCACTGGGCCGGCGCGGTCGTCAACGTGGGCGGCGGCGCCGAGGTCAGCCTTTCGTTGTGCGAGACCTCGGTTCTCTGCGAGGAGCTCACCGGCAACCACGTGCAGATCGCGGCCGACCCCGAGACTCGAGTCGGTGACGTGCCGCTCTACCTCTCCGACTGCCGCGCGCTCGGCCGGCTCAGCGACTGGGCGCCCCGACGCGACGCGCGGCAGATCCTTCAGGACATCCACGCCTGGCTGTGCGCCCACGAGCGCGAGGTGGCAGCGGCGCTCGTGCGGTGAGCGCCCTTCGTGGTCAGCGCCCTTCGTGGTCGGTGCCCGACCTTCGCACGACTGTGTGGTCCTACGACGACGTGTGGTCCTACGACGACCGACGACGACCGTGTGGTCTTACGTGGTGGCCGACTCTTCGCACACGACCGTGGTGGTCGTCGGCACCAGGCGTATGTGCCACGGCAGGCTGCTGTGGTCGGCGGGGAACGGGATGACCGCGGGGGAGCCGCTGGAGGCGAGCGTGTGCAGCGGTTCCGGCCCGAAGGTGCGGGCCAGGCGGCGCGCCCAGACTTCCACCGCGCCGGATCCCTGTAGAGCCAGGTAGAGCGTGTGGCCGGGCGCGATCAGCAGCGTGGCGGTCGCGCTGAAGTCGGCGGGTGTCATCTGGGCGCACTTGCCGGGGGCGCCGGGAACGGCGACTTCACTGACGGTTACCCCGCGATAGTGACGTATCACCGGCGTCACCGCGCTCTGCAGGTCGGCGCTGACCGGCGCCTGCAGGGGCGGCTGCTCGATCTGCAGGATGACGCTGTCCGCCTTCAGGCGAGCCGCTTCGGGGAGCGACAGGATCTGACGGGCGCTGGGCGCCGGTGAGCCAAGCGCGTCGATCGCCTCGACGTACGGCCTGCTCGGATCGTCTGTGATCAGTTCGGCGCCGAGCGCAGCGTTGGTGGCAGCGTCGAATTCGGTGCGAAAGTGGGCGTAGCTTTTGAGCGGCTGGACGTTGCCGAGCAGGATGACCGCCATCCCCACGGCCACGATCGCGATGGCACGCGGCAAGAGGACCTGTGGGGAGCGAGCCGGTGACCGCGGAAGGTAGGCGATCAGGCAGATGAGGATGAAGACCATGCTCGGGTAGACGTACCGTGAGGCGCCGGGTTCTCCCAGCTGCGCCCGGGCGAGACCGGCGAGGCTCCAGAAGACCACGGCGCCGACGATGCCTACCACCGCCCCGTCGGGCAGCGTGTGACCCCGCCACAGGTGGACGAGCAGCCACACGACGCTCACCGCCAGCAGGATCTCACCGTAGGCGAGCGGCAGGCCGCCGAACCCGGCGAAGCCGGAGGCCCCGACCAGGGTGTCGTAGTGGGGGATGCTCGGGAGGTTGGCCCACGAGACCTGGCTTTCGCGCGAGCCGTAGTGCAAGTACCACAACCCGTACAGGGCGAGCGGACCGAGCGCCACCCACACGCGCGCCCGGCGCGAGCGGCTGGCGAGCAGCATGGCGAGGACGCCCACCGTGAAGGCGACGCCGACGCTGGCGCAGCCGAGCGACACGCACAGCAGCAGCGCTGCCCACCTGTCCCCTCGGCGATCCTCGCGTTCGAGGCACAGCAGCGCCCCCAGTCCCGCGGCCAGCGAGCCCACGAACCCGATCTGGAACGCCCACAGGAGGTCTTCGGAGGCGGCGCCCGGCAGCAGCAGCAGCCCGGCCGGGACGAGCGCGATCCAGCGCCCCGCGCGACGGCTCGCGAGGACGTAGATGAGGCCCACGCACACCAGGTGCAGCAGGACGAGCACCAGCCGGTACGGCCAGCTGTGTCTGAGCCCCACGACCTCGAACAGGACCTTGTAGACCGCGACCGGCACGACCGAGAGGTGACCGTTGTTCGGCGCCAGGAACACGTACGGACTCCACCCTCGCCGTTTCAGGATGAACGACCACTCGTCCGCGTAGAAGCTCAGGTGGCGCGACATCAACATCAGCAGCAGCCCACACCCGAGCAGACCGACGGCGAGCACCGCGAGCGGCCGGCGGTCCGGCTCGGCGCTCTCGACGGTCGCCCCTGACGTGGCTGCCACGGGGACGGGAGGCGGGGGCTGTGAGGTCGGGGGGGCGGGCGCTGCCTGCGGCTCGAGTGGTGGCGCGGTCGGGAGGGCGGGCGCCGCCTCCGGGGTGGGTGGTGGCGCGGTCGAGGGGCCGAGCGCCGCCTCTCCCGCGGGCGGTGGCGCGGGGGCAGACGGCTGCTCGGGCGCCACGGGCGTGTGTGTCGGCGGCCCTGTGTGCGTCGGCAGCCCGCCGGCTGCTGGTCCGGTGTGTGCCGGTGGCCCCGCGGAGTGCGGTGACCCTGTATGGGCCGGCGGCTCCTCGGGTACCGGCGGGGTCGCCTGGGCCGGTGGGGGCTCGTGTGGGGGTGGTGTCTGGTGGGTGGGCTGTGCCTGGGCCTGGGGGTGCGCCGGCGCCTGCGGCGTCGGCTGTGTCTCCTGGCGCGGCGGGGACGCACCCTCGGGTGCCAGCAGGTCGGCTTCGCGGATCAGGTGCAGTACGACCGGGGGCAGCTCGAGCTCGAGCTGGTGGAAGGGCAGAGTGTCGGTCCAGAAGAAAGTGGTCCGGGAGGTGCGCTCGGCGAGCCACGGCAGGAGCGCGAGTGCGGCCTCGTCGCCGACCAGGGCCAAGCGCGCGGAGTCGTCCTGTTCGGGTGCCGCGTACACCCGCAGGTGGACCGAGCCGTCCTGCGCGAGGTGCCGCTCGACCGGCATCCGCAGGGCGCGCAGGGCGCTCGAGTCGATCGCGACCCCGTGCTCGGCCTCGACCTCGGACTCGCACGGGACGGGCGCGCCGGCGACCAACTGCACCTTGGGTGCGTCGGCGAGCGTGCCAAGGTAGCCGGGGACCTGGCGCAGGTGCAGGTCGGTGAGCGCGGGCGGGCGCAGCGCGGGCACCCGCTTGTGGGCCTCCTTCAGCAGGGCGCGCGCGACGAAGAAGGCGCCGCGATCGTTCCAGTCCGCGTCGGTGCGGTGGTAGGCCGAGCCGTAGCGGGCCGCGTCACGCAGCACTCCGAGCAGGTCGAGGAACTCGACGTGGTCGTGGTCGCGCAGACGGGCCTGCAGCGTCGCAACCCACTCTCGCTCGCCTGCCGGCGGGCCTGCGAGCACGTCGCGCTTGCGGGGCACCAGAGCGGGCACGTAGCCGATGCCGAGCGCGGCGCAGGCGTCGGCGGCCCTGGTCAGGGTGCCGGCGATCTGCACGAGCCGATCCTCCGTCACGGGCTCCCGTGCCAGCAGCTCGTCGGCGTCGCACAGCCAGCCCTGCGCGACGAGCGCCCTGCGCTTCCGCGCCGGCGGATCGGGTACGCGGGCCGAGAGCGTGCCGCCGGGCTCGAACACGACGTCGCTCCAGGTGCCGTCGAGCGAGGGTTTGTGCCAGAAGGAGGGCGCCGCGGGGATCGGGACCTGCTCGGGGCCCGCCAGCACCAGGATGCGGTGCCGGGCCGGGGTCTGCAGGCGCTCGGGCAGGGCGACCTGGAACCCGTGCGCACCGTCGCCGAGCTCGAGTGCGGCGAGGTCGGGGCGCGCGACGTCCGCGACCCCCTCCGCGACGATCTCGCCGTCGACCACCACCGACACGCCGACCCGAGCATCGAGGTCCGAGCGGTCGGCGACCCACCCGAGGGCCACGCCGTTGCCGACCCCCTGCAGTACACCCTCGCAGCGAGAGGAGCGGTCGGTGGCAGCGGGGCTCGCTACAGACGATCGTGCTGACATCGCGCTTGGCCGGGAGGGTAACGGCGGGAGAGCGATCGGGTCGTTGTCTGTAACAAGATCTTCACCAGTCACTGCTCGCCGATCGCGCGGTTGCCGGAGGTAGCGGTTGGGGGCTTGTGGTGTCTGTCGGAGTCGGCCCCCGGCGTGCCACCGTCCCCGCCTCTGCTCGCCGGTACACACCTGCCAGCGTGCGCGCCTCGCGGTCCCAGCTGTGGGTCTCGGCGAATGCGCGGGCACGCTCCGCGGCGAGCCGCCAGACGTCGGGCTCGAGCAGGCGCTCCAGGCTGGCGGCGATCGCCCGCGGGTCCTCGGGGGGGGCGAGCACCCCGATGCCCTGCCGGCGCACGAGCGTCCCGATCACCGGCAGGTCGCTGGCGAGCACGGGCACGCCCGCGGCGGCGTACTCGAACAGCTTGTTCGGCAGGGACAGCTCGTAGGAGCGGCAGATCGGCTGGATCAGGCAGAGGCCGGCGGCCGCGTCGGCGAGGGTTCCCCCGACCTCGGCGGGCGCCACGGGTTGACGGAGTTCCACGCGGTCGAGCACCCCGGTCGCCTGCGCCCGTGCCAGCAGGCTTGCGCGGTAGTGCGGGGCCCCCGGGCCGACCGCTCGCAAGCGCGTCTCGGGGATCAGCGGTAGCGCGTCGATCATCTGCTCGAGGCCCCGACCGGGCATCAGCCCGCCCACATAGACCACGAGTGGGTCCACGGGGCGGCTCTGTGGGACGACGCGGCTGTCTTGGGCAGTGGCGGGGCCCTCCGGGATGTTGCGCACCACCGTGGGGGGGGCGATGCGATAGCGGGCGGCGAGCGCGTCGGCGTACCCGGGGCTGGAGGTGAGCACCTCGTCGGCGGCCCGCACAAACAACGCCTCGCAGGCGAGCAGCCACGGCCGCCACTCCCAACGTCCGTTGCGATCGGCCCACAGCTCGTGGCTGTCGTACACCAGGCGCGAGCGGCACAGGCACTTGATCAGCAGGCCCGTCCACATCGTGTTCCAGTCGTTGGCGTGCACCAGCTCCGGTCGTACGCGGCGGGCCAGCACGAGCGCCTGCAGGGCGAAGGAGAGGCCGCTGAGAACGCGTCGGGCGCGCGCGGCCAACGTGAGACGAGGGACCTCTGTGGCGGTCGAGGGAGACCTGCTAGTGGATGACTCCGCCGCCGCTCGAAGTTCCGCCCGACGCCCCAGGCCGCGTGGCCGTGCGGGCAGCCGCACGACGGCGACGCCCTCGACGGTGGCTGGCCCCGCCGGGGAGGTGGCTGTGGCGACTCCTACCACGAGTGCGCTTCCACCCAGGGTTCGCTGAGCGACCCGCGCGGCGCGCAGCACGCGGGCGTCGTGGTCGACGCCGTTGCGCACCAGCAGGAGACTGCGAACCTCGGAGTCGAGGGGCACTGCGCTCGCTCGGACGCCTTGCTCCGGCGCTCCCTAGGCGCCCGGCACGGGCGGCTGCCCCCCATCGCGGCGGCGGGAGTGGCGCGATGCGAGCAGTCCAATTCCAACCGCGGCGATGGCGACCAGCGCGATCAGCAGGTAGGTGGGGAGGGTGGAGCTCGCCGCGCTGGTCGCGGCGACCCCGGCCCCGGTGCGCAGCGCGGCCTGGCTGAGACCGGGCACCTTGGAGGAGGAGCCAAAGCCGTTTTCGGAGTGGATCGAGGAGGGTTCCTGGGGGCCCCCTGCCCCTCTGTAGCCTCCTGTGCTCCCTGACGAGGCGCTCAGGGCTCCCCCGGCGCCGGCGTGAGAGCCAGCGCTCGCGGAGTTGCCGCCCCCGCCCGAGTCGGACGATCCCGACGCTCCACCGCCGGAGCCGCCGGAACCCCCTCCCGCCGCGCCCACGCCGGCTGTGGTCCGATTTTCGTCTCGTCTACCACTAGGTAACACGGGGGCCGCGTCGCGTCGGGCACTATCGAGGGGTATCTGGTAGATGACTCCGGCCGGGCTTTCGGCCTTCGGGTCGGTCTGGACCCCCTGGGCTTCGGCCGCTGCGGCCTGAGCGCCGATCGTAAAAGCAAATGTTGCCACCGCACCAGCGATCCACGCGCACCTCACGGCTCTCATGGGGGGGGACGGTAACCCCTGCGATGTCGGTCGATGTGTCGAACTCGTTGCTTTTGCCATCCCCGACGCGGAGCCACCCGGGGCGGGAAGCGGCGGAGCAGGAGCCGGGGCAGGAGCGGGAGCACTCGATCTGGCCGGTGATCGCGCCCACGGTGCTGGTGCTCGCGCTGCTGGTGCTCGCGACGGTGTACTCGGGAGCCTTCGACGTGGATCAGTGGGGTCCCCCGACGCTGTTCATCCTGCTGCTGCTGCTCACGCTGATCCTGCGCGGCGGCGCCGCGCGGCTGCCCGACCGCTGGGTGGGACTGGCGCTGGGGGGCGCGTGGGGGCTGGTCGCGTGGGCGGCGATCTCGGCGGCTTGGGCTGGTTCCCCGGGGGCGGCACTCGAAGGTGCGGGCCGCGAGGCGATGTACGCGGCGGTCCTCACGCTGCCGTTCGTGGCGGTGGGAGGCCGATCGGAGGACGGGGCCAGCGCCGAGAACGGCGTCCGCGCGCTGCGCATCGCGGGTCGCGGCGTGGTGTGCGGGATCGCACTGATCGCGCTGTACACGGTGGGGTGGATGCTGGTGGACGGTCCGGCTGTGTTCCTGGCTGGGAGGCTGAACGAACCGATCGGGTACCGCAACGCGACGGCGCTGCTGTTCTGTGTCGCATTCTGGCCGCTGATCGTCCTTGCCGCGACCCGCGAGCGGGGCCGGGGGCTGCGCGCGATGGCCCTGGGTCTGGCGGTGCTGATGCTGGGCCTGGCCTTCCTTACCCAGTCGCGGGGCGTACTGCTGGGGTTGAGCTGCGGGGGCGTCGTGGCGCTGGCGCTCGGCCCCGACCGTGTGCGACGAGCGTGGCTGGCGCTGCTCAGCGTCGCGCTGGTGGCGGGCGCGTCGCCGTGGCTGCTGAAGCCGTTTCAGGCGTTTGACGGAGACCACGGGGTGGTGCACGCCAGCGACATCGCGGTGGCAGCCTGGGCGCTGGTGGCGCTGACGGCGATCAGCGCGATCGTGGGCTTCCTGCTGGCTGTCTTCGATGCGGGTCTGCGTCCCGCGAGCCCAGCGATGCGCCAGGTGGTGCGCCCGGCCTCGCGCGTGGGCCTGTATGTGGTGGTGCTGGTGGCGCTGGCGGGGGGGATGGTGGCGGTGCACGGCGATCCGGTGAGCGAGGCGCAGGCAAAGTGGCGGGAATTCAAGAGCCTGCAGACAACAACCACGACCAAGGTTCGCTACACCTCCGCAGGAGGCCAGCGCTACGACCTGTGGCGCGTGGCGCTCCAGGAGCTGCGCGCAAACCCGCTGGGCGGGGTGGGGGAGGGCTCCTACGAATTCGGCTACTACCGGATGCGGCGTACTAACCGCAACCTCGACGACCCCCACGGCCTGCTCTTCCAGATCGGCGCGGAGCTGGGGGTGGTGGGCCTGGTGCTGTTCGCGGCGATCCCCCTCGGGCTGCTCGCCTCGCTGCGCCGCTGGTGGGGCCTGGCCTCCCTGCAGGCACGCCGCAGCGCGTGTGGCCTGACCGCCGCGGGAGCGACCTTCCTGGGACAGTCGCTGGTGGACTGGATGTGGCGCATCCCCGGCCTCACCGCGCTGGGTCTGCTCTGCCTCGCGGTCGCGGTGGCGCTGCTCGCGCGCTCGGCCTCCGTGGAGGGTGCGGCGGAGAGGAGCGCCGTCGTCGCGCCCTCGCGCAGCCGCGGCCTTTCGTGGTGGCGGGCGGCGGCGGGTGGCGCGCTGCTCGGAGCGGTGGCACTGGTTCTCGGTCTGTACCTGTCCAACGTCTACGTGCGCCGAGCCGAAGACGAGAAGGGCCTCTCGCCGACGGCGCAGCTGGCGGACGCGCGCACGGCCTCGACGCTCGACCCGTGGGCGGTGGACCCCCACTACCTGGAGGCGTCTGCGCTGGAGACCATGGGCCGACGCCCGGCGGCGCGTGCGCAGCTCGAGCAGGCGCTCCGTCTTGAACCGGAAAGCCTGGTGCCGCTCGGGCTGCTCGGAGACTTCGAAGCGCGTGGCGGCCACTTCGGGGCGGCCCGCGCCTACTACCGCGAGGCTCTTGCCCGCGACCCGCTCGACACGGGCTTGCAGCAGCTGGCGCTCACGGGTGGGCGCCCGTCAGGTTCTTGAGCTTGGCTCCGGCTGCTGAGGCGCCCTTCAGGTTCTTGAGCGCGACCCCGGCTGCTGAGGCGCCCTTCAGGCTCGTGAACTTGGCTCTGGCGGCCGGGGCGCCGTGGCAGGAGGGGCGCTCGTCAAGTTCGTGAGCAACTCCAGCCACTGCTCGACGACTGCAGGACGGTCGAAACGGCGGGCGTGGAGGCGCCCGCGGGCGCCCACCTGGATGGCCTCCTCGGGTGTGGCGTGCAGGCGGCCGAACGCCTCCGCGAGCGCCGCCGGGTCCTCGGGCGCGACGACGATGCCGGCGTCCGCGTCGCGCACCAGCTGGGCGGCCTCGCCGCGCGCGGCGAGGATCACGGGGCGCCCGGCGGCCAGTACCTCGAACAGCTTGGTGGGCAGCGCCCCGGTGAAGAGCGGCAGGTCCCGCAGGGTCACCACCCCGGCGTCCACGGAGCCGTAGAGAGCCGGGATCTCCTGAGCGGCAACGGGGCCGAGCAGGTGCACGTGGGCGAGGCCGCGGGTGGAGATGAGCACGTCCAGGCGCTCTCGCTCGGGTCCCTCGCCGGCGATCAGCAGCTCCACCACCTCCGGCCCGGCGAGTGCGGCGGCCTGCACGAGCGTGTCGAGCCCCTGAGCCAGCCCCAGGGTGCCGGCGTAGAGCACGCGCAGCGGCGCCCCGGGTCGCGGGGCCAGCGCGGGCACACAGGCGAAGCGCTCGAGGTCGACGGCGGGCGGCACGTGGACCACCTTCCCCGCGGCCGCGGAGCGGGCGTCGAGGGCTGCGACGATGCCTTCAGTGGGCGCGGTCACCAGGCGGGCGCTGCGGTAGCAGAGCTGTGCGAGCGCCCCTGCGGCGGAGGCAGCTCGACCGCCGCGGGCCACGACCCCCAGCTCGATCGCGCTCTCCGGCCACAGGTCTGACACGTTGAGCGCGAGCTGGGCACCCTTGAGCCGGGCGTAGGCGACGCCGGCGGCGGCGGTGAACAGCGGGGGGGTCTCGGCCACGACGACGTCCACCGGGCCGGCGGCGCGGGAGGCGGCAAGAGCCCCGGCGGCGAACACGGTGTGGTCGGCCAAGCGGCGGCCAAAGCCACGGTTGGGGGCGGGGTAGATGACGCTGCGCACGACCCGCACAGCCCCCTCGGAGCGAGTGGTTACCGGACGGTTGCGGTAGGGCGGGGGGATCGCCCCCGACGGGTAGTGTGGGAAGCCGGTATGGACGGTGACCTGCACACCGCGGTCGGCGAGCCCGCGGGCGAGCGCGGCGATGCGGGCGGGCGCAGCCCCGAGCTCGGGGGGGTAGTAGTGGGTGAGGAACAGGACTCGCACGTGCCGGCGGGCGGTGTTGGCGGGGAGCGAGTGGACGGTGGTGGGGAGCAGGAGGACGGAGGTGGGGAGCAGGAAGACGGTGGTACGGAGCGGGCGCGGATGGAGCAGGTGTACGCGGACTACCGCCAGGACTCTCGCAGGCGCCGGGCGTGGAGCGCCGGCAACGCAGGCAACGTCGCGATGCGCGAGGAGGTCCTGCGCGCCCTGCTCGAGCTGGTGCCGGGGCCGCTTGCGGGCGGGGGGCTGGTGTTGGACGCGGGCTGCGGGACGGGCTGGTGGC
>Ga0070765_100002895_pt1 | contig 10932 bp, 9 predicted proteins | sample HubBroMetageWFT5_FD_71516 | JGI IMG/M metagenome (GOLD analysis project Ga0070765, IMG submission 71516) | Warmed and freeze-thawed soil microbial communities from the Hubbard Brook experimental Forest, New Hampshire - Hubbard Brook CCASE Soil... | ecosystem: Environmental > Terrestrial > Soil... | reverse complement strand
CTTGACGTGAGCCTTGTTGCCGGTCCCGAAGAGAATGACATCGGCGCCCTGCTCGTGTCGTGCGTAGCGATACGCTGCATCGGTGATGCTTTTCGCAGCACCTTCGGCGACGAGGAACCCGAGCGGATCACCGTCCGCCAGAATCGATGCATCGAGATGACCTTGCTCGACCAACGTGGCGAAGATGTCGCGCCGGTAGGCGGCGTTGCTGAACAGGTTGCGGACGACGAACATCAGCAGCGTGCCGATCCCTCGAGGCCGGGTGACCGGAAAGATCCTGTGACGCGCTCCTTGGTTCATCAGGCTGTAGGCCAGCATGATGACTTCCCAGGGAGGCTCCTCGATCGCCCGGGCGAGCATCTTCTGTTCCGGATCGTTGGGGCTCGTCTCGGTGATGCCGGCATGGCGCACCTTGCCCTGCTCCTTGAGCTTCACGAGAGCGGGTGCCAGGACATTGCGATGATGGTCGTAGGCCGCTGGAGCGACGGCGTGGAAATGGAAGATGTCCACGTAATCGAGGCCCAGCCGCCGCAGCGCCGCCTCCACGCGGCGAGTCACCGTTTCGCCGGTATCGCCTGTGTTGAAGATGGCCTTGGTCGAGATCACCAGCCTGTCCCGGTCATAAGACCGGGCGGCGGCGCCGACGATCTCCTCGGTTCCATAGGCCTCGGCGGTGTCGAGGAAAGTGACGCCCAGATCGACGGCCGTACGCACGACCGCCACACAGTCGTCGAAGCTGGCGCCGCGGCCCAGACCCAAGCGGCTGTTGCCCCCGCAGCCAAGCCCGGCGACGCTTGCCATGAGGCCGGTTTTTCCGAGTGGCCTGTATTCCATCACCCGCTCCTTCTCGTCCTTGCCTTGCGGCCCAGCTTGCTCGATCACGTCGTCAGCCGGCGGGCCATGCCCTGTGCAGTGTCACCGGCTGGCAGTGTCACCGGCTGATCGCGCGCGCCGTCGGTGAGGTGTACCTTGCCTCAATTGCTTCGGCGATGGGCCGGTTGCCAAAAGGCGCTGCCCCAATCAAATGAGAAAGGAGATGCCGGTGCTGCCTCTGATTCTTTCGTCCGATTCTCACGTGTTCGAACCACCCGATCTGTGGCAGACGCGCATCGATGCGGCGTTCCGGGATCGGGCGCCGCGGCTGCAACGGATCGACGGTGCCGACCAGATCGTGGTCGAGGCGGATCAGATCCTCTCCGGGATCGGCCTCATCTCGAACGCCGGCGCGCGGTTCGAGGCCCCCGAGACCATCTCCGGCCAGGGGCGCCTCGAGGACGTGGAGCGCGGCGGGTACGACCCCGAGCAGCATCTCAAGGACATGGAGCTCGATGGGGTGGCCGGTGAAGTCCTCTATCCCTCGCAAGGGCTCTTCTACTTCAGGGTGGCGGACACGGGGCTGATGTCCGCCATCTTCCGCGCCTACAACGACTGGATTGCCGAGTTCTGCCGCACCGATCCCAACCGGCTCAAGGGCGTCGCCATGATCAACCTGGACGACGTTCAGGAGGGGATCAGGGAACTGGAGCGCGCCGCCCGCCTCGGCCTGGCCGGCGCCATGATCACCGAGTATCCCCTCGAGCACCGGCGCTACGATCAGTCCGAGTACGAGCCGTTCTGGGCCGCCGCCGCGGCGCTCGACCTGCCGCTCAGCCTGCACACGGCCACGCGCCGGCAGGGCAAGATCCGCGGGGCCGGCGAGGTGACGCTGCGTGACGCCAGCAGCCGCGCGACTAAGGCGTTCTATCCGGCGCTGTCGATGTGCGACCTGATCTTCTCCGGCGTCTTCGAGCGTCATCCCCGCCTCACCCTGGCCATCGTGGAATTCGAGCTGGCGTGGGTGCCACACGTGCTCTCCACCATGGACTATACGTATCGCGAGCGCCACGGCGAGGCGATCTACCGGTTCAAGGACGGCATGGTCCCGAGCGACTTCTTCCACCGCAACGTCGTGCTGAGCTTCCAGGAGGACGCCGTCGGCGTTCGCCTGCGAGACGTCATCGGCGTCGACAACATGATGTGGGGCTCCGACTATCCGCACAGCGAATCGACGTTTCCCCAATCGCGGAAGATCCTGGCTGAAATCCTGGCCGGGGTGCCGGACGATGAACAGGCCAAGATCGCCGGCGGCAACACCGCCCGCGTGTACGGCTTTGACGTGGCGAGGGCTGACCGTACCTGAGATCAGGACCCGCTTGAGCTCATGCCGGCTTGCGCTCGACCTGGCGAGGGTCGTCGACATCGAGATCGATGACCTCGCTCGGCGCAGGTGTCACGGCCAGCAGCGTCACGCCGTCGGCAGAGCAAAAGCGGTGCCACGCCCCCTGCGGATTGACGGCGATCATGCCCGCGCGGAGCGCGAAGGATTGGGGCCCATCCTCGCCCAGCATTTCCAGCGTCGCAGTGCCGTCGAGGACGTGAATCAGTTCGTCGCCGGCGGGATGCGATTCCCAGTGACCCTTCCCCGCAAACTTTGTGATGCTGAGGTTGCCGTCGCGGTACGAAGCCAATCGCGCACTGCTGCCCTTTCGATCCGCCATCGTCGATCGCGGCGTCCGCCCGCGGAACATCGTGAGCTTCGCGAGCTCGGCATCGAGATCGATGATGCTCGGCGGTCTCGTCGTATTGCCCATGTCGAGGTCGGGTGTGCTCGCCCGGAGGTCGTCGACATCGAGATCGATATGCTCGCCGGGGACCACCGCGCTCATCGTGGTCCTGCCATCCACCGAGCGAAAACGGTGCCATGCGCCCGGGGGAACGACGGCGATCATTCCGGCGCCGAGCGCAAAAGATTGCGGCCCGCCCTCGTGGACGATGTCGAGAGTCGCCGCTCCGTCGAGAACGCAAACCAGTTCGTCCTCGGGATGGGTCTCCCAATGGCCAGTCCCGGCGGACTTGCCAAGAAGGAGGAGCCCGTCACGGTAACGCGCCAATTGCGTGGTGCTGCCTTTGCGCTCCGCGCGCGTCGTTTGTGGGGTCTGCCCGCGGAACATCGTGAGCTTCGCGGCCTCTGTGTCGAGATCGATGATGGTCGGCATCCGGCCCTCCACAGTTTCTGTCGGCTTCCCCGACTTCGCGCGAGCCCAATATAGGGCCACGATTCAATGGCGGTGTTCTCCGTTTTAGGGGACCACTGAAACGTTTCCGTGGCACACAGATTCGGGCACGAATGAGAGGAGCCGAGCGGACCGCCGAGGGACCTGTATTCCGTCACGCGCTCCTCAGCGCTTCGGGCCGCCGCCGGGCCAGACCGGGCTTCTGGCAAGGTCGGGCCAGCCGGCAGGCGCCCCTGAAGCGGCGATGGCATCGGCGACGGCAAGAGAGGACTCCCACTTCGCGGCAACGAAGCGCATGCCGGTGACGCCGCCGCCGGCATCGGACGCGAGGTGCAGCATGGGGGGCGCCATCTTTTCCGGGCGGATCAACTGGCTGCGTTCCATGGATCCGTCGTCGGGCACCATCGGCGTGTCGGTGGGCCCGCCGGGCACCACGACATTGACGGTAATGCCCGTGCCCCTCAGTTCCCCGGCCAGGCTGGTGCTCCAGGCTTCCAGACCGGACTTGGCCGGGCCGTAGGGCGAGAAGCCGGGATTGAGCATGGTGAAATAGCTGGTGGTGACGTTGATGATCCGCCCGAATTTGCGGGCGCGCATGCCCGGCACGGCGGCGTGGGCCATGTAGAACGGGCCGCTGAGGTTGACCGCCACGAAGCGGGCCCAGAGTTCCGGCGCGATATCCTCGATCTGCACGACACGCCGCATGTGGTCGGCGCGCACCGTGGACATGCCCATTGCGGCATTGTTGACCAGCACGTCGAGGCGGCCGAAACGGGCGATCGTGCGGGCGACGCTGTCGCGGCAGGCAGCAGGATCCGACACGTCCAGGGGCAGCGCGAGCGTCCGGTCGGCGCCGAGTTCGCCGTGGAGACGAAGGACGCCGTCCTCGGACGTGTCGCAAAGCGCCACGCGCATGCCGGCGCCGACAAAGGCGCGCGCGAGCGGTTGGCCGATGCCGCCAGCGGCGCCGGTGATGAGCGCGATGCGGCCGTCGAGGTCGGGTGCGGACATGGGGTTACCGATCGAGCGGCGGGGAAAGTTCCTCGACCACCTCGACGATTTCGCGCGTGCGCTCGACGCCCGTTCCCCAGACACGATCGAACTCGGCGATTTGTGCAGCCAGCGCTGCCGAGTCCAGGATGCTCTCGGCCTCTTCGACAGTGGGGAACTCGTAGAGGGCGAGGTGAACAAGAGGGTTGGTCCTGCTCCAGCAGCGCCATCCTCTTTGAGCCTTGTATTGCCTGACGCCGCTCGGAAAATGTTCCACCCGGTACCAGGCATCGAATTTCGGCCGATCGGCCAGGTTGTTCAGCCTGGCCCGAACGATGAGAACGGCTGTGGCCACGGGCGCCTCCTTGGCGGTCTTTTCCTCAGGAACCGGAAGTAGAGCCTATTTGCGGCCGGAACGTCAGGGGAGGCAATGGCTCGCGACCCTCGGGGGGCTGGCCGCCTGCTGCGCGGAAGGTCCGGCTTCCAGTGCCCATCGATGTGTGGAAAGCTCGTGGTCCCATCTCAGAGGAACGGGACAGAGCATGCACGATATCGTCATCCGGGGCGGCAGTATCGTCGACGGCACGGGAGCGCCTGCGCGCCACGGGGACGTTGCCATCGATGGCGACCGGATCCTCCAGGTCGGCGGCAAGGCAGGGCCGGGCCGGCGCGAGGTCAAGGCCGACGGGCGGATCGTCACGCCGGGCTGGGTCGATGTGCACACGCACTATGACGGCCAGGCCACCTGGGATCCCGTCCTGGCGCCGTCCTCCTGGCACGGCGCCACGACCATCGTGTTCGGCAATTGCGGCGTGGGCTTCGCCCCCGTCCGCCAACAGCACCACCAGGCGCTGATCGATCTGATGGAGGGGGTGGAGGACATTCCCGGCGTCACGCTGACCGAAGGCCTCAAGTGGGACTGGGAGAGCTTCCCGGATTACCTCGACGCACTCGCGCGGCTGCCGCGCACCATCGATATTGCCGCCCAGCTCGCCCACCACCCGTTGCGGGTCTATGTCATGGGCGAGCGCGCCATCGCCCGCGAGCAGGCGACGGCCCAGGATATCGACGCCATGGCGCGCCTGGCGGAGGAGGCCCTGAAGGCGGGCGCCGTCGGCTTCACCACCAGCCGCACGGACCAGCACAAGACGCTGGCCGGCGACCTGGTTCCCGGGCGCTATGCCGAGCATGAGGAACTGCTCGCCATCGGCCGGGCGATGGGTCGCGCCGGCCGCGGCGCGTTCGGCATGCTCTCCGACTTCGAGGACGAAGCCGCCGAGTTCCGCTGGATGCGCCAGGTGGCGAAGGACAGCGGCCGGCCGGTCTGGTTCCTGCTCACCGACCGCAGCTACGACCCTGAGCGCTGGCGCCGCCTGATGGACGGGGTCCGCGCGGCCCGCGCCGACAACCTGCCGCTCTCCGCCCAGGTCGCGGGACGCCCGGTGGGCCTGACCCTGGGCCTCGGCACCTCGCTCAATCCCTTCGCGCTGCGCGAGGCCTTTGCCGCCTTGGCCAAGCTGCCGCCGGCTGCGATGCTGGCGAAACTGCGCGATCCCGACATGCGCCGGACGATCCTGGCGCAGGAGGCCTCGCCGCGGCTGCTCGAGGTGCTGCCGCCGTTGTCGCGCCAGATCGCGACGCGCTGGGACCGCATGTACCTGCTGGGCGATCCGCCGGACTACGAGCCGCCGCCGGAGAGCAGCATCGCCGCCATGGCGCAGGGCGCCGGCGTGAGCCCGGCCGAGTTCTGCTACGACTATCTGGTCGGCGGCGACGGCGGGCGGATGGTTTATTTCCCCGTCACCAACTACGTGCATGGCGACCTCGAGGTGGTGCGCGAGCTGATCGAGGACCCGCATACCCTTCTTGGCTTGTCGGATGGCGGCGCGCATTGCGGGGTGATCTGCGATGCCTCGCTCAACACCACGATGCTGGCCCACTGGGTCCGCGACCGCACGCGCGGGCCGCGCCTGCCGCTGGAATATGTGGTGAAGGCGCAGACCAGCGAGACGGCGGATTTCTTCGGCTTCCGCGACCGCGGTCGGCTTCAGCCGGGCCTGAAGGCGGATGTGAACGTCATCGACTTCGACGGTCTGCGCCTGCACGCCCCGCAGATGATCTTCGATCTTCCGGCCGGCGGACGACGCCTGGTTCAACATGTCGACGGTTACGACATGACGATCTGCTCGGGCACGCCGATCTTCGAGAAGGGCGAGGAGACCGGGGCCAGGCCCGGCAAGCTGGTTCGCTCGGCCGGCTGATCCAGCGTTTTGCCACCAGGGGTCGCGCTACTTCTTGACGGGTCGGCCGGTCGCGCCAGATGCCGGTCGGACCGGCGCTCGATCGGCTACGACAGGCTGGCACGTACGACAGCACGCAGAGTGGCGACAGCGGCAGGCATGTCTTCCTCCGGCGTGCCAGCATAGCCCAGGATCAGGCCGTGCTTCTTGGCGCGGCCCGAGTAGCAGGCGGATAGCGGCGAGACACTGACGCCGCGGGCGGCGCAGGCGGCTGCGATGGCATGGTCGTCGAAAGTCGCGGCGATGGCGGCAGACGGCCGCGCAATCAGGTGCATGCCGCCGCGATCGGGGGAGAGATCGAGAAGGCCTTTTAACGGGCCTTGGGCGGCGGCGATCAGTGCCTGCTGGCGCTGGGCATAGAGCAGGCGCGTCCGACGGAGATGCGCGGCGAGATGGCCGTCGGCGATGAAGCGGGCAAGGGCTCCCTGGCCGACCATCGAGGCGCGCGTGGCCGTGCCGGTCATAAGGTGTTGGGCAGCGGCGGCCAGCGACGCGGGCAGCACGACGAAGCTCAGGCGTAACGCCGGGAACAGCAGCTTGGAGAAGCTGCCGAGATAGGCCACGCGCCCGGTGCGATCGAGCGCGCGCAGCGGCGCCAGCGGCCGGCCGGCGTAACGATACTCGCCGTCGAAATCGTCCTCGGCGATCCAGCTCCCGGTGCGCTCGGCCCAGCTCAGGAGCTCGAGCCGCCGCTGCAGGCTGAGCACCGTGCCCAGCGGAAACTGGTGCGACGGCGCCACCACCGCGAGCCGCGCGTGGGCCGCGCGTTTCACCGCAGCGTCGATCGAGAAACCCTGCGCGTCGATCGGCACGGGCACGGCCTTCACCTCGGCCATCGCCATCGCTTCGCGCGTGCCGATGAAGCCCGGCTCCTCGATCCACGCCTCCTGGCCGGCATCGAGGATCAACCCCGCGAACAGCGATAGGCTCTGGCGCATGCCCGAGGTCACGACCACCGCGCTGCCTTCGCAGCGGAAGCCGCGCGCCATGCCGAGATAGGACGCGATGGCGTCGCGCAGGCCCGGGTGACCGAACGGATGCAGGGCGCCGGCGATCGCCCAGGATGGCCGGCGCCATTCGCGCTCGAGTAGCTTGGCCCACAGGGCGTAGGGGAACGCCGCGCGGTCGGGCTGGCCGGTCGGAAAGGCGATCGGCGACTCATCGAAGGTCTGTTCGATCGCCTCGGTCGCGAGCGCGGCGGACGCGCGGCGCGACAGGACGGGCGCCGTCGGGTTGGCCGGGCGGTGGCGGCCGGCGACCTTGGGCGACACCAGCATGTCGTCGGGCAGGTTGGCCGCGACCGACAGGCCCGACGCCGCCTGCGCCAGCACGTAGCCCTCGGCCACCAGCTGGTCCATCGCCAGGAGGATCGTGCCGCGCGCGCAGCCGAGCTCCGCCGCCATCAACCGCGAGGAGGGCAGCTTCAAGCCGGGGGCCAGGCGTCGCTCGAGGATGGCCACGCGGATCTGCTGGCCGATCTGCCGGTGCAGGGGCACGTCGGACGCAGGGTCGAGGGCGAGGCCCAGCGGGGCGGTCTTGCGCGGCATGACTGGTACAGGCTCTTTTGGGCGAACTGGCCCTTTCATATAGACCACAATGACAGCATGGTCCGGCCGAATTTCAGGGGTTTGCCATGAGCACGACGACGAAAGAGAACACCGCGGAAGCCTTCGGCGTCACGCCGGTCAACAAGGTCAAGCGCATGCACGAGCGCGGCCGCTACGACAAGAAGACCGTCTACGACATCCTCGATGCGGCGCTGGTCTGCCATATCGCCTACGTGATCGATGGCCGTCCCTACTGCACGCCGACGAACTTCTGGCGCGAGGGCGATCACCTCTACTGGCATGGCTCGTCGGCCAGCCGGATGATCCGCACGCAGAAGGGCGGCACGCCCGTCTGCCTCACCGTGACGCATCTCGACGCGCTGGTGATGGCGCGCTCAGGCTTCCACCATTCGGTGAACTATCGCGCGGTGATGGCGTTCGGCACGGCACATTTCATCGAGGATCCGGCTCAGAAGCTCAGGCTGATGGACCGCTTCATCGACCGCATCTATCCCGGCCGCTCGAAGCTGATTCGCCAACCCAACGCGAGTGAGCTCAAGGCCACGACCATGATGGGCATGGAAATCGAGCATGCTTCGGGCAAGATCCGCGACAAGCACGTGGCCGACGACGAGGAGGACTACGAGGGTGTGCGGGCCTGGACGGCACTCTATCCGATCACGCAGGTGATCGGCGCGCCGTCGGACTGCGTCCGCCAGCTCCCGGACCTCAAACGGCCCGACGAGATGGCCGACTTCGAACCCGGCGCGCGCCTCGACGAGATCATGACCAAGACCTATAAGCGCACTTTCAGCGGCTAGATGTGAGTTTTCGATAGGTTGTCCATCCGGCTCGCGCCGGGGAGGAGAGCGGGGCGTTGGTCGTCTTCATGGGGACTCTCAGCGACGGTTTTCCAGCGCGGCCCGCCAAGGCTACAACCCGCCGCGCCGCTGCAAACCCGCTGCCGGTTCACGGTCGGGTTGCGCTTGTGAGCCGCGCGCCACGCGGGCAGGACAGGGAGGACGAGCATGGCCCATGACCGCTTTCGCCGCTTCAACACAACGGGACGCTGGCCGAACCAGGCGATCGACTACGACGTATCGCTGATGGTCCGCGCGAGCGGACGCAGCCTCTTCCTGGGCGGCCTGACCGGCTTCGACCTCGAGGGCAGGTTCCACGGCAAGGGCGACCCCGCCGCACAGGCCGATCAGGCGATGAAGAACCTGAAGATCCTCGTCGAGGAGGCCGGCGGCACGCCCGATCACGTCTGCAAGGTGACGACCTATCTGCTGGATCGCGCCCACCGCGAGCCGGTCTACAATACCGTCGCCCGCCACCTGCGCGGCGTCGCGCCGTGCGGCACCGGGCTCATCGTTTCCGGCCTCGCGATGGCCGACATGCTCGTCGAGTTCGATGTCGACGTCGTCATTCCGACGCCGTGAACTCTCTCGCCGTCTCGACTATTTCGCGCGTACGCGTCACGCGAGTGCCCCGAACGCGAGCAGGCCGACCGCGCGAGAGGCCTGTCGTGACGAGCCACTTGGCGCAGGCGAGGCTCGCATTGAGGGTCCGGTTTTGGCCACCGCCGGTCACCTGGCAACCGGGCAGGTCATGGAGTAGTTCCAGCGCGTACCCCACAGGCTCCCTGTAACGACGACATCGACGGCATAGTCTCCGGCCACCGGGTTCCAGTCGAAGCTGAGTGCACCGCGCCCGCTGCGCGGTCCGCCAGTGCCAGCGATGACCTGCCCACGGTAAACTACCTTGATGTCATCGGGTTTGACATTGTTGTTATAAGTGATTTTCGTGAGGCCGGGCGTGTCACCCAGATAGTGCAGGTGATGCGTCTCACCTTCGCCGCCCGAATTGACCGACCAGTTGCAAGGCAACATGCCTGACGGTATCGCGCTGGTCGGCACAGTCGATTCGGTCGGGGCTTGCTGCTGAGACTGAGGTGGCTGCGGGGCACAGCCAGTGCTTGAAATCAGTGCGAGCAGAATCATCCCACGGACCACAGTCGCTGACATAGTCTTGAGTCTTACGAAACCTGGACCAGCGTCATCGCCGGGAAGTGCCGGCCGAGCTTCGCGTCCCATGCCGCGCCGATCGCGGCGCCGACAGCGTTGAATTCGGCGATGTCGGGACGTGGTCATGATCCCGGGCTCCTCCTGGAAGGGTGAGCCAGCCTACCTAATTGCTGGGAGTGCGCCACTGCGCGCGGAGTAATCTCCGCGCAGAGTAGCGCTCATGGAGCGCGGACCTCCTCATGTCCTCGGTCAGCGCTTCGCTCGCGTCGGCGACATGCTCTTTTTCTTGGCTGTTTCCTGTTCGTTCAACTCGATACTCCGAAGGTCGCATGTTTCGCGGCCCCTCTTGATGTCAGCATACCCTCAACGAAATGGACTGAGCGGGAGTGGAGGATACAGATGGGCATGCTCTCCTGGCGCTGGTGGCCACGAAACAAGACCAGATCCCTGGACAAGGCAGCGTTCGCTTCTGAACGCTTTGCAGGCGGCGATCGGCGCCATCTGCTCCAGGCCCTTTCGGCGATGGCCGGCGGCGGCGCCTTGGCTGTGATGTCACAGCCCGCTGGAGCGAAAGACTCGAGCGACCCGCCACCGCCCAAGCGGGCGCTGACCGGCCGCGATGAAGCCGGCAAGTCGGTGTTCAAGTCCTTTGACGTCACGCCCAAGGTGGTGGAGATCGATTCCAATCCGGGACTGACCTTCTATGAACTCTACATGACCGAGGGCGTGCCCCAGCTCACCGGCCTGGAACCGGACCCGATGCTTGCGGGAACGAAGGCCTTTCCCGGCCCCGGCGGCACGATGTTTCGCCTGATCTCCTATCCGCCCAAGCGGCCCGAAGGTTATAAGCCGCCGCCCGGCGTCACGTTCGAAAGTGGCCTCAAGGAAATGTCTGAAAAGGTCCCCCGCATGGGCGACCATTTCGATCGCAGCGCTCCCGGCATGCACACATCGGATACCATCGATTATTGTGTCGTGGTTCGTGGCGAGATGACGCTGGAACTGGACGACGGAC
>Ga0070765_100002894_pt1 | contig 10933 bp, 7 predicted proteins | sample HubBroMetageWFT5_FD_71516 | JGI IMG/M metagenome (GOLD analysis project Ga0070765, IMG submission 71516) | Warmed and freeze-thawed soil microbial communities from the Hubbard Brook experimental Forest, New Hampshire - Hubbard Brook CCASE Soil... | ecosystem: Environmental > Terrestrial > Soil... | reverse complement strand
GTTGCGCGACCCCGAACATCCCACACAGATGCGGCCGAGTGACGATTGCGGCGACGGCCTGCATCCGAGCGATGCCGGCTACAACAAGATGGGCGACGCGATCGACCTGGCGCTGTTCGAGTAGCTATTCGGTTGGACGAGTGACAAACCCGACGCTGCGGTCATCCTGATCTGGGATGACGGTCACGTCGCTAACCTGCGCGCCGAGAGGACCTTTTCGACTGGCCTCGATCATAACTGCAACGGCCTCCGGTGCGCCCGTCACCAGTGCCTCGACGCTGCCGTCCGTTCGGTTCCGCACCCAGCCGCGCAGCCCCAGGCTCGTGCCGGTACGCGTCGCCCAGAACCGGTATCCGACGCCTTGCACCTGCCCGGTGATGCGGAGCCGTACTGTTTCGAGCGGCGCGGTCATCCGATGCGAGGCTTACTCGAATTCGAGGATCACCTGGTCGACGGCGAGACTGTCGCCCGGGTTGGCGCGGATGCGCGCGACGCGGCCGTCGCGTTCGGCGCGCAGCACGTTCTCCATCTTCATCGCTTCGACGATGGCGAGCGGCTCGCCGGCTTTCACCTCCTGCCCCTCCTCGACAACGATTGATGAGAGCAAACCCGGCATTGGCGACAACAGGAGCCGGGAGGTGTCCGGCGCCTGCTTCTCGGGCATCAGCGCGAGCAGTTCGGCAGCCCGCGGCGACAGCACCTGGGCGCGACGCACGACGCCGCTGTGCATCAGCCGGAATGCCGCGCCCGGCAGACGTTCGATCTGGACTGTCGTGACATGCTGCTCGACGCAGGCATGCAGCAGCGGCTGGCCCGGCTGCCAATCGGTCGTCGCGACGCGACTCTCGCCTTCGATTTCGACCCGGTAGGCGCCGCCTTCCGGCTTTAGCGCAACCGGATACCGGCGGCTGTCGAGCAGAACGGTGTGGCCCTCGGGCATCTCGTTCCTCGCGCCGGCGAGCTTGCCGTCGATCGCCGTTTCACGCTCGCGCAGTCGGCGATTGGCCAAAGCGGCGGCGAGCAGGATCACCCGGTCGGCTTCGACAAAACCGGATGGCGGAGCGAACCCGCCGGGGAATTCCTCGGCGATGAAATTGGTCGACAACATGCCGGCGCGAAACCGAGGCTTCGCCGCGGCTGCCGCCAGAAACGGGATGTTGTGCTGCACGCCGGCGACGTAAAACTCATCCAGGGCGCCGGACAGCCGATCGATGGCGGTCTCTCGGTCGGGACCCGAGACAATGAGTTTGGCTATCAGGGGATCGTAGTAGACGCTGATCTCGGCCCCTTCGAAGACCCCTGCGTCAAGTCGGACGCCCTCCCCGTTTGGCGGGCGATACCGCACGAGGCGGCCGATCGAGGGCAGAAAATTGCGCGCCGGGTCTTCGGCATAGATCCGCGCCTCGATGGCCCAGCCGGAGAGCTCCACATCCTTCTGAGCGAACGGAAGCGCCTCGCCGGCCGCCACCCTAATCATCAGCTCGACGAGATCGAGCCCGGTCACCAGCTCCGTTACCGGGTGCTCGACCTGAAGGCGCGTGTTCATTTCGAGAAAATAGAAATTGCGCTGCTGGTCGACGATGAACTCGACCGTCCCGGCCGAGCGGTAATCGACGGCTTGCGCCAGCGAGACCGCTTGCCTGCCCATCGCTTCGCGGGTTTCGGGGTCGAGAAACGGGCTCGGCGCCTCCTCGATCACCTTCTGGTGGCGGCGCTGGATCGAGCACTCGCGCTCGCCTAGATAAACAATGTTACCGTGGCTGTCGCCGAGCACCTGGATCTCGATATGCCGCGGCTGTTCTATGTATTTTTCGATAAAGATCCGATCGTCCGCAAAGCTCGATTTCGCCTCGCTCGCCGCCGCCCGAAACCCATCGCGGACCTCGTCGTCGCTCGCGGCGATCCGCATGCCCTTGCCGCCGCCGCCCGCAGAAGCCTTGATCATGACGGGGAAGCCGATGTCGCGGGCGATCGCGACGGCAGTATCGGCATCGGGAACGACGTCGAGGTGGCCGGGCACGCTCGACACCCCGGCGGCGCGCGCCAGCTTCTTCGACTCGATCTTGTCGCCCATCGCGGCGATTGCATCCGCCGGCGGGCCGATGAAGGTCACTCCGGCCTTCGCAAGCGCCCGTGCAAAATAAGGGTTCTCCGACAAAAATCCGTAGCCGGGGTGGATTGCTTCGGCGCCGCTTTCTCGGCATGCCTCGACGATCCGCTCGATGTCGAGATAGCTCTCGGCCGAGGGCGCCGGCCCGATGCGGATCGCTTCGTCTGCCATCTGCACATGCAGAGCCTCGGCGTCGGCATCGGAATAAACCGCCACCGTCGCGATCCCCATACGATGCGCAGTCCGGATGATGCGGCAGGCGATTTCGCCGCGATTGGCAATCAGAATTTTTTTGAACATCGCTGCGCCGCTACTCCGGTCACACTTTTCCGTCATTCCCGCGAAAGCGCGAGGACTGTCCGGGGAAATCAGGCATAGGCGAAAGTCAGCTGGTTTTGAACAACGGAAAGGGGGCTCTGAGGTTGGCGGCAGCCGTTCGAGGCACCCGCCTTGCTGCGCGGACCCGGCGCTCTGCCCGCTAGCATGGTTCATTGATGAGTTTCCGCCACGCAATCGGATACAAAAACCGTTATAACGGGAGATAGAATGCACGGGATGTAGAGCCCACTCGGTGTCCGAAAGAGTCGATCGTCTCTTGGCCGAGGCGGGTTCGGGTCAACCGGCAGTCTCACGCACGGATGCCGCGCCGCGCGCTCCGAGAAGGCAAGGCTACAAGCTGGGTTTGCGCGGGGCATTGACCGCGCTGGTGCTGGGGACTGTGGTCCTGACCGCATTGCTGATCCATCTGTTTTGGTCGGTTGCGGCGCGTCGCAATGTGGCCGACGTGGTCGAGCAGCTCAATCGCCAGATCGTTGAATCGATCCATCACGAATTGCACGGCGTGCTGGATGATGCCTCGTCAATGGAGGAGGCGGTCCGATCGATCTTCTTTCAGGGCACGATAAAGGTGACAGATGAGGGCAAGCGCGAATTCGTCTTCCTGGCGTTGCTGCGCTCGCAACCGAGCCTCTCGTGGATTTCGCTGGGCTTTCCGGACGGCGGATTTTTCGGCTCACGCAAAGCGAGCGACACCGAAATCGACATGATCGAGGTCAAATGGGACGCGGCAGGAGGAACCGCACGCCAGCGGACCGATTATTATACGCCGGAAGTCGGCGACATCATGTTCAACAACCGCGAGTTCGCGCCCAGCGACTATAAAGCGACGGCGCAGCCCTGGTACCGCCGAGCGGTTGCGGAGAACGCACCGGGCTGGAGCCGGATATCCAATTTTCCCGGCAGCAACCGGCAGGCGATCGGCATCTCGACCCCGCTGTCGGTCGACGATCGATTTGTCGCCGTCATCAATGTCGTCATCGATCTGGGGCGATTGTCGCAGTTCTTGTCGAGCCTCGAGGTCGGCAAGTCCGGTACGGTTGTCGTGCTCGATCGCAACGGGAACGTCATGGCTTCGCCGGATCCGAGTGCGATAGAGCGGCAGCAGAACGGCGAGATGCCGAACCTCCGGAGCCTGGGCCAGAACAACAACCTGCTGAGGACGGTCGGCGAATATTTCGGTCGCGACAGCACGGGTCTGGCCGCGCTCTCGGAAACACGCCAGGTCGAATTCACCTCCTCCGCGGACCGCGGCGACTATTTTCTCACTTTCTCGCCGCTGGGTTTCGACGATTGGGTCGTCGCTACGGTCATCCCGGCCGGTGATTTTCTGGCGACGATCGAGCGCAACGCAAAGCTCCTGCTCGCGGCTCTCGGATTGATGACGCTCGTCATCGCCTCCTTAGCGATCTTGTCGGCCAACCGGCTGATCGGTGCGCCCCTGCTTCGCATCGTCGGTCAACTAAAGCACATCGAGAGCTTCGAGCTCGACGCGATTACCCGGATGAGTTCGCCGCTTCGCGAGCTCGACAATCTTTCCGCTGCGCTGACGCAGATGAGCCGCGGCCTCGCATCGTTTCAGAAATACATACCGACGGCGCTCGTCCGCACCCTGGTGGCGCGCGGCGTCGAGGCTCGCCCAGGCGGCCGCCAGCAGGTCCTTACTGTGCTGTTTACCGATATCGTCGGCTTTACCGGACTTTCGGAGCGACTCGGCGACGCGATCGTGCCGGTCCTCAGCGACTACCTCGAACTCGCCTCGGCAGCAATTTCAGCGCGCAACGGAACCATCGACAAGTTCATCGGCGATGCGGTGATGGCATTCTGGGGCGCACCGACACCGAACGATCGCCATGCGGCCGACGCTTGTGCCGCGGCGCTCGAATTCAGACATCGCCTCGGTCAGCGCTGCGCCGAGAGAGCCCGAGACGGAGGAGTGCCGCTACGCATTCGCGTCGGCATCAATACCGGGCGTATGCTGGTCGGCAACATCGGCTCAAATCAACGGCTGAGCTACACAGTGATCGGCGACGCCGTCAATGTCGCGAGCCGCCTCGAAGCGATCAACAAACGCTACGGAACCGAGATCCTGATCGGCGAGGACACGCGCGCGGCGGCGGGGGACGCCGTTCTCGTCAGGCGACTCGATTGGGTCGCCGTCTATGGGCGCACGCAGGGGCTTGCCGTCTACGAGCTGCTCGGCATGGCCGATCATGGTGCTTCGCAGACGCTGGAATGGGTCACAGCCTACGAAGCCGGCCTCGACGCCTATGCGCGTCGCGACTGGGCGGACGCGGCCGAGCTCTTCGAGAGCGCGATTGCCGTTCGCGGCGACGACCTCCCTTCGCAGATATTCGTCGAGCGCTGTCGAAAGTACCTTGCGTCTCCGCCCCCGGAGGATTGGACCGCGGTCTCGATTCTCGCCGAAAAGTGATTTGCCGACGCTGGTTGCGCGCTGCAGAACAAGGGCCCGCTTGCGATGGAGATCCGCATGAAGCCTTCTGTGCTCATCGCCGCCGCGGTCGCCGCCGCGGCGTCTCTGCCGATGCCGGCGGATGCGGGACCGGCGCCGGCTCCGCCTTACAAGGCGGAAAAATGCTTCGGCGTCGCCGCCGCAGGCCAAAACGACTGCCAGACTGCAACTCATTCCTGTGCCGGCGAGTCGAAGACAGCCGCCGCAGGCGATTCGTGGATCTATGTGCCGGCGGGTACCTGCACGAAAATCAACGGCGGCAGCCCGATCCCGAAAGAATCCTGATCACTCAAACGGCCGCCGCGATACTGTTCTTTGCCCATGATCCGCTTCGGGCGGGCGATCTGCGGCGACCTCCATCAGGCCGAGCGCCGCGAGTGGTGGCTCGCGAACGGGCGCGGTGGCTATGCCTCCGGCACGATCGCCGGCAGTCTGACGCGGAGATATCATGGACTGCTGATTGCGCCGGTGGACCCGCCGCTCGGGCGCCGGCTGGTCTGGGTCAAGGCCGATGCGGAGCTCGTCGATGGCGAGCAGAGCTGGCCGCTCTTCACGAACCGCTGGAGCGGCGGGGCGATCAGCCCGGCCGGTCACGTCCATATCGAGACCTTTCGGCTCGACGGCGGCATCCCGGTCTGGCTCTTTGCCGTGGGCCTCATGCGCGTCGAGGCACGGATCTGGCTCGAACCGGGTGCTGATACGACCTATGTCGCGTGGCGGCTCTTGCCCGGTCCCGAACAGGGTAGGAGAAAGCTGTCGCTGCGCGTTCGGCTCATGGTCAATGACCGCGACCATCACGGGCATACCACGGCCGATGAGTTCACCCCGGTGCTGGAGGCCGAGGAGGCTGGCTTGCGGGTATGCCGGCCCGGATTTGAGCTGAGGTTGCGCAGCTGTGGCGGCACCATTACGCCGGCTCAGGAGTGGATCGAAAATTTCGATCTGCCAGCCGAGCGCGAGCGCGGGCTGTTCGACCGGGACAATCATTTGCAGGTCGGGGAAGCGCGGCTCGATTTGGTTCCCGGTAAATGGGTGGGAGTCGTCGGGAGCCTCATCGGCGATCCGCCTCCCGATTTGGAAGCCGCACTGGAACGCCGGCGAAATTGGCAACAGGGCGTGCTCGACCAGGCCGCCCGGCATGTCCCCGAAATGGCGGCGCCGCCCGACTGGATCGCACAACTGCTGCTCGCCGCCGACAGCTTTATTTTGAGCCGGGCGCTCCCTGGCCGCCCCGACGGCAAATCGGTGATTGCCGGTTATCCCTGGTTCGGTGATTGGGGCCGCGACACGATGATCTGCCTCCCGGGCCTGACGCTCGCCACCGGCCAGCAGGAATGGGCGCGCGACATCCTGCTGACCTTCGCGCATTTCGTCGACCGCGGCATGCTGCCCAATGTCTTTCCGGGCGTCGGCGCCAAGCCCGACTACAACACCGTCGACGCGACCTTGTGGTTTTTCGAGGCTTGGCGCGCCTATATCGAGGCGAGCGGCGACCGCGAGAATCTCGCCGAGGTCTTTTCGGTCCTCGCCGACATCGTCGAATGGCATCTCAGCGGCACGCGCTACGGCATCCGAGTCGACCCCGGTGACGGGCTGCTCAGCGCCGGAGAACCGAGAGTGCAGCTCACCTGGATGGATGCCAAGGTCGGCGACTGGGTTGTGACGCCGCGCATCGGCAAGCCGGTCGAGATAAATGCGCTCTGGTACAACGCGCTATGCATTATGGCCGGCTTTGCCGAGATGCTCGGCCGGCCGGCAGATCGTTATCGCAACCTTGCCGAACGGGCCCGTGTGAACTTTGCTCGCTTCGCCGACGAGCGGACCGGCGGGCTCTACGACGTGATCGACGGCCCCGCCGGCAATGACGGCTCGATCCGACCGAACCAGATCCTGGCGGTCAGCCTCCCGCACTCCCCCCTGGCGCCGGGTCAGCGGAAACGCATCGTCGCGCTGTGCGGGGACCGGTTGCTGACGTCCTACGGGCTGCGTTCGCTCGCGGCCGGCGAACCCGACTACAAGCCCCATTATACCGGAGACCCGTGGCACCGCGACGGCGCCTATCATCAAGGGACGGTCTGGGCTTGGCTGCTCGGCCATTACACGCTCGCGGAATACCGCGTGCACGGCGATGCCGATTTGGCGTTGCAGCGTCTCGGCGCCATGCGCGATCACCTGTTCGATGCCGGGCTCGGAACGGTCAGCGAAATCTTCGAAGCCGAGCCGCCGCACCTCCCGGGTGGTGCGCCCTCACAGGCCTGGTCGGTCGCTTGCGTGATCGAGGCGTGGTGGCGATTGCAACGCGTGCGTGCCGCATCGAAACGATAAACGATCTAAATTTTGATCGAAAGGTAGGCGCAACTAAGTTTAAGAAGGTAGCGACTGAGAGGTTCGTCCGATGAACCACAACCCGATCTCCGACACGGTCCAGTTTCTGCTGCAGCCGGCCTGGACCACGGCGATATTTTGGCTGCTCCTGCTCGGCAGCATCGCCGTTGCGGTCCATGTCTATCGCGCCATGCCGGCACAGCGCCCGATCGAGCATGTCGGCAACTGGGTGTTTCGGCTGCTGATCGGCTGCATGTGGTGGCAGCAGACCCTGTGGAAATTGCCGCCGTTCTATACCGACCATCCGGAGCAGCCGTTCGGCGAGACGGGTCTGGCCTATTGGATGACCGTGATGGGCAAGTCCGCGGCGATCCCGCTGCAGGCCGATTTCGTCAACAATGTCGTATTGCCGCATTTCTATCTGTTCGCACCCATCGTCTACGCGGCAGAGGTGCTGACGGCGGTATCGCTGATATTGGGGATTCTCGTGCGCTTCTGGGGCATGATCGGCGCGCTGCAGATCCTCAATCTGTGGCTCGGGCTCTACAATGCCGAGGGGGAGTGGCCCTGGACCTATTTCTTCCTCCTGGTAATCCAGCTGATGTTTGCCCTCCACCATTATGGCCGCAGCCTCGGCCTCGACGCGCTGATCGTGGCCCGGTGGAAAGGGCGCCGGAGCCTGATGGGCATCCTGGCGGCCGAAGCGACTTAGCGACCCAACTGCGCCGTCTATAGGGGGTGCAGATCGCCGAGCAGTGTCGGAAGCAGTTCCGAGACCGTCGGATGGATCGGCATTGTCCGCTGCAACAAATTGTAGGGCGCTTTGGCGTACATCAGGTCGAGGATGCCGTGAATGACCTCGTCGCACCCGGTCCGAGCAGCGAGGCACCGAGGATTTGCTTGCTGTCGACGTTGGCCAAGACCTTCATGAACCCAGCCGTTTCGCCTTTTTCGACGGCACGGCCGACGCGGGTCATCGGGCGCGTCGCAATCAGGGCCGGCTTGCCGCGGCCCTTCACCTCGGCCTCCGTCATTCCCGCCCTGCCGAGCGGCGGATCGATATAGAGTGCGTAGGCGGTAATGCGGTCACTGACCCGGCGCGACTCCCCGTCGAGGAGGTTTGCGGCAACGATCTCGAAATCATTATAGGCGGTGTGGGTGAAGGCGCCTTTGCCGTTGCAGTCGCCGAGCGCCCACACTCCCGCCACGTTGGTGCGCAGCTCGTCGTCGACGATGATGTAACCTCGCTCGTCTCGGGCGATACCGGCTTTGTCGAGCCCAAGATCGTCGGTGTTCGGGCGACGCCCGACCGCGAGGAGCAGATGGGACCCGCGAATCTCGGGTGGTCCGTTTGTGCAATCGAGGCCAACGAGGACGTCCTCGCCGCTGCGCGCGAGCCGGATGCACTCCGCCTTGACGCGCAGCCCTATGCCTTCGCTTTCGACAATCTCGGCGATTGCGGCTGAAACGTCGGGGTCCTCGCGGTGGACGAGGCGCGGCGCCATTTCAACGACCGTGACCTCACTGCCGAACCGCCGGTACATCTGGGCGAATTCCAACCCGACATAGCTGCCGCCGACGATTACCAAGTGGCGCGGCACGAAGTCGACGGCCATCATCGAGCTGTTCGTCAAATAGGGCACCTGATCGAGCCCGGGCAAGTTTGGCACCAAAGCCCGGCCGCCGACATTGATGAAGACGCGTTCGGCGGCGAGGAGCGCATCACCGACTTGAACCTCGTGCGGCGCGATGAAGCGGCCATGGCCGTGATAGACCGTGCAATTGGCCAAGCTCCTCAAGCTTTGCTCTACACCCACGCGCGACTGCCCGGAAATCCGATCCTTTCTGGCTTTTACCCTCGGCATGTCGACATGCACCGGACCTTCGAGACCAACCCCGAACTCGCCGGCTCGGCGAACGATATGTGCCGCATAGGCACTGGCGACCAGGGTCTTGGTAGGAATGCAGCCGGTGTTGACGCAGGTGCCGCCAAACGCGCCGCGTTCAATGATCGCAACGGTCATGCCCGCCGCCGCCAGGCGCCGCGCCAGCGGCGGTCCGGCCTGCCCGGTGCCTATGACGATGGCATCGTGGGTGGCTAGCGGAGTGTTAGCTTTTGCCATGCATGCCCCCTAAACACCTTTGGTCATCAGACAGCAGAGATATTAGCCTGAGGCACCGCTCGAAGGGGAGCTGAGCCGATGGCAGAAGGTTTGCGCAAGACACTTCGCAGCGCCGAGGCGCTGCGCCTCGAGGAAATCAGGCACGGCAGACATTGGCGGCGCTGGGGGCCGTATCTCAGCGAGCGTCAATGGGGAACGGTGCGCGAGGATTACAGCGAGTACGGCACGGCTTGGGAGTATTTTTCGCATGATCAGGCGCGCAGCCGCGCCTATCGCTGGGGCGAGGACGGGATCGGCGGCTTTGGCGACGACCAGCTGCTGCTCTGCCTCGGCTTGGCGTTGTGGAACGGTCGCGATCCGATCCTAAAGGAACGGCTGTTCGGGCTTACCAATTCTGAAGGCAACCACGGCGAGGACGTCAAGGAGCTCTATTACTACCTGGATGGCACGCCTACCCACTCATATATGCGGATGCTATACAAATATCCGCAAGCCGCTTTCCCCTACACTCAACTGGTAGAAGAGAACCGCCGGCGTGGTCGGGCGGAGCCCGAATTCGAGCTGATCGATACCGGCGTCTTTGCCGAAAACCGCTATTTCGATGTCGAGATCGAATACGCAAAGGCCGATGTCGACGACATCCTGATCCAGCTGACGATCCACAACCGCGCGGGCGAAGCGGCAATCTTGCACGTATTGCCGCAGCTCTGCGCGCGCAATACATGGTCGTGGAAACCCGATTCGATGCGGCCGCAGCTCGTTGCGCGCGAGGACGATTCGATCTCGATCGATATCCCGCATCTGCCGCAGCTGCGGCTTTACTGCGACGGCCGTCCGGAATTTCTGTTCTGTCAAAACGAGACAAATATAAAGCGGCTGTACGGGATCGATGCGCCGGGCCACCACTTCAAAGACGGCATCAACGATTATATTGTGAACGGCGATGCCGAGGCCGTGAGACCGGATCTTCGCGGCACCAAAGCGGCGGCGCATTACCGGCTCAGCCTGCCAGCCGGGGGAAGCGGCCGGTTGCGTGCACGGTTGACCCTTGCCGACCACCCTTGCGGTCTCGACGATTTTGACCACGTGTTCGGTCAGCGCCGAGCCGAAGCCGACGAATTCTACGCGGAATTGCAGCAGGACATCGCCGACCCTGATGCGCGGCTGGTACAGCGCCAAGCGTTCGCCGGCATGCTGTGGTCAAAGCAATTCTATTACTTCGATATTCCCGAATGGCTGAACGGCGACCCGCTGCAGCCCGTGCCGCCGGCGGCGCGGCGGCACGGACGCAATTCCGACTGGCCGCATCTGAACAACGCCGACATCGTCGCAATGCCCGACAAATGGGAATACCCATGGTACGCCGCCTGGGACCTGGCCTTTCACGCGGTCACTCTGGCGCTGATCGATCCGGGCTTCGCCAAAACCCAGCTGCTGCTGCTGACCCGCGACTGGTATATGCACCCCAATGGCCAATTGCCCGCTTATGAATGGGCGTTCGGCGACGTCAACCCGCCGGTGCATGCCTGGGCGGCATGGCGCGTCTACGAAATCGACCGCGAGCAT
>Ga0070765_100002892_pt1 | contig 10938 bp, 9 predicted proteins | sample HubBroMetageWFT5_FD_71516 | JGI IMG/M metagenome (GOLD analysis project Ga0070765, IMG submission 71516) | Warmed and freeze-thawed soil microbial communities from the Hubbard Brook experimental Forest, New Hampshire - Hubbard Brook CCASE Soil... | ecosystem: Environmental > Terrestrial > Soil... | reverse complement strand
GCCGATTTCGTGCTGTGGAAGCCGTCCGACGCGGATCTGCCGGGATGGGACAGCCCCTGGGGACGCGGCCGGCCGGGATGGCACATCGAGTGCTCCGCAATGAGCGAGACGCATCTGGGCGAAACCTTCGATATCCATGGCGGGGGTCTCGATCTCGTCTTTCCGCATCACGAGAACGAGATCGCGCAAAGCACTTGCGCGCATGAAGGCCGCCCGTTTGTCCGGTATTGGATGCATAACGGGATGCTCACCGATGCCGGCACCAAGATGTCGAAGTCGCTCGGCAATATCCGCACCGTTCGCGAGTTGCTCGACGAGGCGCACGGCGAGGCTATCCGCCTCGCACTGCTGACCGCGCATTATCGCGACCCGCTCGACTGGACGAGCGAGAGGTTGCGCCAGGCGCGGCAGACGCTCGACCGCTTTTATCGCGCGCTGACCCTGCCGCGCGACGCCGTGTTCGAGCGGTTTGGCGAGGCCGATGCGGCGCTCCGGCCGGTGCGCGACGCGCTCGAAGACGATCTCAACACGCCACTTGCCCTGACGCACCTCCATGAGCTCGCCGGGGCGATCTACCGGACGAGCTCGGACGCCGAACGGTCCGCGCTGCAGCGGGCGCTCGAAGCCGGCGGTCAGTTGATGGGCCTGCTCGGCCAGCCGCCACTCGACTGGCTGCAAGGCAGCGCGAAGGCCGATGGCGAACGAATTGAGCAGCGCATCGCCGCGCGGACGGCGGCGCGTCGCCAGCGCCGCTTCGGCGAGGCCGACCGCATCCGCACCGAACTCGCCGCCGAGGGCATCCTTCTCGAAGACCGGCCGGACGGCACGACGACCTGGTGGCGGAAGGACTGAGCATGGCCGGCACCGATCATCGCCGGCAGGCGGTGACCGATGGTCCCGCGATCATCCTGGTAGAGCCACAGCTCGGCGAGAACATCGGCACCGCCGCGCGGGCGATGATGAATTGCGGCCTCGACGATCTGCGGCTGGTGCGTCCGCGCGACGGCTGGCCTTCGGATAAGGCGATCGCCGCGGCGAGCGGCGCTGACGCTCTTCTTGCGAAGGCGCGGCTCTACCCGAACGTCCCCGCGGCGATCGCCGATCTCGTCCACGTCTATGCGGCGACGGCCCGCGATCGCGGCATGGTGCGGCGCGAAGTGACGCCCCGCCACGCCGCGCCCGAGATGCGGGCCTGGCTCGCGACGGGCGAGGCGTGTGGGGTGTTGTTCGGGCCGGAACGAACCGGCCTTCTCAACGACGATGTGGCGCTCGCCGACACGGTGTTGACCGTGCCGCTCAACCCCGGCTTCTCATCGCTGAACCTCGCCCAGGCCGTGCTGATCGTCGGCTATGAGTGGTTCACATCGGGCGTGACCGCGCCGCCCGAGATTTTGCGCCGCGGCGGTAGCCGGCCGGCGACCAAGGCGGAGCTCCTCAACTTCTTCGAGCATCTCGAGGAGGAGCTGATCCGCAACGGTTTCCTGCGCAATCGCGAGAGCCGTCCGAGCATGGTCCGCAACCTGCGCAGCCTCTTTCAGCGCGCGCAATGCACCGAGCAGGAACTGCGCACCTTGCACGGCGTCGTGACCGCCTTTGCCGGCCCGCGCGAGCGGGGGAAAGCACCTGAAGAAGTGGCAGAGCCGGTTGGCGGATCGCCAGGTGAAGCGGCGCAATGACGAAGAGCGCGGGCTCAGGCTGCGTGCCGCGCGAACCAGGCAGCAATGGCCCGGCCGATTTCCGCCCCGGAATCCTCTTGGATGAAATGGCTGCCGGCCACGGTCGCTTCCGTCTGATTGCGCCAGCTGCGGCAGAACTCGCGCTGGTCTCCGACCAGAATGGCGCCGGGATCGGCATTGACGAACAGTTTAGGGATCTCGTTCTCAGCCATCCAACCGGCATAGGCGCCAACCAGCTCGGCAACAGAGGCGGGTTGCCCATCGATCGGGATCTCGCGCGGCCAGGACAGGGTAGGCCAGCGATCCTCCCTAGGGCCCGCAAAGGGATGCCGGTATTCCGCCATTTCCGCGGGATCGAGACGCCGCAAGATTGATGCCGGGAGGACGCGCTCGACGAACATGTTCTTGTCAAGAACCATCCCTTCCCCGGCCTCGGAGCGAAATCCCTCGAATATTCGCCGCGAGCCTTCCGGCCATTCGGTCCAGGCGAGCGGCCGGACGATCGCCTCCATGTAGACGATGCCCTTGACCCGACCGCGATGATGGTTCGCCCAATCGAATCCGAGGGCCGAGCCCCAATCGTGAAGGACGAGCACGACCGGGTCGTCGCGACCTACGACAGCGTCGATTAAACCCCAGAGAAACTCGCGGTGGGTATCATAACGGTAAGTGTCGGGGCCGGGATTTGCGAGCTTGGCGGAATCACCCATCCCTATGAGATCGGGCGCGACACAGCGGCCGAGGCCGGCGATTTCCGGCATCACATTGCGCCACAGGTAGGACGACGTCGGGTTGCCGTGCAGGAAAAGAAACACCGGCTCACCTTCGCCAAGCTCGACATAGGCCATTCGCTGGCCGTGGATCCTGACGAATTTCTTGGGGTGCGGCTCGCGGCGATGCGGCATCGTCATCTCCCTCCGGTGGGCGGCGTTGCGGGTGCTATAGTGTGAGCTTATCGTCCGGAGGCAAACAACGAGGAATCCACATGCCAAAGCCGAGCTATGAGACTGCATTGATCGTCGGCGCCGGATCGGGTTTGAGCGCGTCATTGGCGCGCCTGTTCTCCCGCAAGGGCCTGCGCGTGGCTCTTGCGGCGCGCAACTCGGAGAAGCTGGGCGGACTCTGCGCCGAGACCGGCGCCAAGGCTTTCACCTGTGACGCGACCAGCCCGAGCCAGGTGGCGCAGATGTTCCAGGCGGTCGAGGCGGCGACCGGCGCGCCGGATGTGGTCGTCTACAACGCCAGCGCCCGCGCCCGCGGTCCCGTGGCCGAGCTGGTGCCGGCCGAAGTCGAGCGAGCCCTCATGGTCAGCGCCTATGGCGGTTTTCTGGTGGCGCGTGAGGCGGCGGCCCGGATGCTTCCGAAAAAGCACGGCGCGATCCTCTTCACCGGCGCCTCGGCGAGCGTCAAGGGCTATCCGCTCTCGGCGCCCTTTGCGATGGGCAAATTCGCGCTGCGTGGCCTCGCACAGAGCATGGCGCGCGAGCTGGCGCCACAGGGCATCCATATCGGCCACTTCGTGATTGACGGGGGGATCCGCAATCCCGGCCGCACGGAGCCGCCGGACCGCCCCGACAGCATGCTCGACCCGGACGCGATTGCCGCATCCTATCTCCACCTACTGCAGCAGCCGCGCTCGGCCTGGGCCTGGGAAGTCGAGCTGCGGCCGTGGGTCGAGCGGTTCTGACGCAACGCCGCGCCGCGCTCCCGGTCTGGGGCGCCTATACGCTGCTGATGCTTCTGGCGGCAGTGCCGTTGTTCTCGACGGTGCTGCCGCCGCTTTTCGACTACCCCAATCATCTGGCTCGCATGCACGTCCTTAGCGAGGGCGGGAATCAATTCTACGCCGTGCATTGGGAGCCGCTGCCCAATCTTGCGCAGGATCTGATCGTGCCGCCGCTCGCACGGCTGATGCCGCTTGACATCGCATCGAAGCTGTTCCTGGTCGCGATCTTCGGGCTGATAACAGGCGGAGCGATATGGGTGAATCGCGTGGCCACCGGGGTGTGGAGACTGTGGCCTCTGCTTGCGTTCCTGCTGCTCTACAACCGAATGTTCTTGTGGGGTTTTCTGAATTACCTCTTTGGGATCGGCGTCGCGCTTGCGGGCGCTGCGCTGTGGCTGGCGCTCGAACGCGAGCGATCGTGGCTGCGGATCCTGGCTTCATCCGTCGTCGCGCTTACCTGCTACCTCAGCCATGTCGCAGCCTTCGGCTTTTATGCATTGGTTATTATCGGGATCGAGCTGTCGCCGGCCTGGGACGAACTGCGTGCCCGCCGCTGGCCGGCACTTGCCCGCAGAAAAGCGATCGCGGGAGCGCAGTTCGCTATTCCTGCAGTGCTGTTTTTTGCCTTCTGGCACCCGGCCGCGGCCGGCAGCACCAGCTATGCGGCGTTCTGGCGCAAAGCCGATCTCTTGTTCAGTGTCTTCGACAACTACGATCGCGCCTTCGATATTGTTTGTTTTACCCTGTTCCTCGGGCTCATCGGGTGGCTCGCTGCAACGCGGCGGCTTCGGTTGGCGCCTCGACTGGCCGGGGCTGCCGGCCTCGTCTTCGCAGTCTATTTGTTATTGCCGAGCCAGATCTATGGCGGCTCGGGTGCCGACCACCGGCTGCCGGTCGCGATGTTCCTGCTGGTGATTGCCTCAAGCGCGGCAAAATTCCCCAATCGGCGCACGGCAGCCGCGATTGGCGTCGTGGCGGCAGTTCTGCTGGTCACCCGCATGGCCGCCATAGAATACGTCTGGCTGCGGGCCGACCGCATCTATTCGGTTGATTTGGCCGGCATCGACATGCTGCCGCGCCGCGCCAAGCTAGCCGTCGCCTATCCAGCCAGTGCGGTCAATTTTGCGCCAGTCCCGGAAGTGCATCTGGCCGTCCTGTCGGTAGCGCGGCGCGAGGCTTTTGTCCCGACTCTATTTGCCAATAAAGAACAGCAGCCGATTGCGCTGAAACCACCGTACGACGCGCTCGCGGACGCGGCAACGCCGCCGGAGTTGTGGGATCTCGTTCTGGCCGGCCGCAATACGCCAAAGGTGCTGCAACAGTACGATTTTCTCGCCGTGACCGGAAGCAAGCCACTGAGTCTTCCGCCAGCCCCGTGTCTCCGACCCTTTTTCGGGCAGTCGACCTTCGAAATATTTAGGATCCTCCACGATGCGCGCTGCGGGAGCCCAGCAGGATGAGGCGCGAAGAGCTACTGGCTGCGGCAGAGCGGAGGCCAGGACAAGATGTGTTGCCAGCGCTGCTCGGCGGCATGCGGAGGGTAGGGCCAATCCGCAATAAGACGCCATCCGTTCGGATCATGGCGGAGAAGAACCGCCTGGCCAGCGGGCAGATCCCCCAATCCGTTCGGAGTGCATGAAATCAAGGCAAGAGGGTAACCGAGACGGGCTGCTTCTTCTAGTGTTGCCGCATCGGCGGTATTGCGCCGCAGAAGGTCCAGCGTATGACGGCGCGGCGGCGTGTCAGCTAGTACCCCGGAGATCATCGTGGCGACGCTGTCGTTGTCGCCCGGCAGCAGCAGTGCCAGGCGGCCGCCATCGCTCAGATAGGGCGGTAGCTTCTTTGCAAGGTCCCACACCAAAGGTTGCGGCATGTCGAGGTCAAAGCGCAGCCGCTTTACAAAGGCGACCGGCGCCAGAAGGGCAAAGCCCAGGAAGGCTGCATTGGCGGCCCGCGAGGGCCTCTCCCAAATCCGGGCCGCTGCGCCGAGATCGCGGGCGGTCAATGCCAGAGCCAGAACAAGAACCAGAGACAGGTGAGTATTGTAGCGGAAATATGAATGCGCCGCACCGCTCATCTCAGTCGGAAACACAGCGATATAGGTCGTGAAAATAAATATATTGTACAGGACGAATAGCGCTGCGTTGAATATCAGCAGTCGAGAGGTGGCCGTCCAACCTTGTCGCCACCACACCAACGGTAGGGCCAGGAACGCAGCGGCGACGCAGCTAAAGTAGAGTGGTTTTCCCGATACGACGCCGAGAACGCTCGCCGCGGTGTCGGAGAGATGGGTCCAATTCCAATTGCCAAAAGGCAGCAGTCTGAGCTCGTCGACCCCCGCATGGCCGGCGTGATATCGCCAGATCGCAAAAAGGAACGACGCAGGCAAGACGGCCAGCGCCGTGCGACCCAGCGCCGCCGCAAGCTGCACCCTTCGCTCGGCCCAGGCACTGATCAGGGCGGCCCCGGCGAGCGCAGCGACAAGCGCGATACCCGTCTGCTTAGTGTTGGCAATTGCTGTTAAAGCCAAGGCCAGCGGCAGAAGTTGCGCTGGCCGGTTTCCCCGAGCCAGCTCACCTTGTGCCAATATGAAGAGCCAAGCGGCAAGGACCGCCATTGCAGCGAGCGCCGGCTCGCCATAGGCAGAAAAATGGATGCGCGGCACGAAACCCGGGTTGAATAACGTCGCCAGCAAAAAACCGAGCGCCGTGAGGCCCCAGCCAGGCGGCTTTTCTGATGAGGTCTCCGGCGGAGCGAGTGCGCGAACAATCGCAATCCCGGCAACAAGTTGGAGCATGACATTGACCAGCGACATGCCCGGGGCGGGATAGTCGGCGTCGAGCAACGAGCCGAGAAAGCTCAAGAACTGTGTGTTGTAGGGGGCTGCCGGCAGCAGCGACTCGCTCGGCGGCCGGGCTGCGGTCGGCAGCAAGCCATAGTCGACGAGATAAAGGACATTGGGCAAAAGGTTGAGAAAGGTATCCGGCTGTGACGGTCTGAGCGGCGCGATGACCAGCCACAGCGGCAGAGAGACGGCGAGCATTCTACCGAGCGCGAGCCACGCGCCCGCGTCTGGCCGCCGTTTCGGCACCAACATGATGGTCAGAGCGCCGATGCCGAAAGCGGCCGCAGGGAGCTGCATGCTCAACGGCACGAAAACGCCCCAGCTCGTCAGCAAAAGGCATAAGGCGCCCCATCCTGCAGCAATATGAAATTCGGGAGCCCCGCGACTGCCGGTCAAGCCGGCTCCGGCCAAAAGAAGTAATCCCCCGACGGCCCAGGTTACACAGAGCGCTAGGATATCGGTCAAATGTGGAAGGTAGGGATCCACAATACCACTGGTTAGATCACTTGGCTGGCGTAGCGGCGATTGCCATGCAAGCGGCGAATACCGTCTCGACCGAGATATCGCCAAGATCGGGTTTCATCAGGACATGAACGAATTCGCCGCGCGGCGCGCACAGGCCTGGATCAGAGGCCCGCGAGAACAGGACCACGACCGGGTTTCCGCCGGCGGCGGCGACATGGGTGGCGCCGGTATCGTTTCCTACCGTCAGCGCGGCCGAGCGTACCAGAGCGGCCAGCGCCGCGACGTCGGTGCGTCCGACAAGGTCCACGGCGTCGCGGCAAATATCGCAGATCATGCGGCCGAGATCCGCTTCGCCATGGACACCCACCAGGACCGGCAGGTAACCGGCCCGTTTCAGTTTTATCGCCAGCTCGCCGTACCGACTAGCCGGCCACCGCTTCGCCAAATGGCGAGGCGACGAGCCCGGAATCAGCACGGCAAAGCGCTTGCCGGCAAGGGCAACAGGTAGAGACCCCGCAGCTGGAAGCGAGGGCGCGAGCGAAACGGGGTAAATTCCGGCCATCAGTAGCTGCTCGGCTTGGCGATCCATAGTGTGCTGCCGATCTCGTTGCGGATTGGCATGCGGGTGAGAACACTGCCATACGATCCCGGACCATTCCGGCATTTGCCCGGACCATAGTACCCAAGCATAGATGCCGGACCGATCCGAGGTCTGGAGATCGTAGATCCGATCGAAGCGGCCGTGCCGCAATGTTCGGCGGAGCGCGAGCCACCCTTTGAGATCGAGCGCCTTTGGCCGCCGATCGATCAGAATGTCGTCGAACAACATCGTTTGCGCGGCAAGCTCCGCATAGCGTGGCGTCGTCAGCAAGGTAATTCGGTCGCCCGCGTGATGGCGCTGAATGGCCGGCATCGGGCCGAGTGCCTGGATAAAATCTCCGAGCGCGCCGAGTTTTATGATCAGAATCCTTTGTGGTGATCGAGAAGCCGGCTTTCGGGAGCGCCGCAATCGGGCCACGCTGTCCAGATCGACCTCGATCGCCAGATCTTCGAACGCCCGGAATACCGCGGCGTGTAGGGCGGGATCGACCGCGCCGATGCTGGCCATCAGCGAATAGACCAGGCGGCTCGCCGCCACTACAGCTGGCGAATGGCGGTAATGCTCGACGAGCTCGCGAGCCGCGCGAAGGCTGGTTAGGGACAGTCCGATTCGTTGTCCGAAACGCCAGCGAATAAACGGTTGACACGCCAGGTGGGCAAGGCAGACCTCGGTTTGACCCTCAAACCTTTGGAGCAGCATATGAATATCGCGGGCGATGACATAGCGGCGGTCGCGCAAATACCGCGCCTCGTTCCAAGCGAAGAACGCGTTGAGCGGCGTGTCCGCTGGAAAGGCGCTCGCGTCGAGGCGGGGCGGCAGCGGTGCGGTCGACTGAGGCACGGAACGATAATGACCACCAACTTCGCAGAAGAATGCCTGCGACCGGGCAAGGCGTTCAAGCAAGCCGGATGACGCAGATCGCTCTTTCGCAGCGATCACGGATTGAGGCATCGTTATGCTTTCCGGGGAGCGACCGAGATTGCGATGTTCGAAGCCGAAGCCCGCTGGCTCCGCCGCGCGCTCGACGCGTTCCCGCCCGAGCGGCTGTCACCGGTGCTGAACCTCGGCAGCAGCTCGGCCGTCGTGCGTAAAGCGGTACAACCTTGGATCGACTCCGAAGTGTTTTGTCCACTGCGCAGCCGCGGTGTTGAGACCCTCCATGTCGACATGCGCGAGTTACCGGGCGTCGATATCCGAGCGGATCTGACGGATGCTGCTGATGTTCGCCGGCTCGGCGCGCTTGGGCCGAAGGCGCTGCTGTGCTGCAATCTGCTCGAACACGTGCTCGAGCCGCGAGGGTTGGCGCAGCATTGTTTAGATCTTCTGCCAGCAGGCGGGCTCGTCTTTGTCACCGTGCCGTTTAGCTATCCCTATCATCGCGACCCGATAGATACGATGTATCGGCCGAGCCCTGCCGAACTTCGCGAGCTCTTTGCCGATGCCCGCCTGCTTGAAGCCACGATCCTCGGGTCCGGGGTGTCGTATCGCGATGCGGTTCGAGAGCGGCCATGGATTCTACTTCGGCATTTCTGCCGCTTTCCCGTGCCGTTCCTTTCCCTCGAGAGATGGAAGCGCTCGATGGCGCGGCTATACTGGCTGGGCGCCGAATACCGGATCACCTGCGCCATATTCGAAAAACTATAGATTCCGGCGGGTCCCTTATCACCGCTTGGCGGTCTGCGCCCGCTTTATCGCCTGCACCACCGCCGGGCGGTGGCTCTCGAGCGCCCATCCTGCGGCATCACGGCCGGTAAAATCGGTCTTATTGACGCTGGCGCCCTTGGCGAGCAGCGCCTGCACTACATCGAGGTTGCCGCGATTGGCGGCGATCATCAGCGGTGTCATACCGCTCTTGTTCTCCGCATCGATCGGGGCTCCGACATCGATCAGAAGCCGCGCCGCCTCGACTTGATTGCGATCGGCCGCCAGGTGCAAGGGCGTGTTGCCGAGGTTATCCTTGGGATCGAGCTTGGCACTCGCCTTGATCAGGATTGCGATGATCGTGAGATTGCCGTTCATCGCGGCATAATGCAGCCCGGTGCGCGCCTCCCCGTCGGTCTGGTTTGGGTTTCCGTCATTGGCTACTAGCGACCTGACTCGGGCCGCATCGTTCTGGCTGGCTGCGCGCGCCACATTCTCCCAATACCCCCCGAAAATACTGACATCGGCATGCGCCGCCGAGCCGAGCCCAGGAGTGCCGAACGCGGCCAGCAAGAGTACGGCGGTCAGGCGAGTTTTCATGACACCCTCCTTGCCTTGGGAACGCGACAGGAGCCGGAGAGCCAGTCGAGCACCTCCTCCACCGTGCCCACCTCTTCGCCGGGTTCGGGCGGCGGTCGCCGGACCATGATGACGGGGAGACCGCGCTCCCGGGCGGCGATGATTTTCGCCTCGGTCGCCCTGCCGCCGCTCGCCTTGCAAACGAGCACATCAATCGCGTGGCGCTCGATATGGCTGTGCTCTTCCGCCACAGAGAAAGGCCCACGTCCTACAATCACCTCGTAGGAGCGCAACGGCAAGGGATGGCGCGGCGCATCCACGAGGCGTACCAGATAGTGGACCGCGGTCGCGACACCGAAGGCCGCAATCTCGCTGGCACCGAGGGTGAGCCAAGCGCGTCGCCCCGTGCGATCGACGATCGCGGCGGCGCCCTTGACACCATCGACCTCGATCCAGCGGTCGAGCGGGTGACGACGCCAAGGCGGACGCCGCAATATCAGCCGAGGAACATTCGCCTGCTCGCAAGCCAGGTGTGCCGCGGCCGAGATCCGGGTGGCGAAGGGGTGAGTGGCGTCGACCAGCCGCCCGATGCTGTGCTCGGTCAAATAAGCGGCAAGCCGGGCCGAGCCGCCATACCCGCCAACGCGGACATGGCCCGCCAGAGGGCGCGGGGCTTCGGTCCGCCCGGCCAGCGATGTCGTGACCTCCAGCGCATCGCCAAAGCGCGCCACAGCGGCGCGGGCGAGTTCCGCTGCCTCGCCGGTCCCTCCTAGGATCAAGAGCCGCTCTATCGTCACATGCCGACACACGCAAGGAAGGTGCCTTGACGGTCCACGATCGCAACTTCGACCGCGGTCTTGCCGCTTATCGTCGCGAGTGCCACCTCGCGCGCCCGCCCCGCTATGGCGCGGGCCAGTGTTTCCCGCATTTCGCCGGCGACGCCAAGGATTTCCGCCGCTCCATTGGCGGCATGCGCTGCCTCCATTATCCCTGGCTCGGCGCCGAGTTCGCCGAGGAGCCCGGCAAGCCGGGCGATATCCACCCGGCTTCTCGCCGAATGCAGATCGAGATGTCCGGCGGCGAGCTTGGCAAGCTTGGCAAAGCCGCCGGCAATTGTCAGCCGTTTGACCGGGTGACGACGCAAATACTTCAATGTGCCGCCGACAAAATCGCCCATATCGACCAAGGCATGATCGGGCAAATTGTAGAGGCGTTGAACGGCCCGCTCCGAGGTCGCTCCGGTCGCCGCCGCAATGTGGCCGAGGCCAGCGGCGCGAGCGACGTCGATCCCGCGGTGGATGGAGTGGATCCACGATGCGCATGAGTAGGGGACGACAATGCCGGTTGTGCCGAGGATAGAGAGCCCACCGACAATCCCGAGCCGCGCGTTCATCGTCTTCTCGGC
>Ga0070765_100002890_pt1 | contig 10939 bp, 11 predicted proteins | sample HubBroMetageWFT5_FD_71516 | JGI IMG/M metagenome (GOLD analysis project Ga0070765, IMG submission 71516) | Warmed and freeze-thawed soil microbial communities from the Hubbard Brook experimental Forest, New Hampshire - Hubbard Brook CCASE Soil... | ecosystem: Environmental > Terrestrial > Soil... | reverse complement strand
CTCGCCCTGCTCAGCGAGCAATCGGCGCACCAGCCCTGGTGGCTTGGCTATATCGAGACCGGATCCGACGACACCGTTTTTCCCGACGCGCCTAAGGTGACCTTGTACGCGGGGTGGCCTTACGTCGTCGTGAGGCAGGGCCCCACCAGGCTGCCACGTGGAGGCGGCGCCGTCTGGAGACCTCTGCGCGGCGCTCCTTGCCCGACCTCATGTTCCCCGCTGACCGCTCATGGCTCGTCTCCAGGCTCTGGGACGACGATTGGAGTTGCATCGGCGGACCGACCGACCTCATGACCAGATTCTCATCTCACCCGGTTCTGGAGGCGAGGCTGGTGGCTGCAGACGAGGATGCCACGCCGCCCGGCCATCACTCGTTCTGAGGCGTTCGCCGTCGCACGAGAACACCCTCGACCACGCCAGCATCCGTCAATGTCGCTTGAGGAGAGGGGAGTGCGCGTCGCGCGGAAACGGGAAGGTCCTGAGGTTTAGTGGAGTGACGACCTGTGAGAGCGCACCCCCTTCAGCTTCACCTTGGGCTCGATCGGGGCTCCGCCTCCCACCATCTCAGAACTCGCATCGCCCTCAGGGTGACCCAGCGAGAAGGCTCGTTTGGTCGTTCGTCCACTTCGAACCAGACGCGGCCGTTCAGGCTCCAGTCGAGGGGCCAGGCGCCTTCCTCCAGGCGCCTGCGACGAACGTGGTCGATTGCTTCGCCGAGCCTTGGGTCTGGCGCGGCCCCGGTGAGAGCGGCGGCCGACCAGAAGTAGACGAGCGCTCGCAGGATGTCGTAGCGCCACCGGTTCGGATGCAACAACTGCAGAAACCTTTCGTCGGCCACTTCTCCAGTAGTGCGACGACGAAATAGCCTGCGCTCCAAGAGATATTCCTCTCCAGACCTGCGTGCCTCTCGCGATTCCGGCGTGCCACCGGTGGCTCTCTCGTACTCAAGGAGCCCCTCCAAAACATTGATGGTGCTGGCGAATGACGACCGAACTGAGCCGTTGATCCGCTCGCAGTTCCAACCGCCGTCTTCGAGCCGCTCGCCTACCAGTCGCCCGACGATGGCCGAGACGTCCACTCCGAAATAGGCGCCGTCGGCAACGGTCCGGCCGTTGACGCACTCCTCGACTTCGCCTTCCCAATAGGGCTGGCCGCCCTCATCCCAGCGTGAGTTGGCGCCGATCAGTTCGACAGCTTGTTGAGCTCGGTCCGAGGAGGGATCGAGTCCGAACTCGCGAAGCTGCGATAGCGAGAAGGTCGTGGCCGTCCATGGCTGCCCCACCTCCTCCCACTCGCGGGCGTCGAAATCACTCGGGAGAAAGGCACCCCCTGCCCATTGCCCATCTGCGTCCTCATGGGAAAGGAGCCTGGCTCCCCAGCCTTCGGTCTGCACTTTGGCGCGCTCCGCGCCCCACTCGGACGCCTGGGCGTCGAGCAGATCGCGCAGCACCTGCCAACGGATCGACGGATCGGAGTCGAGGAGCCAGTCGATGACGCTGCTGTAGCTGGCCATGCGGCGAATCTATCAACGCGCGTTGCGCTGAGCGCCTCCTCTGGAGGCTCACACGCGAAGGAGGCGGTTGTGACGGCTTAGGGGTGCCGAGGCTCGGGGGCGACGCCAGCGGTCCCACCTCGCCACGCCAAGGGGACTCCCGTGAGCGCGCAGTCTCGCCGGTCCGTCCGCCAAATGACGTGGCGCTCGGGCACGGGAGCGAGATGTCGCATGAACCCGTCTACCGCTCGATCAATCTCTTATTATTCAACCCTATGGTTGAATACCCCCTCGGCTTGGATGCGACATTTGGCGCGTTGAGCCATCCTGTGCGGCGACAGATGCTCAACGTGCTGCGCGGAGCGCCGATGCGAGTGACCGAGCTCGCTGCGCCGTTCTCCGTCTCGCTCGCCGCTTCCTCGAAGCACATCAGGGTGCTGGAGCGCGCAGGCATCGTCACCCGGACGGTCTCGGGCCGCGACCACTTGCTTCGCCTCGATGGCCAACCTCTTCGCGATGCGGGGGAATGGATCGAGACCTATCGTCAGTTCTGGGAACACCGTCTTGACGCGCTCGCCGCCCACCTCCGCGGGACACAGGAATGACAGACGCGCCGTTGCAGCCGGGTGTGGCCATCCGCCTCGAGCGGTTGCTCCCAGCCCCGGTCGCCGAAGTCTTCGCGGCCTGGACCGATCCGTCGCTGATGGCGATGTGGTTGGCGCCCGTGGGACACGCGGAGGTCGAGGTCGACCTGAAGGTTGGAGGCCGCTTCCGCGTGACCATGATCGACGATGACATGCGCCTCGAGCACACCGGTGAATACCTCGTCATTGATCCGCCGCACCGGCTGTCGTTCACGTGGCTTTCGCCGTACACCGGTGGGCACGCCAGTCAGGTCGATGTCACGCTGACCGCGCGTGGGCCGGAAACCCTTCTTGTGCTGTCCCACCAGCAACTTCCCGACGACACGAGGTCATCACACGAGGGCGGCTGGACGAGAATTCTCGACCACCTGGCTGCGGTTCTAGTGGACAAGAACCGCCACGCTTATACCTCAACCACGGAAGGGGTTCCATGAGCGTCGACGTCAGCACGGAAATCGAAATGCACGTCCCGCGTGAGCGTGTCGCCGCATACGCCATGGATCCCGACAACGCTACAAGCTGGTACGGAAACATCAAATCAGTGAAATGGCAAACGTCTAAGCCGCAGTCAGTCGGATCTCGCTTTGAGTTCGTGGCTCAGTTCCTCGGACGTCGGCTTGCGTATACCTACGAGGTCAAGGAACTGGAACCGGGAATACGGTATGTCATGGCCACGACACAGGGTCCATTTCCCATGGAGACGAGCTACGAATGGGAGGACACACCAGCTGGCGGCACTCGGATGACGCTCAGGAATCGTGGTGAGCCATCTGGCTTCTCCAGAGCGGCGAGTCCCATGATGGCCCGAGCCATGCGCCGGGCGAACATCAAGGACCTCGAGCGCCTCAAGTCGCTCCTTGAGTTGATAGACCGGCAGTCCGCGACGAACGCCAGTTGAGGCCACCCTGCAGCGTTCCTGTCGGTCAGCGGGGTCACGATCCGCTTGACGACAGCTTCGTACCCAGCTAGCAGAGTGCGAATCGGCGGTCACGAAGCCAGTTGAGTGGAGGCAGCCGTCCCTCTGCTTAGCGCTGTTCAATCGCCGGTCCGCTGAAGGCTGTCGGTCGAAACGCCAGCGAAATGTTGGTGCGTGACCCTGTTGAGCGTCCGCAGATGGCTCCCACCGAGCCACGAAAGAGGAGGCGCGTATCCATGGCAGACCTTTCCTTAAAGAACGTCGGGATCGGGCTCGCGGGCTCGTTGCTGGCCGGGGCCATCTCGGTGACCGCGGCGACGGGGGTCGGTGCCAGTACCGCCGCCCACCCGGGCCCCGCGGGCTCATACGTCTACACAGAGAGCAATCAGACCTCGGCCGACGGCGGCAACTCGGTGCTCGCATTCGGGGTGGCCAGTGGCGGTACCCTGGCTTCGATAGGTAGCTTTCCAACCGGCGGCGACGGGACCGGGGCGGGCCTCGGGTCGCAGGGGGCGGTGACGCTCGCTGATGGTGGGCATGCTCTGCTCGTCGTCAACGCCGCGTCCAACACGGTCTCGTACTTCAGGATCCTCTCCAATGGAACGCTCGCGCTCGTCGACGCGGCGCCGTCGGGCGGCTCCGACCCGGTGAGTGTCGCCGCGCACGGACGCCGGGTTGTCGTGCTCAACCAGGGCAGCAATACGGTGGCCTCGCTTATCCTGAACGGCCACGCGCTGATTCCGTCCTCGCACCCGCCTGTCGCGCTGTCATCAGCGGCGGCCGCGCCGGAACAGATCGGGTTCACTCCTTCGGGCGCGAACGTCGTCGTCACTGAGAAGGTGAGCAGCAGCATTGACACGTTCAACGTGAGCTCGAATGGCGGGTTGACCGGGCTGCGACATGCCGTCTCGACCGGAACCGCCCCGTACGGCTTCGGATTCAGTGCAGGCGGCCAGGCAATCGTCTCCGATGCCGGCGGCGGCGCCGGAGGCGCTAGTGCGGCGACCTCCTATCGGGTTGGCGCCGCGGGAGTGTTGCATCCCCTCAGCGAGGTTGGTGAATCCCAGGCAGCTGCGTGCTGGCTGGCGGTCAACGCCGCCGGAACACGCGCCTATCTGGCGAATGCGGGTTCCGGCACCGTCTCCTCGTACGACATCAGCTCCGGCGGCCGGCTCACCCTGCGCTCGGACATTGCAGCCACGGTGGGTGTGCATCCGATCGACGAGGTCCTCTGGGGCGGCTGGTTCTTCGTTCTGACCACCACCGAGATTGCCTCGGCAGCGGTGACGTCCTCCGGCGATCTGGGTGTCGTCAACGAGTCAGCAGCCAGCGGACTGCCGGCCGCGGCCTCAGGTCTCGCGATCGCCTGAGCCTCGCGTCGGCGACACCGGACCGACGCTCTCGTCGTTCGAAGCCGGGCGGCACCGCGCCGTCCGGCTTATCGGCGACTTTCGCAGAATGAGGAGTAGTGAGCATCAACACACCGGCCCGGAAGGGCGACGCGGTGCCGGCTGAGAACCCCATGACCCAGCCGCGACGACCGCCGGCATCGGCAGCTCCGATCCTGGTCGTGGAGGACGACCAGACCACGTGCGATGTCGTTCGCGCATACCTCGAAAGCGCCGGGTATCGAGTGGTCGTCTGCCGTTCGGGCGCCGAGGCACTGGGCGTTGTCCGCCAGACCCAGCCACGATGCCTGATTTTGGACGTCATGCTGCCCGGGAAGGACGGCTTCGAGATCTGCACCGAGATCCGGCGCTCCGGATCGATCGTGCCGATCCTGTTCCTCAGCGCGCGGGCCGATGAGCCTGACCGGGTCGATGGGCTCCGCGTCGGGGCCGACGACTACCTGGTGAAACCATTCAGCCCCCGCGAACTCCTGGCGCGCGTCGACGCGCTCCTGCGCCGCGCGGAGATCGGCCCACAGCCGCTGTCAATCATCCGGCTCGGCAACGTTGAGCTCTCGCCAACGGGGCACGACGTCGTGATCGACGGGCGGCATGTCGCGCTCACCAAGGTGGAATTTGGATTGCTTGCTGCGATGCTGGAGCGACCCGGCTGGGTCCTGACCCGCAGCCAGCTCGTCGATCAGCTCTATACCGGCGACCGCTCACCGGTGCTGGAACGTAGCGTCGATGTCCATGTGTTCCGGCTGCGCGAAAAGCTGCAAGCCGCACACGCGAACGCCGAGGTTGCGACCATCCGCGGGGTCGGATACAAGATCACTGCCAAGGGGGCCTGACGACGATGGCCGCCATCCCGGGCCGCGTCTGGGGCTTCCTGCGCCGCCAATGGGGTGCGCTGGGGCTGCGCTGGCAGCTCGTCGTTCTGAATGTCGTCGTCATCGCGGTGACCGTGGTCCTGATCATCGTGTTGATGCACAACATTGCGCAGCAGCAGTTCATGGTCATCATGCACGCTGCCGGGCAGCCGGTCGACCCGGCCGCGGGCCAGCGCGCCTACGATGCGGCTGTCGAGGCGCAGATCTACCCGACGATTGCAGTGGCTGCGATCATCGCGGTCGCACTCAGCTTCGCAGCAGTGACCCTTGCACTTCGACCGCTGACTGCGGTGCGCGAGGCAACCCGGCGCATGGCGCGTGGCGATGCACCAATCCCGGTGGCCACCAATCGTCGCGATGAGATCGGAGGCGTGGCGGACTCCGTCAACGAGCTCGCCCAGTCATTGCAGCGTCTCGAGGAGCTGCGCAGGCAGGTGACCAACGACGCCGCCCACGAACTGCGCACGCCTCTGCACAACCTCCTCGGGCTGATCGAGGGCATGCGCGACGGCGTCATCCCTGCGACGCCGGCCCGACTCCAACAGGCGCACAACGAGCTGGGTCGACTGATTGGTTTGGTCGAGGATTTGCGTGGGCTCGCTGACGCCCAGTTGGCACGTGATCGCATGGCACGCGAGCCGCTGCACCTCGAGAAGCTGGTGCGCGACGTTGTCCTCGGATTCGAGATGAGCCTGCAGACGCACAAACTCACCTGCCAGATTGTGGCGCCACAGGGAGAACTCACTGTCGATGGCGACGCCGCGCGTCTTGCCCAAGTCCTCGGCAACATTATCGACAACGCCATCCGTTGCGCCGGGGCCGGCTCGGTGATCAGCGTCAGGCTGATCCGGCGTGACTCGTGGGCACGCGTCGCGGTCAATGATGTCGGCGAAGCGATCGCAGCCGACTCACTGCCGCACATTTTCGAACGCTTCTATCGCGCGGATCGGAGTCGAGCCCGCAGCAGCGGAGGCGCTGGCATCGGCCTCGCAATTGTCAAGGAGTTGGTAGCCGCGCACGGTGGCATCGTTGGCGCCGAGAGTCGGAGCGACGGCGTGACCGTCTGGTTCGAACTGCCACTCCGAGCACATGCCGATCAGTCATCGCGCCACACGGCTGAGCGCTCGGCTCTGGTTACCTAACCACTAAAGCACCCTGCGAACGGGTGCGCGACCTTCTCGCGGAGGCGGCGGAGGCGCACCACCGCGTTTGCCGCATCGTGGATCGAGAAGACGTATCAGATACGACGCACCCCGCGCGTGCGGCGAATTCCAATCACGACGGCTGCGGTGCCGGCGAGCACCATCGCCAAGCCAATGCTGGGGAGCGTGGAATTGCCGGCGCCCGTTCCGGGTACTGCAGTAGATGAGGCCGCCGTGCAGGCGCCCGCGGGCGGGGTTATGTTGTTGTCGTCAAGCGTCAGTGCGCCATTTCGGGCGAGCGCTCGCCCACTGCGAATACTTGCGCCGGTCGTCATGGTGATACTCGTGAGCGCCATCAAGTTTCCCTGGAGTTGCGAGGTCGAGCCCAGGGTCGCGGAGCTGCCCACCTGCCAGAACACCGAGCACCCCTCGGCTCCGTTGGTGAGACGCACCACTGAGTGGCTTGCGGTCGTGAGCGTGCTCCTGATCTTGAAGATGTACACGCCGCTCCCACTGAGAGTGAGCGAACCCGTTAGCTGCGCAGATGACGAAAACGCGTATACGCCTGGGTTAAGGTGTTTGCCACCGAGGTTCTTGCCGGTCAGATCCGAGGTCGTTGGCGAGCTGGCGGCGTCGTTGTACGCGGTAACAAGACCTCTCTTGGCCTGAAGCGCGACCGCGTCAGTGATGTGCTTCGTTCCCGTTACGCGTCCGGGCGGAAACCCGGTTACCGCGCTGCCGGGGTCTAATCCCAGTGCGCCGCTGACCACTGTCGGCCCGGTATTCGTGATGGTCGACCCCGCCAGGGCGGTGAAGTTCAGGGCGGTACCCAGTCTGGGCGAAGTTGCGGCAAATGCGGACACCGGCCATGCACCCACCATCAGAGCTGTGGATACAATGACGAGCGGGACGATGCGGCGGGAGCGTATGAACATGCCCGTACTGTGACCCGAGTTTCCGGATCGCTCGTGGCACACCCGATGTCGGAACGGTCTCCGCCCAAATAAGTTCCGTACGCTCCCGGACACATGCAGTTGGTGGAGAACCCGCCACGCGGGTGCGAATCCCTCTCGCTACGCGTTCTCTAAGCGGATAAAGCATTTGGTCGGCTCACATCGTGAATATCGCGCCGAACCGACTCCTCGTCGGGATCGTCCGATGCCAACGGAGATGCCGATCACGTCGAAAGGAGGCGGAGACACTCCGCTGTGTCAGGCGACGCCAGTTGCATCTCGCAATCGATCGCGATTCGCAGCGATCCAGGTGAAGGGCTGAACGGCACCGCCGGGTGTCACGTGCTCCTCGCGTCGTGACTCAACCACCGTGAATCCGTCGAGGAGCCGTTCGAGATCTGTGGCGTCGTAGCGTGCCACGGGCAGACCCGAGCAGCGTTCCGGCCCGTCGGACGCGAACGTGGCGATGATCACCGCCCCGGAGTTGCTGAGCGCCTGTCGCATGATCATTAGGTAGTTTGCCCGCTCTTGGGGGTGCGTCAGGAAGTGGAACACGGCGCGATCGTGCCACAGCTCATATCGACGTTCCGGCTGCCAGGAGGTAATGTCCTCGTGTAGCCAGCGCACCGGACGTGAGTCACCGATGCGGCGGCGAGTGATCTCCAGCGCCGTCGACGACACGTCGAGAACGGCGAGATCCGTGTAGCCCCGAGCCAGGAGCCGATCGACCAGGAGGGAAGCGCCACCACCGACGTCGATGACCGCCGCTCCCTTCGGCACGTGGAGATGGTCGATAAGCGCCAGCGACATCGCGGGTTCGGGTTGATACCAACTCACGCCGGTCGCTCCAGCCTCGGAGTAGCGCCGGTCCCAATCAAGAGGTCCCTCGTCCGTAGGCACCGGCTGTGAAGGCATGGCACCCAAAGTGTGCGCCCCGGAGGATGGATCCACGGGGAGCAGCAGCAAACAGGGGAGGCTCTGCGGGCAGACCGTCGGCGCGATATCGTTGGTCCAGTGAGCACGCTCCATCCATCGGATGGATTCCCAATACGTTCGGCTGCGGGTCACTCGGGGGTGAGCATTGACGCGCTCCTCGATGATGCGCGGGCAGGCCTCCGTCGTTTGGAGCCACGCGAGGCGTTCCGCGCGGCGCGGTCGGGGGCGCTCCTCGTTGACATACGACCGTTCGAACAGCGCGAGCGCGACGGCTCGATTCTGGGCGCGCTCGTTATCGATCGCAACGTTCTGGAGTGGCGGTTGGACCCAAAGTGCGACTTCCGGGACTCGTCAGTGGGCACCCAGCAACAGGTCGTCATCATCTGCAATGAGGGGTATTCGTCGAGTCTCGCGGCGGCGACGCTGCGGCTTCTCGGACGTGACGCCACCGACGTCATCGGCGGCTTCCAGAATTGGCTCCTTAGCGGTCTACCGGTAGCGCGCTGAGCTGTACATCTGCGTGAGGCAAAAAGACAACACATCCTCATACCCCTGGTGTTGAACGACCCGCCAGTCGTCCGCAGGGCTATGGCCCGGCCCCGTTACTCAGACCAGAGACCCATTCCCTTCCTGAAGAGGCCCCTGGCATCGTGCCGGGGGTCTCACTTTGAGTGGGGCTCGGGGCGGCACCCTGTTTGCGCGAGAGGGAATGTACGGCCGCTCGCCAGGGAGCAGTGACTGCGGCTCGCCCGTGTGACGCATGCCTTGCCCAGGCATGTGCTCATCAATCGGACCGGTAGTCATACGTGGCGACGTAGCCGCAGTTCCCCTCGAAGTTGAAATCCAGGCCGTCAACCTGTACCCGCAGGTGATCGACGACCACCTCGTACCCCGGCCGGTCGTGGCCGGGGACACCACATGTCACCGTCGCCGTGGTGTCGAACGGCGCGCGGGCTGCGACGTCGACGTGTCCTGTCACCTTGAGCTGCTGTCTGCCGCGTGGCTCGTGGACGAGACTGATGTCCCGCTTCTCGACGAAGAGCACCTCCTTGATGCACGTGGCGTATTGGCGGTATGGGCTGCCGCCCATCCGCCCTGTAACGATGCCGGCCAGCACGTCGCGCTGCTCCGCCGTCGCATCCTTGTCCACGTATACGCCCACCCGCCAAGGGGCTCCCTTCTCATCCTCGTCCCAGTAACCGACCATCACAATACGACGACCGGCGAGGTCGGATGTCCCATGGTGACCGTCGGCAACTGACCACCCGATCGCGAACTTGCAAAACCGAAACTGAGCGCGCGAGCCTGGCCTATCGCCGATGCGACGGCAGGGACAAATGGCGTCGCAGTTGCACGACTCGAAGTAAGGACCCGCGATGCGCCACGAGGTCACAGCGGATGCCTATCAACAGGGGGCGTGGTCACTGCCGAGCAGGATAGCCCGACGAGGGGATTGAGATCATTGTTCGCCCGACCAATCCCCGCTGTCTGCGTGCGAATCCAAGACCGATTCTGGGGGCGCACTGACCCGGATAGCTTGCCAGCGCTCACTTGAACGTGGCTTGTCGCGCCCACTGGATCCTCCAAACGCACTCGATCAGAGTCCCAACGCAGACCCAACGCGGGTGCCTTCGCCTGCTTCGTCGTGCACTCAGCGGCGCGACTCGGAATACGCGGTGCCCGTCTACGCCCCTCTCTGCCCCCCGCTCGGACGGTCTGGAAATGCGGTATACCGCGTCAAGCGGTATCGAGGGTTCGAATCCGTCTCGCTCCGTTTTCCCTCATAGAATAAGGGGAATCGGCACCTGACGGGTTACTGGAACCAGCCCTCCACGTCTAGGACGGCATTCACGTTGCCGCTGGCATTGAAGAGGCGAAGATTCCCTGCAGGAGCGAGGTCCGACAGGCCGACCACTACCAGGTTGGGGAGCACCGGACCCACGATGTTGAGGTCAGAGGCGTTCGGACGGGGAGTGACGTCCGCTGGATAGGCGATGAGGTATGTGCTGGTGGACGGGGAGATCGCCGTGAGGTTGGCGATCACGGCGACGGGACCGACTGCCGGGACGCCCCCAACCCCAGCAACGACAATGGAGAGCGTTGCCCCCTGACCGAGCGTGTGGCCCGAGCATGGCGTGGCGGAACCGGCTCGGGTATCACAAACGCGGGTCGGGCCGATCGCCTGGAATTGGGTGCCGAGTGGCGTCGACGTGAGGCTCGATCCGAACCATCCATTTGCATCGAGGACGAAGTCGATGGAGCCGGCGGCGTTGTAGACACAGACATCGGTCGCGGGGCCTCCACTTGTGTCGGGTCCGAGGCTCACCAGGACGCGGTTCGCCCTTGCACCACCACTGATGTTGATGGTGGAGATTGTGGAGGTAGCGGGACACGAACCGTTTGCGAGGGAAGGGAACACGCTGAGGTAGGTTGGGAGGGTCCCTCCGATCGCGGTGAGGTTGAGGACGGCGGCCTGGGCAGTACCGTCACTCGGGATACTCGATGGAGCGCCTGAGACGCCGCTCGGGATACCGGAAACGTTGACTTTGACCACCGAGTTGGGTCCTAGCCGATG
>Ga0070765_100002889_pt1 | contig 10939 bp, 9 predicted proteins | sample HubBroMetageWFT5_FD_71516 | JGI IMG/M metagenome (GOLD analysis project Ga0070765, IMG submission 71516) | Warmed and freeze-thawed soil microbial communities from the Hubbard Brook experimental Forest, New Hampshire - Hubbard Brook CCASE Soil... | ecosystem: Environmental > Terrestrial > Soil... | reverse complement strand
AGCTGCGCCAGCTCGACCTGCAACTGGCCCTCCCGGGTTCGCGCATGCCGCGCAAAAATATCCAGGATGAGCTGCGTGCGGTCGATCACGCGCCGCTCAACAATCTTTTCGATATTGCGCTGCTGGGAAGGACTGAGATCGTGATCGAAGAGAAGAACGTCGGCATTCGACGACGCGGCCGCTCCCGCGATTTCTTCGAGCTTGCCTTTGCCGATCAGCGTCGCCGGATCGATGCGGTCGCGGCGTTGCAGAATTTCCCCGACAACCTCCGCTCCGGCGCTCTCGGCCAGCGTGTGCAACTCAGCCAGCGATTCGTCGGCATCGAACTCCGGAATCCCCGGCTTGCCGTTCGATTTGGCCACGCCAGTTTTCGGCTGCGCAGCAGCCGGCTGCAGCCCCGCCGCATCTCGGGCGGCTGCGGCCTGCGCGGTGACCGTTCCTTTGGCGCCGGATCGCCCGCGCGTGCGCACATCGATGCCGACCAGGAATGCGCGCTCCTGCTCGGGCTGACCGGCCATAGCTGTGCTGCCGAAAGGCGCAGGCTCGCCGCCTCGCGTGCTGTCGCGGGATTTCTTGGAGTGAGTACTTCCCAATCCGAAAACGCCTTGTCTTTATCCTTCGGTGCCGGTGCCCGAAGCGCTGGCCGCGTTCGCCGCCGCAGGCGTTGCCGGTGCCGCGCTCGTCGCCGCTTTCTCCGGATGCACCGCGTGGCCCACGTGCGTCGACGCCACTCGTCCCATCACCACGGTTGAGATGGCGTGTTTGAAGATGAGCTGCTCCTGCCCGTTCGCCTCCAGCACCACGGAGTACTTGTCGAACGACCGGATGCGGCCCGTCAGCTTCACCCCGCTGAGCAGATAGATGGTGATGCTCGCTCTCTCTTTGCGGGCTGTGTTGAGGAAGGAATCCTGAATGTTCTGCGCCGGCTTATTGCTGTCCATAGCCGATCTCCTCGCTTGCGGACGATTCCACTCACCAGCCCACTTGTCGGTCCATGAGCCGGCTCACACCAACGGCCAATTCCCGAGGCCTTCCCGCTGGCCCTGGGAACGGCGGAAAATCCCGCCAGAAAGTGGACGCGCGATTTACAGGGTCCGCATTCTCCGTGCGGACGGTTGTCAGTACGATACGGCGATCTCCGCCGCTTTTCAACCGCGAACTTGGCAGCCGCGTCGCAACGACCTAAATCGTCCACCACAGAGAACACAGAGGCATTACCCTCTCCTCCCCTGTGTCCCCCTGTGGTAAAGGAAGTTGGCCGGCCGCAGATTCAATCTCTCTGTTGACAGAGCCAGCCAGCCCAGTGCAGACTTCCCACGACTTGAACCCAGTTGTCACCGGTCACCAGCGAAATCGCGGAGGGCATCGAATGCACCATTTCGTCGCAGTGGCAGTGCCTGCATCTCTGGTCGCACCCACCATCAGCGGCGCTGAGGCCACACAGCTCATCCTGCGCTGGTTCCACTTTCTGGCAGGAATTCTGTGGGTCGGTCTGCTGTATTTCTTCAATCTGATCAACGTCCCGTTCATGAAGCAGGTGGATGCCGCCGCGAAGCCCAAAATATTTCAGAACCTGACCCTGCCCGCGCTGAACTGGTTCCGCTGGAGTGCGCTGGTCACTGTGTTCATCGGCTTCTGGTACTGGTCGCAGTTCTATGTCGCCCCGGACGCGCACCGCGACGGAACGAATGCCGGCGCGGCCATCGGATTTTTTCTGCTCCTCTGGATCGCGGTCTGGTTCATTCTCTTCATGGTGATCAAGAAGATGACGCCCAGCGGATATGTCCTCGGGGTGATCACCGCGATCCTGGTCTATGCGGCAGGTTGGCTGTTTGTAAATCGCACGCCGGTCGGCGGCGACGACATCCACGTGATCTCAATTGGCGTGGGCGGCGGAATGGGGATCGTAATGCTGTTCAACGTGTGGGGGATTATCTGGCCGAGCAACAAGAAGATCATCCGCGGAACGCTCGCAGGCACGCCTCCTGCCAACGCCGCAGCCCTGGCGCGCCAGGCGTTCCTCGCCTCGCGCACCAATTTTTTTCTCTCAGTGCCGCTGCTGTTCTATATGGCAGCGAGTTCGCACTTCTCAAGCACTGTAATCTTCGGTAAGTAGCGCCGGGTAGAACGAAGCTCATGTAGGAGCGGACGCCCTCGTCCGCCCCGAGGAGCGACGCTCCGAGTACAACAGTAAGCAGCGCCAAGCACTCTCGGGTTCAGATAAGCTCCCAATTGCACGCTTTTAGCGCGCAACCCCGGACGAGGGCGTCCGGGGCTACGTGACCCCTGAAGACGAACGTGATTCGTGAAGACGAATTCGTATCGTGAACGCGAACGCAAGACCCCTGGCTCTCCGCGACTCTACCGTCGACGCCTTCCACTCGGCTTTGACACGACTTCGCCCGGCGCCAGCACCCGGCGAACGATCGGAGTGTTCAGCTTGTACTTGCGCTCGACCACGTTGCCGGCGTCGTCTTTCACGCGCAGGATAAAAACCGGCAGCATCCCTTCCTTATCGAAATTCTCTTTGGTCATCGTGACCGGCAGAATGCCGTCGAGGCCATGTTCGCGGTAGGCGGTCTCGTAGCGGTGCTTGCGCATGTTCCAGGTGAAGACGCGCACCTGATCGTAGTCGTAAGGCTGACCGTCATGAGGCTCGGTCAGCAGGCACAGATATTGGGCAACGTTTCTCTGCACACCCTTGTCGTTGTCGGAAACTTCATCGAGCGCAAAGAAGGCGACGAATCTCTGGCCCTCGGCGTATTGCGCAACTTCGAGCGGGACGTCGACGTCCACCATGCGGGCCAGCACCCAGCCGACGCGACCCTGCTCGTCCCGCACCAGCCACCAGTCCTCGAGCACCGGACCACCCGGCGTCCTCGCACCGGTCTTTCCCGCGCCCGGCCTCATTCCCGGATTTGCTACACCCTGCTTCTCAGCGGTCGCCCGCTTCAGGATCGCGACCTTCGCCCCCGAAGCCAGCAGATACAGGTGCTCGGTGTCGCGCCCCGGCGTGAGGTGCAGATTGGTTTCGTTGCGCAGCACGCCCGGGGCCTGCACCGGGTCAGCCTGATTGTCCTGGGTGAGTTTCTGCAGACCGTCGAAGGTTTTCTGGTCGACCAGGAAACGCTGCTCGATCCAGCCTTCGAGGCCGCTGGCGGTGCGGATACGGACGAAGCGTTTCTGATGTTCCAGAACGTCGACCCGCTCTCCGTTCTTCACGGTCCCGATGTTGTTGAAGATGATCGCGACCTGGTCGCGCAGCGCCGCCTGCGGCGCGGAGACATAGGCCACTTCGAGCACGCGGCCGCGTCCGCCGTGGCATCCGGATGACGCGACCAACAGCGCCGCGAGAACTCCCACCGAAACCCAGCGCAGAGGTCCTGGCGAGGCAAAACGCAGGCCTTCGGATCGCGATGCGCGACCTCGCAACCGATCACGGCAGGATGAAGATGAATCAGACGGCGTCACGGGTCGTTACGGGTCATTCCAAGAAGTACTCTCCACTATAGCGCGTGCGGGCGCCGCTTTCGCATGACGAAAGGTTATGGAAGTGGTGCGGTTTGGCTCGCGTCGGTGCAGTAGGATCGCGTCGGCCAGTTCCGATGGGGGTCATCCCGGACGGAGCCGTTCTTCAATCTCCCACCCGGCTGAAGTGCGCCGGTTTCGGGATGACGCCACTGTGGAGGGTTCCGCAATTTCCGAGCGCTGTAGCACCTTCGTCGCCTGACATCGTCCCTGGGGATCGGTTACCATAGACCGAGCAACACACGCGGAATGTTGCCAAAGCGTTTGGAAAACTGATGAAAATAATCCTGAGAACTCTCGCTCTTCTGGCTCTGGCGGCTGCGTTCACGCTGCCCGCTGCAATCGCATCGGCGCAAGACACCCCCGATTCCGTGCTGCGCCCGCCTAAAGGATCGCAGGTCGCCATCGTCGTCTTCGAAGATCTGCAGTGCCCCATGTGCCGCCGCACTGCGCCACTAGTGGAGCAGGCTTCGAAGACCTACAAGATTCCGGTCATCTTCCACGACTTCCCGCTGCCCGCGCACAACTGGTCGTATCAGGCCGCGGTGATGGCCCGCTATTTCGATACTCATTCCAAGGATTTAGGCAACGCCTTCCGCGATTACGTTTTCGAGAACCAACTGGAGATCAATCCGGCGAACCTGCGCTCGTGGGCCGAGAAATTTGCCGCCGCGCACAAAGTCGATTTCCCCTTCCTCATCGATCCCGGCGGGAAACTCGCCGCCGAGGTCAACGCCGACCGCGACCTGGGCAAGGCCATCAATATCGGCCACACCCCCACGGTCTACATCGTCAGCAACCACAGCTCCGCCAAGCCCTACATCGAAGTCACAGACAACACGAAGCTCTACTCGACCATCGACGCCATGATGAAAGAGTAGGAGTCCATGCCACGTCTGGTGGTAGCGGGAAACTGAAAGTTTGGTAAAAGCAGGGTGCCCCCATTTCTCGCGTTCTTGGCGAGAAATGGGGATTTTGTTTGTGCCACGAAACCCTGACGCAGTTCTCAGAGCGGTGCTGGAATCAAAGACCCCACTTCTCGCGCAACGAACGCGCGAGAATGGGGCACCCGGCTCTAGTCGGGGTCCACGGTCAGGTTGGTCTGGAAACTATTGTTAACGCCGTTGCAGGTATAGACCGCGAAGATCGTCACTGTAATCGGCGCGTTAGTAACGCCAGTCGTGTCAATCTCCGCCGGATCTCCATTTGTGATCGTGACTCCGCTATTACTGGTGGACCATGTCACGCCCGAGCTGATATCGACCTGACCCGTAACTCCCGTAACGTCCGCATAGGCATATGCCGTGGCCGGGCTGTTGACTTGGACGGTTGTGGGGTCTAGCGTGATCGTGAAATTGGTTCCGTTTTCGACGCAGACAGTGGCGGAGGCGGTTGCGCTGATTCCCTGATACTCTCCCGTGATCGTGGCCGGCGTTGCGCTGAGGTCATTGCCGGTCAGCAAGCCCGAGCTGCTCACGCCCACCGCGCCGCTGCTGCTCGACCACGTAACCTTGCCCGAGATATTTCCCGCTGAAGTTGAGTCGGTGTTGGTGCCGTAAGCGACGAGTTGTACGGTTCCGCCCAGCGGCACGTTTGGACTGGAGGGCGAGATCGTCATCGAACCCAGCTGTTCCGGTTGAAAGAATCCGCGGCAGCTTCCTGCGAGGGCCAAAGTCGCGAGTGCGGCAAATGCGCCGGCCAGTCGGAGTTTTGACTTCATGGATGACATGTTCCTGAATACTCCTTTTCCTGATACTCCGATACAGCTGGGGGGCGCGGCCTCGGTCTGACGATCAGCCAAAAAACGATCTGCGAACCAGCAACCAGCGAAAATTGTAGCAGAGGTCGTTCTCCCCGGGGCAAACTCGGGTAACTCAGCGGGGCCGATCGAACCATCCCCGGCAATCGAAATCTTTACAAACCTGCCGGTCTGCCTCGTCCGCCCGAACCACTCCCCGGGTAGAACGGCGGCCTCACGCCATCTTGCGCAGAAACTTCCAGCTAACCATTGGCAGCTGTTTTCCAAAGCTTTTAACCGCGAAGGCCGCCAAGAAAATCCGCGAAGGTCGCAAAGAGAAACCCGCCGAAGGGGTCTTCTTAGCGAACTTCGCGGCCGTTCTTAGCGTCCTTAGCGGTTAAAAGCTCTGCCCGGAGCCGGAAGCGTCCGCACACGGCCGGCCCAATTTCAGGCGACGATCGACCTCAGACCGTCTACCGGAAACGCTCCCCCGAACTCGGCTTATGTGCAGGCGGCGGAGTCGATTTATGCGCTTTCGGCGGCTTCGACGTGTTCGCCTTCGGCGGCTTATTCTGCGACTGGGCCGGCTTATACGAGTTGTTCTGCTGTCCGCCACTCGAACCGCTTCCGCTGGTCTTGGGTTGCGAATTGGGTTGCGAAGATGGCTGCGAAGACGGCTGGCCCGCCGCGCCATTGGACGTCCCGCTCGGCGACGCACTCCGCGAATTGCTCGAGTTCGGAGGGGTGAACGGCCGGAACCCATCGCTCGACTTCGGCGCCGGCGTAGAACCTCCGCCCGGCCGCGCGGCATTGGCTCCGCCCTCAGACGCTGGCCGATTCGCGGGAGTAGACGGCGTAGACGGACCGCGCGCCTCCTGCGGAGACATGGCCGGCGCATGATATTCACCACCCGCCGACCGGGCCGGAATCGCCGACCGGCTGCTGAAATCGCCGGCCCGGGCAGTCGCGGCAACCGCGGGGCGTCCCTGATTCACCGAGGCGAAGTTCTCGTGATTCTGGCTGGCCAGTTGCTCATGCTGCGCCTGCATGGCCAGCGGAGCGGTATGCGGCTCGTTGGCGGCCGCTTCCTCCTGCGGCGTGGGGCGCGCCTGAATGCCACCCGTCCCGCCGTTGAAGCTGGTTGTGGTCGTATTGTTGACGATCACGGTCTTGTTGTAGACGTTGGTCACGTTGGTGACGCTGACGTTGCTCACGGCGCGGTTGTAGTAGAAGCCTCCGCCGCGCCACTCGCCGCCCACAAAGCCTACGCCGCCGTAGCCGAAGCCGTAGTTAATCCCGCCATAGAAGCCGACGTGCGGACCCCAGTATCCGCCGTGCCAGGCGTAGAACCCACCGCCCCATCCCCAATATCCGGGCGTCCAGAGCAAGCCGACCGGGGCCACCACCCAGGTTCCCGGAACCCAGTAGTAGCCGCCGGCATCGTTCCAGGCCCAGTAGCCCGGCGTCCAGTAATAGCCGGGACCGGGACAGAGGGGCTGCGCGTATACCGGAAGTGCCGGGGGGCCAACCCGCACCGAGATGCCTATCCCAATCTGCGCAGACGAAGCGGCAGTGAAAAACGCAACCATGACCGCCAGCAGCAGCCATGAAACTGCAATTCGTTTCGTTTTCATCGCCTCACAACCCCCTGTGGTCAAACCATTTAGAAATGTAAACGCCATTGTGACCCAAAATCGCGAACCTCACCTGATTACGTTCCTCCCTTACTAACACTGAACCTTGGAGTATGTTGCAGACGGATAGAAACTTTTTGCAATGAGGGGGTTGGCGGGGATCAGTCTAGGCTTCAGGCTCCGGTTTGGCGACGATCCGAATATATTCTGGTTGCGACCTGAAGTCTGAGGTTTTGGGTCTTAAGCTCCTAGGTCTTAAGGTCTGGAATCTGGGGTCTGGGGTTCCTAGGTCTGAGGTCCGAAGCCTGAAGCCTGAGATCTAGTTCGACTTGCGGGCCCGCGCGATGCGCTCGTCGATGGGCTTGCGTCCGGAGAATCCTTCGTCGGTGCCGTGCCAGTGCGAAATCGATTTTTCGCCCAGCTTCCAGCACAACAGGACCGTCCGGCCCTCTACTTCGCAGGGAAAATCAAGCAGGCCGACATCCAGATCCTTGACCTGCACGCCAATGGAGTCGATCTCGGCCAGCGCATCCTTGGCGCGCTGCTCCGTCCTCACGCGCTCGGCCTTGCGCCGGGCCAGGGGAACAATATCCACCAGCGTGCCGCCCGCGAGAAAAATGCGATGCTGCAGCGCCTGCATCTCGGCCTCGAATTTCTCCACGAACTTCTTCCCGATAATCGCGTTGCGCAACAGGGATTCCAGCACCGGCAAAAGCGACTTGGCTTCGTCGAGGGTGAACGTGCGTTCGGCCATGGCTCTATTTTACTGCATGCGGCAAGCCGCGTGTTTTCGCGGCAGAAATCTGTCGCCGCGACCCTGCGAGCAACGCTCCATTACGGAACATTCACTCGCGCCGGAGCGCCCAGCCCCAGGCCGCGCCCACAATCACTCAGGTACAGCAGCATCTGCGAGTCTTCCCAGGAAGGCGAGGTCGCGTTACAGGCGGCTGAAGTCAGTTGCTGCTCGCGTCCGCTTTCCATCTCGCGTACAAACAAATGCCACGCCCCGGATTCTCTCCGGCTAAATGCCAGTCGCCTACCATCGGCTGAAATCGCAGGGTAACGCACCGCGCCACGAATTTCGGCGAAGCGGCGAACCTCGCCCGAAGCCGGACGCAATAACACCAGGTGCGGATCGGCGGCCCCGCCCGCAGAGACGATCACATCGCCGCTCGGAGTGATACTCATCTCCAGCACGCCGTCGAGATTCTGCGAGCCCGGCACGGCAGTAGCGACTGGCAAATCTTTCCCCGATGCACTCGGGGACGATGCATCGCGAGCCATCCAGATCGTGGTCTTGCCGTTTTCCTCCCGCAGGTAAGCGAGCCAGCGCCCATCGGACGAGATCGCAGGATCATATCCCTCGGCGACATATTCCGGAATCGCATCGGGGTTGCCCAACTGCCCGGTGGGAAGCCGGAAAATTTGTGAGTGCAGCCCGGTCAGTTCGAAATAAATAAACGGAGATTGCGCACCCGCTGCGATCGCGAGCACGTCGCCATGTACAGGCATACGCTTCAGCGTTCCGCCTGGGACAACCACCGCCGCGTAAGCGTCGGCGACCATCTCGTCGAGCAGCACTCGATCTCCAACCCGCGCCACCGAGAACGAACCGTAACCGGCCGAAACCGGAGGCAGCCGGCGAGAGAAATCCTCTGAGCGATTACGCAGCGCCCGCAGATTGGAAAGTGTAAGCGCAATCAGGAAAATCGCGGCGAGCACGAATCCCCATCGGCGGCTGCGCGGGTCCGCGCGCCCTGGAGCGTTCCAGAGAAGCAGCAGGTAGAGCAGAAAAACGCCGGCCATTCGTCCCTGCAACGTGAGCCAGGCAAATCCGGGCAGCGGGTAGCAGGCAATAGCGAACAGAAATGCAGCCGCCAGTGCGCGCTTCGGTTGCTTCGATTTCAAAAACCAATCCGCGATAACTATCACGGTCAAGATCAGCACACAGTGGTGGTAGGCCGTCGGCATCGAGGACAGCAGGATCAGCAGCGGTAGAAAAGTGGCCCACTCCCATGCGGTGCTGTTCGGGGTGTCCCCTTCGCCGGCGGAAAACAGAAAGCTGAACAGCAGCACAGTGCCCACCAGCGCCTGCACGAATGAATAAGCCATTGCCGAGTTCATCCACGGCGCGGGATTCAGCTCCGGCTCGGACAGAAACCATCGATGGCATAGCGCGGTGAACGAGTTCCACTGCAAAACATAGGGCCCGACCAGGTCGCCATGCAGCGCGCGCGGCAGAACTTCCAGCAGGTACACCTCGTGGACGCTCCATCCAAAAATCAGAATCGAAATGCCCGCCAGCACGGCCCCGCCGCCAACCAGACCCGCCGCGGCGCGCCAGTTGCGCTTCCGCAGAAAAAGAATCAGGAAGAACACCGGGAAAATTTTCAGCGAAGCCGCTGTCGCGAGAACTGCTCCGGAACTAAACCGCCATCCTCGACAGGCGGCATAGTAGGCCGCGCAGAGCAGCAACAGGATCAGCACGTAATACTGGCCAAAGAGAAAATTCTCCCGCAGCGGAAGAATGCAGAGAAATGTCACCAGCACAAGACGGCGCCACGAGAGCTCAGTGACGCGGCGCAGAATCAAAACCACGAGCCCCAGAAAACCAAGATTCAGGACGAGCCAAACCCGCTTCGCCTCGAGCGAGGGCAGCCCCGCAAGCGGCAACATGGGCACCGCACACATCGGCGGATGCGGAGCAAAGCCCACCAGCGTCTGGTCGATCTGGCGATAATCCTTCTGGCGCTGAAACCATCTCCACTCATAAGCCCGGTCGAGCGAAATTCCCTGGCGATGGATGGATGCCGCGAGGTAATAGTTCGGAAAATCGGTGTTCATCGTCTGCCAGGCGGGCACGAAGCCTCTGACGATGAAAGTGGCGACCAGGGCGGCGAGCAGAATCCACTCGCAAACTGCGCGGGCGCGAACTGCACCGCTGCTGTGAGCTGCGCCGGGGCTGCGTGTGATCTCGTGCAAGAAAATCCCCCCGCGATTCCAGCGAACCAGCGCCCCAGTTTAGTGCGTGCGTCCGTGCGAGGGATCGGGCGAAGTCGCCGTGTTGACGTCAACGTGCAGTTGCAGCCGGGTATCGACGCCCGGAGGATAACAGTTCCCGTCGCGATTGTAGTTGGTGCACTGCGCCGCAACATCGGTACGCCGCGGCGACTGCGCAAACTGCCAGACCTCGGCGAAATCGACCCCGCTCCGGGCGGGGCCGGGAGGATTGCGCGGGAATGTGCATCCCGGCGCCGGAGGACATGCATCGTTGATCGCCCAGTAAACGATGTCGCGCGCTCCGGCGCTCTTGCGAATGTCTTCCGCCGTCACGATGTTGTCGTCATCCTTCGCCGGCATGCCCGAGCAATAAATGCCGGCGCGAAATCCAGCGGCGGTCACGCCGTCAACCCAGGCGTAAATGTAGGCCTTCTGCTCGGGCAGCATGCGGCCGCCCTGCTCCTGATCGAGAAAGATAATTGCTTTTTTCGGAAAGCCCTCGCGCTGCGCAGCCGAGGACGCAGCCCGCGCGTCAGCTTGGCCGAGGCGCGTGGCATTGGCCACAGATTTCAATCCAGCATAAAGGCGTCCGTTGAAGAGAACGAGAAACCCGAATCCGGCGGATTCGACGGAAGCGCGGTGCCCGGTCCACGTATTGCGGCTGGTTTCCGGAGGATTATTGAGCCAGTATCCGGCGTACGAAAACGTCTGATGCAGTGCAGGGAGATTCGAGTCGCCAGGATATACGTTGCGGTCGAAACCGAGATACGAAACAGATTGGCTCTGCCCTTGAACCGGGATCAGGAGACTGGAAAGCACCAACAGAATCGCCACCGCAGTCGATCGTGCATGGATGGATGTCACAGAACGATCTTAATCGTAGAGATGTTGCTTGCAACGTCTCCTGCCGGCGAAGGCACGTCTGCTCGTGGCGAGAAAGACGTAGCAAGCTACGTCTCTACGAAGACAGCTGTCATCCTCCGATGTGCACCATGGTCCTTGAGGCGGGCACGAAATCCGGTTCGCCGATGTGATGGCG
>Ga0070765_100002886_pt1 | contig 10941 bp, 6 predicted proteins | sample HubBroMetageWFT5_FD_71516 | JGI IMG/M metagenome (GOLD analysis project Ga0070765, IMG submission 71516) | Warmed and freeze-thawed soil microbial communities from the Hubbard Brook experimental Forest, New Hampshire - Hubbard Brook CCASE Soil... | ecosystem: Environmental > Terrestrial > Soil... | reverse complement strand
TGGAACAGGAATTAGCGAAATCCGAAGAGCAGAACAAGATTCTCTCCGCGCAGCTCGAGCAATCGAATACAAGGCTGGCTGACCTGAAGGGTCAGATGGACGTAACGACGCAGAAGATCGGCATGACGCAAGCCGAACTGGCAGAGGCAAGAAGCCGCGCCGAATCGATCCGCAAAGCGCAGACGGCTTCCGATCAAAAGCTCTCGCAAGAGATCACCGCCGCGCAGAAAGCCAGCGAAGAAAAGATTGGCGCGGTGGTGACGGACGTTACCGGCGCGAAGAAGGACATTGAGGCCACCAAGTCCGACCTGGAAGCCACCAAGACCAAGCTCGATCGCGCAACCGGCGACATGGGCGTGATGAGCGGGTTGATCGCGAAGAACCACGACGACCTGGAAGAATTGCGGCGCAAGGGCGACCGCAACTACTACGAGTTCACGTTGCAAAAGTCCAAGACTCCGCAGCGGGTAGGGCCCGTGCAGATGTCGCTCAACAAGGTGGACCAAAAGAAGTCCAAGTACACCGTGACGGTGTTGGCGGATGATAAAGCCATTGAGAAGAAGGACAAAACTTCTGGCGAGCCGGTGCAGTTTTACGTGAAGGGTAGCGCACGGCTGGCACCTTACGAAATTGTGGTGTTTGACGTGGGCAAGAATCAAATCACCGGGTATTTGGCGACGCCGAAGGATATGAGCGCGTCGCAGCCTGCGGCGGCTCCGCCGTCCGCGACACCCGCAGCCACGCCGGTAAAGCAGTAACGTTGCCTGATGTCCAGTTAGATCTTCCCGATCGTTGATTATTAGAAGCCCCGCCCATCGAGTGCGAAATCGGATGGGCGGGGTTTTTGTTTTTGTGAGCAAATACATTTTATGAGAATGAAATGAACAAACCTGCCGGCGCATGCCTGTGCCTAGTTGGTTTGGCGGTGCTGATCTTGGGATTGACGTTGACTGTGGCAGCGCAGGAGCCGCCGCCGGCGAGTCAACCGATTCGCGTGGATGTGGCGCGGGTGAATGTGGGCGTCATCGTGACGGACGCTGGCGGCAAGTTCGTGGAGGGATTGCAACGGAGAGATTTCCGGATTCAAGACAATGGCACGCAACAGCCGATAACGGATTTTGCGTCGATTGAGGAGCCAGCGCAGGTGCTGCTGCTGATTGAGGCCGGGCCCGCAGTGTATCTGCTGGAGGACACGCATTTGTTTGTGGCGGACACGTTTCTGAGCGGACTATCGCCCGGCGACCGTGTTGCCGTGGCGCGCTACGCCAACGCGCCAGCGGCGCTTCTGGATTTTACCGCGGACAAAGGGGCAGCGCAGGCGGCGTTGGAACAGATCAGCTTTAATCTCGGATTCGGCGATTTGAACCTGGCGGGAAGTCTAAACACGGTTCTGGGTTGGCTGGAGAAAGTTCCTGGGAAAAAATCCATCGTGCTGATCTCCACGGGAGTGGATACATCTCCACAGGAATCCATCACTGCGCTGCAATCGAAGTTGCGCACTGGGGACGTGCGCATCCTTTGCATTTCGATGAGCGGGCCGCTCCGCAACGGCAAGGCGGGCAGCAAACGGCAGATCCAGCAGACACAACAAGACTTTGCTGGGGCGGATGCGAATCTGCGCGACCTGGCTGCTGCAACCGGCGGGCGCGCGTATTTTCCCGAGAATGGCAAAGCGTTTCAAGACGCGTACCGGCAGATCGCGGAGTTGGTGCGCCACGAATATAGCCTGGCGTTCGCGCCGCCGGTGGCGGACGGCGCGACTCATACGATTCAGGTTCGGGTGACGGCTGGGGAAAATTCGGGGAAAAGTTCGGAATATCGGGTGGACTACCGGCAGGCGTATCGGGCACCGGAGGCGCCGAAGGATTAGGGCGGCGGTTCGAAGCGAAGAGCAGAGGACTTGTGGCGTGTGATCGTCAGAGCCCACCCTTCGCGTAAGGCAAAGGCGCGAAGGATGGGGCACCCTCAAGTTCAGGTGACTAGCGCCGTTGCTAGGGAATTCTTGCAGCGATTATTCGTAGTCTTTCATTGTGCGGGCCATCTCGCGGAGGCGCGTGTCTACTAGGTCGAAGACCAAGCCTGCTTCGAAGCGGCCTGTGCCGTTGCGCTTCCCGGCGGCGACTCCAGTAAGCAGTTCAATTCCCTGCTCGACGTGCCCAATGGGCCAGATGTGAAATTTGCCCTGCGCGACTGCTTCCAGAATGTCCTCGCGAAGCATTAAGTCTTCCACGTTTGCGGCGGGAATCATGACCCCTTGCGAGCCAGTAAGACCCTTGATGCGGCAAGTGTCGAAAAATCCTTCAATCTTTTCGTTCACGCCACCGATGGCCTGGATGTCTCCGCGCTGGTTCATGGATCCCGTTACGGCGATGTCCTGACGGAGCGGAAGATCGGATAACGCGGAGAGCAGCGCGTAAATCTCGGTGGAACTGGCGCTGTCGCCGTCCACACCGGAATAGGATTGTTCGAAACAAATGCTGGCGGCCAGTGAGAGCGGCTTGTCCTTCGCAAAGCAACTGCGGATGTAGCCCGAAATGATGTGAACGCCTTTATCGTGGAAACGGCCGCTTAGATTAGATTCGCGTTCAATGTTGATGAGGCCGGATTTGCCTAACGCCGCGCTGGCGGTGATGCGCACCGGCTTGCCGAAAGAATAGCCGCCGATTTCCATGACGCTGAGACCGTTGACCTGACCAACGCACGTGCCCTCGAGATCCACCAGCAGCGTGCCTTCCTCGATCATTTCGCGGATGCGCGTTTCGATGAGGTTGTGACGTTCCATTTTGGCGGCGATTGCGGCGCGAACGTGTGCGGCGCGCACGACGTTTTCGCTGGAACGCGCGGCGCAGTAGTGAGCTTCGCGAGCGAGGTCGGCGATTTCCACGAAACGCGCGGTCACTTTATTGCGGCGGCCTGCTTTGCGGACACCGTGCTCGAGGATGGCGGCGAAGGCGCCGCGATCGAAGGGATAAAGATTTTCTTTTTCGCTGAGTGCGCGCAAGCGGCCGGCATATTCCTCGATGACGATGTCGCTCAGTGGCATCTCTTCATCGAATTCCACGCGAACCTTGAAAATCTTGCGGAAGTCTTCCTCATAGTCGTACAGCATCTCGTAGAGATCGCGATCACCGATGAGTATCACTTTCACGTTGATTTCAACGGGTTCCGGCTTGAGCGCGGTGCTGGCAAAGGGATAGAAAACCTCGAGCGGCTGAATTTCCAGCCGGTTGTGATTCAAGGTGCGCTTCAGGGCGCGCCAGACGCCAGGTTCTGAAAGCGCTTCGATCGAATACATAATCAGGAAACCGCCGTCGGCACGAAGCAAAGAACCGGCGCGAAGATCCATGAAGTCGCTGGTCCAGCCTCCGCGAGAATCGTAGGCGCGCTGAATGGTGCCAAACAAGTTGGCGTACGACGGCGTAGTTTCGAAAATGACCGGGGAGACATCTTCGGAATTGTGCGCAAGAAGAACGTTCACGCCGTAAACACGAAACGGATCGCGCTCCTGGCCGGGCATTTTGGGGAGAACGTCCTGACTGTCAGGCGCCTGTTCGTCTTCCCCTTCGCGTTCCTTGAAGGGGTCGAGGCTGTCGAGAAGATGGTGGCGAACTTCCTCCAGGAATTCGGCGACGCCTGTGCCGGGATATTTTTCCTTGAGTTCCTCGATTACGCCGTCGACCAGAACCGACGCGGCCTCCTGCTCGAGATAGCTGAGTTCGCTGGCAAGTTCACGGGAAAGCGTGAGCGTCTTTCGATAGACCACCGTGAATTCTTGGCGAAACTGTTCGTACTTGCGCTCGATTTCTTCGGCGACGCCGGATTCAAGTTTGCCTTCGTGAACCATCTTGGTGATGTCTTCGATGGGGACCATCTGGCCTTCGAGCACTGGAAATATTTCCGGCAGTGCCACGGCGCCGACCTGCATATGTCCCAGGGCGAATTGCTCGCGAGCGATGCGGCGCGTGAAATCATCCATGAGCTCTTTTTCACGAACGGAAAATCGCTCGACGATGCGGCCCTTCTGGCGCTGAAAGGGCTCGCCTTCGAAGACTTGCGGAATGCGGCGGCGAAGGAAATCGATACCCGCCTGCATGTCCTTCTTAAACCCGTTGGCGGAACCGCGCGGAAGAGTAAGCAGGCGCGGACGATCGGGAAATTTGAAATTGTTCACGTAGCAGCGATCGAGCGAAGGCTTGGTTTCCGGGTGCAGGTCCTCAATCATCTGCGCAATGGTGCCACCGCGGCTGGTACCGGCGAGCCCACAGACGAACGCGTTATAGCCGGGCGCGGATAGTTCGACACCCATCTTGAGCGCGCGGAGAGCGCGTTCCTGACCTACAAAACCTTCCCTACGCTGCGCCTGCGCAGTGGTTTCAAAAGGAATGCGCGAGAGTTCGCAACGCCAGCGAAGTTTCTCTGGCGGGAGCTCTTGCAATGACTCGTGCAATTTTTCAGCGGGCAACTTCATTCGAGGGCGTACTCTAGCATAGAGTTTTGCCGAAGGACGAGAATTTAGGCTGAGGATTTCGCACGTAGCTACATGGAACTCGCAAGATCCCCAGGGAAACTTTCTTCAGGGGCTAAAGCCCGATATCAGCCAAGCGATTGATGTCGGAGCTGAAGCTCCGACCCCCGGTGCCAAGCACTCTCTCCGCAGACAGCGGAGTCGTGCCCTCCCACTATCCTACGAAGTTACGCGGCCTCGCGTTCGATTTCGTCGCGATGTTCGGTATAGACGCGAAACACTCCGAGGGCGGCCGCAAGAATCGTGGGCCCGGCGACCAGTCCGAGCAGGCCGAACACTTCGAGACCGCCGAGAATACTGATAAAAAGCAGCAGATCATTGAGCTTGGTGCGATGCCGCAGCAGCAACGGACGAACCAGATTGTCCGCGAACCCGGCGACGCCTCCACAAATGGCGACGACCAGGATGGCCTTCCCCCAGTGGCCGTTCACTCCCAGCCACAACGCCGCGGGCGCCCAAATCAGCGCTGAGCCAACCACCGGGACAATCGAAAAGAAAGCAATCAAGACGCCCATGAAAACTGGCGCAGGCAAATGCGTCAGCCCAAAGGCGAAGCCGCCCAGGAATCCCTGAATGGCGGCAATCAGAAGAGCGATCGCCACGCTGGCAAAGATCAGATCGCGGGACTCCCTCAGCATTTCGTCCTGAAACTTCTTCTCAAAGGGCAGGAGATGACGGAAGGCGTCCAGAATTCGCTCCCCATCGCGAAACATGAAAAATAACGCGAAGAGCAAAATAAAAAGGTTGAGCATGAAAGAAAACATATTCTTAAGCACCGAGCCGATGCTTCCGGCGAGATAAGAGGCAATTTTTTCGCCGGCCTGACGGATGGAGTCCATGAAATCAATCTGCTGCAAAGATTCCGGAAGATGCTCGCGCAGCGATTCAAAAAAACTGTATGCAGGTATGGCTGTGCCGTTGCGCACCAGGGTCTGTATTTTTGATGTTGCGTCGATGGCTTCCCTGGCGGCGTAGAGCAATACCAGCAAGACTGGAAGAATGAGCAACAGGGTCACACCTAGCGTGGTGACCAGTGCCGCAAGCGTTGGAGAAAGCTTTTTCAGAAGTTTTTCATAGACCTGGTAAAAAAAGATTGCCAATACGGCCGACCACGCCAACGGGATCAGGAACGGAGCAACGATGCGGAAAACCAGGTAGATGAGAAGAATGAGAGTACCGTAAGAAAGCACCGTGGTTAGCCGGTCACTCGTTGTGATGTTAGGATTAGATTGAGTCATGTCGGTTGTATAATCCGGCAGGTTCGGTGCCAGGTGCGTCGTACGTCCCACAAGTAGCCAGGTTGTCCGCGCCCAGAGGATCCTTTACTAGATGCCGTTAAGGTCGATGTCCTTTACATACGCGCAAGCGCGCCTCCTTGCTGTACTTGCTTTAATCAATTTTGTCAACTTTGCCGATAGACATGTGCTGGATCCGCTGCTTCCCCTGCTCCGCAATCACTTTGGGGTGAGCGACGCGCAATTGGGATGGCTGCAGACGGGACTTCTGATCGTGTTGGCGCTGGCCAGTATTCCGTCAGGGTACCTGGCGGACCGCTTCAGCCAGCCGAAAATTATCGCTGCGGGAGTGCTCTTCTGGAGTTTTGCTTCGATTTGCAGCGGGTTTGCGCCGACATTTTACCTGTTGTTGGCTTCGCGATGCATGGTGGGTATTGGCGAAGCGGGCTACGCGCCAGCGGCACAGGCAATGATCTCGGATTCCTTCTCCCGCGAAAATCGAGCAATGGCGCAGGCGATTTTTGCCTCAGGAATGCTGTTGGGCGGAGCGGCAGGACTGGCGCTGGGCGGGATCATGGGCGAGCTCAGCGGCTGGCAGCACGCGTTTATCTTTTTTGGTGCGATTGGATTGATCCCTGGCCTGTTCGCATTTCGATTGCAGGAGCCTCCGCGACGGCCGCGGTCGGAGGTTGTTGCCATCAGCCAGTTACTTCGCGTTCCGGCGTTCATGGCCATGATCGTGGCGGGCACGTGCATCACGTTCTCGAGCGTATCGCTGGTGACCTGGGGAGTGGATTACGCGAAGAACTACAAGGATTTCAGTTTGCGAGAGGCGGCGCTTTCGCTGGCGATCATCGCGATTCTGTCTCTTGTGCTGGGCGCGTTGACGGGAGGCTACGTTGCCGACCGTCTGCAAAAACGCTTCGCGTATGGCCGGCTGATTGTCATCTCCGGCGCCTTCTTGCTGGCCGCGCCATTTCTACTGCTGGCAATTCAAGCCGAGGAGAAATGGGTGGTGCTGGTGGGCTTTTTCCTGGCGAGCTTTTTTATGTCCTGGTATCACGGGCCGACTACCGCGGTGCTCCATGATCTTACCCCGCAGCGCGCGCATGCCACGGCAATCGGCGTCTACATGTTCATGACCCAACTGTTTGGAGCGCTCGGACCGTTGCTGATTGGAAGAATTTCGGACATGAGCGACCTACAAATCGGGTTGCAAGCTGCAGCCGCGGTTCTAGTCGTGGGGGCGCTGCTAATGTTCGTGGTGATTTACTTCATCCGGCGGGACGGATTGCATCATCCGCGGTTGGCGGCGTTCCGAACTGAGGACGAGGCGCTGCCCAAACCAATACCGGAGCGGGCGTAACGACAAACATTATTCCGCAGGCGCTGAAGACGCCAGGGGCTGAAGCCCCATTTTTTGAACCTTAACGGCACGGCTAGAACCGTGCCCTCCCGTTGGCCACACTCATGTGGGACCTGAAGGTCCGACCCCCGGTGCCACACTTTGCGAAGAGCGTTCGTTACTTGATGCCGACGAGGGCTATGATGCGGCGGACTTCGTCGTGGGGCACATCGTAGAGAGGACGCTCGTCCTCTTCTTCCAAGCGTTCGCGAAGATATTCGGCGGCAACGAAGCTGCCTTCGCGGTCGGTGAGATCGCGTCCGCTCTTCTCCCGAAATTCCACGAAACCAGTGTGCGCGAGGCCCACGATCCGGCCTTCCTCATTTACAACGAACTTGGAATCGATGGTGTCGCTGTGACGCGTGGCGATGGCGTTCCAGATATGCGAAAACTGGCAGTGGTACACGTGGCCGGACAGTTTCGAGACCACATCAAATGGACCAATAAACTCATGCATTGCGCCAACGTTGGCTAGGACGGGTACGGAAGGCACGGAATCTCCTCGTTTACACTGCCGGTGGAATTTGCGGCTGCACTGATAGTGTTCAATAGGCCACGCGAAGTGTCAATGCCACGACCAGCGTGGCATTGACGCATGCATTTCGTTGGCCTGAGTTAAAACTTGGGTTGCTGCGCGATTCTCCAGGACCACATCAGGAACGACGCGGCGGTAAGGTCGATTGCCGGCTCGGTGGTGCTGTAAGACTGCACATTATCTTGATACACCGCTTTTTGCGACGCATCGAATACGCCCGGATTGCCATTGAATTTCTTGAAGGTGTCTTTTCCATCGGCGGGACATAGATTCATGCCCTCGAGTGTGCCGGAGGTGGCGGAATCGGATGGGCCTTCGGAAGCTGCGCCCCAAAGCACAGGCGTACCGCCGGAAGTTCCATCGAGCGAGCCGGCGATGTTGGCAACCTGATGCTGAATGCAATTGGGGAAGGTGGTTCCGTCCCCGACGATGAATGAGGAACCCCACGAGTTGGTACCAAGGATGTTCGCCAGCCACCTTTGCGAGTAGGTGTCATAGGTCTTGGATTGAGTGATGTAATGCGCTTCGCTGGCCATTACGGAAAGGCCGGCGCCGTGCGAGGTGGTATCGCCGGAACTCCACTGATATCCGAAGCCCCAGGGATCCCCTGCCGCCAGGGAAATTGCGTCGCTCACCTGCTGCAAGAATTGTTTGCGAATGCTCGATTGCGAAACCGCAAGGCCGCCTGGGTTCCCCGCCATTTCCAGCGCGCGATACAGCTCGAAATGTGCCAGACCGCTTACGTCGTACAGGTTCAGCGTGTCGGTAAAACCCTGATCGTAGATATTGGTGGTGTAATTCTTGGCGTACTGCGCCGCCAGCTTCAAGTAGTCCATTGGATTGGTGTGGGGCAGACCGGAGGGCAAGTTGTGCGCGCCTCCAGCTGATTCCAGCGCGAAGTAGAGTTCGGCTGCGCCAAGCTCCATGTCGTCTTCCCAAACGTTTTCGGGGTAGCCGTCAAAAGGAGAAATGGTCAGCAGACAGTTGCTGCAGGAACCGGAATCCACCGAGGGCGCCGGGTCGGGGAACGAGGTATCGGCCAGCGCGAAGATTTGCTCGGCGTCCTTAAGGCACTGATTCGCACGGGAAGAGTTGGTCGTCCGATTGAGCTGGTAGCACAGCGCAAAGTCCGCAGCCAAACGGCCGGCTAGATTCGGGCTGATGGGCGATTTTGCGGGAGCCGCCAGATACACGGGACGATTGCAGATAAAAAATGTGGTGAGTGGATCGCAAGCTTCCGGATCGCCAGGTTGTTCGTAATTGTCGGCGGCTTGCGGCAGGGTCCAGATGTCGTACTCGGTGATCAAGCAGTATGGAGAGTTGTACGTTCCGCCGCAGTTGGCGGCCGCCGAAGTCGGGGTGCCGAAACCGTAGTAATTCCACTCCTGTGTGTTGTCCACCTGGTAGTACAGCGTCTGCGTCTTGTCATTCCACATCTTGAGCAACCAATCGATCCCAAATTTCGCTTCGTCCGTAAAGTCGGCAGACGCCGGCGCTCCTGGTGAGCTAGTGCCTGCAAAAGAAACCGATCCCGGAGGTACGCGAGGATTCACTTTGGCATACAGGCCCATCTGGTTCGGAAAGTCGCGAATTCCTATCTGCATCAACGCGGCCGTGTAGCTGGTGGTCTCTACATATTTTTCGTAGTCGCCGGCGTCCCACCAGCCCCCGGAGGCGTCGATGTTCGGGAGTTTTGCGGAAACTAAAGGCAGAGCGGGCGGCACGTTGTTGTTGTCATCGTTATCGTCGAGTGGAGGCGTCAGATAGACATGCGCGTTCTCGTCCTTCAAGTGTCCCGGTTCGGTGCGCAGTTCGTTGCGAACAAAGTCAGCTCCGTCGCGCTGCGTTTCGTAGAAAAAGAGAGTATTCAAGAGCAATCCCGAATAAAGAACTTCCGGGCAATCGACCGCGAAACGAGGCGAGGTCGCCGCCTCTGGTCCTGCCACGGAGATGGTGTAGAGGTCGCCGCCTGGAACATTGAAGTCGATGGCATAAACGTCGTAGGTCACTTTCTTGCTGTGCCCCCACGTGCCGAGCAGCGCGCCCACCTTACCCGAATACGCAGTCTTCCCTTTCGAATTGATGATCTTGAAGGTTGCTCCGCTCTCGGCAACCTCGGACATCAGATAGGCACGGAAAGGCGTTTCACCCGTTTCGTAGCCAACTTGACTGACGCGCACATGCGCAGACTGCGCCGATGCGGGCGCGGGACATCCAAGCACGGCCAGCAAGATTACGGCGATGGAAATGAGGGCGCAGGAAATGGAAAGGCGGTGAACGGAAGGCGACATAGCTGGCTCCTTGCCGCCGCGCGGAGATGGCGGTATTAAATGGGTTTAATACAGGGCCAAATGGTGCTTCTTTGATTTTGGGGTGTCAAGCGAAGATTCCGCGGCACGCTGGCGCGATGGCTCAGGAGCTAAGCCGGCGTCGCGGGACCGAATTTGGGTCGTTGAATGCCAGCAGCTTCCGCAGTTACGTCCGTATATTTCAAGCCGGAGCCGGTGTTGAAGAGAACTACCTTGTCGTCGGGCGTGAGTTCGCCGGTTTTGAGGAGATGGTCGTAAGCGGCGGTCGCTGCGGCGCCTTCCGGTGAGAGGAAGATGCCCTCGTTTTTGGCCCAATCTTTGAGCGAGGCCAGGATTTGTTCGTCGGAAAAGGCCAACGCGATTCCGTCCGATTCTTTTAGGATTTCCAGAAGGATGTAGTCGCCGTAGGGTTTTGGCACGCGCAGACCCGAGGCGAATGTCGCCGCGTCTTGCCACATCTGGCTGGATTTTTCGTGCTGTGCGAAGGCGCGCGTAACCGGTGCGCAGCCGGCAGCTTGGATAGCGATCATGCGCGGGCGCTTTCCCGGGCGGACCCAGCCGAGTTCTTCGAGTTCCTGGAATGCTTTCCACATTCCGATCATGCCGACGCCACCGCCAGTGGGATAAAAAACCGCGGCAGGATATTCCCAGCCGAGTTGCTCGACGAGTTCGTAGCCCATGGTTTTCTTGCCTTCGACGCGGAAGGGCTCTTTGAGAGTGGAGATATCGAACCAGCCTTCTTTTTCCTTGCGCTCGACGACGATTCTTCCGCAATCGGAGATCAGGCCGTCGACGAGAGTGACGTTCGCGCCGTAGAGCTTGGCTTCGACGTAATTTGCGAAGGGCACGTCTTTTGGCATGAAAATATTCGCCTCGATTCCCGCGGCGGCAGCATAGGCGGCGAGAGCGCCTGCGGCGTTTCCCGCGGAGGG
>Ga0070765_100002885_pt1 | contig 10945 bp, 8 predicted proteins | sample HubBroMetageWFT5_FD_71516 | JGI IMG/M metagenome (GOLD analysis project Ga0070765, IMG submission 71516) | Warmed and freeze-thawed soil microbial communities from the Hubbard Brook experimental Forest, New Hampshire - Hubbard Brook CCASE Soil... | ecosystem: Environmental > Terrestrial > Soil... | reverse complement strand
TGACTTGGACCTTTGGAATGCTCGCTGGCCCACGAGCCAAGGGTTTTTCCGGGGACTTCATGAATCTGCCTAACAGCTTGACGACCCTGCGGATCTTTTTCGTTCCGCTGCTGGTCGTCGTGCTGCTCACCCGCCAACCCAATTTTGATTTTTGGGGATTGCCTGTCCATTTCGAAGTGCTGGGTGTGCTGATTTTGCTAGTGGCTGCGGCGACGGACGTGATGGACGGCTACCTGGCGCGCTCGCGTAAGGAAATCACCACGCTGGGAATTCTGCTGGATCCGATTGCGGACAAGCTGCTGATCTCCGCCGCGTTTATTTCGCTGGTGGAAATGGGTTTGATGCAGGCGTGGATGGTGGTGATCATCATCGGACGCGAATTCATGGTGATGGGCCTGCGCGAGATTGCCTCGGTGGAAGGTTTGATCATTCCAGCTTCGCCGCTGGGCAAAGTGAAAATGATTTTGCAGGTGCTCGCGGGATGTACTGTGATTTTGACCGCGAACCATCCGGCACTGAAATTGGTGGGCACCGTGCTGCTGTGGATGGTGGTGATCAGCGCGGTGGCGTCGGCAGGGCATTACTTCCAGATGTTCTGGACGCAAATTAATTTTCGCGTGCAGCAGCGCCGCCGGGGCGCGTTGCTCGTGAAGCCGGAAGAAAAGCCGCAGGATGTCCTCACTCGCTGAGCGCGAGAAGCAGTTGCTCTTGCAGTTAGCCCGAAGCGCGCTAGCGCTCGGCGTGGCTGCTGATGCCGGAAACAAGTCCCCGCTGCAGGATTTTCCCAGCAAAGAATTTTTACAACAGCCAGCAGGCGCGTTCGTCACCCTGCATCGCCGCGGTCGCCTGCGCGGCTGCGTCGGTCAACTCCCAGGAAGCGACTCGATAGCCGAAGTAGTAGCGCACTGCGCGCGTTCCGCCGCGCTGCACGATTCGCGCTTCGATCCCGTCACCAGCACGGAACTCAGCGAGATCGAGATCGAGGTTTCAGTGTTGTCAGCGTTGGAAGATGTGGCGCCGGAAGCGATCGAAGCAGGGAAGCACGGTCTGGTCGTCAGCCAAGGTAGGCACCGCGGAGTCCTGCTGCCGCAAGTAGCCAGCCAGTTCAACTGGAGTGCGCAACGCTTCCTGGAAGAAACCTGCGTAAAAGCAGGCTTGGAACGCGAAGCCTGGAAGGATCCCGCGACGCGAGTGCAGGCGTTCACCGCCGAAGTGTTCAGCGAAACGGTTTCCGCCTCTGTGCCGCGGAAGACGTAGTCCGTCGGGTTAACCTGGTCCCCTGACGCTCGCAGCGCCGCTGTGGCCTACTCGATCTCCACGTAATCCCCGACGAAGAACTCGCGCAAGCTGAACGTGGTCAAAACCGTCGCCGAGTTCGTGCCGGTCCTGAGCACGATGCCCTCGCCGATGACTTCGCGCGGCGTATTGTCCCACTTCCACTTGGCCGGAACGCTGCCAAAGCCGTACACGCGGCCGAATACATTGGCTTCTTTGTCGTTGTCGAACGCGGCTCGCTTGGTTTCGAACACAATCTCATGTTGGGTGCCGGTGTAACGGAAGATGCGGAAGTAGTCGCCCACGCGTACGCCCTGCTGGCTGCCGAGGTTCACGTAGAATACGTCGTTGGTGCCCAATTCCACCTGGAATGCTTTGCCGATCATCACCATCGCTGTGGCTTTGCCGCTGAATGGCGCGAAGCGGTCGAAATTGCCCTCGGACTTCAGTGGCGGCGTGGGGCGCTCCTTGAACGGCAGGATGATATCGCCGCGCTGCACCCAATTGCAGGAGTGTTCCACTTGTGCGACCGAGGTGTCGGGCTGCGCGACAACCACCCGCACGCGGCCTTCATCCTCCCACCACGTCCCCAGCTTGCGGATGATCGCGAATTGCCACTTGGCCCACTCGATTTCCGTGGGGTCAACGACCGGACGGATCACCGAGAATTCATCGCCGACTTTTACACCCTGGCTGGCGCCCTTGTTCAGGTACACGTAGTCGCCGTCCTGCCACGTAATCTTGTAGTTGGACCCCTCGCCGGTAATCACGTAGGAGTCTTGCGGTACTGACTCGTTTGTGATAGTCCCGGAGCAATAGACGTCCTTATAGATGGGTACAGAAGCGGCCGGGTTCTGCGCTGAAGCCGCAACGCCGTAAAGGCTCAAAATCAGACTGGCAAGGACAATTTTCCCACGCATAATGCTTGCTCCTTTGAATATCGCGCGCCGCGGAAGAGGCGCTGGCCCACAATTAGCCCGATGTACGGACTGTAATGGACGTACTGGAACCCGTCAAGACAATGGTCCGAGCCGCTTTACACATTGTGCACCACGTGGTACAAGCCCTGTAGTACCTGTACGATAGGACAGGGTGCCCCAGAATTCGCGAGAACCGACGCTCGCGTCAGTGATCCGGATACGGCCCAATCCAAGACAAGCTCGATGATCGCCAAAGACAAAATCTGCGCGGTGGTGGCTGCCGCGGACGCTACCGGGATGTGGAGGCAGCTTGCGCTGGCGCTAAGAGTAACGCGCACCGCCGAATTGCGGCTGGATTGGCTCTCTGATGACGACGAAATGGATAAATTCTTGGCTCGCCTGGCAAAAAAGCGGCCGCGCGCGACGTTGATCGCGACCTGCCGACGCATCGGAGCAGGCGGGAAATTTCGCGGAACGATTGCGCAGCAGTTGGTGCATCTGGCCGCAGCGGTGCGGTCGGGTTGCGCCTGGTACGATCTGGAGGTCGAGAGTTCGTCGCAATGTCCGCCGGAATTGCTGGACGTGCTGTTGGGTGAAGGGCGGCGGATTGCTTCCGCGCATTTTTTCGGGCGCTCGCCTAGGAATTTGCAGCGCGTTGCCGCCGATTTGGGGCGCGGGAAGCCTGACGCGATCAAGATTGCGGTGCGATGTGACTCGCTAGGGAGGAGTCTGGAAGTGCTGCGCCTGGCACGCGGCTGGCGAAACGTGATTGCCGTGCCGATGGGCGAGGTGGCATTACCGGCTCGGGCACTGGCGTTGCGTGAAGGCAGCGCGCTCGCGTATGCGCCGGTGGAGAACGCGACGGCTCCCGGGCAAGCGACGCTCGAAGCGATGAGAGACTTGTATCGCGCGGACAATCTGCGGCGAAAGACGCGGGTGTATGGAGTGATAGGCGATCCCATCGGGCATTCTCTTTCGCCGGTGCTACAGAACGCGGGTTTTCAGACTCGCAAGATGGATGCGGTGTTCCTTCCGTTCCTGATACGCGATCTGCGCGATTTTTTGCTTTCGGTCGAGCCGCTGGGAATTGCAGGATTCAGCGTCACACTGCCGCACAAACGGGCGATTCTGCGGCACCTGGACGATTGCGATTCCATGGCGGCGGCGATCGGCGCTGTGAATACCGTAGTAGTGCGCGGCGACGGAAAATTGTACGGTTACAACACGGATTATGTGGGCGTGCTGCGAGCACTGGAGCGGCGCATTCCACTGCGCGGCAGTCGCGCGTTGATTTTCGGCGCGGGAGGCGCGGCACGGGCGGTGGCGTTTGCGCTGGCACAATCGGGAGCTTCTGTTTGCGTTTGCGCGCGGCGTGCGCAGGCGGCGAAGGCGTTGGCGCGGGCGGTGGGTGGCGAAGTGGTGGAGCGTTCGCGCCTGCGACGGGAATTCTTTGACGCGATCGTGAACGCGACACCGGTGGGAATGCATCCTGCAGAAGGCCGTTCGCCGCTCGAAGCCCGCGAGTTGGATTGCCGGCTGGTGTTTGATCTGATTTACCGGCCGCGCGTCACCAAGCTGATGCAACTCGCAGCGCGCCGGGGCATCGAAACGGTTTCAGGTGTGGAGATGTTCTTGGCGCAGGGAACGGCGCAATGGGAAATATGGACGGGCGAGCGCGCGCCGGTGAACGCGATGCGCGGCGCCGTGTTGCGCGCTCTGACGCGCGAAGAGAAAATGAGCAGACGATGATTCAGCCGGATTTCAAGACGTTCAGCAAGCTGGCGCGCCAGGGAAACCTGGTCCCAGTGTACGAGACGTTCACGGCCGACCTGTTGACGCCGGTGGGCGCGCATCTGCGCCTGGCGCACAACGCGAAATATTCGTTTCTGCTGGAGAGCGTGGAGGGCGGCGAGAATATCGCGCGCTACACATTCACCGGCGCGAACCCCCAGGAAGTCTTTCGTTCGCGCGGCCGGAAATGCAGCTTGGAAACGGGCGGCGAGCGCAGGAATTTCGAGGCCAATCCCATCGAGTATCTGCGGCGGCTGACCGAGCGGTACAAACCGGTGCGCGTGCCGGGCCTGCCGCCGCTGATTGGCGGAGCGATCGGATACTTCGCGTACGACATGGTGCGGTTGATCGAAAAGATTCCAGCGAGCGGGCGCGACGATCTGAATCTGGACGACTGCGTGATGATGTTCTACCTGGGCCTGGTGGCGTTCGATCACGTGCGGCACCGCGTGTGGGTGATCCGGAACGTTTTCACCGAAGGTCCGGGAAGCCTGCGCGAAAAATACGACGCTGCCGTGCGCGAGATTCGTAGCACGCGCCGCAGGTTGGAAAGCCCGCTGCCGCGGCAGCGTCGCATGCGGCGGGGCGGCCCGCTGCGCGTGGAATCGAATTTCACGAAAGCGCAGTACATGGCCGCGGTGCGCAAAGCCAAAAGTTATATCCGCGCGGGCGATATCTTTCAGGTGGTCCCCAGCCAGCGATTTTCGGCGCGCACCGGCGCCGATCCTTTCGAGATATATCGCGCGCTGCGCGTGGTGAATCCTTCGCCGTATCTTTATTATTTGAAGCTCGACGAACTCGCGGTGGTAGGCAGCTCGCCAGAGATGCTGGTGAAGGTCCAGGGGCGCGACATTTCCTATCGCCCGATCGCCGGGACGGTGCCGCGCGGGCGCAACGAAGCGGAAGACCGCGCGCTCGAAGCGAAACTGCTCGCTGATCCGAAGGAACGCGCCGAACACATCATGCTGGTGGATTTGGGCCGCAACGATCTAGGTAGAGTCTGCGAGTACGGCTCGGTGAAAGTCGAGCGGCTGATGTTCGTGGAGCGCTATTCCCACGTGATGCATCTGGTTTCCAGCCTGCGCGGACAATTGCGCGCGGACGTGGATTGTTTTGACGCGTTGATGGCCTGTTTTCCCGCGGGCACTTTATCGGGCGCGCCAAAAATTCGCGCGATGCAAATTATTGACGAGCTGGAGCCCACGCGCCGCGGGATTTATGCCGGCGCAGTGATGTACCTGGATTTTTCCGGCAACATTGATTCGTGCATCGCGCTGCGTACGATGGTGGCGAAGGGCGGCCGGGCATACATTCAAGCGGGCGGCGGAGTGGTGGCGGATTCCGTTCCGGAGCGCGAATATCAGGAAACGGTGAACAAAGCGCGCGCGCTGGTGACGGCCCTGGAAATCGCCCATCGCGGAGCGAACGGCAGCCGCGCGGAATGACGTGCAACAAAGGCATGCATCGGTGCTGCTGTACTGATTGGCCATACCCCGGCCATCTCCGGCGTCTTTGAAACCTGCGATACATTACGATCAAGCATGCTCGCACGAAAAGTTCTTGTCGCTTGTTTCCTGGCTTCGCTTCTCGCTTTTCCGGCGATGCGCGCCCAGCAAGCTCCCTCCCCGACTCAGGTAGTGCCTTCCGTCGGACTCTTGCTGGCCCGCGTTGCCCACGAGCGTAACCGAGATGCGTTCGGCGATGTATCCATGGTGCGCTACGAGACTCTGTGGATCGTCCGCGACACTTCGGGCGCGCGCATCGTCGCCACGCTTCCCGACATTGTTGTTCCGCGCAAGTCCGGTTTCTGGCGCATCGGCATCGAACACACCTGTCAGTTCACTCCCGCAGCAAAAGACGACCCGAATAACCACGGTAACATCAGCACTGCGGATATCCCTTATGCTGTTCCGGTTGGCCAGGCGCCAATCCTTGAGCTGGACCATCCAGTGTGTGATTCGCAAACCGCGAAGCGCCTCTTCGACGATTCCTACGATCCTGAGTTCGTGGCTGAGCCTGACAGTGAAAACCCGCCGAATCCAAATGCGCCCTCGGAATGCGGCTGGGCCAATCGCTGGTTCGAAAGCGTCCTGCCTGACCTGGTCTCCGTTTCATATTTTCAGGGCGTTTCGGAAATCTGCGAGCCGCAAGGTGGCAACGATTACAAGGAAATCTGGGTGCAAAGCCCGGACAATGCATTTCCCTTCGTTGGGCCGGCGCAGCAGCAGATTCCATTCGATGTCGTGTTCGGCGCTGCCGGCCATCGCGCGTGGATCCACGCTGTTTCCGGCGGCCAACCCGAGGGCGATTCCTGCATCGCCGACAACCCCGATGAAGACATGCAGCAAACGGGTTGGTCTCTAAAACACGTTCAGGGTGAATGGCGCACGCACGCTTTCGCGCAAGTTGGTCGCGTGTGTGCGGCGTCCGGCGAGCCCAAAGTTGTGGTGCCGCGTACGCTCACACATGCCAATCCGCTTCCTATCCCGTGGGCCGCGCTCGAAAAACAGCTGCCGGGGATTTCGGACGCGTACGTGGCGCCTGGCAGTTCCGTCCTGCTCGCCATTCAATCTAAGAAGGGCGATCCCGTTTCCGAAGAGGGTCAAACCGTCGCAGTTGCGTTGTTCGATTTTTCTGGAAACAAACTCGGCGCGAAACTTCTAGACCTGCCAGCGACCAAGATCGTGATGACCGAATGGGCGACGGGGCGCTTCGTGCAATCCTGGACGGAATCTCTTTCCACACTGCAGTCCCAGGGACTGCCCGCTGTAGCTGTGAAGGTCCGCGCCGCATCGAAGTAATCTGACTCTCCGGTGATGGCGGCGGAACGATCGCCTTCGATTATCAGAATTAAAACGTTAGAATATGAGTGCGACATGATTCTGCTGCTCGACAACTACGATTCGTTTACCTACAACCTGGCGCAGTACCTTGGTCAGATGGGGCAGCAGCTCGCTGTGCGCCGTAACGATGAGATCACGCTGGACGAAATCGCAGAAATGGCGCCGGACCGCATCGTGATTTCGCCGGGGCCGTGCACGCCGAAGGAAGCGGGGATCAGCGTTCCGTTGATTCAGCGATTTGCGGGGCAGATTCCGATTTTGGGCGTGTGCCTAGGGCATCAGGCGATTGGCGCGGCGTTTGGCGGGCGGGTGATTCGCGCGCCGAAATTGATGCACGGGAAAACCAGCGAGATCAAACACGACGGGCGGACTATTTTTCACGGATTGCCGCAGTCGTTCATCGCTACGCGTTACCATTCGCTGATCGTGGAACGTAAGTCGCTGCCGCGCGAGCTGGAAATTTCCGCGGAGACGGAAGACGGGACTATCATGGGTTTTCGGCACCGCAAGCTGCCGGTTGAAGGCGTGCAGTTTCATCCGGAATCGGTGCTGACTGGCGCGGGATTCGAGTTGCTGAGGAATTTCTTGAGTATTTGATCCGATACGGCGGTGCGCGGTGCGCGAGAAGCGAAGAAGGCGGACGGCGCTCTTCCAAATTCTTCTCCTCTCCGTGACATTTGTGGTCGTGCTTCTGTTTCCGCGCGCGGCAGGTACGAGCGCGTCGGCTCGCGCGCAAGTGGAAAACCCCCCGCCGCAAACCTACCTTGGTTTTGATGCGAACGACTATCCCGGCGATGACGCGTTGCCCAAGCTGCGGCGAACTTTCACTTTTTCCGGCTACTGGCTGAACGCGCCGCCTGGCGCCAAGACAAATTCCTGGACGGGCCACCGTGGCGCGCTGCTCAAAAACGGATTTGGTTTCTTGGTGCTGTTCAACGGTCGCTTGTCAAAGGAATTGAAGTCGCCCGTCAATCCCAATGATTTGGGCGCAAAGGACGGAGAACTCGCCGTCGCCGCAGCGCAACGCGAAGGGTTTCTCCCCGCCTCCACCGGGACCGTGATTTTTTTGGATATTGAAGAGGGCGGCCGGATGCTGCCGTCTCAAATGGATTACCTTGAAGGCTGGAAGGGGCGCGTGACGGCGAGCGGTTTCGTAGCCGGCGTCTATTGCTCCGGGATGAACGTAAGGGAAGGCGACGGACAAACCATCACGACAGCGGACGACATTCACGAGGACTTGCCGATGATGGCCTACTTTATTTACAACGACGCGTGCCCTCCGTCGCCGGGCTGCGCGTATTTGAAGAACCCTCCTTCGCCATCGCGGAGCGGATTTTCCCAGGCGCGCGTTTGGCAGTTCGCGCAATCGCCGCGGCGGCGAAATTTTACGGCGCGATGCAGCGCGACTTACAACTCAGACGGCAATTGTCATCCACCAGTTAGCTCTGCGGCCGGTCATATTCTGATTGACCTCGATTCTTCCGTGTCTCCCGACCCATCCGCTTTAGGGCTCCGCGTCATTTACTGAATCGCATGGAAATCAAATTAGGGCGCGGATTGGCTGTGGTGGCCTGCGGCGGATTGTGAAAACGCCACCAGCGCTTCAAGCTTGGCGCGGGCGGCGCCGGAGTCAATGGATTCGGCGGCCAGGCGCACACCATCGAGGAAATCCGTGGCGCGGCCTGCAGCGACCAGCGCTCCGGCGGCATTGGCTAGCACGATGTCGCGATGAGGGCCGTGCTCGTGGAACGCGAGAGCGCGCCCCAGAACTTTGTGGATGATTTCGGCATTGTGAGCGGCGTCGCCGCCACGAATTGCTTCGAGTGGCGCGCGGCGCAATCCGAAATCTTCCGGCACGACGGTGTAGCTGCGCACCGCGCCATCGCGCAATTCGGCGATGGAAGTTTCGCCGCTTATGGAAATTTCATCCAGGCCATCCGCGCCATGAACCACCAGCGCGCGCTGAACGCCCAATTCGCCGAGAGCCTGGGCCACCAGTTCGGTGAGACTTGCGTCATATACGCCGACGATTTGCGCGGAAGCTCCGGCGGGATTGGTGAGCGGGCCGAGGAGATTAAAAACCGTGCGCACGCGCAGCTCGCGGCGCGCGGGAATCGCGTAGCGCGTGGCGGCGTGCATCGCGGGCGCGTAAAGGAAGCCGATGCCGATTTGTTCGATAGATTCGGCGACGCGTTCGGGCGCGAGCTCGATTTTCACGCCGAGGGCTTCGAGCACGTCGGCGGAGCCGCAGCGCGAGCCGGTGGAACGATTGCCGTGTTTCGCGACGCGCACGCCTGCGCCCGCGACTATGAAGGCGACGGCTGTGGAAATGTTGAACGTGCCGCGCGCATCGCCGCCGGTGCCGCAGGTGTCCACGATCACTTCGTCGGGATGTTTGCGTCCGGCGGGAAAAATTGGCGTGGCGTGGCGGCGCATGGCGAGAGCGAAGCCGACTACTTCGTCCACGGTTTCACCTTTGAACCGCAACGCCGCGAGGAAGGTGGCGATCCGAACGTCGTGAGCATGTCCGGAGAGAATGTCTTCCATCGCGCCCTGAGCTTCCTCTCGCGACAAATCGTCCCCGCGGGTCACCATCATCGTCGCAACCAGCAGCTTCGGGCAGAATTCCGGATGGCCGAATTCGACTCCCATCGCAAGTCCGTCTGTGTCGCAAGCCGATTCCGACTTGTGCGTTGATCTTGCTTCCTCAAAGGCGGCGTTCTCTTCCTTAGTCATGCCCTTCATCGACCACGCAGTCCAGAGCGCTGCCATCTGAATAGGGGTGACCTGACCGGAATAGAACTCTTGCATCACGGTTTCGGTCTCTAGCCGTGAGAGATCTTCTCCTCGTATCACCTTATCTATGGCTTCGTGAATCATTTTTGTGCGTTTTTAACCGCGCGGCGATGGCGCAGCCGCGGATTTTCGTGCGCCGCAGCTGCTTGCCCGTGCCGCATCTTCCAAGTAAACTAAGTCGCTTTATTTGTCCTCGAATTTTAGCACTATTCAAGGCGACCTTCAGGAAGCCGATGGAGCCGGAATGAAGATCCACGAATATCAGGCCAAGGGTATCCTTGCGAAATTGGGCGTGCCGGTGCCGCGCGGGGAAGTTGTTTTTAAGAAGGATGAAGCGCGGGCGGTGGCGCAGCGGCTGGGAACTTCGGTGGTGGTGGTGAAGGCGCAAATCCACGCGGGCGGGCGCGGGAAGGCTGGCGGAGTGAAACTCGCGAAATCTCCGGACGATGCCGCGACGTTGGCTGAACAAATTTTGGGAATGAAATTGGTGACGCCGCAGACGGGTGAAGAGGGGCGCATCGTGCGGCGGTTGTTGATCGAAGAAGGATTGGACATCAAGCGCGAACTTTATTTGGGAATCTTGGTGGATCGCGCTTTGGGCTTACCGATTTTTATGGCGAGCGCGGCGGGCGGAATGGAAATCGAGGAAGTTGCGAAAGATCATCCGGAAGCGATTCTGCGCGAGAAGATTGACCCGGCGACGGGTTTTCAGCCTTATCAGGCGCGCAAATTGGCATTTGGATTGAGCTTGACGCCGGAGCAGGTGGGCGTGGCGGTGCCATTTTTTCAAGCGTTGTATCGCGCGTTCATCGAGACGGACGCTTCGATGATCGAGATCAATCCGTGCGTGGTGACGGGCGGCGGGAAACTGGTTGCACTGGATGCGAAGGTAACTTTTGATGACAACGCGCTGTACCGCCATCCGGAATTCAAGGATTTGCGCGATCTGGAAGAAGAAACGCCGCTGGAAGTCGAAGCTTCGAAATTCAAATTGAATTACATCAAGCTGGATGGCGACATCGCCTGCATGGTGAACGGCGCGGGCCTGGCGATGGCCACGATGGACATTATTAAATTGAGCGGTGGGAGCCCGGCGAATTTTCTGGACGTTGGCGGCGGGGCTTCGGAAGAGCAGGTGAAGAATGCATTCCGCATTTTGTTGAGCGACCCGAATGTGCGCGCGGTGTTCGTGAATATTTTCGGTGGAATTTTGCGTTGCGACATACTGGCCAGCGGGGTGGTCGGAGCTGCGAAAGAACTGAAATTCAAAGTGCCGGTGGTGGTGCGGATGGAAGGCACGAACGTGCAGCAGGGCAAGGA
>Ga0070765_100002883_pt1 | contig 10945 bp, 6 predicted proteins | sample HubBroMetageWFT5_FD_71516 | JGI IMG/M metagenome (GOLD analysis project Ga0070765, IMG submission 71516) | Warmed and freeze-thawed soil microbial communities from the Hubbard Brook experimental Forest, New Hampshire - Hubbard Brook CCASE Soil... | ecosystem: Environmental > Terrestrial > Soil... | reverse complement strand
TCTTCTCGCCGGTCCGCGGGTTGCGTCCTTCCGATGCTGCCCGCGACGCGACCGAAAATGTGCCAAAGCCGACGAGACGAACCTCGTCGCCGCCTTTCAACGCGTCGGCAATGGCGTCGAACACCGCGTCAACGGCCTTGCTCGCCTCCGACTTCTTCATATCAGTCTTGCTGCTGACGGAGTCGACGAGTTCGTTTCTGTTCACGATACCCCCCTGGGCGAGTGTAAGAGACTAACGCTGATCTGTTCGCCGCAGAGTTTAGAGCGCTGCCGCAAATGGGTCAACTGTGCCGCAAGTCGGAATCGAAAGGATTTTGGGGCATTGCAGCACGCTTCGGGAGCTCCCTTGCCGTCCGCAGCGCCCCAATCCCGCCAATTGGTTAATGAGTCACTACTCCCGAGCGTTCCTCGCGGGCCGGGATTACCGGTTCGCCTGGACCCTCCTCCGGCCAATCGACCGGGGTAAGCGGTGCGGTCAGCGCCTCCAGCAAGAGCTCGTCGACCGTCTTGACCGGAACAATTTTCAACCCACGCTTTACATTGTCGGGGATCTCCGCGAGATCCTTCTCGTTTTCCTTCGGAATCAGCACCGTCTTCAAGCCGCCGCGAAGGGCGGCGAGAAGCTTCTCCTTCAGCCCGCCGATAGGCAGCACGCGCCCCCGCAACGTGATCTCGCCGGTCATCGCGATGTCTCGCTTGACTGGAATGCCGCTCAGTACCGACACAATCGAGGTCACCATCGCGACGCCGGCGGACGGGCCGTCTTTGGGTGTCGCGCCCTCCGGCACATGAACATGGATGTCCTTCTTCTCGAAGACCGTCGGCAGGATACCGAAGACATTGCTGCGCGACTTCACGTAACTCTCGGCGGCCTGCACCGATTCCTTCATCACGTCGCCGAGCTTTCCGGTGGCCGTGACCCGCCCCTTTCCGGGAACCGTCACCGCCTCGATCGTCAACAATTCGCCTCCGACCTCGGTCCAGGCGAGCCCGGTCGTGCAGCCGACCAGATCCTCGCTCTCCGCTTCGCCAAAGCGGAACTTGCGCACCCCGGCGTATTTCTCCAAGTTGCGACGCGTCACCGCGACGCGCTCCGTCTTCTTCATCAGAATGTCTTTGATCGCCTTTCGGGTCAGGTTGGCGATCTCGCGCTCGAGATTACGAACACCGGCCTCGCGCGTGTAATAGCGGATCAGATCCCGGATCGCGTCGTCGCTGATGCTCCACTCGTTCTTGCGGACGCCGTGCGCTGACATCTGCTTCGGGATAAGGTGACGCTTTGCTATCTCGACCTTCTCATCCTCGGTGTAGCCCGGGATGCGGATGATCTCCATGCGGTCGAGCAACGGCTGCGGAATGCGCAATGTGTTCGCCGTCGTCACGAACATCACGTCGGAGAGGTCGTAGTCGACCTCGAGGTAGTGATCGTTGAACGTGGAGTTCTGCTCAGGGTCGAGCACTTCGAGGAGGGCGGACGACGGATCGCCGCGCCAGTCTGCGCCGAGTTTGTCGACCTCGTCGAGCAGGAACAACGGATTTGAAGACTTGGCCTTCTTCATTCCCTGAATGACCTTGCCCGGCATCGAGCCGATATAGGTCCGCCGATGTCCGCGGATCTCAGCTTCGTCACGCACCCCGCCCAACGACATCCGCACGAAGTTCCGCCCGGTCGCGCGCGCAACTGACTTGCCGAGCGACGTCTTGCCGACGCCCGGGGCGCCGACCAGACACAGGATCGGACCCTTCATCTTCTTCATGCGTTGCTGGACGGCGAGATATTCGAGGATGCGCTCCTTGACCTTTTCGAGCCCGAAATGGTCGGCGTCGAGCACCTTCTCCGCGCCTTTGATGTCGCGTTTGATCTTGGTCCGGTTTTGCCATGGCACCGACAGCAGCCAGTCGAGGTAGTTGCGCACGACCGTCGCCTCTGCCGACATCGGGCTCATGCTGCGCAGTTTCTTCAACTCGGCGAGCGCCTTATCGCGCGCCTCCTTCGAGAACTTGGTCTTGTTGATACGGTCCTCGAGCTCGGCCATCTCGTCTCGGCCGTCCTCGCCCTCGCCGAGCTCCTTCTGGATAGCCTTCAGCTGCTCGTTCAGGTAGTACTCGCGCTGCGTCTTCTCCATCTGGCGCTTCACGCGGTTTCGGATGCGCTTCTCGACCTGGAGGACGCCGATTTCGCCCTCCATGTAGCCGAACACCTTTTCGAGACGCTCGGCCACCGTCCCTGTTTCGAGCAGTTCCTGCTTCTCGGGTATCTTCAAGGTCAAATGAGCCGCGACCGTATCGGCCAGCTTGCCAGGCTCTTCGATCTGATTGATCGAGACCAAAACCTCCGGCGGGATCTTCTTGTTGAGCTTGATGTATTGCTCGAACTGCGTCACCACGGTGCGCGCCAGAGCCTCCGTTTCTTGCTGGTCGCCGGGGTTCTCCGGAATCGTCTCGGCGATTGCCTGAAAGAACTGGGGATTATCGGCAAACTCGACGATGCGGGCACGCTGGCCACCCTCGACCAGGACCTTGACCGTGCCGTCGGGCAGTTTCAGCAGCTGTAGCACGGTGCCGACCGTGCCGACCGTGTAGATGTCCGAAGTCGCAGGGTCGTCCTGGGCGGCATTCTTCTGTGTGACGAGCAGGATCTGCTTGTCGTCCTTCATCACGTCCTCGAGCGCGCGCACCGATTTCTCGCGGCCGACGAACAACGGCACGATCATATGCGGGAACACGACGATGTCGCGTAAGGGCAGGACAGGATAAAGCGCACCGCGCGCGGCTTCTAACATAGGCCCTCACCTACAAATGCCCCTCCCGAAAGTCGTGAAGGAGGAGACAGGGATACCGGTCTAAGGTTGGCCTCACGCCGCCGAGCGTCAAGTCGGCCCCGCAGCTTCGGCAATGGGGTGTGGCGCCGCAGGCTCAGTCACCTGTGCCGACACCGCCACGGTCGGAATAGATATGGAGCGGCCTGGCCCGCCCCTCGACGACTTCGCGGTTGATCACGATCTCGCTGACGCCAACCAGGCTGGGCAGCTCGAACATCGAGTCTAGTAATATGGCCTCCATGATCGAACGCAGCCCGCGGGCCCCGGTCTTGCGCAGGATCGCCTTGTGGGCGATCGCCTTGAGCGCCTCCTCGTTCAATTCGAGCCGGACGTCTTCCATCTCGAACAGCCGTTGGTACTGCTTGACGAGCGCGTTCTTGGGCTTGGTCAAAATGTCGACCAATACCGACTCGTCGAGATCGTCGAGGGTAGCCACCACCGGCAACCGGCCGACGAATTCAGGGATCAGCCCGAATTTCAAGAGATCCTCGGGTTCGAGGTCCTTCAGGATTTCCCCGGTCTTGCGCTCCTCGGGCCCCCGCACCTCAGCGCCGAAGCCGATCGAGGTGCCCTGCCGCCGCTGGGCAATGATCTTTTCGAGCCCGGCGAACGCCCCGCCGCATACGAACAGAATGTTGGTCGTGTCGACCTGAAGGAATTCCTGCTGCGGGTGCTTGCGGCCGCCTTGCGGCGGCACCGAAGCGATCGTGCCTTCCATGATCTTGAGGAGGGCCTGTTGCACGCCCTCGCCCGACACGTCGCGCGTGATCGACGGGTTGTCGGATTTGCGCGAGATCTTGTCGACCTCGTCGATGTAGACGATCCCGCGCTGCGCCCGCTCGACGTTGTAGTCGGCCGCCTGCAGCAGCTTCAAAATGATGTTCTCGACGTCCTCCCCGACGTAGCCGGCCTCGGTCAACGTCGTCGCGTCCGCCATCGTGAACGGCACGTCGATGATCCGTGCCAACGTCTGCGCGAGCAGCGTCTTGCCCGACCCGGTCGGTCCGACCAGCAGGATGTTCGACTTGGCGAGCTCGACGTCATTGTTCTTCGCGCCGTGCGCGAGGCGCTTGTAGTGGTTGTGGACGGCGACCGACAAAACGCGTTTGGCATGATCCTGGCCGATCACGTAGTCGTCGAGCACCTTGCAGATGTCGCGCGGACCGGGAACCCCGTCGCGCGACTTGACTAGTGTCGTCTTGTGCTCCTCACGGATGATGTCCATGCAGAGCTCGACGCATTCATCGCAGATGAACACAGTCGGGCCGGCGATCAGCTTTCTGACCTCGTGCTGGCTCTTGCCGCAGAATGAGCAGTAGAGGGTGTTTTTCGAGTCGCCGCCGCTGGATTTGGTCATCGCCACTCCGTCACCGGCTGGAGCAATGCTCCACTGGAACAACGCTCGCGGCCGTTCGGCCTAACCGGAAGCCGGAGAGCCCCGGGGCCCCCCAACTTCTTGTGCTGAAGTATATGTGCTCTCGACGGATCAACAACCACTTAATCGCCTTCGGCTTGTAGCGCCCGAACCGTCAAGCTTGCGCCCTTTGCTATTTGAACCCTTTTTCCGGTTCGTCGCGGCCCGGGCGATTTTCAACCACTTCGTCAATTAGACCAAACTCCTTCGCTTCGAGCGGCGAGAGAAATTTATCCCGCTCGACTGCGGCGGCGATCGTCTCCAACGACTGACCGGTGTGCCGGACATAGATCTCGTTGAGCCGGGCCCGCAAAGCGAGAATCTCGCGCGCCTGGATCTCGATGTCGGTCGCCTGCCCCTGTGCGCCGCCGGAGGGCTGGTGGATCATGATTCGCGAATTCGGCAGCGAAAACCGCTTGCCTTTGGCTCCGGCGCACATCAGCAGCGAGCCCATCGAGGCGGCTTGGCCGATGCACACCGTCGAGACCGGCGAGCGGATGTACTGCATCGTATCGTAGATCGCCAGCCCGGAGGTGACGACCCCACCGGGGGAGTTGATGTAAAAGGCGATGTCCTTCGACGGATTTTCCGATTCGAGGAACAAGAGCTGAGCGCAGATCAGGCTGGCGACAGCGTCGTGGACGGGACCAACCAGAAAAATTATCCGCTCCTTGAGCAGGCGCGAGTAGATGTCGTAGGCGCGTTCGCCGCGGTTGGTCTGCTCGACAACCATCGGCACCAGATTGTTCATGTACTGTTCGAAGTAATCGGACATTGTTCGCCTCCTCGGCACTCCTGCGCCGCCAATACGGCGCAGGTTCATCGGGTCAATCCGCCGCAGCCCCACTTGCGTCCGGTGCACTTGCGTCCCGCTCGCTTGCTGGCGGGCCATTCGTATCGTCAGATTCGGGCAGGGTCAGCAGCTCTTGCGGGCTGATCTTACGCTCTTGAACTTTGGCCAGTTCGACGATGAAGTCGACGACCTTGTCCTCGAAGACCGGAGCCCGCAGGTTCGCGACGGCGTCTGGGTTTTGCCGATAAAAATCTAGGACTTGGCGCTCATAACCCGGGTGCCGCCGCGCTTCGCGGGTGATCGCCTGGTTCATTTCATCCTGGGTCACCGTGATATTGTTGTTGCGGCCGACTTCGGCAAGGAGCAACCCGAGCCGGACCCTGCGTTCGGCAATCCGGCGATACTCGGCCTTCAAGGCTTCGTCGTCCTCCTTCGTGTCGGCTTCCTGGTCGACGACTTGCGCCGAATTTGGACTGATCTCGCCCTCGGCTTGCGCCGGCTCCGGAGACGCCGCGTCGGCGACCTGCTCGCCGGTCGCTGTGTCCGGGGTTTCTGGCGGGGGGGTCTCCTGGACGGGTTCTTCACCGGCGGCCGACACCACCGTCACCGGCTCGGCGGCGGTGCCTTCCTGCTGAGCCGCCCGTTCTTTTTCGGCCTCGTGTTGCCGCCAGATGTTTTCGAATTCGAGCTCGACCATGCCGGGCGGAACGGCAAAATCGTAATTCTGTGCGAGCCTGTCGAGCAACGAACGCTTCAGGCGCAGGCGCGATGCCGTCTGATAATCGCGCTGCATCTGCTGTCGCACCTCGTCGCGCAACTCGGCCAAGCTTTCGAGGCCGACCGCCTTGCCGAGTTCGTCGTCGATGACCACCGGCAGACGTTGGCGGACTTCTTTCACATCGACCTCGAACACGGCTTCCTTCCCTGCGAAATCCGAGGCTCCATAGTCTTCGGGGAAGGTCACGCGGAGGGTACGATGCTCGCCGGCGGCGGCGCCGATCAGCTGCTCTTCGAAACCGGGTATGAAGCCGCCGGAGCCCAGCAAGATCTGGCGGTCCTTGCCGGCGGCGCCGGGGATCTCCCGCTCGCCGCTGTGTCCTTCTATATCTACCACGATAATGTCGCCGCTGTCGGCCGGGCGCTCGGCGACCTCGGTCTTCCGCTGCTGCTCGGCCATGCGCTCGATCGCGCGATCGACATCCTCGTCGGGCAACTCGATGACAAGCCGCTCGATGTCCAGCTCGGCAAACCTCGGTTCGGGAATTTCCGGCAACACCTCCAATGACATGTTGTATTCGAGATCGGTCCCCTCGCTGAACGAGACGCTGTCGACCTTCGGCGGCAATGCCGGGCGCAGATTGTGCTCCCGTATCGCGTCGGCGGAAGTATCCTGCAAGGTGCTCTCGAGCACCTCTTTGAGCACCGAATTACCGAAGCGCTGGCGCAGGATCTGCATCGGGACCTTGCCCGGACGGAAGCCGCGCAGCTGGATCGTGCGGCCGATTTCACCGAGCCGGCTGGCGACCCTTTCCTCGAGTTCGCCGGCCGGGACGACGACGCGGAATTCGCGCTTGAGCCCCTCGACGCTGGTTTCTGTCACTTGCATGAAGGAGGGCCTGTGCTTCCCTAATAACTCAAAAGATTGTGGTGCGGGCGGGGGGATTTGAACCCCCACGATTTCCATCGCTGGAACCTAAATCCAGTGCGTCTGCCAATTCCGCCACGCCCGCCGCTGCAGCTGCGGAGCGGCTTTCCGACCCGTCCGCAGCCCACTTTTATCACAAACGCTACGGTCAACATAGACGAACGCCTCAGCCGGCGCGCGCCAGGTTGCGCATGGCAGAGGCGGCGGCGACGCGTCCTTCGCCGCGATAGGCTTCGTGATTGGCCTCGATTTCGCCGAGACGGTACAGATAATTGACCATGATGCCGGCGGATTGCTGCAGGCCTTTGGCGGAGACATCGGCGAGCCAGTTGAGCCGCTCGACCCGCGCTCCGTTGCTGAGGTGAAAATGAGCAACCGGGTCGAGCGCCCGTCCGGAAGCAGCCCGTTCCCTGACGAGATAGCGCGCACACAGCCGCAGTAGCGGTTCGCGCAAGGCCCCGGCGATCCGCCCGTCGTCGGGCCAGCCCTCCAGATCGAGCAGCGACAGGAGGTCGCTCCGCGGCATCTCCTCGCCAAGCTGCTCGATCGCCACCCGCTCGGCCGGCAGAAGCAACTCGCCGGGGGCCGACCGATCCTGGCGCTCGAGCCAGGCGCGAAAGCCCGGGACCGGCGACAAGGTTGCGAAGATCTTGAGGCGCGGCAGCTCGATTGCCAGTGCATCGGCGACGCGCTTGATCAGAAAGTCGCCAAAGCTGATGCCCGCTAGCCCGCGCTGGCAATTGGAGATCGAATAGAAGATCGCCGCATCGGCGGCCTGCGGATCGCCAATCGGGGCCGTCTCGTCGAGCAGTGCGTGAACATTGCCCGCCATGCCCGAAACGAGCGCCACCTCGACAAAGATCAGTGGCTCGTCCGGCATGCGGGGATGAAAGAAGGCGAAGCAGCGGCGGTCGGCGTCGAGCCGGTTCTTCAGATCGGTCCAGCCGCGAATCTCGTGCACCGCCTCGTAGACCATCAGCTTTTCGAGCAATGCCGCCGGGGATTCCCAGGTGATGCGCTTCAGCTCGAGAAACCCGATGTCGAACCAATTGGCGAGTAGCCGCTTCAGATCCTCCCCGAGACCGCTCAGCAGCGGATCGCGCCTTCCGAGGTCGATCAGTTCGGCGCGGCGATCGACGAGGAATTTGACCCCCTCGGGAAGCGCGTTGAACTGTCTCAGGAGGGTGATGCGCGGCGGCTCCAAGGCGGCGCGCAAGGCGCGCTCCTCGGCGGTGCGGTGGGCCGGTTCGGCGACCTCGATCAGCGTCTGGCATCGACGCCGGACCTCGTCGTGATCGACATCGAATTCGCGCGCGAGAAGCTGTAGGAAGCGCTCGCGGCCGGCGGGGTCGAGCGACAGGTAGGTGCGGCCGAGATCGGCGGCGCGAGCCCGTGCCGTGACGCCGCCGGCGCGCCCATCCAAGGAGCTCAGCATCTGCTGGTGAAGCCGGCTCGCATCCTCGCCGGGAAGATCGGGGCGGGGCGTCCCGCTCAGGACCCCGCGCGCGGATTCGGCGATGTCGCGCCATGCGCTGCGCAAATTCGTCAGCGTTCGGTCGAACACGCCCTCGAAAAAGCCGGCGGGAACGGGATCGGGCATGGCGGCTCTAATGCAGTGAAGCGCGCTGAACGAGACGCGAAGGGTTGCCCCGCGTCAATCCAAAAAAGCCGCCTCAACCAACCTTTTCGGTCAATCGCCTAGGTGGTGTGACCGAGCAAATCTTGGAGCACCGGAACGATAGCCTCGATCAGATCCTCGGCAACGAGGCCGTGACCGAAGCGGCAGGCGGCAGCGCCGTGTATCCAGGCCGCCGCCGCGGCCGCTGCGAAGGGTTCCATGCCCTGGGCAAGCAGCCCGAGCACGATCCCGGCGAGCACATCGCCGCTGCCCGCCGTCGCCAGTTGCGGCGGCGCGTTCGCGTTGATCGCAACCCGTCCGTCGGGTGCGGCAATCACGGTGTCGGCACCCTTGAGCAGCACCACAGCGCCGCTCTGCCGCGCCGCACGGCGCGCCCGCTCGGGTTTGTCCCCCGTCGTGTCGAACAGGCGGGAAAACTCGCCGGCATGCGGGGTCATCACGCAAGGCGAGCGGATCGCCGAGAACATGGTCTCCGGATCTTCGGCAAACGAGGTCAACGCGTCGGCGTCGAACACCGCGCGCTTGCCGGCGCCGAGAATCGCTAATGTCCTGGCGCGGGTTTCGGCGCCGACACCGGCGCCCGGGCCGATCAGCGCGGCGTTGCGCCGCCTGTCCGCAAGAAACCCCTGGAACTCCTCGATATCCCCGATGGGATGGACGATGACGCCGGTCAATGCCGCGGCATAGATCGGGAAAGCGAATTCCGGTGCAGCAACGGTGACGAGCCCGGCGCCGAGCCGGGCGGCGGCGCGCGCCGCCAGCCGCGCCGCGCCGGTCATCACCGCGCCGCCGGCGACGAGCGCGTGTCCGCGGGCGTATTTGTGGGTTTCGAGGCCGGGCCGGGGGAAGGCGTCGAGCCACCAGTCCGGGGCATTCTCCACCATATCCGACGCAATTCGGTCGACCACGGAATCGGGAATGCCGATCTGCTCGAGCACCGTTTCGCCGCAACAGCTGCGCCCCGGCAGCAGCAGGTGTCCCGGCTTCTTCCGGAAAAAGGTGACCGTGACGGCAGCGCGCGGCGCGATCCCCCGCACCTCGCCGCTCGCCCCGTCGATGCCGCTCGGGACGTCGATCGCCACAACCGGCAGGTGCCGCTTCTCGATCGCCTCGATGACGGCGCGCGCCATCCCCTCGACCGGTCGCGCGAGACCTGCGCCAAAAATGCTGTCGACAACGAGCCCAGCGCCGTCGAGTGCCGCCGCCGCCAGCGGCTCGACAACGCCCGGCCAACGCGCCGCAGCCTGCGCCGCGTCGCCGCGCAGCACCGCGACGGAGCCGAGCAGCGCGAGCCGCACCGGCCAGCCGCGCTCTGCCAGCAGGCGTGCCGCGACAAAGCCGTCTCCGCCGTTGTTTCCCGGGCCGCAGAGCACCACGACCGCGCGCGGCGGCCACCGCCGCGAAATCGCGTCGGCGATCTTGCGGCCGGCAGTCTCCATCAGCTCGATGCCGGGTACACCGCCCGCGATCGCCAGCCGATCAGCCTCGCCCATCTGTGCCGGGGTCAGAAGAGCGTGTCGACGCCAGGCCTCGGGAGAGATCGTCATCGGCAAAATGTGGGGAGAGTGCCATTCGCGCGTAAGCCCGACTTGACGCACCGCGCGCGAGTCGTTACCTCCACCGCGGACGGCGGGTGTAGCTCAGTTGGTTAGAGCGCCAGATTGTGGATCTGGATGTCGTCGGTTCAAATCCGATCACTCGCCCCAGTTTTTCAAAACCTTAAGGTATCACCAGGGTCACTAACCGCAATCCAACAACCATTTAACAACCACTGTCCAACGAAACAGCACCTTGCCCGGACCGTTTAACGGACGGAACCCCAAACAAGTTGCACTTAACGTCGCGTTCGCTCCCGGCGAGTTTCATCACGCCGGGAGACCTTCTCTTAGGAAGCTCCCACTTTTTCCGCGGAGTTCCCAGACGCCATGGAGTAGGTCAGATATGGCTGTGGAATTCGAATGGAGGCTCGACAGCAGGCAAGCGGCTGCCTTCTTGATCGCCCGCGGTTATCGCACCGCGCCCGCGACGTTAGCTAAGCGAGACCTGAGATCGGTGCGCAGCGGGCCGATGCTGTAGATCCCGCCGGATATGGCCGAGCCGGGTCTTTCCCGGCGCTTCGGTCTCACCCCACGCTCTACCTGACCACTACGTCGCCCATTTTGATACCCACGCGGAATTTGATTCGCCCGTCACTGGTGCCGGCTATTGGGGCAAGGTCGCGAGGCGGCGACGTGCGCCTCATCCTCCGCTGGCGCGGAGCCGGCCACTCAGGGTTAGCGCATCTGTCCGCCAGGTTATTGGCATGTGAGCCACTCTCTCTCAGCTTCGACCACCGCCACCGCATCCGACCTCCCTTGACCGCAATAACCAGCGCCTTGCGAGGACGCCAAGGCGCTTGCCCCGCGTTACTCCTGTGTAGACTAGGTGGGCCGCAGCATCGGACAGTGCTCGGTCGTCAGCGGGTGACCACGGCCGGGTACTCCGAGCCCTGGCGCTTATGGATCGTCGTCGCCTAGGCAAGCACCAGTTCGTCGAGCTCACCAAGAGCTATCGCCGAATTTTGGTGACGGCCTGAAGGATCAGGCGGCGGCTTGGGCTTGAGACAGGGCAGAATGGCCGATGACCTCGATCC
>Ga0070765_100002882_pt1 | contig 10946 bp, 12 predicted proteins | sample HubBroMetageWFT5_FD_71516 | JGI IMG/M metagenome (GOLD analysis project Ga0070765, IMG submission 71516) | Warmed and freeze-thawed soil microbial communities from the Hubbard Brook experimental Forest, New Hampshire - Hubbard Brook CCASE Soil... | ecosystem: Environmental > Terrestrial > Soil... | reverse complement strand
TGGATCTGCACGCCGGATCGGTTACCATCGAGAGCGAATTAGGAAAGGGAACCTTGGTCACCCTCATCTTTCCGTGCGGAGACTCTCTCGGCGCACCAGCTGGATTGCGATCCAACTCGAAAGCAAAAACAAACAAAAGAGCGGAAGCGCCGACAATTCGCCCATCGGCCATTTGAAACCGAGTCCTTCAAATAACCAGAACGTGCCTAGAGTTAGCAGCATGAGTCCGGCGCCAAGTTTCAGGAATACGTCTGGTAATAGCCGCAAATATCCGTGCAGACAGATGACCAAAACTATCGTGGCGGCTAAAGCAATCGAGGCGCCGCTGAGTGCCTCTAGCCAGGCCCGGGAACTGAGGCCGATAGTGATAACAATGAGCGCGACCTCAAATATCTCCAACGCAGCGCATTTTGTCATCACGGCAAAGTTAAGGTAACTGAAGTCCGATTTGGCTCGATCCATTTCCAGAGCTCGATTCTTCAATGGGTTCTCGATCCAACCAGCGCGTTTGCCGGCGACTTGGCGTGTCACTGACTTCTTAGACCATTTCCACCCGAAATAAATGAGGACTAACCCAGCGGCGACTTGCAGCCATCTCAGTGGAAAGAGAACTAACGCGGGTCCAAGTAGAGCGCCTGCGAGCACAACCGCAACGATGCCGGTCACGCTTCCGCAGAGTGCCTCACGACGATAGCCACTGCTACTGAGAGCATAGGCTATGGCGACAATCTCCAGGAATTCTATACCTGAACTTAGCGCTGCACCGATAAAGATCCCTGGATTGATAGAAATCGCCTACGCAGAGTGTTCTTTCACCCGGTTTTCAAACCGCGTGTATTCTTTCCGAAAGGTTAATGCGATCTCGCCGGTCGGACCATTTCGTTGTTTAGCGATAATGAGTTCTGCTTCGCCGGCGCTTCTCTCTTTTTCCTCATCGTCCGTTGCGTAGTATTCGGGACGTACCAGCAACCCAACGACATCAGCATCCTGCTCGATGGATCCAGACTCACGCAGATCACTCAAACGGGGACGGCCAGGACTGTCTCCCTTGGCTCGGGCATCGGGTTGACGATTAAGCTGGGCGACTACAATAACGGGAATCTCGAGCTCTTTTGCCAACGCTTTAATTCCACCTGAGATCTCGGAGATTTCTAACTGTCGGTTGTCTTGTGCTCGTCGAGTAGTCGACCGAAGCAATTGGAGATAGTCGATTACCAGCAGCTCAACCTTATAGTTTGCCTTTAGCCTGCGAGCCTTGGCCCGCAGCTCGGAAATCGACAGCCCAGGTGTGTCATCGATATAGAGATTCGCACCTGCCAAATGAGATGCTGCCGTGGTCAGACTGGGAAAGTCGCGCTCGGCGAGGAAACCGTTTCGCACTTTTTGCAGATCGACCTTCGCGCGCGAGCATAAGAGCCGCTGAACGAGCTGTTGGCTGCTCATCTCCAGACTGAAAACCCCAACGGGTTTTCCCGCGTCAAGAGAAACGTGCTCGGCAATGTTCATCGCAAAGGCCGTTTTACCCATGCTTGGGCGTGCGGCAATTACAATCATTTCGGCAGGATGCATTCCACTCGTCATCCGATCCAAATCTGTGAAACCGGTCGGTAGACCGGTTACGGCGCCGCGGTTCTCATAGAGATGCTCGATTTGTTCGATGGCTTTGATCACCAATTCCTTGGTGGGAACGACATCAACTCTGATGTACTCGCCTCGGATTTGCAGGACTTCTCGTTCTGCGTCATCCAAGAGCGGCTCGACGTTTTCCTGTTCCTCGTATGATCGGCTGCTAAGCCCGTTGCAGGTCAGAATCAATCGTCTAAGCAGAAATTTTTCTCGAACGATATCGATGTAGTAAGCGGCGTTCGCCGCCGTCGGGACAAAGCCATAAAGCTCGTTTAAAAACTCGGCGCCACCGATTTCTTCGAGCTGTCCCCGATCCTGCAGCGCTTGTTTCAGCGAGATGAAGTCAATGGGTTTACTCTTGTCCGCGAACTCCAGCACCAATTCGTAAATGATCTGATGAGCTGGAACGTAGAATGCAGGTGGCTGCAAACGGAGGACGCAAAGGTCGCTGACATCCCGTGGGGACAACAACATCGAGCAGAGGACACCTTTCTCTGCGTCGCTGCTAAATGGTAGGGACCTGGGCGCATCTCTGCTTGGGGATGCGCTGTGAAAAGATTGTGAATAACTTTTCCCGTCGTCCTTGCGCGCCGCTCCCTGTTCACTCAAGGGCTTCTCAAGAGGTTTGGCCAAGCCTTGAGAACCTTTCGACATTCCTAGCTACCGGAGGTCTTCGTCGTGCGCTTACGGGTTTTGGATTTGCTGTCCCTGTCCGGCTCTGGTTCCTTCGGCGCAGGAGTGTGCGCCTTGATTTCGAGCTTTAAAGTCGCGGTGACATCTCCGTGCAGATGAATCGGGACTTCTAGCTCGCCGGATTCTTTGATGGGTCGCTCGAGGCGGATCCGATGACGGTCAACCGCGATGCCGGCCTCAGCTTGCAGCTTGTCTTCGATATCTTTGGCGGTCACTGATCCGAAAGCTTTACCCGTCTCGCCTGTCTCGAGAATGAACTCGAGCTTTACCTTATTGATTTTGCGAGCGAGCTCTTCGGCTTCATTTAATTCCCGTGCCTCTCGTTCGGCTCGCTTCCCTTTCAGCAGGTTCAGCCGCTTTAGGTTGGCCGGGGTGACTTCGTACGCTTTCCCTTGAGGAACGAGATAGTTGCGGGCGAAACCGCGGCGCACCTTAACCACGTCGGCCTCGGCGCCAAGACCCGGAACATTTTCTTTGAGAATAACTTCGGTGACTGCCATGCGTAGCTCCTGCTGAGATTAGATGGGAGGAGACAGCTAATGGACAAGCCATTTCATGTCAAGCCGAGGTATCAGACAAAATGAATAATCGCAAAAAAAAGCCGGCCGGGTGAAATCCCGGCCGGCTTCCTGTAAAAAGCGATAAAGGCGTCGCTGTTAATTGAATTCGAAGATTTCCTGCGGGATTTCGATCGGCTTTTCTTTCTTGCTGAGCGCCCGGCGCAACTTGGCCAAAGCGATATTTTGCAGCTGCCGAATTCGTTCCCGGGTCACCCCGAATTTTTTGCCCACTTCTTCGAGCGTCTTCGGCTTTCCGCCGTCGAGCCCAAAGCGTTGAAAGATAATCTTCCGTTCCCGATCGTCTAAAACCTCCAAGAGCTCGCTTACCTCGTCGCGCAAGTTCTTGTCTCGCAAGAGCTCGAACGGAGTTTGCGCATCTTCATCGCCGACGATTTCCCCGAACTCAGTGGAGTCGTCGTCACTGATCGGCGCGTCCAGCGAAGCCGGCCGGATCGACACGGTCTTCAACTGTGACACTTTGCCGCTGGAAATACCGATCTCCTCCGCCAACTCTTCGTCGGTCGGTTCGCGCCCGAGTTCTTCGCTCATTTGCAGCGAGACACGGCGCATCTTGGAAATCTTATCGACCAGATGGACAGGTAGTCGGATCGTCTTGCTCTGGTTCGCCAAAGCGCGCTTGATCGACTGTTTAATCCACCAGGCAGCGTAAGTGCTCAACTTACCCCCTTTTGCAGGGTCAAAACGTTCTACGGCTTTCATCAAGCCGATATTTCCTTCGGAAATGAGGTCCAATAACGGAAGTCCCAAATTCGCGTAATCATGGGCGATCTTAACAACCAGTCGCAGATTCGCCTTGATCATGAGAGCTCGCGCTTCTCTATCTCCTTTTTTGATACGGGCAGCGAGCTCGATTTCTTCTTGGGGTGTCAGCAATGGGATTTGCCCGATCTCCCGAAGGTAAATCTTAATGCCAGTATCTGAATCTTCGCCAGCCATACTTGATAAACTTGTTCAATAATTTCGAAGCCAACCCTTTAATAAAGAAATATCGCCCCCTAGCTGACGACATTGCTTAACCTCCTTAAGAATAACCTGTCCTTTGACAACCTACCCCCGCCGAGTGTTCAACGTTTTCTTTCTCCTTTTTCGGCGACTACGGAAGGCTCGATGATCCACCAGACCCTCACCGGCGCCTTCTTCTTAGGTGCAATCACAGCCTGCAGCGCACCTTTGCCGCCTCACTTTCAAATGTAATACCCGCGGGCGCCCTGAATTGCTTCAACTTTTTGGCAGCAGCCCAGAATTTCATTTGATAAAGAGAACCAATACCAGAACACAAAATTCAACTCCCGTCAAACCTAAATTCGACCACCCGAATTCGAGCTCCGTTCAGATCGCCGCCCCTCGTGGTCTCCTATATTTTCCGTTCGCACTCCGGCAACGCGAATGGTGGAAAAAGTGTCTGCCGGCGATCGTTCAGCAGCCAGGCGTTTGCTACGCAGAATTAGACCGATCCGAACGCAGAAAAATTCACGGTTAGTCTGCCTTTTCAGCTCTTATTTTAACTCGACTTGACAACAGATGTAGTTTAAGCAACGTACGTATCCTAAACAATGCGACAAATCTTCTCCCTTTCGGTTGTCTCTCAACCTCCAACGGTCTCTACTTTCTCCACTTTCTTCCCCGCTCCCCAGGACAAATCAAAAACCCATTGAGCTGAGTTCAATAAATCGATGAAAAAGCACTATCTCCCAATCCTGTTCAGTATCCTAGCGGTCGCAGGAACAACAGTTGCCCAGGCGGACTCCTTTAAAATTGATCCGATGCATTCCGCTATCCTGTTTAAAATAAACCATTTCGGAGTCGGCAATATTTACGGCCGGTTCGACGCCTTCGCTGGTACGTTCACAATCGATTCGGCTGATCCCTCCAAGGACGCCGTCAGCGTCGAAATCAAGACCGACAGCGTGGACTCGAATGCCCCTGACCGGGACAAACACATTAAGAGCCCTGATTTCTTCAACGCAGCGCAATACCCGACTGCCACGTTCAAGAGCACGTCAGTAAAGAAGGTTGACGATAAAACTTATCAAGTAACCGGAGATTTCACCCTCCGCGGCGTTACCAAACCTATAAACTTTGACGTAAAAGCAATCGGGACCGGACCTGGCCCGAAGGGAGAAATTCGATCGGGTTGGGAAGCCACCGCGACGCTAAAAAGAAGTGATTTCGAGGTGAAGACCTTTTTACCGGCGGTCGGTGACGATGTCGGTCTGACCATCGCGGTCGAAGGAATCAAACAGTAAAGCTGCGCCTTAGAGAGCCGGCCATATGAATCAGATGGTTGTTCAATCCCTCTTGGGGGTCGGCTTGCCTGCGGTTGCGGTGCTGATCGCAGGCGCGCTCTGGTTCGTGCTCTGCCGGGAACATCCCCGGGTCCGGGCCGTCGGGATTGGTTTAATCATCGCCAGCGGAATCGTTTGGGCCTATCAGCTCGCTTTTGGCGGGCTGACCTATCCACCACGTGAACCCGGGCAGTGGATTCCGTATGTGGCTATCATCACCGCCTTAGTCGGTTGCCTGCAATGCTTCCGGCTAGGGCGACAATCTTGGAACTTCGCACTGTCGCTGGCAACGGCTCTGATTTTCTTTTGGTCGCAAATTCCCGGAAATCTGCTGGTGCTGCTCTGGGTCTTAGCGCTGACTATCGTGCTGTTTGTTAGCACTATCGTACTGCAACAATTGATCGAAGACCGGTCTTCCGGAGCAGAGCTCGCTTTGGGCCTGGCTATTACGGCCGGTGCCGGAGGCGTTGCGAGTTTCCTGGGCGGATCGGCTGTACTAGGTCAGATCAGCGGCGCGCTGGGGCTGATGCTCGGAGCCGTGGCGATCTTGGCCTTTCTTTTTAATGCCACGGTGGGAACGGTTGTACCGCTAGTCTACCTCTTGGTTTTTGGCACAGTGCTTCTGAGCGGGTGTCTCTTCGCCCAATTGCCTTGGCTCACCGCGATCCTGCTATGGGTCGCTCCGTGGGCTCTCCTATTCGGCCAACGGTCGGACCAACCCCGTATTTCTCGCCGCGCCGGCGTTCTTTGTTTGCGAATATTGGGTGTTGTTATTCTAGTCGCCCTCGCTCTCGGATCGGCCTTCCTCCTCGCTCCTCCTAGCTCGGAACTATAAGGAGGCGATAGCCTCCGTTAATCGTCCTCGTGCTCGTGCTCGTCCTCGTCCTCGTCCTCGTCCTCGTCCTCGACGGTCAGGGGGCGTGGCAACGGATGGGACTTATGAGACTCATGAGACTTATGAGGCGCCATAGTCCCATAAGTCTCATAGGTCCCATTTGTATTCGCGGCCGGCAGGTTGAGTTACCCTCCATGGTGCTGGCACCTCAGCGCTACAAGCACGAGCACGAACGATCCGCCGCCCTATCGCTGATAACTGCGCCCCTTCCATACCGAGCGTTGGCCGCTCCAATACCGGATGGCAGATGACCAAGTCATCAAAAGGTACAGCGAAGCGACAAATGGGAGTGTGATCACCAAGAAAGGAGTTTGCCGGTAGAACCGGAGAGTGGGTAAATACGATGCGCACATTGAAAGGAGACCGAGCCAGGCTGCGCCCCGTACGAGCCATGACGGGCTGGCCACGCCCATAACGGGAAGCCAGAAAACAGCGGCCATCAAAAAGGTGGTTAGCAGTAAGACGGGAATCGAGTAACCCAGCTGGGTAAAGGCCGTTCGAGCAACCATATTCCAGAAACTGATCAAACTTGGATATTGGCGTTGGCTTTTCGCGGAATGAGTTAAACCAAGCCAAGTCCTTCCGCCGTTTATTTTCACTCTCTTGGCCAACTCGCAATCATCGATAATGCTCTCTTTAAAAGCGCCGAATCCGCCAATTTCCTGCAAGGTTCGTGCCCGTAACAACACGCAACCACCGGCGGCGGCGCTAACTTTCGAGCGCTGGTTATTCGCCAAGGCAAACGGATAAAGAAGCTTAAAAAAGAAAATAAAAGCTGGGGAAAGAGCCTTCTCCGACAGAGTCTCCATACGCAATTCCGCCATTAGCGAAACCAAGTCCAGGTCTTCGCTTTTCAACTTCGCTTGGAGAGAGCCGATGGTACCTGGGACAAGTTCGATATCCGCATCCAGCAGCAGGATCAGTTCAGTTGAGGCGAGTTGCCGGCCTTGTTCGAGTGCCCAAAGTTTACCTACCCACGGTGACGGCAGTTCTTTCCCCTGAAGGATGCGGAGATAGCCACGAAAACTCTTCTGGGCGAGCTCGGCAGTACCGTCGGTCGATTGGTCGTCGATCAAGATCACAGCCAAATTCTTGCCTTGTCGTTCCAGCCCGGCGAGCGTCCTGGCGATAGAAGCAGCCTCGTCACGCGCGGGAATCAAGACGGTGACGTCGGACAGATCGGGATCGGACGCCACGGCACGATTTTCCAGTCGTTCTCGGGTGCTCCAAGGTTTCCATGGAAAAAGCAAGATGATGGGCCAGGCCAGCGAGCCAAAAATAATGAGTACGGAGCTTAGAGATAACATCAGCAGTGCGGGTCTTGCTTCCGAATTAGTTCAAAGAAGGTAAACTGATCGAGGGTAAAGAACGGATGGATAATTCCGGCATGTTAGTATCCGATGTCTTATCGGGCTACTTGAATGGTAAGCCGATCGACCGCGGCGTGTGGCAGAGCCTGGACGAACAGTCGCGCGCTAGGCTCGCGCACGCCATTGTCGCTACCAAGCCGAAGACCGTAACGGAAGTACGGGTCTGCGACTATGACCCAGAATGGCCGCGCCTCTTTTCTCAGATCGAGCGGGAACTGCGGGAACAAGTTGGCGCGTTAGCGCTGGCGATCGAGCACGTGGGGAGCACGTCTGTACCGGGGCTCGCTGCCAAGCCGATCATCGATATCGAGTTCGTCATCGCTTCAGCTTATCAATTTCCTTCGGTTAAAGAAGGTCTCGAAAATTTCGGTTACATACATCGAGGACCCTGCGGCGTGCCCGATCGCGAAGTTTTCCGCTGCGTGATCGATCTGCCGCCACACCATCTTTATGTGTGTGAAGCCGGCGCCCGCCCGTTGAAGGAACATCTTTGTTTTCGGGATGCCTTGCGCCAAAACCCTCAGCTTGCTGCCGAATACGCTGCACTAAAGCGAGCACTCGCCGAGCAGCATCAGTATGATCGCGACGCCTATACGGAAGCGAAAAGCAGCTTCATCCGATCGGTAATAGCGAGTCCATTTCGGGTTGTTGGGTGATCAATCTCTCAGTAAGTTACTTGTATGGCTGTTCGACCCAATGCGCCGCCGCTAACGGTGGATGAATATAAGAATCTTCCGGAAACCGGGCCGCGCTATCAATTGATCGAAGGAGATCTCTACATGGCGCCGGCTCCGAATCGATTTCATCAAGATATATCACGGAATATTCAGGGAGCTCTCGATCGTTATCTTGAGGCCAACCCGATCGGTATTCTCTATAACGCGCCGTTCGATGTCTATCTCACGGAGACCGACGTCTTCCAGCCAGACCTGATTGTGGTTCTCAATGCGAGTCGCTCGATCCTGACAGATGCCGGTGCCGAAGGAGCACCTGAATTCGTGGTTGAGATTTTGTCCCCTAAAACCAGGAAGCTCGATTTGGTGAACAAGAAGCGAGTGTACGCTCGCCTTGGTGTGAAAGAACTTTGGATCATCGATCCGGAGCCCGGCATCATAGAGATTTATCGTTTCGAACAGAGCGAAGCGGAACCGATCGCAAAATTATACCCATCGGATACGCTAACCACGCCGCTACTGCCGGGATTTTCGATGTCCGCCGCAGCGGTTTTTCGTCGCCCCTAGCTCCCTTGGCCGACGTAGCTAAAGGGGGAGATGGGGCGAAGTCTGCTTTTTTTTGCGCTCTTTGTGCCTTTTTGCGGCTACTATCTTTGATCAAACTTTGCGGCCTTGGCGTGGGATTCTAATCAGGCTGCTACCGAATCAACTGGCCAACGCTTTCGGATGCTATCAATTGAAGAACGTCGGCCCGGGACAATCGGAAAAGATCGCCTTCGGTCGTCAATTGGAGCGCGCTCATTGCTACCCCGTATTGCAGGCCGCGGACAAAGTTTCCTTCTAATAGGCCGGAGATCACACCAGCCGCGAAACTATCTCCGGCCCCAATCCGGTCGATCATTTGGACTGGGTAACCCGGAGCCAGAACCGTACAACCGTTTTCGAAACCTGCCGCCCCCTGTTCTCCGGTAGTGATGGCAATACGCGGCATCCCGAATTGGTGATGCAGCTCCCTCGCTGCGGATTCGGCATCACCTGAGATTTCGAAAATCGCGCTAAGATCGCGTTGGCTCACAATCAAGGTATCAATCTTCGACAACAACGGCGTCAGCTTCAGGCGGCACTCTTTATGGCGCCATAGCAGAGCCCGGTAATTGACGTCGAAAGTGATCGGAATTTTGAGCTCATTCGCGCGCGCAATGATAACTTCGACCAACCGGCTGCAGCTTTCGGAAAGAGCGACCGTAATTCCGGTGAGATGAATAGTCCGGGCCTTGCTAATCAGCGATAGGTCGAACGTGGTTTCATCCATGTTGCGGGCCGCGCTAGGAGCGCGGTCATACAACACTTTCGTCGGTCTCGGGGAAGCGCCGAACTCCAAAAAGTAAAGCCCTACTCGTTCGGTATCTGACCAAACCACCTGCGAACAATCGACTCCCTGGCCGGAAATAGTGTCAGCAATCCGGTGGCCGAGAACATTGTTCGGCAGCCGGGAAAGCCAGCGAGAAGTAAACCCCATCCGGGAGACCGCCACCGCCACGTTACTCTCCGTTCCCGCAACATGGACATCGAATACCGGCGCATCCGCAAGCAGCCGGCCGGATGGTACCGAAAACCGGATCATGGATTCGCCTACTGTTAGCAGATCGACGTTAGAGGCGGACATGGGGCGGGGGAGCTGAGTAATGGAGTTTTGGAGTGATGGAGTATTGGTCTAACGAGAATTACCGTGAGTTAGGTTTCGAGGGCCGCTTTTAAAGCGGCCTAATAGCGCGAAAACCTTGTAAAGGCATCTGCCTTTATGAGGTTTTCGCGCTGCGCCAACTGTACTTGGGTTCGTACTTCAGGATGCGTCTCGCTTTTTCGATGGAGAACAGTGAATCGTTAGGGCCGAAAGTGCCTCGCTGAGGGACGTTCGGAAACACTTCTGCCAGTAGCGCCTTGTTGTCTCTGAGCATCACCGTATCCGCGTTCGCGATAATGAAGACTTCGGCGCCTTTAACGTCGGCTTCTAATGCGAGACGGAAAGCTTGGGCGGCGTCTCGTGCATCGATATAACTCCAGACATTCCATTTTCGCTTGCGGGCGTCGTCCTGGAAGCTAGGGAACCGCGCATAATCTTCCGGGCTCATCACATTTGAGAGTCGAAGTCCGATAATCTTTAGCTCTGGATCCCAACGGCAAAACTGTTTGGCTATCTCCTCTCCCACCAGCTTCGAGAGCGAGTATGCAGTCTCCGGTCGACCGGGATATTCTTCGTCTATCGGCACGTAGGGCGGAGGAATCTCAAACGGTAACCCCAACACTGTCTCGCTGGAAGCCCATACGATATTCTTGATCTGGAGCTGCCGAGCGGCCTCGAAAACATTGTAAGTGCTAATCGTGTTGGTTTCGAAAGTAACATGATTCGGCGCACGACCCGGCGCAGGAATAGCCGCAAGATGAACGATGCCGGTTACTTTATGGACGCGTTCATCGATCCCGGAAAGTGCCGCCATGGTTTGACCGAAATCAGTCAAATCAACCTGGCTGAAGGGAACACTCTCATTGCCCCCGCTGACTAGATCGATATTACAAAGCTCATAGCCATGAGCTAAGAGCTCATTGACACAGGCTCGACCCGCTTTTCCACTGCCTCCGGTGACCACAATCATGGACGCCACTCAATCGCAGCCCTGGGCAAATAGCAAGTTACAGACGCAACCGCGAATGCACGCGAATAGACGCGAATAAAGGCAAATACGCGTTCATGCATGCCTTAAATTCGCGTCTATTCGCGTTTTAATTCGCGTGCATTCGCGGTTGCTTTTCCTTCGCGCTCT
>Ga0070765_100002878_pt1 | contig 10950 bp, 9 predicted proteins | sample HubBroMetageWFT5_FD_71516 | JGI IMG/M metagenome (GOLD analysis project Ga0070765, IMG submission 71516) | Warmed and freeze-thawed soil microbial communities from the Hubbard Brook experimental Forest, New Hampshire - Hubbard Brook CCASE Soil... | ecosystem: Environmental > Terrestrial > Soil... | reverse complement strand
AGCGTGAAATCAACGACCGCTGGCAACGCGAGATGGGCGACTTTTTTATTCAGCCCGACGGCGTGTTGCCCGACCGCGCCATGCAGCCTCTGGAAGAAATTTTTCACCTGTAAATTTCCGCAACGAGGAATTCATGAACCCAGTACTCGGGGTGTTTCTTCACTGGCTCGGCGGTCTCGCCTCCGCAAGTTTTTACGTGCCTTATCGCGGAGTGAAAAACTGGGCGTGGGAAACCTATTGGCTGGTGGGCGGATTTTTCAGCTGGATTATCGCGCCGTGGATCCTCGCGCTAACCATGACGCATGAACTGTTGCCCGTCCTGCACGAGGCTTCGTCCAGCAGCCTTTTCTGGACGTATGTTTTCGGAGTCCTGTGGGGACTTGGCGGCCTGACCTTCGGCCTCACCATGCGTTATCTGGGGATGTCGCTCGGCATGGCTATGGTTCTCGGGTACACCGCCGCATTCGGCACGCTGATGCCTCCGATTTTCAGAGGAGTGTTCGCATCCGAAGTCCTAGGCACACACTCGGGCCTGATCATTCTTGGTGGAGTCGCGGTCTGTCTTCTTGGCATCGCGTTCGCAGGTGCAGCCGGAATATCCAAAGAACGCGAGATGTCTACCGAGGAGAAGCGGGTATCCATCAAGGAATTTGACCTGAAGAAAGGATTGCTGGTCGCCACTTTCTCGGGCGTGATGAGCGCCTGCTTCGCCTACGGGCTCGCCGCGGGCGATCCCATCAAAGCCCTCACCCTTCAACACGGCACTCCGGTGTTGTGGCAGGGACTTCCCGTTCTCGTTGTGGTCCTTGCCGGAGGCTTCACAACGAATTTCATCTGGTGCGTGATCCTGAATATTCGCAACCGGACTGGATACCAGTATTTCGAGTCTGCCATTCGCGGCAAAGTTCCAGCGCGAAACGAAGAGCACATTCTCGAAACCGCCACCGACGCTCCCGCCGAGGAGATGGCAGCCGCTGTGGCCGTTGCGCAAGACACAGCCGTCAGAGCTCCAATGCTTGCCAACTATTTGCTCTCAGCTCTGGCGGGCACAACCTGGTACATGCAGTTTTTCTTCTACACCATGGGCGAAACCCAGATGGGACGATACAAATTCTCGAGTTGGACGTTGCACATGGCCAGCATCATCATCTTCAGCACGTTGTGGGGTATCGCGCTGAAAGAATGGAAAGGCGCGGGTGTCAGAACCAGGTTGCTGGTGGGGCTCACGCTGTTGGTTCTTGTAACTTCGACAGTGATTGTAGGTTACGGCAACTATATCGGCCGGTCTTCACACTGACCGCCGAACGCTGATCTCTGAGCACTGATCTTCTGAATTCCCACGTCGACCACACCGTGCTTGCTCACACTCACTGGTTGACTCCGCTGGCGAGAAATCCCCCATCCACGGCGAGAATTGTTCCCGTCACAAAACTCGCGGATTTCGAGGCGAGAAAAACCGCACTGCCAACCAACTCTTCCAATTTGCCGAAGCGCTTCATCGGAGTCCGAACCAGAAACTCCTGACCGCGTGGACCTTCAAGGAGTTGCGTATTGAGCGACGTCCGGAAGACTCCGGGCGCGATCGCGTTCACACAAACTCCGGATCCCGCCCATTCGACAGCCATAGTCTGCGTCAGAGACGCGAGACCCGCCTTGCTCGCGTTATAGGCGGCCACTTCAAAGAGAGCGACGAAAGACGCAAGGGATGCAATATGGATGATCCGACCGTAGCGGCGTTCGACCATGTGGCGGCCAAAAATCTGACTAGCGCGCATCGCGCCGGTCAGGTTCGTTTCGAGAATCTCATTCCAATCTTTTTCATCCGTTTCCAGGATCGGTACCCGCTTGGTACGACCGGCCGCGTTCACCATGATGTCGACCTTGCCAAAAGCCTTGACCGCCGCATTCAGCAGGCCCTCAAGCGACGCTCGATCCGTCACATCCGACGTGACTCGCAAGCTGCGGCGGCCGAGCGCTTCGATCTGCCGTGCGGTATTCTCCACCTGTTCAGCGCGGCGCGACGTAGGGATTACATCGGCGCCAGCTTCGGCCAGCCCACAGGCAATCACTTGTCCGATGCCCGAAGTTCCTCCGATCACTACCGCGACCTGCCCATCTAATTCCAAGCCTGCATATCCCATGCTTCGCTCCTGCAAATGATCCGGCGCTGGGCCGTCGTTTCTGACTATTGCTTGATCACAATATCAGAAACATTGAGCTCATCCTGACCGCTTGGTGCAGTTTCCACCGCCGCTGTTCATGAACAACGTTGTACCTGACACAAATCTTGGTTATCGTCCGAGGATTCTGTTGCAAAGCGCTTAGTCTGCCGCTATAAAAGCCTTGCGTGCATCGACAATTCTGCGAAACACTCGCCGTATCGATCATGGCGCTCGCCGCCGCTCTCCCTGCGCAACTCGGTGGACAGGAACATGCAATCGATGCGAAGGGCACTCCGTGGTGGAAGAACGCCGTTTTCTATGAGCTCTACCCGCGCAGTTTCGCCGACAGCAATAACAACGGGATCGGCGACCTGAACGGCGTTACAGCAAAGCTCGACTACCTCAAAGACCTCGGCGTCGATGCAATCTGGATCACCCCGTGCTTTCCGTCGCCGCAAGTCGACTTCGGCTATGACATCTCGGATTACGAAAACATCGACCCGATGTATGGCTCCCTGCAGGACTTCGACCGCCTGCTGGCCGAAGCCAACAAGCGCGGCATCCGCATCCTTCTCGATTTCGTCACCAACCACACGTCGGATCATCACAAGTGGTTTCAGGATTCGAAGAGCTCGCGCACGTCTGCCTATCGGGACTGGTACATCTGGCGTGATGGGCGCCGCCCCGGTCAGCCGCCAAATAATTGGATTTCGACCTTCGGGCTCTCTGCCTGGACCTTCGACCCAACGACACAGCAGTACTACTACCACTACTTTTATCCGGAGCAGCCCGACCTGAACTGGAGAAACCCCGCCGTCGAAGCCGCCATGTTTGACGTCACCCGCTTCTGGTACAAGCGCGGAGTCGCCGGATTCCGGTTGGATGCTGTCGACTCGCTATTCGAAGATCCGAAGCTCACTGACAATTCATTTGCTGCGGGGACCGACACGTTTGGCCGGCGCAACATGGACGAGAGATACAATCAGAAACTCCCCGAAGTGCACGGCGTGCTGCGCGGACTTCGCAAAGTGGCCGACGAATATAGCGCGGTGCTCATTGGGGAGACCTACACTTCGTCGATCGACGAGCTCAAACACTATTACGGGGATCACAGCAGCGAACTGCAGTTACCCATGGATATGATGTTCGCCACGGTAGATAAGCTCTCCGCTCCCGAATTCCGCAAGCAGATCGCGTCCGTCAATTCTTCCGGTGGCTGGCCCGTATTTCTGATCGGGAATCACGACATGCCGCGTTCTTACAATCGTTACGGAGACGGCTTGCACGATGACGCCATCGCGAAGCTGATGGCCGCGCTCTATCTCACTCTCCGCGGGAGCCCGATTCTGTACTACGGCGAGGAGATCGGGATGCAGAACAACGACCCGAAGAGCAAAGAAGATGTGCGCGACCCGCAGGGCAAGATCGGCTGGCCAACAGAGAAAGGCCGCGACGGAGAACGCACTCCCATGCAGTGGACCGCTGACGTCAACGGTGGCTTCAGCAAAACAAAACCGTGGCTGCCCGTGGCGCCCAGCGCGGCCACGCACAATGTCGCCACCGAGTCGGCTGATCCCGCATCGATCCTAAACTTCTATAAGCGGCTTCTAAAGCTCCGCCACGATGAAAAAGCATTGCTCGAAGGCGAATACATTCCCTTGGACGAAAACAACCCCAACGTGCTCTCGTTTCTGCGCCGGTACAAGAACGAAGCAGTGCTCGTCGTGCTGAACATGTCCGCCACCACACAAAGAGTCACATTGGATCTGGTACCGCAGGGCTTTGCCGGAGGCAGCCACACGATGCTGTTGACCAACGGGGGTGAAGCGACTCGATCTCAGGGCAGGGACATTGACGTTGAACCGTTTACCGCGTACATCGAAAGGCAAACGAAATGAACTCTGGAAATTATTTTTGCGGCTTCAGTCTTTCCAGATAAGCTCTGCAAGCCAGACGCCGCCCTGGCCCCATCCCGCGCGCGAAACAAACCACTTTCCCGGTGTCTGAATCACTTCGGCCGCGTGGGCGCGAAATGAACCAATCAGATTTGCAGAATCCCAATGAAACGGGTCACCGCTCTGGTACACCGCGGTCTCATTGTATCCGCGGTTCGTACAAACAAACAGGAAGTACCGCCCATTGTGCGCCACGACAAACGGCGATTCCGTCGGCCCTCCCGCCTTGCCGATGGCAGAAGCCTGGAACACCGTTTTCTTGTGGGACCAGTGAATCAAATCATTGCTGGTCACGGCCATCACCGTATGGTGTCCACCAGTAGGCTCGCTGGTCGCCGTGTAGTACAAGATCCAACGATCTTGATACCTCATGACCATTGGATCTCGCGCATCGTAACCGTCCACGATCATCGGATTATCTGGATGGCGTTTCCAATGAAAAAGATCGGATGATGTCGACAGGTGAATCTGATACTTCTCATGGCTTGCGCCACCCGCGCAATAGAACATCCAATAGACGCCGTCGTGCTCGAGTGCATAGGGCGCCCAAACTAAGGTCTCTCCGAACTCTTGGGCGAAGTGCAGAATCGCTGGCTGTTTGGTCCACGGGCCGGTAAGCTCGGGGGAGGTTGCGTGCGCGAAGAATTTCTCTTCCAAAGGTGTCGCGGGTTCGGGATGCGTGATGCCAAACAGATGCCACCGACCATCCGCCGCGCGGATGAAAGTGTGGTCGTTGATGTACCACTTTTGCTTCTCTCCCTTCGACGGATCATATATCTTGTGGAACTGGCCAACTCGAAACTGCGCCGGAACTCTGCCCTTCCCCGTCGGCTCCTCAGTTCTCAGTTCGGCGCGCAAATACCATGGCGCGATTGCTGTCATGAGGCCAGTTCCGCACAGTAACCTAAGGTTGCGCAAGACCACTCGGCGGCTGGGGGCCTGCCGAGATCTTCGTAGGGATGTTGGAGCCATTTGATTTCCCGACTGCCCTACTTTATCTCAACGAGAATGTGTCCACGCGCAGGAATGCGAACCATACCCACGTACGCGTCCGCGTGCCTGGAAAACGTAGCTCCCAGGAATTCATAGGATTTGCCCTGCGATAGTCCAAATACTTTCGGATCGAAACGGATCTCCCGCTCCACGGGAGCGTCCCCTAGATTGAAGCAATTCACGACCGCACTCGTTCCGTCAGGGCTGCAATGAAGATGAGTCTGTTCGTCGATCCCATAAAACACACCCGAGGCGAAGTAATGCTTCAGCCGCCGATATGTCGCCATGCTCTGCGCCTGGGCCTGGCGAACCGCTTCTTCAGGGTGCGTGCCGCCAATTCCCAGGTGACGGCAGGTGGAAGCGTTCCACCAAAACACGATCGCGTTCTGGTTATCCGTTCGCAGATCGACATGAATATATAGAGGAATACTGTAGGCCAGATTGTAGTAATAGAGGGCGATGCTTTGGCCGTTAAGAAGATTCTCCATCGGCTTCCACATCAATTCAAAGGCCCACACGGAATCGAATCCAGCCGCTGGGCACGTCAACGAATCTTCAACGCACGAACCGTAGCCGTAATAAATCGGGCAGTTGCGTTGTGGCGCTCCGCCGGCCGCGGGATCATGCATTTCTATCAGCACATTCGGGAATTCAGCATGCACCATGCGCGCCAGTCGGCAAGTGGCCCGGCAATGCTCTTCGAGCCTCGCCGGCATCTTGTGGCCGTGGTTTGGATCCCAGCATTCCTCTCGATAGGCTGTGCCGTCAAACATGAAAAAAACAGCGCCGTCCCGAGCCAGAGCTTTGAGTCGTTTGGCAGTCTCCGTAAGGTATTGTTCGGAGGCACCGCAAAGCACGGCATCCGAGACTCCAATCGAACGGTCCCACGCGGCTCGTTTTCCGAAGCGGTCAAGCCGATACGCCTCCACGGGGTAGGAACTTGGATCGCACCACCCGGAGAGTGGCGTGTGCAGAGATGATTTCAACCCGTAATCCTGGGCGAGCATCGTGGTAAAGCTTTTGTAGGGCGTTAATCGCGCTTCATCCCAAATCTTCGAACCGAAATTGGTATCCCACCCAGGATCCAGATAGAGCGCTTCGCATCCAATCGCCTTCGCCTTCGCGCCTTCCTCTTTCATATTCTCCAGCGTGTAATATTTTTTTCGCATCTTTGGATCGTTCTGGGGATCATCCTGGCCTTCACCACGCAACCACCACAGCTTGTTGTCATATAACTCGTTCCAGTGAACTGGCGGATTGAAATCGCGCGGACAACCCAGACCGCGCCGCTCCATCTCGGCGCGAAAGGTATAAAAGCCCTGCAGTCGATCCCCACCAAAGGCGGTGATCCTGGTTACGCCGAACCGGTGACTCTCGCCGGGTTGAAGCCAGGCTCCGTGCTCCGGATTGCCGTGATAGACGCCGATTCCACCCCAGCGCAATCCGACGCGGTCTTGCGGCAGGGCAATACGATCCAGAATTGCGAACTCCAAACTTCCCGGGCTGAACTTGGAGATCAGGAAACCAAGTCTCCCGTCCGTCCATGCCCATCCTTCGGAGGCATAGGAAGGAGTCACCGTAGTGTCGCCTGACCAGAGTTCCGAGGAACACTGTTGTGTGAGAATCTGGCTCAGCGAAAAGTCGGCGTACTGCGTTTTGTGGCCAGAGGGCTCTCTTCTGAAAGGGATGGCCGTGAACGCAAACTGCGCCCAGGGACCCTGCACCTTGTCGTCGACGAATGCGACCGGAAGCACGAAACCAGCCCTCACGTCATGGAGGTCGAGTGTGACAGCACTGCTGTTGCGCAATTCAATCTGTTCCTCGATCCAGGGCATCGCGGGGTCAACCGTGAAGCGATGGGAAATATCCAGGCCGTACTCGGTGCGTCCTCGAAGCAACACGATCGCACCCTCCTGCCGTACATCGGCCAAGACCGGCGTTCCAAAGGAGTAGGAATAAAAGCCGTCCGCCAAGCTCATGCCTGTGGCTCGGTGCATGAGTTTGCAGCGAAGGCCGGCGTCCGGCTCGAGCTTAAGCTCAAAATAAGCGTTCCCCAGTGTGAGCGGAGCATGAACATTTCTAGTTTGAGCATGGGCTAGAGTCTTGGACGGCACCGCCGCGAGTGCAGACTGCGCCAGAGCCAGTTTCATCATTTCTCTACGGTTCATGAGCCATCTCTTCTTGCAGCCGCTTTTAGGCAAAGAGTATAGGCGGTTCTCCACTGCCCGCGAGCAGATTCTCTATGCGGTTAGGCAAATCGCTGTTTTTCGCGGTTTGCTGCTTGATGAATCGCGGATAGAATGCGGACACTCGGAGGTGGCGTTCCCGATGCTTTCCACGTTTCGGAAAAGCAGGTTTGGCAAAAGCAGGTCTGGTAAAAGCAGATCTGGTAAAAGAATGCTCATTGGAAGTTTTCTTTTGGCCCAGGTTCTAAACCTTCACGCCGCACCCGGGCCGCAGGCGCCGCGGAGCTACGCAGGAGACGAAGCCTGTCGCACGTGTCACGCTGAAATTGTCGAAAAATATTACAAAACTGCACACAAGCTGACTTCGCGAGCCCCGAGCCCGGAATCCATCCTCGGTTCCTTTGCCGAACACGAAAATATCCTGAAAACATCCAATCCTGATTTGCAGTTCCGTATGGAATCGAAACCGGAAGGGTTCTACGAGACTGCAGTTTCGACACTCCCCGGGGGTGCCACCGAGCACACCGAGCGAATTGACATAGTCATCGGCTCTGGGAGGGTGGGGCAGACCTATCTGTACTGGAAGGGTGATCTGCTGTTCCAGCTTCCCGTCTCGTATTGGACGGATCTGGCTACGTGGGTCAACAGCCCCGGATACCGCGATGGCGAAGCGAAGTTTGAACGGCCGGTGGTTCCGCGTTGTTTGGAGTGCCATATGACGTACGCGATGCCGGTGAGTCCGCTCGCATCGTCAAATCAATACAACCCCGACACGTTGGTGTTGGGGATTTCTTGCGAACGCTGCCACGGACCGGCGCACGAGCATGTGGAGTCCATGACAAGAAAAAATTCCGGAGCAACCCTCATCCGCTTGGCAAAGTTGAACCGGGAAAGGCAGATCGATATCTGCGCGCAGTGTCACGGCGGCCGCCGATTCCCGCAGACCGCCGCATTCTCCTATCGGCCAGGCGAACCGCTGGATAAATATTACAGCCACGACCAGCCCAACCCGGCCGCGACCGTGGACGTTCATGGGAATCAGGTCGCGCTTTTGCAGATGAGCAGATGCTATCAATCGTCGACGAATCTGGTCTGCTCCACTTGTCACGACGTTCATCAGAGACAGCGTGATGCTGCGGCATTTTCTGCGCGTTGCCTGGAATGCCATAAACCAGAAAATTGTGGGGAGTTCGGCAAATTGAAAGAGAAAATCCTGTCAGGCTGCGTTGAGTGCCACATGCCGGTACAAGCCTCCAACCTGATCATCTCCAACTCCAACGGGAAACAGGCCAGGGCGATGGTGCGGACTCACTGGATAAAAGTCTACGGCGACTCGAAAAAACAATCCGCCGATCGAGCGGGACCACTGAATGGCCCGATTGCCTTCCAATGAATTGGCCAACGAAAAAGCGCTGATGCCGAGCCAACGTGATCGAGGAAATAATAATGCAAATCTACTATTGAACCTCTCTTTCTACCCGTGGGATTATACTGTCCTTTGATTTAGCAGACCCCACAATGGGGGTGGGATTTCTATGACTGCCAGTCGCACAATGCCAAACGTTGCCATGGCCTCCGCCGGAGGTGAGAGCTTTCTGGAGAAACTCAACTCTCAATGGCATGAACGTGCACTTCAGGTATTCATGTTTATCGTGCTCGCTCATTGGGGGGAACACCTTTTTCAGGCCTATCAGATTTATGTGATGGGATGGCCACGTCCGAAAGCCAACGGGCTGATCGGCCTGTGGTACCCGTGGCTGATCAAATCAGAAACCCTGCACTACGGCTACGCGCTGGTCATGCTGATTGGTCTCTGGGTCCTGCGGAAGGGTTTTACCGGTGTTTCGCACACTTGGTGGATGGTGGCTTTCTGGATTCAGTTCTGGCACCACATCGAGCATTTCCTTCTGATTTACCAGGCGACTACCCACCACAATTTCTGGGGAAAGCCCGTTCCTTGCAGCGTCCTGCAACTGATCTTTCCCAGGGTTGAGCTCCATCTGTTCTACAACACGATCGTGTTCATCCCCATGGTGATTGCGATGTACTACCACATGTTCCCACCGGTCGGTGAAAAGGAGCGGGCAACATGCACCTGCGCCTGGCACCGGAACGAATTGCCCAACGCAGCCTGATCTGTGGTTGACGGCATCAGTTATCTGAGGCGCTCTCGCCTCGTCCTGCTGGTCGTCGCGGTTGTCGTCGGGATTGGTTGTCACAGGCCGCACAATACTTCGAGCGCCGTAACGGTCGAGTTTCAGATCGAGCCGAAGCCGGTACGCGTCGGTCCCGTCGTGATCCGCCTCACGTTGACCGATGCGGGTAACCATCCATTGACCGGCGCACAAATCGCGGTCGAAGCTGATATGTCGCATGCCGGAATGAGTCCCGTATTTGGGCAAGCCACCGAAGTGCAACCGGCGCGCTACGAGTCCCACCTTTCGCTCGGGATGGCTGGAGACTGGGTCATTCTGTTGCACGGCACGCTGCCCAATGGTGAGAAACTGGAACGGCAATTCGATGTAAGAGATGTCCGGCCGAACTAGGCAAGTTGTGAATCAAGCATCCATCCCGTCTCAGGAAAGTATCGAGTCGCCTCCCTTTGATCTGATGCAGGTTCCGGTACTGGGCCCTCTATTCCGCTGGCGCTACGCCCGCCCATTTCTTCAAGCTCCGCTCCTGGTAGTCAGTGTTGCCATGATCCTGCACGGATTGTTTGGCCCATCTCTGGCACCGAAGAACCTGGCGACCACGTTGAGCTGGCTCCATTTTCGCGGCGTACTCGTGCTGGTCCTGTTGTGCGCCGGGAATTTTTTCTGCCTGGCTTGTCCATTCATGCTGGTCCGCCAGGTGGCGCGCCGCTACTTTCGGCCCAGGTTCACCTGGCCGCGGGCCCTGCGAAACAAGTGGCTCTCGGTCGCATTGTTCGTTCTGATCCTGTTTACCTACGAATTATTCGACCTATGGTCTTCGCCGTGGTGGACCGCGTGGCTCATCATCGGCTACTTCTTGACCGCGTTGCTCGTGGACGGACTCTTCAAGCACGCTTCATTCTGCAAATTCGTCTGTCCGATCGGCCAGTTCAACTTCGTCGCCTCCACTCTTTCTCCCTTCGAAGTGAAGGTGCGGGATCAGGACATCTGCACGCGATGCCTCACCAAAGACTGCATCCGTGGCAGGCGCGATGTAGCTTCCGATCTGGTTATGATCCGGGGCTGCGAACTGGCGTTATTTCAGCCGCGCAAAGTCGGCAACATGGATTGCACCTTCTGTCTCGACTGCATCCACGCCTGTCCCCATGACAATGTCGGGATATTGAGCCGCCTGCCGGGGAGTGAACTGCTGGGCGATTCCCTGCGCTCCGGGATCGGCTATTTCTCCCGCCGCCAAGATCTCGCCGCTCTGGCGATGGTCTTTACTTTCGGCGCTCTGTTAAATGCTTTCGGCATGGTCAGTCCGGTCTACGCCGTCGAAAACTGGCTGGGCAGGATGTTGCATGTACGCCACGAGGCACCGGTTCTCGCGCTGATTTTCGCCGTGTTCCTGATTCTCGAACCACTGCTGCTTCTGGGCAGCGCCGCTTGGTTGACCCGAGCCTGGGGGCGCGTCCAGCGCGCGTTCGTGCCGCTGATTGTTCGTTATTCCTACGGGCTC
>Ga0070765_100002876_pt1 | contig 10952 bp, 7 predicted proteins | sample HubBroMetageWFT5_FD_71516 | JGI IMG/M metagenome (GOLD analysis project Ga0070765, IMG submission 71516) | Warmed and freeze-thawed soil microbial communities from the Hubbard Brook experimental Forest, New Hampshire - Hubbard Brook CCASE Soil... | ecosystem: Environmental > Terrestrial > Soil... | reverse complement strand
AGCTTGACCAAGGTGGTCTTGCCCGCGCCGTTCTCCCCGACCAGGGCCACGGCCGCCCCGGCCGGCAGATGCAGGTCAATCCCGTCAAGCACGGTGCCGCCGTCCGGCGGGTAACCAAAGCTGACGCCGCGGAGCGTGATGCCGCGGCTGAGCGAGGCCGGAGGAGACGGCAAAGACGCCGGTGACTGCGAAGGCGCCGGTGACCCCGGGGCACTGGCCTGCGGCTGGTAGCCGTCGGCCGCGGCGTAATCCTCCAGCCAGCGCAGCCGCCGGGCCGTCCGCGTCGTCGTGAGCAGCTGACCGATGGCGGCCGCGGCCTGACCCACCTGGAGCTGAACCCGCTGGATCAGCGTGACGGCGAGCACGACCGCGCCGACGGTGGCGGTGCCGTGCGCGGACCGCACCACGACCGCCGCGATCCCGGCGACGAACCCGGCCGCGAATACCAGCCAGCCGGCCGCGCCGAATACGGCGCCGAGAACAGCCGCCCGGGTGGTGCCCGAGTTCACCCGCCTGGCCAGGGCCCTGTGCCGGTCCTGGATCGGGCCCGTGGCCCCGAAGACACGAAGCTCCTTGGCTGGTCCCGCCGAGGTGGCCAGTTCGAAGAGCTCGTTGGCGAGCCGGCGGTCCGGCGCCAGCCGCTCATCGCTGCGCTGCCGCAGCCAGACCGACAGGCGTTCCCCGGCGACCGGGGCGATCGCGCACAGCGGCAGCGCGGCGAGCGGCGGGAAGATCACGGCGAGGATCACCACGATGCCGGCCGTCCGGACCAGGACCTGGATGACCAAGAGGATCTGGCGCGGGCCGTTCCCGAGCAGCCGCAGGTTCTGCTGGAGCAAGTCGAGCTCGGTCAGGTACGCCGGCCGCTCCAGGTGATCAACCCCGCTGACCGCGTTGATCTGCTCGGCAATACGGGCCGTCAGGTAGAAGGTCACCCGGTCCGACATCACGGCGCCCGCGGTGCCCGCGAGCATGGCGAGCGCCCAGGTCGCCGTGTACAGGACGACGATGCTGATCACGCCGAGAACGACGCCCCTGGGCTGATGCCGCAGCGAGGCGTCGATGACCAGCGCCAGGCCCACCGGGTACAGCACCGACGTGATCGCGCCCGCCATCAGGAGGGCCGCGGTATAGACGGTCCAGCCGGGCGCGGCCTGCCAGCCCCAGCTGGACAGCGACCCGAGCATCCCAGTCGCCCGGATCACCCGTCGCCGCAGACGGCGGCCCGATGTACCCCCGCCTTTCATTCCGCGGCCTCGCCGAATCGCGCCGCCTGCAAGCCGAACAGCTGGGCGTAGCGGTTCCCGGCCGCCAGCAGCGACTCATGGCTGCCCTGCTCGAGCACCTGACCGCCGTCGAGCACGCAGATATGATCGGCCCGGCGGACGGTGGAGAACCGGTGCGAGATGATAACCGTGGTGGTGCCCGCGGTGATGTCAAGGAACCGGTCGAAGAAATCGGCCTCACCTCGGGCGTCCAGCCACGCGGTCGGCTCGTCCAGGACCAGGATCGTGGCCCCATGACGCACGGCGAACAGAGCGCGGGCGAGTGCGATCCGCTGCCATTGCCCGCCGGACAGGTCAACTCCGCCCTGGTAATGCCGGGACAAGACGGTCTGCCAGCCATTTTCCAGCGACGTGAGCGTGTCGAGGGCTCCGGCCCGCGCGGCGGCGGCGGTGAGCCCCTCGGTGTCATCGGCAAATCCTGGCGCCCCGAAACCGATGTTCTCGGCGAAACTGAGCGGGTAATGCGCGAAATCCTGGAAAACCACCGCTACCTGACGCTGCCACTGCGCCGGACGGAGCCGGGCCAGGTCCACCCCGTCGACCAGGATCCGGCCTGCCACCGGATCGTGCAGCCGGGCGAGCAGCTTCACGAGGGTTGTCTTCCCCGCGCCGTTGATGCCGACCACAGCCGTCGACCGGCCGGCCGGCAGGACGAGATCCAGGCCCTCGAACACGTCCCGGTTGGCCCCCGGATAGCGGAAGGACACCTGGTCGAAGCGGACCTCATGCACGGGCAGCCCGGCCGCGGGCTGATCGCCGGACAGGTCGGGTCCGGCCGGCCTCAGTGCGGCCTCCAACTGGTCGGCCCGAGGCAGACCCTGCAGCATCCAGGCCAGGGCTACGTCATCCCAGGAGATGTCGCCGAGCGGCGTGGTGGCCGCAAGCATCGGCAGCATGATGGCCAGGGTGCCGAGGGAGATCTGCCGGTGGTACCCGGCCAGGCCGAGGTAACCGGCCGCCACCGCGAAGGCGGCCAGCACCGGCGCGCACAGCAGCACGACCTTGCGGTCCAGCCGCCGCAGCACCGCCCAGGGGGCGGCCATGCCGAGAAGCCATTGCGACCGGTAACGCTCCACCAGCCAGCCGCCCAGGCCGAACACCCGGGACTCCTTGGCCACCGGCGGCAACGCCGCCAGCCTCTGCAGGTACCAGGCACGACGCAGCACCTCAGAGCCGCCGGCGTACAGGGCTCCCTGTTCCCTGATCAGCTTGAGCTGCGGGCGCCGGATGATCACCCAAAGCACCAGCATGCCCAGGCCCAGCCACCAGCGCCACGACGCCAGCACGGCGCATGCGATCAGGCCGCTGGCCCGGTTGCTCACCACGAGCGCGAGCGTCATCGGTGCGTCGGCCGGCATCTGGCCGGTCAGCTGTCCCTGCGCGAGCGCCAGGTCATCGAGCACCTGGGGATCCTCCAGGTGCGAAATGCCGGCTGGTTCCGACACCGCCGTTATCAGCCTGTCCTCGGTCCGGTAAACCAGGCGCCACTTCACCACCGAACTCAGCGCCGACTGCACCGGGCCTAGCAGCAGGGCCGCCGCGTAGGCGATCCCGGTAACCGTCAGGGCCTCGATCAAGCTGTGCCCCGCCGGCGATCGCAGCCCGTCGCGGGCGGCGGCCGGAATGTCGCCGACCAGCCGGCCGGCCGCGATAAGGACTAGGTTGGGCAGGACGGAGGCTGCGACCGCGTAGGTGGCGACCGCGAGCGAAAGCGGGACGCTAGTCTCCCACAGAAGCCGGATCGCCGCGCCGTAGCCGGGCCCGGTGAGCGCGGGGAAGATCCGTGTCCGGAAATTCCTGCCCGGCTCTCCCACCGCCCCAGGCTACAGCGGATTTAATTCCTTAAAATTTATTTTTTCTCCCACCCATCCGATCTGGCCCCAGCCTCGAAGGTGTCATATGAACCCGAGTGACTCGGATGCCTCCCGGTTCAGATCCGTGCCCACCGATAGGAGGGGAGAGCGGGACCTAGACGACCTGCTCGTCCACGTGGCACGCGGTGACCAGATTGCGTTCGAGACGCTATACGACCGTTTGGCCGGGCCGGTGTACGGCGTGATCCGCAGGGTTCTGAAGGATCCGTCCCAGTCCGAGGAAGTGGCGCAAGAGGTTCTCCTCGAAGTGTGGCGGACCGCGGCACGGTTCGACCCGGCCCTGGGTGGTGCGGCGACGTGGGTGATGACGATCGCCCACCGCCGTGCCATCGACCGGGTCCGGTCCACGATCGCGGCGGCCGAGCGCGAGCACAAGATGGCCCAGATCGATACGCCACATGATGAGGTCGCCGAGGCGGTGGAAGCGAGCCTGGACGCCGAGCGGGTGCAGCGCTGCCTAGGCGGGCTCACCGAGATCCAGCGCGAGGCGATCACCCTGGCCTATTACGGCGGGCACAGTTACCGGCAGGTGGCTGAATTGCTTAACGTCACGCTGGGCGCCGTCAAGACCAGGATCCGCGATGGGCTGATCCGGATGCGCGATTGCCTGGGGGTGAGCTGATGAAGCTGTTCCGCCGTGATCTGCACTCTCTCAGCGGCGCCTACGCGCTGGACGCGCTGGCCCACGGCGCCGAGTCGGAGCGGTTCGCCCGCCACCTGAACCGGTGCCCGTCCTGCTCCAGCGAGGTCCGCGAGTTCCGGGAGGTGGCGACCGCGATGGCCTTCGCCGCCGCCACCGAGCCGCCGCCTGAGCTTCGCGACCGGGTGCTGGCGGCCGCGGCGCTTACCCGCCAGCTACCGCCCGAGGTCACATCCCACGCGCGCCCGCGCCGGGCTCGCGGGCGCGCCAGGGGCCGGGTGCCCTGGCTGCCGTGGCTGTCCGGTGTCGTCGCCACCGCCGCCGTCGTCGTCGCGGTGCTTTTCGGCTACGCGCAGGCCCACACCAAGCAGGAACTGAACCAGGCCCGGGAGCAGAACCAGGCGATCGCCGCGGTCCTGTCGGCGCCGCAGGTCAAGCTGCTCAGTCAGGCGACGACCAAGGGCGGCGTAGCCACCGTGGTGCTGGCCGCGGACAGGCACCAGATGGTGGTGACCACGAACGGGCTGCCCGCGCTGCCCACCGGCAAGGTCTACCAGCTCTGGCTGATCGGCACGACCAGGACCGTGTCGGCGGGCTTGCTGCCTGCGGCCACCTCAGGGCGGACCGGGCCGGTGCTGGCGTCCGGGGTGGTCAAGGGTGACACGCTCGGCCTGACCGTCGAACCGTCCCCCGGAACAGCCCAGCCCACCACCACGTCGATCCTGGCCCTGCCGCTACCCGTCTGAGGGCACTACCCGTCTGAGGGCACTACCCGTCTGAGGGCCAGCGGCAGCCGGTGACCTGCCCCCCGGTGACGGTGGTGGTGGCCACCGGGCTGTGTTCGTCACGCCAGATCGTGTACTGCCCCGCGGCCAGGCTCGGGTAGACCGCCGCGTACGCGGTCGCGGTGGCCATGGGCCGCTGGCGCACCTGTGAGTGCGTCCGCCGCGCCTCGGGGGTATCGTCCCGGCTGATCTCGATCTCCGCGCCGTCCAGCTCGGCCGGCGTGTACAGGATCAGGGCGCCGACGTCCGCGCCGAGCTCCAGGACTACGGTGCCGGGACCGGTAGGACCGGCGGTTGCCTCGGTCATGTTGCGCTCCAGTTTGTCACCACGAGAACCGCTGAAAGAACCCTGAAAACCGTGGCGCCCCGGCGGGGACCACCCAAACCGTTGGCCTCGCCGGGGCGACGATGCGATCAAGACGGGTTGTCGAACCCGCTGTACGGAAGCCCCAGGTAGGGGAACGAGCCGGTACTGGGCGAGCTGACGTCGGCGGGTGTGAGGCCGTCGGTGAGCTTGCCCGCGGCGGCGTCCGGTACGTAGCTCTTGTCGATCAGGTCGTAGGTAAAGCCGGCCAGCGCCCGCAGCTCGATCGCGACCACGTCGTCGGTCACCCGGCGGCCGTTCGGGAAGCCGCCCGCGTCGCCTCCGAGCAGGCCGTAGATGCTCTGCTTGGCCGGCGGCGTGGGCTTGATGGAGGTGTTCAGCCGCAGCATGTCGGCGAGCACCTTCCCGGTGAAGTTGGTGAAGCCGGGCACGATGCCGGCCGGGATGCCGGTGAGCAGGATCGCTTCCAGGTCGGCCCTCGGCTTACCCGAGGCGACCAGCGCGGCCAGGTTGGGGAACACACCGGGATACAGGGCCGGCAGCAGCGCCGCCAGGCCCGGCTGGGTGACGAACTCCGCGAACAGCTTGTCGTCCGACGGCGGCAGGGAGTTCCACAGGTCCTTTTTGCCGAGCGGATTGATCACCTCGTTGACCAGCGGGTTACCGAGCCGCGAGACCTGCCGCCACGGCCCGCTGGACACGTTCTGGCCGTTGTCTGCGTCCCAGACCGTGGCCGACTGGCGGCTCGCCGTGGTCCACACGCCGATGCTCGGGTGGCCGCTCCTGGTGATCGCGGAGATCGGCACTTGGATCGCGATGGAGTGCACGTTCAGGTGGTCGGTGGCGTTCACGCCGGCGGCGGGTCCGCTGAACGCGTTCAGCCCGTACTGGGCGTGCAGGTTCTCGAACGGCCGCAGGTCGCCCAGGTCGAAGATCGAGCCTAGGTCGACGTAGAAGGCCTCGGCGCGCTGCCCGGCGAACACAGTGATGCCGCCCGCCAGCTGGTGGATGGCCTGGCCGGCCACCACGTTGTAGTTCGGCGTGGACAGCGGCCCGATGTTGCACGGCGGGCAGGCCAGGTTGACGCCGACGGTGTGCTGTGAGTTGCCGGACACCACGGTGAGGTCGTAGAACTGGCGGCGGTTGAAGTTCGGGCTGTTGATCGCCTCGATCGGGCCCGTGTTGTACAGGAAGGTGTTCTCGTCGAGCACCCGGGTGCTGAAGCGGAACTCATAGGAGATGTCCGCGTAGCCGTCGCCGTTGTTGTCGATGTGGATGCCGTAGAGCACGTCGTCGCCGAACTCGTAGAAGTTCGGGCCGCCGGACGGCTCCTGCAGCGGGATGTAGTTGGCGATCAGCGTGACCGTGTCGGGCTTATCGGGGCTGACAAACGCGTACACGTCGGTACTGTCGGCCACCGGATCCTTGGAAATCTCCGGCGCCTCGCGATGCGATGACATTCATTACCTCACTGGCTCGAAACTGGCTCGAATAGGCAGGTGGCAGGCGTTATCCGGTGGACAGGCATTACCCGATCGCCCGGGCGATCCGGGCGGCCAGGTCCTTATCGCGCAGTCGGGTCTTGCTGGTCCCTGAGAACACCTCGATGTCGCCGGACTTGGCATCGCGCACGTGCACCATGATCGGTCCGGCGACCTGCGGAGCACTGCGGCGCTGTGACTGGTCGGTGGCGGCAAAGGCCGGGCTGGCCGCCGATCCGATGGCGGTAACGGCGAGACCAGCGACACCCGCGGTCGCGGCCCCGCGGAGCATGGAACGCCGTGACAGGTGGCGTGCTTGCTCTGATGGACGCTTGGCATCCTGATTGGGCATGACAATCCTTTCCATGGCTGGTTGGCATGCACGTCGCCGACGGCGAAGGCCACGCCGGGCGGTTCTAACAGAGTGTAAAGATATGAATTCTCAGAGTAATGAGAGCCGAGAGTATTGTTTTTTGTGACTACGGTGCATTTCCCCACCCCAAACCGGATCCCGTGAACTTCGTCGGCCCGTCGATCTCCGTCACGCGTTTGTTTCGCAGCCGACGGGCTGACGGATGGCCCTAGACGTGAAAAAGGTTCGGTAACGTTTCGATGTCACCGAACATCAGGGGTGCCTTCGGCGATTCAGCTACCGATTAGCACGTTCGCCGGCTCGTGCGTTTGGATGGGACGATGGGCAAGCCGCGTCAGCAAGCGCCTCGGGGCTCTGGCCGCCGTAGCTTCGGTGGACCCGGCCGCGGCGGGGACATGCTCAGCCTCGGGAGCTTCGTGGCCCTGGGCCTGCCTGACGGCATGCTCGGCACCGCCTGGCCGTCCATGCGCGTCACCTTCGGCGCGCCGGTCGGTGATCTCGGCCTGATCCTGCTCCTGGCCACGTCAGGATCGGTGCTGGTCACCGCGTTCGTCGGTCGGCTGATCCGGCGCCTGGGCGTGGCCGCCCTGCTGGCCGTGGCCGGGCTGACGGCCGCCGTGGGATTCGCCGGCTTCGCCCTGGCCCCCGGGCTGTGGCTGGTGCTGGCCGCGGCCGTCCTGACCGGCGCGGCGGCCGGCATGATGGACGGCGGCCTGAACACGGCGGTGGCCCTGACCGGCCGGCAGCGGCTGCTGAACCTCCTGCACGGCGCCTACGGCGTCGGCACGGCACTCGGCCCGCTGGTCATCACCGCGGCTATCCTCACCGGCTCCTGGCGGCCTGCCTACGGGGCCCTGGTCGCCGTGGACCTGGTCGTGGCCGGCTTCTGGTTGCGCCAGCGGCGTCGCTACGGGCCGCCCGCGGCGCCGGCCGGGTCGGCGGCCACCGCGACACCGGAGCCGATCGCCGGATGGTCCCGGCGCCGGTACCGCGCCGTGGTGGCTGTGGGCATGGGCGTCTTCTTCGTCTATACCGGCCTCGAGGTCGGCGCCGGGCAGTGGGAGGCGAGTTTCTGCCGCGGTCACCTGAACCTGTCGGCCGGGGCTACCGGCCTGGCCACCTTCGGCTACTGGGGTGCCCTGACCGCCGTGCGGATCGGCCTGGCCCTGGCGCCCCGCCCGGTATCGCCGCAGGCCGTGGTCCGGTGGGGCAGCGCGGTCGCCGTGCTCGCCGCCGCCGTCATCTGGTGGCAGCCCGGCACCGTGGGGACCGTGCTCGCCTTCGTCGTGCTCGGCGGCGCCCTGGCCGGTGTCTTCCCGGCCCTGATCTCGCTGACCCCGGTCCGCCTCGGCGAGCAAAGCGCCCAGCACGTCATCGCCTGGCAGGTGGGCGCGGCGGCCGCCGGGGGAGCGGGCCTGTCCGCCCTCATCGGCCTGCTCATCGGCGCCACCAGCCTGGCCGCCCTCGGCCCGGCGGTCACCGTCCTGGCGGTCATCCTCATTGTCGCCGAGCTGATCCTCACCCGGCTCGCCCCCATCACGCCGTCCTCGCGGAACCCGTAACGAAACCGGAACCCTTCGCGCCTACGGTCGGGCTCGGGGCGCGTAGCTGGCCGGCTCGGGGGACGTCAGAGCCGCGATTACCCGGCGCGCCGGCCTTTATGCCGGCCGGTGCCGGCCAGGTCAGCGGCGACGCTGCCGCTCGGGGCAGGAACCACCGCCCGTTCGGCCAAATCGGCTGTCACCGTGATGAGGGCAGTGCCGTCAGCCTCCGCAGGAAACCTGGTTGACCTCCTACGCTGTGCCTGTGGAGATGTTCACGTTTCTGTTTACCGATATCGAGGGCTCGACGGCCCTGCTGCGGCGTCTGGGAGAAGATCTCTACGGGCAGGTCCTGGCTCGCCATAACGAGCTCATCCGGTCGGGTCTGGCGGCTCACGACGGCACGGAGGTAGATAACCAGGGCGACGCTTTCTTCGCCGTGTTCTCCTCGCCGCGCGCCGGCGTCGCCGCGGTGATGGATATCCAGCGGGCCCTGCAGACCCAGCTATGGCCCGCGGGTGAGCACGTCCGGGTGCGGATGGGAGTGCACACCGGTGAGGCGGCGAAGACGGCTACCGGGCTGGTCGGCCTGGATGTCCACCGCGCCGCCCGGCTGGCCGCCGTCGGGCACGGCGGCCAGGCCCTGTTCTCGGAGTCGGCGGCCACCTTGGTGCGCGACTCGCTTCCGCCGGGCACGGCCCTGGCCGATCTCGGTGTCCACCGGCTCAAGGACCTGGGCCGCCCGGAGCACATTTTCCAGCTGGACGCGGCGGACCTGCAGGCAGAGTTCCCGCCGCTCCGCTCGCTCGGCAACCCGGTGCTGCCGAACAACCTCCCGGCTCAGCCGACGACGTTCATCGGCCGCGACGCCGAGCTCGCCGAAGTCCGGGCGCTCGTCGGTTCCGCGCGGCTGGTCACGCTGACCGGGACCGGCGGGACAGGCAAGACCAGACTGGCCCTGCAGGCCGCCGCCGAGCTGCTCGACGGGTCCGGAGACGGGGTCTGGCTGGTGGAACTGGCCGCGGTCTCCGACGGCGACGCGGTGGCACCGGCCATCTCCGAGGCGCTGGGGATTGCCCGGCAGCCGGGTCGGCCGGTCCTGGAGGTCCTGCTCGATGCCCTGGCTCCGCAGGACCTCCTGATCGTGCTCGACAACTGCGAGCACCTGATCGGCGCCTGCGCCAAGACCGCCGACGCGATCTTGCGGCGCTGTCCGCGGGTGCATCTGCTCGCCACCAGCCGTGAGCCGCTTGGCATCGGCGGCGAGAGCATCTACCGGGTGCCGCCGCTGTCGCTTCCCGGACGACAAGACCCGGGCTCCTCGGCTCCTGAATCCTGTGATGCGGTCGCGCTGTTCGTCGACCGGGCGCGGGCCCAGGGGGCCGGCCTTCCCGCTGACCAGGAGACTGTCCCGCTGATCGTGTCGATCTGCCGGAGGCTGGACGGCCTGCCGCTGGCCATCGAGCTCGCCGCGGCCCGCCTGCGATCCTTGTCTCTGAACGCCCTGCACGACCGCCTCGACCAGCGTTTCCGGCTGCTCACCGGCGGAAGCCGCGCCGCGCTTGAGCGGCAGCAGACGCTAAGAGCAACCGTCGACTGGTCGTACTCGCTGCTCAACAGCCCCGAGCAGTCGCTGCTGCGGACCCTGTCGGTGTTCGCGGAGAGCTTCGATCTCGACGCCGCAGAAGCGGTCTGCGGTCAGGGCCACATCGGGGTGTTCGACGTGACCGAACTTCTCGGTTCGCTCGTGGACAAGAGCCTTGTCGTGGCCGAGCCGACCGGCACAGCCCTTCGCTACCGGCTGCTTGAGACCATCCGCGAGTTCGCCGCCGACCGGCTCGCCGAGGCCGGCGACGACGAGGCCGCCGCGGTCGCCGCCGCCCACAGCCAGCACTACCTGTCCGTCGCCGAGCTGGCCGCCCCCCATCTGACCCGTTCCGAACAGGGCACATGGTTTGCGCGGCTGGACGCCGATCAAGTGAATCTGCGCCGCGCGGCCTGGCACGCGCTCGGCGACCCGGGCGGGACCGCGCGGGTCCTGCGCTTCGGCGTCGCCCTGCGGCGCTACTGGATGGCGCGCCACCGGGGCGACGAGGCCCGTGCCCTGCTGATGCCGGTGCTGGAGCGGCCTGAAGCCCTCCGCGATCCGGAACTGTTCGGGCAGGCGCTGGTCATCACCGCCACGAGTACTCGCCTGGTTGACATAGCGGCGGCGCGGCGGCTTGGCGAACGGGCGGTCGAGCTCGCCCGCCAGCTGGGCGCCGGCCAGCTGCTCATCGAATCCCTCGCGGTCCTGTGCTCCGCCTGCTACTTCGCCGGCGAGCCCGAGCGGGGAATCCCCCTCGGCCACGAGGCGGTCGAGCGGGCCCGGTCGCTGGACGACGACATTTTGCTGGCCGAAAGCATGTCGGGGTACCTGCTGTGCATCGATCTCGTCGACCCGGCTCACGCCGAGCCGCTGTTCGCCGAGGCCATCGCCTGCACCCAGCGTTCCGGCGATCAGCTCTTCGCCAGCGTCTTGCACAACAACGCCGGTGTGCACGCCCTGCGGGCCGGCGATTTCCCGGCCGCGCGCGAGCACCTGGACGCGGCCTGCCTGGCGAAGCAGGCCATCGGGGAAGAGGACAGCCACGTGCTGGTCAACCTG